>Ga0074196_10352_pt1 | contig 24330 bp, 20 predicted proteins | sample EPASupsiteSAE300_FD_64214 | JGI IMG/M metagenome (GOLD analysis project Ga0074196, IMG submission 64214) | Bioremediated contaminated groundwater from EPA Superfund site, New Mexico - Sample SAE3-00 | ecosystem: Environmental > Aquatic > Deep subsurface > Groundwater > Contaminated ... | reverse complement strand
CCCCGCGACAGAGAAACAGGCAAGCCGATCCAGATCATGTCCATCCCTGCAAGTATCACCAATAACACTACGCCACGACCAGATAGCGTCAACGTTGATCTTGAGAAACTGTTCGAAGAGAGCAATGCTGATGGCGACCCTGGTCTGTATGTGACAGTGCATGATGGTCAGGTCATCTTGTCCAAGGGAGATCAAAAAGTCGACCTAGGTAAAGGTGAGAGCGGTTTTACCAACGATCATCTGCTGACGCGTTTGTCTGCTACGCCCGGATTCATGGGGGGGGATGCCAAGCTCGACAACATCGAAAGTGGTGGTGACAACAAATCTGGCATCGGTGGTGGCGGTTGCGTGATCGTCCCCTAATTTTTAAAGGAGAGTGGTTTGAGTAATTTTGCGTTCTATCAAAAAGTGGTGGCGTTGAATTCAAACGTGCACCGTAACTTGAAGTTCGATGCATCCAGGGTCAACTTTGGGTTCGCGCAAGACACGACAGCGGTGTTGCTCGGTTTCGTCGAATTTGCCGAAGCGGCGCGTGAATACCCCATCGTGTTCATCAAGGCGCAGGATGGGATGATGCGCCCCGTCGCGTTGTTGGGGGTGCGGGCAGGCGAGAATCTCTATGTGGACGAGAAAGGCAAATGGGATGCGCGATACATCCCTGCATTCGTACGCCGCTACCCATTCGTGATGGCCGAGGGCGATGTGCAAGGTCAATTGCTGGTGTGTATCGACGAAGAGTGCCCAGCGTTGAACAGCGATAAAGGTGAGGTGCTGATCGATGCGGCAGGACAGTTGCAACCCCGCATGAATGAAGTGATGCAGTTTCTGCAAAACTTCCAAGCTGAATTCGCGCGAACAGAGGTTCTGACAAAACAGTTAGATGAGCTTGGCCTGTTCGTCCAGCAGGGCGCGCGTTTTGACACGGCTAATGGAGAGACTTTCCAACTCAACGACTTCTACCTCATTGACGAAATCAAGTTTGGTCAGCTTGCCGATGACAAGCTTCCTACCTTGTTCAGAAGTGGTGCATTGGGGATGGTCTATCTGCATCTGGCTTCGATGGGCAACATGCGCCGCCTATTGGATAGGATCAAACCTTTGGCTGTAAAAACCGATTTGCATTGAAACAAGCAGAGTTGATGATTCGCTAGGCTTTGACGGAGGCGGAGATGAAAAAGCTTACTAAGCGTGACGCAACAGTTTTTAATCTTGCCCCGACCTGTGCAGCGATCCTGCTAGCGTTTGGCGTACAGAGTGTTGTGGCCAACCCGCTGGGCGGGCAAGTGGTGAACGGAAGCGCCAGCTTCAACACCACAGGCAACGTACTGACCGTCACCAACACCCCTGGCACCATCATCAACTGGCAAGGCTTCAGCATCCAGCAGAACGAAATCACCCACTTCGCGCAACAGACAGCCAGTTCAACCGTACTTAATCGCGTCATCACCAACAACCCCAGCCAGATACTCGGCACCCTCAGCTCAAACGGTCGCGTATTCCTCGTTAACCCCGGCGGCATCGTATTTGGAGCAGGCTCCACCGTAAACGTCGCAGGCATGGTTGCCACCAGCCTTAACCTCAGCGATGCCGACTTCCTCGCAGGGCGCGGCAACTTCACCAACGTACCCGGCGCACAAGCCGTTAGCAACGCAGGCAACATCACCGCACAAAGTGGCGGCGAGATCTACCTTATCGCCCCCAACGTAGAGAACACCGGCATCATCACCGCCCCCAATGGCGAGATCCTTCTCGCTGCAGGAAGCGAAGTCCAACTCGTCAACAGCCTCGACCCCAACCTCAGAGTCAACATCGTTGCCCCTGCGGGGGATGCCACCAACATTGGTCAGCTCGTAGTCAATGCAGGCAGCCTCGGACTGTTTGGCACCGTAGTACGCAACAGCGGTGTGGCCAGTGCGGATAGCGCCACGATGCAAGGCGGCAAGATCGTGTTCCGCTCCAGTCTGCGCACTGAGATCGCTGGCACGGCAAGCGCCACAGGTGTGGGAGGTGGCGAGATCAAAATCCTGTCCGACATGCAAACGGGCACTGTCCAAGTCAGCGGCACACTGGATGCCAGCGCACCGAACATTGGCGATGGTGGGTTCATTGACACTAGCGCGGCACACGTCAAAGTTGAGGACACTACCCACGTTACTACCCTTGCTGCCAATGGCAAGCACGGCACATGGCTCATCGACCCTCCCAACTTCACTGTCGCGGCTACAGGAGGCGATATGACAGGTGCCGCTGTTGCGGCAGCCTTGGCTGGGGGTAACGTCACCATCATGAGTAGCGCTGGCACGGTTAATCTTGCAGGATTGGGTGACATCAATATCAACGATGCTATTAACCACACAGCAGCGAACGCCACCACACTCACTCTGCAAGCGGCCAACAACATCTTCATCAATAGCGCCATCAGTTCCACCAACGTCACACCGACCGCACTCAATCTCGTACTTAATCACGGTGCGACAGGTAGTGCTACTTTGGCTAGCAGCCTGAGCCTCGCGGGTGGCAATGTGGATGTGCAGAATGCGGGTGTCACTGGCACAGGCACGTTTAATGTGACCGCAGGCTCAACCACACTCACTGGCGCACTGACCACTTCGGCATTGAACATCACAGGCGGCACACTCAACCTGAATAATGTAGCCGCTACCAATTTGAACGCCATGACTATGAGTAATGGCATCTTGGGAGGTGTCAGCAATGTCGTATTAGGTGCGGGTAGCACCTTCAACTGGACTGGCGGCACACTCAACGGGCATCTCACCACACAGGGAACGACCACTGTTCCATCAGGTAACTTCACGCTGGGAGCCGGTGCGATTTGGGATAACAGCGGCACGGTCACCATCACCAGCGGCGGCTGGGGCTTCATTGGCACCAATGCGACTCTGAACAATAGCGGAACATTTGATATTGGCAATAATTTTGCGACCAACTTCAACGGAATATCCGGCGCGCAGTTCAACAACCTAGTTGGTGGCATCGTGAGTTTGTCGGGAATCTACAGTGCGCCGATCACAGGGGTAGGAGGCGTGTTCAACAATGCGGGCATACTGAACAAGACATCCACATCCACGCAAGCGTTACATGTCGTCAATACAGGAACGATTAATGTAACCATAGGTACGCTGGAGTTGACCGGAGCGTGGACGAACGCGGCGGGGACGATCAATTTGAGCGGCGGCACACTGGGGCTGGGCGGCAACTTCACGACTGCGTCGATTCCCTTGGGCAGCATCATTCGCGCTGGAGGTACGCTGAATCTGACGGGAGTCCTCGACAACACCGGCAACATCTTGGACATTGGCGATGCCGGGCTGTTTGGCGCGGGCGGACTGGGGACGTTGAGTGGCACCATTAAAAACGGCACGGTGGTCAACACCAACGTCTTAACCCCGACACTGACCAGCGCTAGCGGCACGCTGGACGGCGTCACGTTAGGCAATACGCCGAGCAACACCCTCACCGTCGGCGGCACCCTGTTTATACGCAACAACCTCCTGTTGGCGAACGGCGTGACGGTGAACAAGGGCAATGGCACGTGGTACTTCGACGGCCAGAACACCGGGCAGGTAGCGGGCACCGTGCACCACCTCGGCCTCGCGGCGGGTGCGACTGCAGCCACCGTCAACAGCGCGGGTGGCGGACTCTACATCTACGCCGTTAACGGCCAAACCCTGCAAATCGACAGTGGCATCACGCTACAAGGTTACGGAATGCTGTCGCATATCTGGAGTGGCACCGTCATTAACGCTGGCAGCATCATCGGCAACACCGCAGGTCAGACCTTCACCGTCAACCCCACCAATTTCACCAACAACGGTGTGATGAGTGCGACAGCGGGCACGCTGAACATCAGTGCAACGAATTTCACAACATCGGCTAGCAGCAACATATTGATTGGCAACGGTGCAACATTGACGCGTACAGCAGGGTTTACCAACGCAGGTATCTTGCGTGGCGACGGTACGTTGGACTTGGGCACGGCGACGCTGACCAACACCGGAGCGATCAATCCTGGAGTTGGCGGGGCGAGCAGTTTTGGTATGTTGCGAATCATCGGCAATCTGGACAACACGGCGGGTACGCTGAACATGGAGATAGGCGGCCTTGTGCCTAGTGTGTTGCATGATCGTGTGTATGTGAGCGGGATATTCACCCAAGGCGGTACGTTGAACGTAAGCAATGTGGGTGTTTATGCACCGACGGTGGCGGATAGCTTCAATCTGTTCCAAGCGGGATCGCTGGCGGGTACCTTTGCCACCGTTAACGCTGGTACTTACAATCTGCTTGTGAATGCTGGAACCCGGTATGTCAGTACGAATGCGGCAGCTTTGCCCTCTACGATCAACGCTTGGTGGTTGGATGGAAACGGCGCTTGGGGGACGCTAGCGAACTGGACGAATCAAGCGGTACCGGTGATGGCGGACGATGTGGTGCTGGATCGGTCGAACGGAAACTACACGATCACCTATTCTGGCACACAAACTTTCGCTTCCTTGCGTAGTGAAGAGAATCTCGATCTTTATACCTCATTCACCATCACTGGTGCTGCAGTGCTCAACGGATTGACTAATATATTTGGTACTGCGAACTTCAATTCTGGGGCAACGAACAATGGCATTTTGGCGGGCTACGGTACGATCAATGTAGGCACCAATACCTTGCAGAACAACGGCACCATTGCACCAGGTGGCACGGGAGTGGTGAATATGCTGACTATAGTGGGCGGAGGAAGTCTGGTGATGGGCAGCACTTCCGTGCTTGAGTTGGATGTGGGTGGGACGGGTGCAGGGCAATCTGACAGGATCGCTGTCACAGGCAATGTGACGATGGGTGGTAGCGTGAACACCAATATCATCGGTGGTTATATACCGACGACGGGCGATGCTATCTCCTTCCTGACCAAAACAGGCGTTGCCAGCGGTACGTTTACCACGCTGCCGGCCAATTTCAATGCGGGTTACAGCCTCGCGGTAGGTGAGGCGGCACGGTTGGTCTATGGAGGTCCAGGCAACGTGGTGTTTACCAATGCAGCGGATGGACTCGATTGGTCAACAGCGGGCAACTGGAGTAGCGGTGTGCTTCCTGGCAGTACGGAAACGGTGGTGCTTAGCAGCGGATTCTCGGTGGTGCATTCGACTGGCACGGACAGCATCGCGGCGCTAATTATCAACAGCGGCAACGCGCTCGATGTTTCCGGCGGTAGCCTGAGCGTTTCTGGTGCGACGACTCTAGGAGGTGGGCTGACGGTCTCTGGCGGTGCACTCACATTGGGTGGAGATGTCAGCGGAACGACGGGGACGGTGGCACTCTCTGCGGGCACGCTGAATGCGCCAACGAACATGACGCTGGCGGGTCTCGTGCATAGCGGAGGCACGTTCAACACTCCCAATAATTTCGTGCTGGATGCGAGCGGCAACGTCACACTTGGTAGCGTTGTTTCTCTGGGTGCCATTCGGCTCATTGCAGGTGGCACGTTGAACACAACGGGGACGATCACGGCATCCAACGTGATTCTGCAAGGCGCTAATTTTGTGAACAACGCCGCCACGCCATTCAATGTCTCGGGTTCATGGCGCGTGTACAGCACGGATCCAGCGAATGACACGCTTGGTAGTCTCGCTGGTAGTGCTCATCGCTACAACTGCACTCGACTCAGTGGTTGTTTGACACCGGGAACGACGATTCCGACGAGCGGTCTGTTCTATTCGCTCGCGCCAGTTCTGACGGTGAGTGCGACCAACCAGTCTCGTCAGTACGGTCAACCGGACAGTGTGTTGACCTACGCAGCGACCACAGGTTTCGTCGGCGGTGACGGCGCTAACACTCCCAGTTTGCTGGGTGGTTCGCTTGCGCATACTGGAGCGAACGATGTAGGCATTTATGCGATCACGCAAGGCACCGTGTATTCGCCAATGGGTTACACCGTTAACTTCACTGGCCAGCCGACGTTGACCATCACACAGGCGTTGTTGAATATATTTGCTTATGCGGCAAACAAATATGAAGGCAAACCTGATCCTTTATTGAATTATGGGACGAGCGGGTTGCAGTATGGCGAAAGTGCTGGAAATGTGCTTTCTGGCAATCTATCGCGTGATTTGGGCGAGGCGGTGGGCAACTACCCGATTACGCAGGGTTCGCTGGCACTGACGAGTGGAAACTACACGTTGAACTTTACGGGAAATACGTTTGCTATCCTGCCGGAGGCAGTGGCTTCCCCCGCAGTCGTGAACGAAATCGTCAACACCGTGACGGCGAGCGTAGTGCTAGAACCTTCAGTGGTGGAAGAGTCGCCTGCACAGGAAGAAGAGCAACGCAAGAAAACAGAAGATACGGCTCCACAGAACGAGACGATTGCCGACCAGCCAGTCGCAGTTAATCAACTTCCAGTTTGCCAATAAGTTGGGGCGACCCGCCTCACGTAGGCTTTGGATGCCTTCATACAGGGGGCGTGCAGGATGGTCGATCTTATGTTTTTGATCTCGCCCAATTCACGATGCCGTTCACATCCATCGCTCCCGCCTGACGCGCCACTTCCTTGCCGCCTTTGAATAGCGCCAGTGTGGGGATGCTGCGGATGTTGTATTGAGCGGCGATTTGCTGTGCTTGTTCCGTATCCAGCTTCACCACTCGGATGTTTGGCTCAAGACGTTGTGCGGCTTGCGCGTAAGCAGGCGCCATCATGCGGCACGGGCCACACCACGGTGCCCAGAAATCCACCAGCACGGGCACATCACTACGCGCGATATGTGTGGCGAAATTATTCGCGTTGAGTTCGACGGGATGCGCGGTGAACAGCGCTTGTTTGCATTTCCCGCAAGTCGGGGCAGCGCCCAGCTTGTCTTCTGGCACGCGGTTCACCGCGTCGCAGTGGGGGCAGACGATATGTTTAGGCTCACTCATGATGACTCCATAAAATTAGAGAACTCTAATATATGGGCATTCTAAGAGATTTCAAGAGAGTTGCAAACGCATCGACAGATCAATGGCTTTCACATCCTTAGTGAGTGCGCCGATGGAGATGCGATCCACGCCCGTCTCGGCCACGCGACGGATGTTCTCCAAGGTGATGCCGCCGGAGGCTTCCAACTCAGCGCGTTTGGCGGCGTGTGTCACCGCAGTACGCATATCGGCTAGCGAGAAGTTGTCCAGCAAGATGAGACGTGCGCCCGCCAGCAAGGCTTCGTCCAACTCTGCCAGCGATTCCACTTCGATCTGGATGGGTACGTTGGGCGGTGTGATCTGGAATGCATGCTCCATCACCTTGCCGATACCGCCCGCCGCCGCGATGTGGTTTTCTTTGATGAGCACACCATCGAACAAGCCGATGCGTTGGTTGTGTCCGCCGCCCACCTTCACCGCATGTTTTTGCGCGATGCGCATCCCAGGCAGGGTCTTGCGCGTATCCAGCACCTTGGCTTGTGTACCACTCACTTCTTTCACATAGCGGCGTGTTTGTGTGGAGACTGCCGAGAGCGTCTGTAAGAAGTTCAGCGCGGGGCGCTCTGCCGAAAGTAGCGCACGCGCATCGCCACGAATCTCGCACAGCGTCTGCTTTGCTTCGACTGCATCGCCTTCTTTATATTTCCACTCGATCTTGCAGTTTGGGTCGAGCTGCATGAAGCATTCCTCGAACCACAGCGTACCGCACAGCACCATGTTTTCACGGGTGATGACGGTGGCGTGGGCTTGGGTGTGCTCGGCGATCAGTTGTGCGGTGAGGTCACCCGTACCCATGTCCTCGGCGAGCGCATTGAGGACATCGGCACGAATCTGGTGGGCTAGGCTGGTGTGTGGCATCGGACATTCCCTGTGTTGATGTCCGGTAGTATAAGGGATGAAGGATGGGCTTGAAATCAGACTGAGCTGCCCCATCTACCTCCCAGTTAGATATTCCTGCAAGGAGTTCAAAAATGAGATTCGATAAGTTCACCACCAAGCTGCAACAAGCGCTGTCCGATGCCCAAGGTTTGGCCGTGGGTGCGGACAACCAGTTCATCGAGCCGCAGCATCTGCTGCTGGCGCTGCTTAACGATATTGACAGTGGCGCAGGTTCGCTGCTGGCACGCGCGGGCGGCAACACCAATGCGCTGAAGACCGCGCTGACCGAGGCCGTCTCGCGTTTGCCCAAAGTGGAAGGCCACAGCGGCGAAGTTCAAGTTGGGCGTGACCTGAGCAATCTGCTCAACCTCACCGACAAAGAAGCGCAAAAACGCGGTGACCAGTTCATCGCTTCCGAGATGTTCTTGTTGGCACTCACCAACGGCAAAGGCGAGACAGGCCGTTTGCTGAAGACGCACGGCGTATCGCGTGCGCCGTTGGAAACCGCCATCGCTGCGGTACGCGGCGGCGAGTCGGTCGGTTCGCAAGAGGCGGAAGGTCAGCGTGAGTCGCTCAAGAAATATTGTGTCGATCTGACCGAGCGCGCACGTCAAGGCAAGCTCGATCCCGTCATCGGTCGTGATGACGAGATCCGCCGCGCCATCCAAGTGTTGCAACGCCGTACCAAGAACAACCCCGTGCTCATCGGCGAACCCGGCGTGGGTAAGACCGCCATCGTTGAAGGCTTGGCGCAACGCATCATCAATGGCGAAGTGCCCGACTCACTCAGAGGCAAGAAAGTGTTGTCGCTGGACATGGCCGCGCTGGTGGCGGGTGCGAAGTATCGTGGCGAGTTCGAGGAACGTTTGAAAGCCGTGCTGAAAGAATTGGCCCAAGACGAAGGCAACAACATCGTCTTCATCGACGAGCTGCACACCATGGTGGGCGCAGGTAAAGCGGATGGTGCGATGGACGCGGGCAACATGCTCAAGCCTGCGCTGGCGCGCGGCGAGCTGCACTGCGTCGGTGCGACCACGCTGGATGAGTATCGTAAATACATTGAGAAAGACGCCGCGCTGGAGCGTCGTTTCCAGAAGGTGCTGGTGGATGAGCCTAGCGTGGAATCCACCATCGCCATCCTGCGCGGTTTGAAAGAGAAATACGAAGTACACCACGGTGTCGAGATCACCGACCCCGCCATCGTGGCGGCGGCGGAGTTGTCGCATCGCTACATCACTGACCGCTTTTTGCCCGACAAAGCCATTGACCTCATCGACGAGGCCGCATCGCGTATGAAGATGGAGATTGATTCCAAACCCGAGGTGATGGATAAACTCGAACGTCGTCTCATCCAGTTGAAGATTGAGCGCGAAGCAGTGAAGAAAGAGAAAGACGAGGCTTCCAAGAAACGTTTCGAATTGATCGAAGTCGAGATGAAGAAACTCGAACGCGAATATGCCGATCTTGAAGAAGTGTGGAAAGCAGAGAAGGGCGCAGCCCAAGGTGCCGCCACCGTGAAGGAAGAGATTGAGGCCATGCGCGCCGAGATCGTGCGCCTGCAACGCGAAGGCAAGCTGGAGAAAGTCGCCGAGCTGCAATACGGCAAGCTGCCGCAACTCGAAGCCAAGATGAAAGAAGCTGCGCAACGCGAAGCAGAAGGTGGCGCAAACAAGAATAAATTGCTACGCACGCAAGTCGGCGCGGAAGAGATCGCCGAAGTGGTGAGCCGTGCCACGGGCATCCCTGTGAGCAAGATGATGACGGGCGAGCGCGACAAGTTGCTTAAGATGGAAGGGAAGTTGCACGAACGCGTGGTGGGGCAGGACGAGGCTGTTCGCTTAGTAAGCGATGCCATCCGTCGTTCGCGTTCCGGTCTGTCCGATCCGAACCGTCCCTACGGTTCGTTCCTGTTCTTAGGGCCCACAGGTGTGGGTAAGACTGAGCTGTGCAAGGCGCTGGCGGGTTTCATGTTCGATTCGGAAGATCATTTGATCCGCATCGACATGAGCGAATACATGGAGAAACATTCCGTCGCACGTTTGATCGGTGCGCCACCCGGCTATGTGGGTTACGAAGAAGGTGGTGGCTTGACCGAAGCTGTGCGTCGCAAACCGTACAGCGTCATCCTGCTGGATGAAGTGGAGAAGGCTCACCCCGATGTGTTCAACGTGTTGCTGCAAGCGTTGGACGATGGTCGCATGACTGACGGTCAGGGGCGCACCGTGGACTTCAAGAACACCGTCATCGTGATGACCTCCAACTTGGGTTCGCAGATGATCCAGCAGATGAGTGGCGATGATTACCAAGTGGTGAAGCTGGCCGTGATGGGCGAGGTGAAGACCTACTTCCGTCCCGAGTTCATCAACCGTATCGACGAGGTGGTGGTGTTCCACGCGCTGGACGAAAAGAACATCAAGAGCATCGCGCGCATCCAGTTGCAGTATCTGGAGAAACGCCTTGCCGCGATGGAGATGAAGTTGGACGTGAGCGAAGCCGCACTCGCAGAGATCGCCAACGCGGGCTTCGATCCGGTGTATGGCGCACGTCCGCTGAAGCGTGCGATACAGGCGCAGTTGGAGAACCCACTCGCCAAGCACATCCTCGAAGGACAGTTCGCCGCGAAAGACACCATCAAGGTGGATTGCAAGGCGGGTGTCATGCGATTTGAAAAAGGTTGATCGATGCAACAAAGATTCGTGTTGAACTCACAAGCCAAGCCACCTAGCTTGTTGCGCAAGCTGGTGGCTTTGGTCATCACAGTAACGATGTTCGCTTTGGTGTTGATGTTCTCGGCGGTGCTGCTCGTCGTCTTGCTTGTCGTCGGCCTCATCGTTTTTGCTTATGTGTGGTGGAAGACGCGCGAGGTGAGAAGGGTGATGCGCATGATGCGTAGCGTCGCCACACCGGAAGCACGGCGTGAGGCACAGGCGAGTAACGATGGCGTGTTCGAAGGTGAAGTGATACGCGTGGTCGACCCAAAAGATACGAAGTGAGTCTCCACGCAAAGCAAAAGCCCGCCACTTTCATGGCGGGTTTTTTTATGGCCATCACTTAGTGTGTGGTGGAAGGTGTGATGAAGGGGTGAGCATCGTGATGATGCTTCTTCTCATGTTTCGCCATCCGCTTCTCTTTCGCGGTCATCAACGGTTTCTTCTTGCTGTCTTTGTGAGTGTTATGTGATTTCGGCATGATCTGACTCCTTATGTTGATTAAGGGAAGAACTGCGATTTCATCCTACTCCGATGATTCTGCCTTGTCTGCACCCATGATCGGTAGTTTGTTGCGCGGTAGCTTCAGTGCTTCGAACACTTTCAATGCCGCGTATGCATCGTTCGCCGCGTAGAGCTGCTGTGGCTGTGTGAGTTCATGCTGCGACCAATCGGTGGTGGTGATCTTTCTCGATTTGACGAAACGCTGCTTGAACACGAACGCCACCGCGTTGCGTACGCCCATCTCTTTCTGATGCCCCTGCATACTGAACACCACATTCAGATCGACCACGCCGCCGAACTGAATGCCGAACTTCTTGAAGATGTGACCGCTGTCCGACTTCAAACCGAAACCCACTTTGATGACTTCATCCGAGCGCAACAATTCTTGCAGAAACGGTAAACCTTCCGCGCGATGCACTTGGAATAGATAAGCGCGGTCAGGCAATGCAAACTGCACCACATGCGGCCCATTGCTCACCTCGCCCACTGCGAACGTGGGTTTCGATTCGGTATCGAATCCCACGATATTCGCTGCCTTGATGGCAGCGGTAGCGGCTGCGAATTCATCTTCTGTCGTCGGCACTTTGACCTGCTCCAAAGTGAGGCCGATGAAGGTGGGCATCAGAGCGATCTCATCCTTGCTTGGTGCGCGTGGTTTCATTTGGTGTGTACCTTGATCCGTTCAGGTTTGTTTTCTTTTGCTGCCCGTGCACGTAACTGCCCGCATGCCCCTTCCACTTCCTGCCCTGCCGAATCGCGCACGCGGGAATAGATGCCTTGCCGATTCAGCGTGTGCATCATCTCGGCCGTGCGCTCGGTTGAAGGGCGGCGATAGGGCAGGCCATCCACCGCATTGAAGGGAATGAAATTCATCAGCGCGTATTTTCCTTTGAGCAAAACAGCGATGCGTTCTACCTCCGCATCGCTGTCGTTCACGCCATCCATCAACGTCCATTGATACTGCGTCGGATACCCCGTGGCACGCGCATACACCTCGGCGCGCTCCACCAACTCTTCCACGGAAATGTTGGGCGCATGTGGCAACAGCTTCGCGCGTAACTCAGCATCGGTGCTGTGTAGGGAAAGGGCGAGGGCGGGCTTTACTTTTTCTAGTGGCAAGCGCTCAAACACTCGCACATCCCCCACCGTCGAAAGCACCAGATTCTTATGCCCGATATTGCCCTGCATGCCCAGCACATCAATGGCTTCCAGCACGTTGTCCAGATTGTGCGCCGGCTCACCCATGCCCATGAACACCACCTTGCTCACTGCACGGCGTTTGCGCGCCAGCACCACCTGCGCAACGATCTCTGCGCTGCCTAGTTGGCGAATCAAACCATCGCGCCCACTCATGCAGAACACACAGCCGACAGCACACCCCACTTGTGTCGAGACGCACAAGCCACCACGCGGCAGCAACACACTCTCCACCATCTGACCGTCGTGCAGTTCCACCAACAATCGTGCGACCTCGTCGTTATTTGAAGTTGCGCGTAGCGCGGCGTTTGCCCCCTCTCCCGTAATGCGGGGGAGGGTTTGGGTGGGGGAGAGGTCATGGCTTCCATGACCGATGGCGGGATACTCACCCTGCAAACGCGCCAGCCCATTCAGCTCCTTCTCGATGGCTGGCAACTCATTGCGCAATGTGGCGGGAAAGAACGCCTCAGCAGGGCTACCCTTGATGTCGTATGAGCGCACCTGACTCCAGCCGCGCAGCAGACGATCTTCGTGGCAAGGTTTGGCACCGAGGTCTTGCAAGCGTTGGCGGAGGTGGGGGATGCGCATCGGGTGAGAGCAAGCGTGAATCGAAGTGAGCTGAAAAATTGATTACGGGGAGTGGTGCGGATTTTAACTCAACCCTGGAATTACTATGCGGCTGCGGCAAACAGAAAGCCCGGCATGGCCGGGCTTTCGTGAAAAGTATTTTGATACTGAGTCGGTTAATTATCTTTGGAGGACTTCACAAAACTGATCACCTGTGCGTTCGGTAGCTCGCCGTCTTTGTAATAGGGTTTGACAGCATCGAAGCCGAGCGATTCGGCCAACTCTCTTTCCCGCTCAGAGATCAAAGCAAAACAATCCTTGATGTTTTGGATGGTGTCGCTCGTCAGGGGGTTAGGCCGCCCGCCGAGCGGCGTGACATCTCTGACCACATTGCCCAGCGTCTTGCGCATCGCACGCAAGATGCTCTGTTCCTTGCTCAACTCTTCTGTGTTCATGGAAAGATACCGGAGTGCATAGCGGGTTGCGACTTTAATGGAACGAGTGCGGCACAGCTATGCCCCATTCGGGTCAGAGCCGCCCGCCCAAAGTGTGATTCATCGGCTGCGGATTCGGCGCTATCATGCGCCAACTCCAACTTGGGTTCCTCACATGCAAACGCGCAAGCCGATCAACATCCCTGTCGTAGCCGCCCCCACACAGCAAGACGACATGGGCGAAACCAACTGCTCCGGTAACGAGCTGGTCGCGCTGATGGTGCTGGGCGACAGCATGGAGCCGGAGTTCGTCGAGGGAGAGATACTGGTCATCGAGATGGGAGTAGCTGCAACAGATGGCTATTTCGTCATCGCCGAGGTGGCGAAGGAAGACTTCATCTTCCGCCAGCTCAAGCGCGATACCCAAGGCGGTTGGCTGCTGCATGCGCTCAATCCAACTTATCACGATACCGCCATCGCAGGTCTGGAGATAATCAAAGGTGTGGTTACCCACAAGAAGAAGCCCGGCTCGCGCAAGTCAGTCAAATACTACGTACCGCAAATGGCGTAGGTTTATATTTCCACAGTGTCCCAAACTGTTGCGATGTTGCGCCCAATTGCTTCATAGTTCCTGAAACAAATACGAACACGCATTTTGGAGGAAACCTCTGATGGCCATCCACCGCAAACCCATACAGGAACGCATCGACTGGCTCTTCGATCTGGCCGACCGCCACGGCAGTAATTACCGCAGCCCCGAAGCATGGCTGGCGCGCGAACGCTATCTGGCCGAGCACCCGACGGCGATTGCCGTGCTCAAGTGTATGGACGGGCGCATCAACATCCCAGTCGCCACCAACACCCCCGTCGGCATCCTGATGCCCTTCCGCAACCTCGGCGGCATATTCGACCTCGGCTGGCCACATCTTGGCGAAGTGCTTGCCCACCACGTACAACGCATGGTCAGCAGCGGTCGCCGCGTGATCTTTTTCATCACCTACCATTACTCCAAGGGCGATCCGCAACGCGGCTGCGCCGGTTTCCACTACGACACCGCAGCGGCCATCGCTCACACTTACGAGATCCGCCGTCAGGTCGAGCACATCTTCGGAGCCGCACACGGCACAGTCTATCCGCTGGTCTGCGGCTTCGAAACCGATGAGGACGCGCTCATCATTCACGGCAGCGACGGCCAGCGGCTTGACCTGTCCACACTGACCAGCAGCGACCGCGCGGCACTTGAGCAACGGCTCGCGGCCTTGTTGCCCGACATGCCGATGCAGATGCTCACCGACCTGATGCCGTTGTTGCATGGCAATCTTGAACATATCGAGCAAGCGCGCGAGCAGATGCGACTTAACGAAAGAGCACTCGACATCGAACACCGCGAATGGATGATTTGTCTAGGTCGCGGCTTTGACTTTCTGCATACGCCCAATCTCGCGCTGATCATCGGGCCCTACAGTCCCAAACTCGACGAACCGATTAAGACCGCAGCCAGCATCATCCAAACTAATATGACCGCAGGGCGCATCCCCGACGATGGCTTCCTGCTACTGGCCTCAGTGCCCTACGATGAAATCGGCGTTGACCGTGCGCGCGCAGAACTCAAAAGCCGCTTCCTGTCGCAGTTTGCCGCCGAGGTTATTAGCAAAGAGTTTCCCGAGCTCGCCAGCAAGATGGCAATACGCACCGCCGTACTTGATTGGCGATCAAGGCAGCTAGAGACGCTGCTGAATTGATTATTGTGTTTTCTTGCGATGCTCAATTAAGTGGGCTGCGTGCTTAAGGGGGTGGAAAATATTCGAGCCTGATCCCTTTGTCTCTTTGGTTCACAAGCCGTAAACACTATCTGGAAGTGGCAGATGGGAAGTGCATGTCGAGCAGCATCGATCCGGCGCCTGCACTATTCAGCGCACTGCCTGCCAGCAGCCATTGGCGGAAATTGATACAACCCAAAGGGCTTGTATGTGATAAGGTTACTGCGCGACTGATCGTAAGTGTACGCAGAGATTAGGAAAAACAAAGACGATCGGCGAAAAAGTTGAAGAACTTGACGGGGAGAGACATGCATAAATTCTTTTTTTCCATAAGAACTCGCGACGGCCTGCCTATCGCTCGTCTGATGATCTCGGGCAGGGATATGGCAGAAGCAGAACGCAAACTGAAGCAGATGTACCATCACTGCGAGATCATCAGTTGTGAATCCAACCATCATTCGGCAAGTACACATCGCGAGAATCCCAACGCCAATAATCTCTGCTTATTGTTCGCAAAAAATGAAAGTCCCTCCGGGAAATACCCCACCCTCTAGTGGCGCTGCTTATCAGTTGGCAACCGAGCAAGTTGCAAACTCAATGGGTCTCTTCGTCCCGTTGATCTGAACGCTCATACGGCTCTCGCGGAAAGAAGTGGTGTGGGGCATCGCAATATATTTTGCAAACTGCCAACGATGCACGGATGGACAAATTGCTGGAACGCATCATGTCGCATCTGAGAGCGCTGCGCGGCAGCGAAAAGAAAAATCACTTCAATCCGTAAAACAAGCTCGGGAGAAAAATCATGGAACGCAGCCGTTTTCACTCTTTCAATCGTATCGCCTTCTTCGCCGCAAGTTTTCTGTTGCTTGCCCCTGCTTTTGCTGCTTCAGCAAACGACAACCCCAAGTGCGAGCCCAATCCGGTTTTCAAGCGCTTTGCCGGAGAGGTGATGAGCAGTTGCGAGCGGGCGCGTTTCAAGGAGCTTGAACTCTGGGGGCGCAAGGAGGCACCGGAGAATCCGAAGTCGCCGGTTCGTCCGTTCAGCGTCGAAGGCGAGTACTGGTATTACTTCAACGATATCGAGCCGGATGCCAAAGGCAGGCACCCCGGCAAGCTGGAAGTGCAGCGCAACTTCGAGAATGCGGTTAAAGCGGCCAAGGGATCGATTCTCAATGCCAACAGTGGCAGGGTGACCTACAAGATACAGAAAGGCGACGATATCTTCTGGGGCGAGGCCGGTTGCGGTCGCGGCGGAGATGATTGCTCTGCGGTGATGCACAAGATCGTTCGCGTAGCGGCAATGGAACAATCGGTCGTGGTATCGGCGGAACAGATCGCCAAGACAATAATGGATGAAGGCAAAGCCGTCTTTTACGGACTGTACTTCGACACCGACAAATCCGTGCTCAAACCGGAATCCACGCCCACCCTCACCGAGATATCAAAATGGCTCAAGGAGAACCCCGGCACTAATGTATTCATCGTCGGCCACACCGACATGCAGGGCAGCGTCGAACACAACCTCACGCTCTCGCGCAGCCGTGCCGAGGCGGTGGTCACCGCACTGGTCAAACAGCACAACATCAAACCCGAAAGGCTGAAAGCGGAAGGCGTCGCCGCCTTCGCCCCCGTCTCCAATAACACCGCCGAAGCAGGCCGTGCCAAGAACCGCCGCGTGGAGATGGTGTTGCGCTGATTCCTTTTTCCATTTGCGTGGTGCAAGCGGGGCAGTGATTCGTATCAGCGGAGAAACGTGGTATGTCCCCAATTATTCATGGATAGTCTCAAGGTTTTCTGATTCGATGATTTGTTCACTGCTTATATTGTGCAACACACCATCCAATAGCGCACTTGCAATGAATTCCGGTTTTACTGATCTGTAGCGTTTGGGTATCAGTGGACGGAAAACCCGAGCAACAATCCTTCCAATTATTTCTCCCGGGCGCGATTCAGCTCTATCCGTATCAATCAGCGAGGGGCGCACTATCGTGTAGCCTGGATAACCAACAGCACGTACCCCCTCTTCAGCTTCTGCTTTGGTGCGCAAATAAAAACTCCCGTTAACATTGGCACCGACCGATGAATTCAGCGAATACCGCGTCGCACCCGCATCGCGTGCCAGCCTGGCCACAAGGATGGGCAAATCACGATCAACAACTGCAAAAGCCGATTGCGAACCTGCAGCTTTTATTGTTGTGCCCAACGTGCAAATCACCGCGTCGACATGCCACCACTGCGCATCGGATGGCAGGTTTAAAAAATCCACCACATGATTTTCAAGTTTGTCCGCTGGCGCCAGAGGCTTTCGTGTTAAAGCAATGACATGGTCTATTTGAGGTGAAGCCAAAGCTTGCCTGAGCACATGCTGTCCAACAACACCCGTTGCACCAATCAATAAAACTCGTGTAGACATATTTTAGGCAACCATTTTGGAGTCAAAGGAGTCTGACCCTATTAATTCTTTAATTCCTTCGCCGCGTGCGTCGAAACTGGCGGAGCCGAGGGAGGGGTTGAGGGGGGCCATGAGGTGGTAGAGTCTTAGGAGTCGCGTAGTTTTATTTCGGCATGGTTGCAGCAATCATGCCATCGTAATGACCTTTGTCTGTCGTTTTTATCAATTCAAGCACATCAACAAGCACGGCTGGCGTTTCAGACAGAATGGACGGATCATGCTCTGCCTCTCCAACATGTTCATGATGCGAATAAGTGTCTAGGAATCGCTGAATTCTTGATTTTTTAGCAGCATCAAAATTCACTTCTTCCAACTGTTGATATAGCCTGCCAGTTTTATTGGGACATCTAAACGCCAAGAACCCCTCTAAAAGTCGACGTGCAATATTTGGCATACCGTAGCAACCTTCGATTTCTCCTTGTTGCGCGGTTTTCAACGATTCGTCGTGTACCTTTTTGAAGAGGTAGTGATACTCCGACTCATGTTCATGCAACATGGGATCGAGTTTGGCGATAATCGCGGATCTCTTTCCATCATGTAGCGCCGCTTGCAGCATATAAAATCTGGCATCATTTTTATTCAAATGATTCTGGTGTTTGAACCAATTTTTCACCTGCCGAAAGAAAGAAAAATTATGCGTCAGTACGAATAATTGCCCTGCTTTCTTTGTGCGCTCCTTCATGTAGCCAAATGCACTATAGAGGGAATTGGTGTCTAGGCTGGATACGGGGTCGTCAATCACCACCACTCCATTTTCAACATCAAATGATTTGTCTTGCAGCGACTTCAAGAAGTAAAGAAATGCGATAGCAGTTTTTTCGCCCTCGCTGAGATTACCGGCGGGCTTGCCATGTCGGGTAATTGAGTAACCGTTTTCGTGAATGGCAAACGTCAGTTCATCTCGTCCAAGATAAGCTTGAATTTCGGCGTTCAATTGTTCGGCAGGCCGCCGATGTTGAACAACCTCTAGCTCAAGTTCTGCGATATTAGATTGAAAAGTTTTAATCAGGGCCGATGCGAGAGTTTCTTCCGTATTCGCTTTGGAAAGAGCGGATTTCTTTTCTTCGTATTCTTTGTATGCTTCAGCAATATAGCAATTCTCGAGAGCTGCGCGTGTTTTCTCTATCTCTTTTTGAAAGTTGTCCGTTACCGCATTATGCTGGTCAATAAGCGCGTTGATTTGCTGTACGGCCTGTTGCCCCTTAAGAGAGCCAAATTGTGCAAGTACACCAGACAGAATAGAAAAAGTGACTCCCCAAAATCCTTTAGGGTCATCCGGGTTTTCCTCATACCCAACGTATTGCAGCAGATCTACCTTTTGAAAAGGATTCTCTTTCTTTACAGCAAGAGCTCTTTTTAGTGCGTCTAAGTATGCATCTACATGCCAGCGATGCTGTGCAATGGTGGCAATTTCCTTCCGTACCCCCTCCGCAAGATGTTCATAAAACAAGGCGACCTCAGGTGGATTTATAAGGCTTAGCTGCGATTTCGCGTTCTCAATCTTTGTGATAGATCCAGCAATCTCAACTTGAAAATGCTTGAACTCATCATTGAAATGGGATTCCAGATGTTGAATCCTACTTTCTGGAATGAGTTGCCCGCAAAATTCGCAATTCTCAGAATTGCCATTCACATGATGCAATTCAAGACCTCGCTGTACCCAGGCCGCAAGTGGCGGATTGGTTGCCAACTTTTCAATTGTATTGGAGACAATAGATCGGGATAGCACGCTACTTGTTAGATCGGTGAGCGACTTAAGATCAGGGTACTCAACATTAAGCGCTGCAATTTTGGCTTTGGGTTTGCTCACCAACTGCTCTCGCAACGTGCTTTTCTTTTCCGCATCAAGGATATTTGCAGCGTATGTTGACGCGGTTAATTTGCCAGCTTTATTGAGAAATCCTCGTTTATCGTAATTGTTATATGGATTTTGTCCGGCAGAACTCAGAGCCTCCTTGATGATTTTTGCCTGGGCGATGGCAAATGTATCAAGTGCGTTTTCTGCACGCTGCCTCCTCGATAAGGCTGCAGTCAACTGCTTTGATGCCGCGTCACGCTGTGACTTTAGCTCTTCTATTTTCTTTTTTGTTTCGACACTCTCTTCCCCCAGATAATAGATTGGAGAAAATTTCTGACCTGGTTCCTCAAAAAATGACGTGCTGACAAAGTCACGATTGAATATTTTTATTGACGGAAGGGCTGCGGAACCTAGGTTGTCGCCAGATACATTATTTTGACCAAACCGGAATTCGACTTCCCCCACCGTTATAGGCAGCTTTTTCTGTAGATGCAAAAGTAGATTCGACAGGGTTGTTTTTCCCGCGCCATTCCAACCGTAAATTACATTGAAGCGTGCAAACTCAGGCAACTCATCAGACCACGAAAAATCACGGAATATGCGGTAATTGTGAATGCGATTGATGCGCGTAATTTTCATGGCCATTTATTTCAGGTCAAAAGGGGCTGCATAAATATTTTTGGATAGTCCACTAACCTTTATAGTCATCACTTCGCCCCCACCCCCAACCACGCATCCGAAGTCAGCGGCCCCTTCAGCGTAGGCAGTGTCTCTTCCAGCCAGACCAGCGCCAGCTTTTCCTTCTCGCGCCACAACGCTTCGCCCATGCTCTTTTTCATCATCACTAGCGGCGCGCTGCCCTTGACCATCATCTCCCAGAATTCGGCGGTGGTGCCGACGGGAAAGGCTTTGGTGATGCTGCGTATCTCGATGTTGCGGAATCCGGCTTCTTCCATCTCTTGTTTGAAGCGCTCGGGGTTTTCCAGTGTGGTGACGGAGCGTTGCGGTTGCGGCAGGTCGGGCTTGATGGCGCGCAGTGCGCCGAACATGGTTTGCATGGCGGGCGATTGGTCCACGGGCGCCCAACTGGTGATGGCGATGCTGCCGCCGGGTTTGAGGGTGCGGTGGATCTCGGCGAAGCCGCGTTGCCTGTCGGGGAAGAACATGAGGCCAAACAGCGAGAAGGCGGCGTCGAAGGTTGCATCGGCATAGGGCAGGGTTTGCGCATCGCCGCAGTGCAGGGCGATGTTGCGGTGTCCGGCTTGTTCGATCTTGTTGCGGAACACGGCGAGCATGGCTTCGGAGAAGTCGATGCCGTGTATTTGTTCGGCATGCTGCGCCAGCCGCAGCGCCAGCGTGCCGGGGCCGCAGGCGACATCGAGCACGGTTGAGTTCGGTTTGAGTTTGCTGGCGGCGATGGCTTCGTCGGCGAATTGCTCGAACACGAGCATGGTGGTCTCGGCGTAGCCGTCGGCGACGAGGTTCCACGGTTCGCTGGCGGAGAGGGGGTTGGGGGCGGTTGTGCTCATGGAGTCTACCCTCTCCCTAGCCACACCCGTAAAGGGTACGCCGGTGGGTGCCCGGCGGCTCTGCCGCCACCCTTCCGCAGTCCCCCTGCATGGGGGAGGGGATGGGGGCGCTCCGATTTGAGGTGACAATTTGTAACCTCAAGTTTGAGGTGCCATATTGGGACCTCAAACGAAACAGGTTCGATTCGATCTGTGTAACTGTGGTGGTCATGTGCAGTGCTTCCCCTTGGTAGAACAGTCGTGATGCTGGCAATGCGCCCGTCATTGCGGGTTTGTCTTGCGCCAGCTCCTGTCCTGGGGATTCTGCTGTGTGCCTCGCGCCATTCATGTGGCGGGATGTGCGTTGAGTAGATTTGCAAGTGGGGCGAACTTTATTCCCGCGTGGTGTGGGGTGTCAATGCGGATGAGCCAAAACTTGGGAAGATATGAATGATGTATTAATGCATGGTTCGACATGCTGTGCGTGTGCTGTCGGGGCGTATGCCCCATACAGCCAAGGCCTACCTCTTGCGGGTGCACCACGAACGGAAAAATATTCGAACAATTATTGGGGGCGGGTTCGGAATATTTTTCAGAGTTACGCCGCTAGCTTTAATTCAACTGTCTTCCCTGCGCGTGTTGCCAAAGTGATCAGCATGTCCAGACTGAACTTCTCGAACTTGCCGCGTATCAGGTCGGAGACGCGCGATTGTGAGATGCCGAGCACTTTGGCGGCTTCGGCCTGTGTCCACTCTTCATCGCGGATTTTGATGCGCAGTTCGCCCATGAGTTGTGATCGCATGGCGAGGATGGTGGCTTCTTCTGGCGAGAAGCCGAGGTCGAGAAATACGTTGCCGCAGGATTCGGTGATCTTGAGTTTTTCTTTTTTCATTTTGCACTCTCCTTGAGTTGCTTGTATCGCGCTGCTGCCAGTGCTATATCTTCCTTACGTGTCTGCTGTGTTTTCTTGTGGAAGGCGTGCAGTACGAAAACCGCATCGGCGAATTTCGCAACATAGATGACGCGCCATTCGCCCAAGACATGGACGCGAATCTCATAAGCACCTGCGCCCACATTGAGCATCGGTTTCCAGTCTGATGGCATCAGACCAAGCTGAACTTGCCAAAGCTCATGTCCTGCCGCCCCTTTGGCTTCTTTGGGGAATTCGGCCAGATCGTCTTCGCTTGAGCCAATGAACTTGAGCGGCTTCATGGCGGCAATATATAAGTATTTATATAGCAATGCAAGTGTGCAATTGCTGGGTTTGCATCACTATCAGCAGTCTCAAAGCCCGCGCATAAAGAATGGCCGCAGCGGTCTATGCCCAGCCATCGCTTCCCGCAATTGCAGCAACAGTTTCTCTTTGTCCTTGGGCAGATTGCCCGCGAGTGCTAACGCATTCGATGCATGGTTGCTGCGGAAGATGACGGGCTGCGGCGGGTTGAGGCCGCTGATAAGTCTTTCTTGTTCTTTCAAGATCGCGAGGTCGTCCGGCATCTCGAAGGGCTCGCCGTATTTGCGGTGGAATTCTTCTTCCACGCTTTCGTCCAGATACAGTTGCAACGTGGAAAGGTAGGTGACGGGTGCGCTGTTGAGCAGGGCGATGGTGCCGTCTATGTGTTCGTCACTGTGTTGTGTGCCGCCCAAACCCAAGATGACGGTAGCAGAGACTTTCATGCCGCTGGCGTGTGCCTTGTGCAGCACTTCGGCCATGCGCTTTTGCGTGGCGCCTTTGGTGATCTTTTTCAGGATGAGGTCAGAGCCGGATTCGATACCGAAGTAGAGCAGGTTGAGTTTGTGTTCGCGCAATAGGGCCAATTCTTCGGCGCTCTTGCGTGCGATGTTGCCGGGCGTGGCATAACAGGAGACGCGGGTCAGGCGCGGCAGTGCAGCGGCCAGTTCGCGCAGGATGGCGAGCAGGTGTTCGGTGGGCAGGGCCAGCGCATCGCCATCAGCCAGAAACACGCGGTGCGCATCCGGCCAGTCGGCAGCGGCTTGGCGGATGTCGGTGAACACATCAGCGAGAGGGCGTTCGACATACTGTTTGCTGCGATACATGGCGCAAAAACTGCACTGGTTGAAGCTGCACCCCAGCGTGGCTTGGATGATTAAATTATCACCTTCGGAAGGAGGGCGAAATAAGGGTTGGTCGTAGATTAAGTCCATGCGGAATTGTAGCGGGGGTTGCGCTTGCCCCTAACGCTATCTTGGGTTTGAGGCGGCGAGTCTCGAATTTTTTCAAGCTGTATCCTGAGAATTTTGTAATCAGTGCGACTGAAATTTTGATGTAAATCAGCGGTGCGAGAGGTTCTTAAGGTCGCCGCTTATATATCCATTGTCAGCTTCTCGCACTGGCGTTACAGTTCGCTCCATCCACAAACAAAAATAAGAGGTTAGAAATGGCGATGTTGATAACGATAGTGGTGGTTGCAGTCCTACTTTTACTCGCATTCTTTAGGGCCTCGATTTGGAGTTGGTTGATCGCCATCTCGGTGATGGTGCCCGTGGTGGCCATTCAGAGCCGTATCTCCGACGATGCACTGCAAACAGTCTATATCGCGCTGATCACTTTCGTACTCGTACTGGGCGTTCCGTTCTTGCGCCGCCTGTTGATCAGCAGCTTCATCCTCAAGATTTTCCGCAAGATACTCCCGCAGGTCTCACAGACCGAACAAGAAGCACTGGATGCCGGCACCGTGTGGTGGGATGGCGAGTTGTTCAGTGGTCGTCCGCGTTGGACCAAGTTGTTGGAGATGCCCAAGACTGGCATCAGCGCAGAGGAACAAGCGTTCTTGGATAACGAGGTCGAGCAGTTGTGCGCCATGCTTGACGATTGGGATATCACCCATACCCGCCAAGACTTGTCGCCTGAGACATGGCAGTTCATCAAGGATAAGGGTTTCTTCGGCATGATCATTCCGAAGGAGTACGGCGGCTTGGAATTCTCCGCGCAGGCGCACTCGGCGGTGGTGACCAAGGTCGCCTCGCGTAGCGGCACGGCAGCGGTGACAGTGATGGTGCCGAACTCGCTCGGCCCAGCCGAGTTGCTGTTGAAGTACGGGACGAAAGAACAAAAAGACAAATACCTGAATCGCCTCGCCAAAGGATTGGAAGTACCTTGTTTTGCGCTGACAGGGCCGATGGCAGGTTCTGATGCGGGGGCGATCCCTGATACGGGTATCGTTTGTTACGGCGAGTTCAATGGACACAAAGATGTGCTCGGTGTGCGCGTCACTTGGGAGAAACGCTACATCACGCTGGCGCCAGTCGCCACCTTGCTGGGTTTGGCCTTCAAGCTGTATGACCCCGAACATCTGCTAGGCGCAGAACAATCGCGCGGCATCACGCTGGCGCTGATCCCCACCGATACGCCGGGCGTGAACGTCGGTCGCCGCCACTTCCCGCTCAACTCTGCCTTCCTCAATGGCCCGACCACAGGTAAGGATGTGTTCATCCCGATGGATTACATCATCGGCGGTACACAGCGCATCGGCCATGGTTGGCGCATGTTGATGGAATGTCTGGCGGCGGGTCGTTCCATCTCGTTGCCCGCGAGTGCGACG
>Ga0074196_10683_pt1 | contig 24689 bp, 19 predicted proteins | sample EPASupsiteSAE300_FD_64214 | JGI IMG/M metagenome (GOLD analysis project Ga0074196, IMG submission 64214) | Bioremediated contaminated groundwater from EPA Superfund site, New Mexico - Sample SAE3-00 | ecosystem: Environmental > Aquatic > Deep subsurface > Groundwater > Contaminated ... | reverse complement strand
CTACGTAACACACCCTATTGCGGTCGCCCGCATCCTCACCCCACTTCATCTGGATGTGCACGCCATCATCGCGGCCCTACTCCACGATGTGGCCGAAGACACCGATACCACTGTCGAACAGATCGCGACTCAATTTGGAAAACAAGTCGCCGATCTAGTGGACGGTCTGAGCAAGATCGACAAACTTCAGTTCGAGACCAAAGAAGATGCGCAAGCGGAGAACTTCCGCAAGATGTTGATGGCGATGGCACGCGATGTTCGCGTCATCCTCATCAAGCTAGCCGATCGCTTGCATAACATGCGTACATTGGGTGCGGTGTCCAAGGGAAAGAGTGAACGCATCGCGCACGAGACGATGGACATCTACGCACCTATTGCCAACCGCCTCGGCTTGAACAACGTCTACCAAGAGTTGCAAGACCTCAGTTTCAAGTACCTTCACCCGAATCGCTATTCAGTGCTTTCAAAAGCACTCAAGGTCGCGCGCGGCAATCGGCGTGAGGTGGTCAGCAAGATTCTAGAAGCCATCAGCCAGCGGCTGGCTGACAACCACCTGAAGGCTGAAGTCAAAGGCCGCGAGAAACACCTATACGGCATCTACGAAAAAATGCAGACCAAGTCACTGGCGTTTGCGCAGGTATTGGATATCTACGGATTCCGCATCTTGGTCGATGACGTGCCCTCCTGCTATGTCGCACTGGGTGTTTTGCACGGCCTATACAAGCCGTTCCCCGGTAAATTCAAAGACTACATCGCCATTCCCAAAGCCAATGGATATCAGTCTTTGCACACGGCATTGTTTGGTCCTTTTGGCACACCGATCGAGGTACAGATCCGTACGCATGAGATGAACAAGCTGGCCGAGAGTGGCGTCGCATCGCACTGGCTGTACAAGACATCCGAGACACAGATCAATGAGTTGCACCAGAAGACCCACCAATGGTTGCAAAGTCTTCTGGAAAGCCTTGCACAGAGCGGCGATTCAGTGGAGTTCCTCGAACACCTCAAAGTCGACCTATTCCCCGACGAGGTCTATGTGTTCTCGCCCAAAGGTAAGATATTCGCCATGCCTCGCGGCGCGACCACGGTGGATTTCGCCTATGCGGTGCACACCGATATCGGCAATCGCTGCGTGGCGACCAAAGTGAATTCCGAACTCGTGCCGCTACGCACCGAGTTGCGCAACGGTGATCGCATTGAGATCATCACTGCCCCGCACGCGCATCCGAATCCTGCCTGGCTTGGCTATGTGGTCACCAGCAAGGCTCGTAGCGAGATACGCCATGCATTGAAGACGATGCATCTTGACGAATCCTCCAAGTTGGGTGAGCGGCTGCTTGGCCAAGCGCTCTCCTCACTCGGCATCAAACTCCAAGATATTCCGGATATCTGCTGGGATAGAGTGTTGAAGGAGACGGGAAGTAAATCACGGCAACACCTGCTCACCGATATCGGCCTAGGTCGTCGCCTGAACATGGTCATCGCCAAACAACTCGCCAAGATGAGTGATAGTGAGAGTTCCAGATCCGATACGAATTCGGGCGGCGTCATCACCTTGCTTGGCAATGAAGGCATGGCGATCCAATACGCGAAATGTTGCCGCCCCATCCCCGGCGATCCCATCATCGGCGTCATCAAGAGTGGTCAGGGACTTATCGTCCACACGCATGATTGCCCCACCCTGCGCAAAGGCAGAAGCGGGGATGAATGGTTAGATGTGGTGTGGGATAAAAACATCACTCGCCCTTTCGATGTCAGCCTCAAACTCATCGTGGCAAATCGTCGCGGTGTACTCGCCAAGGTGGCGGCAGCCATCGCCGAGGCGGAATCGAACATCGAGAACGTCAACTTCACCAACGAGGGGGAGTACACCGCCACCTACTTCACCTTGCAAGTGAGCAATCGCCTGCATCTCGCCACCATCATGCGCAACCTGCGCAAGATTCAAGAAGTGATCCGCATCATCCGCGTGAAGAATACTGGCTGACCTTGTTTTGAGGTACCTCAATGAACAGGAGAAATCATGAAAGACACGCTTAGAGTCGGCATCCGATACAAACATAAATTCCTCGTCCCCTCATCGAAGACCGTGCCTGCTTTATATCCTGAATCAGAGGAATTCTTGGCGATGCCTGAAGTATTCGCAACAGGTTTTATGGTGGGATTTTTAGAATGGGCATGCATCAAGTGCATCAACCCCCATATCGACTGGCCTATTGAGCAGACCGTGGGTACACATGTGAATGTAAGTCATCAAGCAGCACCCCCCCCAGGCTTGGAAGTTACTGCGACCGTCGAATTGATCGAAGTCGACGGCAAGCGATTGGTATTCAGTGTCGAAGCGCATGACGGCGTGGATGTCATCTCCAAAGGCAAGCATGAACGCTTCGTCATCAATAAAGAAAGGTTCGATGCAAAGCTGGGAGAAAAACTAAAACGCTGATGCGCCGAAACGTTGCATCAGCTTCAGCATAGCGGATGCCTTATCCAACGTTTCTTGATACTCCGCTTCGCATTCCGAATCCGCCACGATACCCCCGCCCGCCCAGCAGGATAGTTCACCATCCTTGAGCGTCAGGGTGCGGATCGCGATGTTGGCATCCATGTTGCCGTCAAACCCGACGTAACCTATAGCCCCGCAATAGATCTCTCTACGTTGCGATTCCAATTCCTCTATGATTTGCATCGCTCTGAGCTTGGGCGCGCCCGTGATGGAGCCTCCTGGAAAGCAATCACGCAGTACGTCGAGGGCATCATGCCCACTAGCCAATCGCCCTTCGACCGTACTTACCAAGTGGTGCACATTGGCAAAACTTTCGACCTCAAACAATTTCGGCGCCCGCACGGACCCCACTTCACAACTTCGACTGAGATCATTGCGCAACAAGTCGACTATCATCAGATTCTCCGCCCTATCCTTCGGGTGATTGCGCAGCTCATCCGACAAACGGCGATCCTCCTCTGCATCATCACTGCGTGGTCGTGTTCCCTTGATGGGCTTAGTCTCCACTTTATTCTGCTGTATTTTGAGGAAACGCTCGGGAGATGCACACAGTATGTTCAGTTCGGGGTATTCCAGATAGGCCGAATAGGGTGCGGGATTCGAGATTCGCATCGATCGATAGGCTTCGAATGCATCCCCCTTTGCTTGCGCCGAAAATCTCTGCGCCAGATTGACTTGATAGCAGTCCCCCTCTTTTAGATAGGTCTTGACCTTCTCGAAGGCAGACCGATAGTCATCTCGACTTAAATCTGGGCGGATGCTCCCTTCCACATTGAATGTCGTCTTACGTTTTGGCGTATGTTCCAGCGCCGTAGCGATACGTGCAATTATCTGAACCAAGTTCTGCTCTGTCTCCGGATAGCGCAGACGCGAGACCAGTCTGGCGCTCGCTTGTTCGTGATCGATGACGATGGCCCAATCGAAGATGCCAATCGCCATTTCAGGTGCCTCGTTATTGGCCGATATCGAGTCAGACACATGATGGTATCGACGCCCGAGGTCATAGCTCCAATACCCCAAAGCGCCTCCAGCAAAAGGCAGTTCTGGAATTACATCCAATTTTTGCCCCAACAAGCCCTGTAACAATGTGAGGGGATCATTGAATGATTCGCTTTTTTTTCCTCCACGCATGTCCTCCGTGATCTGCCCGCATGTGGTCAACGTTGCCACAGGCTGCGCAACGATGATGTCATATCTGTCCCTACCCGCACTATCCAACCAAGCCGCCCACGGCATGTCGCGCACTGCCTCGAAGTAGGCACTGCTATCAGAAAAATAGGGCAAGGGAGCGCTATACAGCATCGGTGATAGAATCAAAAACAAACTTAAATTGGATGCTCAATATGACCACGATCGTCGCTGTTAAAAAGAATGGCTATGTCGCCATCGCTGCGGACACGCTGACCACTTTCGGAAACACACGACTACATGCCGCAAAGGATGCTTCACACGACAAGATTTTGCGTGTCGGCGACAATTTCGTCGGCGTATGTGGCAGCGCTGCCCACCACCTTGTGCTTGCCAATCTGCTCGCAAAGATGCCTGACGTACAGCTTAACAGCAAGGAATCCATCTTTGAAACTTTCAAGAAACTGCACCCCATCTTGAAAGAAGAATGTTTCCTGAACCCAAAGGAAGACGAGGAGGACCCATATGAATCCAGCCAGATCACCGCACTGATCGCCAATGCCTACGGTATCTTCGGAATCTACTCTATGAGAGAAGTATTTGAGTTCACCCAGTTCTGGGCGATCGGTTCTGGCCACGAGTTCGCCCTAGGCGCCATGCACCAAGCCTATCTTCATCAGGAGGGTGCAGCCGATATCGCACAAGCTGGCGTCGAAACAGGTATCGCTTTCGACAAAAATAGCGATGCTCCCATCACTTCCTACATCGTCAAGCTGAACTGATTGAATTAGCCTACAGTACTTCCGCCAGAAACGAGCTGATGTTTATTTAGAGGGAACGATACTCTCCAAGGATTTGGATGCCTGTTTATCACCCGATTCGCAGAGGGCAGAAACCCCTCCACATCACGCGGTAATAAAATTCAAGAACTGCCGTCAGATAGCGGTGCGAGCCTTAACGCAACGCGACGAACCACGATACGCCAACCTAAAACAACGCCTTGCCTATTTCAGAGGACAACGCCCCGCGCACTTTCTCAAGTGCGAACAAAAACCACCTTGAGCCTGTCCGGCCCGCCACCCGACAACCGTGAATCAGCCCCTAACTACAACAACTTGATCGGGGCCGCCTTCACAGCCTTTCAAACACCTTAGTTTGGCTTGCTGATGCCTGGTGTTGGGAAAGGCCAAGTCGCAGCTGGACGCACAGGAGCAGGTGCCGAAGGAGCCGGAGCGGCAGCCGGTGCTACTGCTGGCTTAGCTGCTACTGGTTTCTTCGCTACTGCCTTTTTCGCAGCTGGCTTTTTAGCTGCGGGTTTCGCTGCTGCTTTTGCCGCTGGCTTAGCTGCTACTTTTTTGGCTGCTGGCTTCTTAGCAACTGCCTTTTTGGCTGCTGGCTTTTTAGCTTCAGCTTTTTTCGCAGCGGGTTTCTTAGCTGCTACTTTTTTGGCTGCTGGCTTCTTAGCAACTGCCTTTTTGGCTGCTGGCTTTTTAGCTACAGCTTTTTTCGCAGCAGGTTTCTTAGCTGCTACTTTTTTGGCTGCTGGCTTCTTTGCTGCTGGTTTAGCTTTCTTTGCTGCTACCATTTCAACCTCCTTAGTGGTGAAAGTTAACAAAAAAACAACAATACAACGAACTGCTACTACATCTCCAACACACCGCGAACGGCATGATTGAAGCCCTTGCAACAAAGGCTGCCGAAGCAGCCCTTGCGTTCGCGGACACCTAACCCTGCCCCGCGATATTCAAAAAAACAATAAGTTGCGAATTTTTGTGACAACCAACTTTTCCCTCAGTGACAGATAACCCCGCCCCCGTTGACATTTTTGACAGATAACCCTGCCTCGCTGAAAAATAGATTTCAGATGAACCAATCCCTGCGACCACTGTGAGGGCGTTTTTCATTTCAGTTGATTGAATTGGACTGCTCTGATGTGGATCGTCGAACCAAACTAACCGTAGCCGACAAACCTAAATTTGAAAGGGAGGAGTCTCCCTGAGAATGTTTCCCGATATGCGATTGCGCCCGTGGCGCAAAGGATGAAGCTATATTTGTAGTTATTTCCTGATAACTAAGATCGCGCAAGCGATGTCCCCTTTTTCAATTATGTTGCCACTACAGTTAGTGGCTAAAACACAATTTCTGCACTACATCTAGCGGTTGCGACTTTATCTGAAATATGCTCTATGTCAATACCCCAAGCAAGTTTTTTTGATTATTTTCATCTCTCTACGAAATTTTTTATGTCTTCGATTTTATAGAGACGCACTCCAAGCTTCCCACCAAGCTTTTCTGATTTGATGATCCCTCTACGCTCGATGTTTGGCAGGTGTGAACGGTGCATCGAAAGCATTCTTCCCGCCTCCGCCGCCGTGACTTTGCCATCAAGCTTAGTACGCAATGCTTCCAGATCATTAACATCTATGCGCCGCCACAACCCCAAATCATGAACTTTCAGAGCACCGCGCTTAATCCATCGGCTTTCTAGCATGGCGGACGACAGACTCAAACGTTTTGCGGCATCTTCAATGGATATGTAATCTTTCTGATGAAGTTTTCGGTGCAGGTTTTGCACGGACTTCGCTGATACGAAGATATCTCTTTCCAGCTTAGAAACTCGCTCAAGGAAGCCTTTCCGGATAAGTGTATGTACATCACATGGCCGAATATCCAGTTCTTCCGCAGCCACGGCCGCTGTCATCTCTACTATTGGGAGTTTGACACTCCCACATTCGACTGTTTTTTGCTTCCGCCCTGCAGCAGTTGGATATGTCTCCATTTGACGGAGCTCTTCAAGATTGATTTGGTCAACTTCGCTCCGTCGAAACAAGTAAACGAGCAAACCATCGATCTTCGGACCGGCCACCGGTTTCACTCCAAGCGCCATAAGCTTTTCAGAAAGGTTCGTTGGATTCATGCCGAGCTGAGCGGCTATCTCCCCACCCAGGACATATGTCTGGTGAAATTGATTCACGTCCTGCCGATTTGCGATGTACCTTTTCTTGCCCTGCAAATCTCGATCCCTGAATGAGATCCAACCTTTGATGCGAAGGAACCGGATGGCTTCTGGGTAGGTTCCCATCATCTCCGCCACCTGATTGGTATCCATCCATTCTGCTGCCGCTTCCGACCGCTTACCCTGTTTCTGTTGCTTTAAACGCAGGGTGTTTAGCCCCTCTGTCACATCGTATCCTGCACTTTCGAGTTCGCCAGACAGAACGCTTGCCGCCATGGAGGCAACACTGCAGATCTTAGCGCGCCCCACGCTATCGTCCACATCGCTACCTGCTGCATGCAGGATGAACAACAGTTTATTCACGGCCGTGAGACTTACTTGTCCACGCTTTGGTTTATCCCCGTTAGGAAAATTCAATAATGATGTTTTCAGAAATTTTCTGAATTGCGCGCTGGAAATGCCCATTGCAAGTTCAGCCTCGCGTCGTGTGATCGATGCAGCGCCAGTAAACGACCTCATTGAACCTAGGAATTCCCATTGGCCGAGGATAGCCCGTGCCAGACCACCTATCTTGGCGTGCCCAACTCGACGCAGCAAGGGAAGCAAGAGCAGTCGGGGATGCAGTTCTTCAGCTTCTCTCTGGAACCATTCCAGGATGGTCGATGAAATCTCACCCTTCTCGAACCAGTCGCGCACAGCACATAACCTGCGATGCTCTGCTTGTGGATCGTCGGCACCACCATCTGCTTCCGACAGTGCCAAGAACAAGGCATCCGCTTCGAGTGCTCCTTCTACAGAGGTCTTGTGTAACTCCAGCCACCAGATGACTGCCGAAGGATCTGCGGGGGAACTCGCCATTTCCGGCAAACTCCCGCCGCAGTCGCATGTTGCGAGTTTTCCGCGCCACGGCTTAAGCTCCAGATTGCACTCCGAACAGTCGCGCAGAAGAAACACATGATGCTCCGTACACACGGAGTAGCCCCTCAAGGACCAGTTCCGCTTCCAGAAGGGCCGTTTCTCAAGACACATCGGGCAGTAGTAACGGCCATCTTCCCTGAACATAGCTTCCGGCACCTTCATGCCATCCATGACACGTGGGCTTTCTGATGTAGGCCCCGCCCTTCTAAAACAGATCGATTCAACTTCTCGAACCTCGACTCCGAATGCCGAGAGGATTTCACCGTACCTCGCGGGGTCCACATGGGCGGCAGTCGCCCACTTATTACCGCTTTTATTTCCCCAGAAGGACCAGATTAGTGCCTGCAGGCTCGGGTAGCCATTCCCCTCTACTGATCGCATCAATATGCTTGCCGGCGACTCACCTGTTATCGGAATCGGACGTGAAACCAGATGAGCTGTCATCACAGCCCCTCCCTGAACATACTGGCAAGTTTCGCTTGGTTCGCAAGGAAGGGGTTGAAACCAACTTTGATCTTTTTACCCAAATCTGCGCCGTTCAATAGGCCATTAGCCCAAGTGTTTGCATAATCCCCAATCTCAACGTTTGCTCTACCGTTCAGCATGGCATGCAACACGGACTCTTTAATGAGAGTCATGATGTAGTCTGGACTACCTCCTGTGGCCGTGTAAATCTGAAGGGCAAGTGAATATGACAGACTAGGAAAACCCTTGATCTCAGTGGACTCAATGACCGCATCGTATACGTCACTGACAAAGTTTTGCAGCAACCCAGGTTCTCCCTCTGTACCAGGCGAAAGTTCCCGCAAGAATACCTGCCGTTTGAAACGCCTCGACATCTCTTGATCGCCGCTGAAGAGATCATGGCATTCCAGGATCCCCATCAGGCAGGTAACGGGACCACGCTCATTACTGATCGCCTTCAAAACCTTGATGAACTTTTGCATTGCGGGATAGTTTCTTGCCTTGAAACCTTCTATGTCATGCAATTCGTCAAGAAATATGATTTTTGTACGGCATTGGATAAGCAACTTGTAAAAACGATGTGCCTTGACATCCACCGTACCCGAAGTGGGATATGGATCACCAAGCTTTGTAAGCATATCAACGAGCAAGGAGTTCAAGCTGGTGGCCGACTTAAAGCTTGCGTAAAACGCCGGAACCGTTTTAGTTTCCAAGTCGTTTTCGCGAATGATTTCTGGCTTCATCGTTGCCTTGATCATCTCGGCCATGGACGTTTTTCCTACCCCACCGTTGCCTAGAAGCATGCAGTTCACCGGCTCCCTAGAGAATACTGAGGCCTTCAGGCACTCATTGATACCACTCAGTGCTCCCTCATAAAAGGGATGTCCCACCCTTATCTTGTCGATCTCGGCAACGACCTCATACGCCCTCTGCTCTGATTGACTTGCGAAGATTTCGATAGTTTGTGTATTTGTATTCATTTGTCACTCCATTCTGTAAATTTTTGATTTGGTTACTTGCGTCACACCTGCACCTAACACGGGAACTTCACTCAGAGGAATGTCTTGGGGAGCTTCAGGTTCAGCACCACGACATTTCAGCTTGGTTTTGGGAGCCTCTGGTTCACGACGCTGCTCCATTTCCTGCCTGACTATTGACGGTGGTGGGGTGTCATCGTGAATGGGCTCTGAGTTCTCCTTCTGTCTGAAAGTCAGGCGCCCGGCACCATTCGTCAGCTTTGCGATCTTCTTGCGAGCCACTTTTGAATCCTTCTGGATCATCTGCATCAATTGCCATCGCGCCAGAAGGTTCGCGTTTTTGCCTAGTGCACGTAGATCGCTCTCGGCCATCTTTATCTTTAGCGCTTGAACTTCATTGTGCTCAGATAACGTCAACCCATTGGTGTACTCTGGGTCGACTGAGTCTGCTTGGATGAGATTGCCCTTTTCATATGGATCCTGGACATATACATATGAAAGATTGAGTTCGTTCAGAAGAACCGTTACTGCCCCCTTGTGCTCCCCCTCCAGCTTCTTGAGGGCATGGCTATAGAATTCGAGCTTCTCAACACGCACGCGTCCGCGGTTTATCTTGACCTGGTATGGTGTACGAGCCAGCACATCAACATCGACATCAGTCAATCCTTGGCGAGGCACATTTGCTGTCTCTTCCTTCCAGTGCATGATCGGTGCTCGAGAAGTGCCACTATGTATGCGCTGGTGATATTCCTCCTCGATCCAGAATCGGACATATTTTTCGATGTCCGCCAGTGTCGCGGTTGCTTCCTTTTCAGACTTGTACTCTCCCCTTTCATTTATATCTGAGAATGTGCGGCCGCTGAGTTTCTGGATCATGTAGTTTGATAGGGTGCTGAAGAATCTTTCTACGTGCGCCTTCCCATTTGGATCACGCACTTGGGCCGGCTCGAAGTGGATAGATAGGCTTGTGCACAACCTCACAACCGCAGCATTTTTGAATTCGACGCCGTTGTCAGGTATCAAATGGACCGGGATGCCTCCTGGCAGACCTGAATTTGGACGAGTCAGCATGTCCTTAACCACACCCAGTGTTGTAGCTGCCGATGCAGGCAACAAACTGATGTAGATACCAACAACACAGCGCGTTCTAACGTCGAATGCACAGACCAAATATGGCTTTCCGAGAATTTCACCGGTTTCGGGATCGACTACAAAGACCTTCAGAAAATGATTGTCGATCTGCACCAGGTGCATAGGGCCAGGAGACTTAATCATCTTTCCTGCCGCACGAGCGGCTCTCTCAGCTGCTAAAGACCCCTGCTTGATTCTGATCAGGAGATATGGATCGAGCTGCTTTAGATAACGCCTGATTGTTCTCTCACTTGGGATAGCAACTTTTTCTCCATCTTTATCGAGCAGATCCTTCTCGGCCAGACGACCGGCAATATGTGCAAGGACATCCCTGGCATCTCGACGCTCCTTTTGAGACAGGTATTCGTCGATTGCCTCCAGCATAAACAGGTGAATTTCCGGTGAGAACTGTAACGTCCGATTTCCACGCTTTCGCTCCGGAGCAAACAATGCATCACGCCCTTTTTCCCGATAGGTCTTCACCCACGAAGAAACTGAGCGAGGAGTAGGAGGATTTTCATCTTTGAGCCGAGTTGCGCATTCAGGAAGCCATTCAGCAATCTCCTTGAATGAGTTTGGATGAACCAACTCTACGGTTGCCGATTCCGCGTAGCGGATACGGCGCATCCCTTCTGTCAGCTCTTTCTGGGAGAGGCTTGCTGGCGCGTAACCACCGTCATCGCATCCCAGTACCTGGTCGCCTTTGTACAGCTCCGGCTTTAGTAGCTTTATTTCCTTGCGTTCCTGAAAGTCCTGAAACTTGGTGATTTCAAGCCTGTATGGGTTACCCCCATTCACTGAGGCATATCTGACCACCCCATACTGCGCGAAACACACCTCAAATTCTGCTCCTCGCATCGCAAAGCGCATTCCCACTTGTGGGCGAAAAATAGAAGGCTTATTCATTTCCACACCTCCACCAAGTTATCAATCCTGCACTTCCAGTTTGTCTTGAGCTTCTCACTCAGTAGGAGATAGGGAACGATTGATGCTGGTAGCTCCTTGCTTCTGCACAGTTCCTGAAGTCCCCCATAAGTGGATCGTGCGAAATCGAGTGCGAGGAATTCTTGCATCTCCTCATAGCCGGGTATCCGGTCATACTGTTTATGTAGCCAAAACAAATTGGCCGACTTCATCCCACTCGGCATTTCTCCCAAGTCGACAACCGCATAACTTATTCCTTCTTTATGCAGGATTCCTGTGATGATCTCGATTCGTTCACAAAATTCGGAGCTCAGATACTCCTTGTCTGCCTTGACCTCACGCACATGTAGCCTGCCGTCAATGTCGACATAGAGGAAATCCGGGAAGACTGGCGATGTCGCCCCTGGCAACATCAACTCAATCGCCTGACTGCGGAATGCTCGAACCAACGGGTTTCGCTCAAGTTCGAGTGCGAACATTGATTCCGCCCGACTTTCGACCGGAATCGCAACTGCGGGCAATCCTGACATCGCATTTTTTTTGCTTGGAAAATAACTCGCTCGGCCACAACCCCTCTTGCCGAGTTTGACCTCACGTCGACCCTGTAGCACCCCGCTCACGGTTGGCTGCGACGAGAAAGCCAGATCTACCTGCTCAAAGAGGCTTTGTCGCACAGCCATTTCCGAGAACGTAGGAAGTTGATCGGAATGAAATTTGCTGCGGTCACTCAGACCCCTGTTTATATATATTGAGTGCGCGGGAGCGTCGTCACTCCTCGAACTCAATCTTAGTTCTTGGCTTGAATTCACAAGAACATTTGGTTTTCCAAATTCACAATTTACATTTTCTTCATATTGCATGATGTATCTCCTATGTCATTGAAGGAGAACACCAAGAGTCGAGTGAGATGCCTGTCGGCACATCAAATCAGAGGCAAGAAGAATCCCGCGCAGGCAACGCAACTTTTTTTATTGATAAGTTGCACGGCTAGCGTAGAATTTGCACATCCGGGTTCAATTGGATACGCAAATTAACGCGACTTTGGTTTTGCAGAACTAGGGTCGCGTTTTTCTTTTTCTCTGACTTATTTCTTGGTGTTTCTCCCTTTTAAGATCTGGCGACCCCATGCCGCCAGATTCACGAGTTCGTGTTGAACTCAGCCGTATATTGGCAAAAATCATATCGGCGTCAAATAACTATTCTTTAATTGACAGGAAACAAATATTAACCTTAATATACAATTTATTACTTCCAGTTGTATTTATCAGAAATTCAAGAAATGCCCAAGAAAAGGCCCCAAGGACGTCCTCCCGTTGATCCTGCTTATAAATTAAGGGCTAGGGCGTGGTTTATTGCGGTTTCTAGGAAGAGCCGAATGAACGAAATTGAACTGGAGGTGTTTTTTGGAAAAGAACGAAATCGCGATTATTCGACTGCGAATAGGCCAGGGTTGTGGAAAAAATATAAAACAGGACTCATATGTCCCAAATATCAACCAGATGCGCTTGGGAATATTTCGATAGTGCAGCTTGTTGAGAAATATTTCCCTAAAACTGCCACTTGGATGAGTCATCCCTTCTGGGATGTGCTTAGTTTCCGAGAAATGGATTTGGATGAATTGAAGGTGATTTTCTATTCACTGAAACAAGAGATTCGTGAGCAAATCGTCTATGACAGCAGAGTCAAAGGCAGAATGTTTTGGCGAAGGGATGTCGATAACGAAGATCTGTTTGTGCACCTAGCAGTAATCGACGATATCGATGCAGCAACAGCTTTACTTGCATTGATCAGGGAGGCTGAAATTCGGCAAGATCAATATTTACATAAGCATGGATTGTCTTGTCTTTGCATTTGTATAAATACAATAAGCGACCCAGTGATAGTCGCACTAAAGCCGCAAATCCAGAAGCTCATTGAGGACAAGATTTCATACTACAAATACAACGCATTGGACGGTAGCAACAGATGTGAGCCTTTACCAAAAAAAGTCATACGATCATTGTGGCGAGGTTACTACATCGCAGATTTTGTTGATGAGGATGAAGACGAGTACTCAAGAAGTTGAAACGTAGTAGTTCAGACTTGGCTTGACAGGGACTGTCCGATGTTCGGCCAAAGCGGACACCAGCGTCTTACTGAAAACACTGTTGGTGTAAAGTTCTGGAAGGTCCGCTTTCTACATTTCTATGTGATCACTACTAATCATAGCGGTCATTCAAACTGTGACAGGAATGCGAATACCGGGTTGCAGCGTTTCCCCCTTGCGAGGAACTACGATCATTTTTGGGAACACAAGCGGTTTACACCACCAACCGCCCCACCAACACCGACATATTCGAATAAGCAACAAATGCCTCATGCGTTGCGCGCGTGATGGCGACGTAGGTCAGGCGGATGTCGTCCTCAATATCCTCGGGCTTCTTTAGCTCACCCAAGTCGCCAATTGCCACGCAGGGAAACTCCAGTCCCTTGGCGGTGTGCATGGAAAGGAAGCGCACCGCGTCACGCTCTGTCTGCACGCGATTGTGATGTTTCTTGGCTACGTCCAATGGCACGCCTTGTTTCTCCAGTGTCTTTTCGAATACCCCGCCGATGTAATGCCGAGGATACAGCACCGCCATCTGCCCCCACTAGTAACCGGCGTCCTTGCGTCCGAGCAAACTTTCCCCAATCGCTTATGCTCGAACAAGAAGCGACACGACAAACGAACATCCCCTCCCGTTCATTCCCTCTTCAATGCGGATAGCACCCCGCATTCGTGCAACCGCTTGCTTGACGATAGCCAAGCCCAAGCCTGAGCCCGATATGCCTGTCCCCGCAATCCTGTAGTAACGATCGAAAACGCGTTCGCGGTCTGCGGGGCTGATGCCGGGGCCGTCGTCGCGGACGCGCAGCGTGACGACATCGCCGCCTTGCTCGATCTCAACCTGAATATGACCGCCCCCGCCGATGTAGCGCAGGGCGTTGTCGACCAGATTGGTGACGATGGAATGCAGCGCCCCTTTGTCCCCATACAGCGGCACGCTGTCTGGCGAATCGAGCGTTAACTCAATGCCTCGCGCCAACGCGCCAGACACGAGCGGAGCCAACAACTCGCGCACTTCGGCGGCGACATCCAGCGTGTTCAAGTCATCGTGACGGTCGGAGTCCAACGATGCCAGCGCCACCATTTGCCGTACCAGATGTCCCGCGCGCTCGATGGCATTCTCGGCATTCTGATGAGCTTCGGCGCGTTCTTTCGACGAGGTTGCGGCGGCCAGCACATGGGTCTGGTTGGCGATCACCGCCAGCGGTGTCTGCAACTCGTGCGCGGCATCGTGAACGAAAGCTTGCTCCTGCTTGATCTTGTGCCGCAAGCGCCCCATCAATTCGTTGAGAGAGTGCACCACAGGGCGTAACTCCTCATAACGCATATCGGAAGAAAAAGGAGTCAAGTCATCGGCGGGACGCAGGCGTAAAGTCTTCGACAGCGCACCCAGCGGCTTAAGCCCGGAATGCACGGCTAACCAAGTCGGCAGAAGGAACAGCGGAAAAGCGATGAGCATTTTGAGCAACAGATCGCCGAGCACTTCCATCACCACTTCGCGCTCGGATAGGACGGTGATCGAATCGAGTACGTCAATTTGGTAACGAGATGACGCGGCGCTCGTAACGGAATAATGCTGCCCATGCCAATTGAAATTTGTTGCCGAAGCCAGCCCCGGCGGTCTGTGCTCCGGGAAATCGAGGGATGCATAAATGCGCCGACCATCGTGCGCCCATACCTGAATGTGTGCATCAAGAGGTCGCTGCAACTGTCGCAACTGGGCATCGAACATGCGTTGCGCGCCCTCGGCAGCGGCACGAACCTGCGCATCGGTTTCGTATCCCTCCAGCACCTGGCACAACGAATCGGCAAATGCTCTGCGCCCAACATCCAGAACGCCGTCTTGTTGCCTGAAAAATTGGTAAGCAATGACGGCGGCAAGCACCATGAAAATGAGCACAAACGAAAGCATGCTCGCAATCAAAATACGCCGCACCAGCGATTGTCGGAACAGGCGTTTCATCGCGCGAGCCTATAGCCGATGCCGCGCACTGTCAGAATGCTCTCGCCCCCGATCTTGCGCCGCAAATTGTGAATGTGAACTTCGATTGCCCCGAAATCCACCGCGTCCCCCAAAGGTTGTAAACGCTTGGCAATCTCGTCTTTCGACACCACCGCGCCGTCGGCGCGCACGAGTTCGAGCAAAATCTGAAACTCGCGCGGCGACAATTCAATCTGCTGTCCATCCGCTTTGGCCGAGTGCAGCCGCGTGTCAATTTTGATATTGCCGGAACACCATTCGTTATTCGCCTGCTGCGCATATCGCCGCACAACGGCGCGGACGCGCGACATCAGCTCGGCGGGAATGAAAGGTTTCAAAACGAAATCATCCGCGCCGCCGTCCAGCCCGGACAATCTGTCCTCAAGCGCCATTCGCGCGGTAATCACGATGATCGGAACCGTCAGTCCCGATTCGCGCCAACGCCGCAATAGATCAAGCCCCGAGCCGTCGGGTAGCGACAGGTCAAGCAGCACGCAGTCGTAAACATTGTGCCGAACATAACTGCGCGCATCCGCCGCGCGGCGCAGCCACTCGCAACTCATGCCCTCGGTATGCAGCGTCTGCCGCAGCGAACGCCCCAAATCCAGATCGTCTTCGATAAGTAAGATGTGCATGGACATAGCATAAACGAAGTCGTCTCAATAAATCCCGACAAGTTAGGATATGTACGGCCAACGACGGTCTTAAGGATTTGCAAAGGTTTGCCCGAGTAGGATGTACATCACCAGCCAGAGCAGCCCGATAAAAATGAATTGGAGGCACAGGTAAAGAATGACGCTTGAGGTAGTTCAGGAGAATACAAATACAGGGGCAAGGGCATTTGTTGCCAATAAATCTAATCAATAAATGACAAGGAATACGCATGTTGAATAACCGAGAATTATCATTTTTCAAATACATGTTCTTGCTGGCCGCCCTGTGGAATTTAATAGGCGCCGGTTTCGGATACTTTAATACTGCATATACTTTTCAAGGGCTTTTTGGCAGGGAACTTTCCGATCCATTAATCCATGCAATTTACCAAGGTTCGTGGGGTACGACGTTTGTGTACTTTTTTGGATATTTGATCGTCGCTCACAATCCCGTCAAGCATCCCGGCATCGTGATCGTAGGTGGAATTGGCAAGCTCGGTTTTGCTGTCAAACTCCTGCAAATGTATTTTTTGGGAATTGCCAATACCTTCGTATTCATCATCATCGTCGGCGATTTCCTCTTCCTGATTTTATTCGCGTACTACTTTGCCTGTCTGTTCAAGGCGAAGGTAAGTATTTTCTAATTTGGCGGTCGGCAGGCGAGATGCGATCAAACGCTTGTGCAATCTCATCCCATTTTTTGCAAGATTCCAGTTCGGTGAAATCATGATGATAAGAAAAGCGCTTCTGGCATTGGTATTTTCCGTGCTGCCATCCATTGCGGCATCACAGGATTTATGGGAACTGAAGAAGGATAGTGACGGAATAAAAGTCTTTACTCGATTTGAATCCAGCAGCCCATACCTGTCGTTCAAAGCGGTCACCCTGACAAACGCCAACAGTAAGACAATAGCGGAGGTGTTGAAAAATATTGGCGGTTATGCGGACTGGTTTGCCTATACGGAAAAAATTGAATTGTTGGAAAACGCTCCGCAGGAAAAATACGTGTATATGGAAACCCAGTTTCCTTGGCCATTCAAGAATGGAGACATGATTTACAGAATGACCTTCGCAACGGAAGGCAATGCAATAACCAAAGTGAGCTTGCAGGGGGTTCCGGGGTATTTGCCCCCCGTTGCGGGAGTTACCAGAATGAAAGAAGCGAACGGCTACATCCTTCTTAAACCTGTAGGTGCCAAAACGGAAATCACGTATTACATGCACACGGATGTCGGTGGAGAAATACCTGTTTGGATGGCCAATAGCAACATCGATAATTTGCCATACCTAACCTTGAGCAAATTGAAAAATATTGTTAACACCCCGCAACCCAATGCGCACTAATGCTGCCATCACGGAGCTTTAGATCATCAAGGGCTTGGTCACCCACAAGCGAAATACGCGTTCTTGCAAGACGATTAAGTTCTATGAGGATCAGGCGGGGGAGTAGGGAGGTGTCAACACGCCACTTACGCATCAAGGGATGCGGAATTGTGAGAATTTTATGAATGACCAGTTATGGTCGAATGTTTGAACTCAGAAAAATTAATAACGGACGTTCAAGAAAGCTGCCCAGTATCGTTTTCAGAAATTCGCGATGGTCCGATATGGTTAAGGGTTGTCAGATGTCAGCCCGTGCGCGCAGCCCGACAGAATGCAGCAGCCCGTTCCGGGCTGACGTCTGGCAACCGCTCCAAGGAGGAAACCGCGTGAGTTACTGATGCACTTTGATCAGCGTGCAGGCTATGGGGATTTGACGATTTGCACTGCTCGTTGAATGATCAGTCTGTCTGGTCAGTAAGCGCAGTAGATTGTTCGGTCGGTCAATGACGCGATCATTGACAAGAACGTAGAGGCTGCGTGCCGGTATCGATGCACCGTTATTGCAACGCGACTCAAAGCAGCAGCTTGCCGGCCCCGACCGACAACACATTGCGGAGTCGTAAACCGCCGTTACGTTCATGGCGGCCCCCGCAGATGAGGCGGTGCCCGTATCGTTTGGATACGCGCCAGTGTTTCGATCACGCGCATCGCAGCACCGCAGTGGGGGCAGACGAAGGTGGGCTGTACAGCTTCGTTCGGCGCATCGATCTCTTTGGGCTCCACTGGCACGACATGCAACAGCTCACGTGCCCGCGCCAAGTTCTCCCGCCGTCCGCCGTTGGCGATCAACCCATAGTGACGGATACGATGGAAGCCGCTGGGCAGCACATGCAACAGGAAGCGACGCATGAACTCGCCGGTGCCGAGTGTCATCGTTTTGTGTTTCGTGCTCCCCTCGGCGCGGTAATCCTTCCACTTAAAAGTCACTCTATGCTCGTCCATCCTGATGAGTCGGCTGTTCGATATCGCCACCCGATGGGTATAGCGAGACAGATACGCCAACACTGCCGCAGGCCCTGCGAAGGGACGTTTGGCATACACCACCCATTCGCATTTCCGTAATGGTGCGAGCCAATCTGAGAATGCCGACGCATCGCCCAGCGGGACGTAGTCGCCGAAGAACTGCAACTGCCCCAGGTGATGTGCCTTCTCCAGCTCTTCAAGGAAGCGCCGCCTGAACAAACGCGACAGTACCCGCACCGACAAGAAGAAGCCCGGCTTGCACGCGATCCAACGCTCGCCGTCCAATGACAGACCGCCACCGGGCACGATGCCATGCACATGGGGATGGTGCGTCAGCGCCGATCCCCATGTGTGCAACACCAGTGTTGCGCCGATGCGCGCGCCCAGATGTTTAGGATCGGCGGCGATGGTACGCAGCGTTTCCGCTGCGACCTCAAACAGCAAGCGATAGATCACTGCCTTGTTGTAATAAGCGATGGCGCTGATCGGTGCGGGTAAGGTGAACACGACGTGGTAATAGTCCACCGGTAGTAGCTCGGTCTGTCGCGCTTCAAGCCAGCGCTTGGCGGCACTCGCCTGACACTTGGGGCAATGCCGGTTACGGCAGGAGTTGTAGGCGATCTCGGTCTGTTCACAGGCGGTGCAGCACAGCACATGACCACCCAGTGCCGCGCTGCGGCATTGTTCGATGGCGGACATGACCTTCAGTTGACTCAGGTTCAGGTGGACGTACTGAGATTGACGCCAAGCAGGTCCGTGGCTGCGGAAGATATCCGCGACCTCCAGCGTGGGGCGTTGCATGACCGCACTACTGTGTCGGTAGCACTTCCAGCGGACTGATCACCTCGCGCAGCAGGTCGGTGGCAACCTGAACATAGCGTGCGGTCGTGTCCAGCTTGCGATGACCCAGCAATACTTGGATCACGCGGATGTCCACCTTCTGTTCCAGCAGGTGGGTGGCGAAGCTGTGGCGCAAGGTATGCATCGAAACACGCTTGTCGATATGCGCCTCATCCGCAGCGGCGTGAATGATGCGATTGAGTTGGCGTGTACTGAGCGGATCGATGGGATCCTGTCCGGGGAACAACCACCCACCTTCGCGCATCTTGCCCTGTGCATGGGCATATCGCCACCAATGGCGCAGTCGTTCTAGGAGGACGGGTGAGAGCATGGCAAAACGATCCTTGCTGCCTTTGCCTTGTTCGATACGCAACGCCATGCGCTGGCTATCGATATCACTGACTTTAAGTGCACACACCTCGCTCACGCGCAGTCCTGCGCCGTAGGCGACAGACAATGCCGTTTGATGTTTGAGATTGCCGACGGCGGCAAGCAGACGCGATACCTCGTCGCGACTCAACACCACCGGGAGCTTGTGGGGTACCGGTACCGACTGCATCTTGCGCATCAGTTCGGGGTGGTCGAGCGTGTGCTCGAATAGGAACTTTAAGCCGCTGAGCGCGTTATTGATCGAGACTGCCGACGTGCCGTGATCGATCATGTACAGCTGATAGAGCCGCAGTTCCTCGGCAGTCGCAGTGTCGGGTGATCGCTTCAGGTACGCTGCGAATTGCCGCACTGAGCGGATATAGCTGATCTGGGTCTTGGGGGATAGTTTGCGCATCCGCATGTCGTCCAGCATGCGTTGACGTAACGGGGAAACGGACGAGGTCGATGCAGTCATGATTCTGCTCCTCTTGGTGAATGAGGCGGATTGCCTCGCTTACCAAGTTAGGGAAACAGAAACGTTGTTTCAATCCCTTCAAGCAAAAACTGCTATACGTTCGGAGCGCCCAATACCGCGAAGCGGTTTAGTCCTTGGCCGAGAACCAGCCATCTCTTTGGAGTCGGATTATCGCGTCGACTCTCCCATTCTGGAGGTCATCTATGGCTGTTCTCGCTTCAGTATCTAAAAGTAGGTAACGGAAGTTTGGTCGGAAAGATACAATCGTCGCCGACTTTATTGCTTGGTACGTCAATTCCAAGAAGGGTATATTTAAGGGTATTAATAGTTAATGAGAGCAATAAATATAAGTAAATCAATATGATGGATTTGGCATGAATAATAGAGTGGGAATAGTAAGTCGGGGGCTGTTTGACCCGCGCACAATGTGTGGTTCCTTCCGCAAGTCCTTTCTACGCTAATGAAATAGCCCTGAATCACCGCTCTATTCCAAGCTTGGGATAGAGCGGAAGTTGTTACCTTAGCCTCGTGCCAATCTCTTTGGCGTCCCAGTTCGATACGAGGTGAAACATGTCAGCACTCAATAAGATACGTTTAGTCTCATCACGTGATGGTGGTGATCCTGCTGAATCAGAAGCGATCCTTGAATCTCGCGCCCGTATCGAGGCGGAGATCGATGCACAGCTCGCGGCTCAAGCACGTACACGAGCCGATGCGCATGCCCGCGCCATCGCCAATGGTAAGGCGCAACGGGAAGGAGAGCTTGCTAGCCAGATCGAATTGCGCAACCGAACGGAAGAGAAGATCGTCGACGAGGTGCACAGCCGATTGGAGTTAGAGCGCGAACTGACCCAAGAGGCACAAGAAAAACTGAAGATAGAAGCGCGACTTTCAGAAGAGGCGAATGAGAGGTTGCAAGCTGAAAAGCGGGCACAGAGCGAGCTGGAGTTACGTCTTGAGAATGAAAAGAAGATGCGTGAAGCGCTCCAGCATCGTGCTGAAGCCGATCATGCGGCTGCGATCGCAGCGCAAGAAAAAGCGCATGCGGAAGCCTTATTGAGTGACACGGCTCAAGAAAAACTCAAGAAAGAAAAGGAAGCTCTTGCGCTGGTCAATGCCAAATTAGCTGCAGAAGTGGCGGCAAAAGAGGCGATGCAGGCGCGTACGCGTAGTGAGGCCATGGCCTTGGCTGAGATACAAGCACGTATCGCTGCTGAGTTGGAGGCAGAGCGTGCTGCGATGGCACGTGTCAAGGAAGAACAGAGCCTTATTGAAAGTTTAGAACAACGTGCGCTCAACGAACGTCAGGCACAAGCAGTTGCAGCTGCACGATTGGTAGATGAAGCAAAGGCGGCAGCATTTGCAAAGGATGTCGCTGAGAAGGAGCAGGAATACCGGATAGCCGAACAGCGCAAACTCCAGGCTGAACAGGAGGCATTGCAACTATTGGAAGAGAGAGTCAAGACCGAACAGCTCGCTGCCAAAGAGCGCGAGGAGGCGAATAAGCTTCTAGCCAAGGCCGAGATGGGAGCGCGTGACTTACTGGTGGCAGAAGCACAAGCCAAGCGTGCCGCCGAGGCTAGATTACAAGCCGAGAGTGAATTGCGACTGCAAGCTCAGCAGAGAGCTGACGCGGAAATGAACGCGTCCCGTGCAATTGAATTGCAGTTGTCCGCTGAGCAAGAAGCTATAACCAATGCAACGCATCGCATGGAGATGGCGAACCGAGCCAAAGAGCTAGCCGATGAAAAGACGATATTGGAGGTGCGTCTGTATCAAGAGGAGCAACAGCGCGCGAGCAATGATAAAGAAGCTGTGCAGGTGTTCCAACAAAAACTGGATGCGATCAATGGTCTATTGGCGGCTTCACAACAAAGACTACAACTGAATCTGGATGAATATGCGGCGGTCGAAACACGGTTGGCCGCAGAGCGAGAAGAGCAGGTGGCGATCCAAGAAAGCATTTCAGCCGAGAAGTTGTTTGCAGAAATGGCGGCGCAGCGCACTGCATTGGAGGTCGAAGCTGCAAGTGTCACTCGACAAAAGATCGAAGCAGAGCAAGGTGCCATCGAAGCGATTACCTTGCGTATGGATACGGAGTTGCGTGCCATAGAGGCTGACAACGAGTGCATCGAATTGGAAGTGAGAGCGCAGGAGATAGCAGCCGCAAAATTGGCTCAAGAAGAGAAGCTGATCGTGTTGGCAAAAGAGAAGGAGGACATCGTCATAAGGGCCATGAATATGGCTAAACTTGAGGCGGATACCTTGCAAAAAGCCATCAAGGCCGAAGAAGAAGTATTGCAACAAAATGCCAAGAACGCTGTTTTGGCAAGAAAGCGGATCGCGGTGGCAGAAGAGATGAAGCTAATCGCTGTTCAGAATGAGGCACAAGAGATTCTCTTGATCGAACAAGGTCAACGAAACCAAGAGATAGCGTTAGCACATGCGGGGTTGTTGGCAAGTGAGGTCGAGGCGAAAGCACTGAAAGAAGCAGAGTCGTTGCGTCATAACGAACTCGTTCAGGCAAGGATTGATACTTTGCGTCAAGAGCGATTAGAGGCGGAAAAAACAGTCGAGGTCGAAGTTGCCGCTCGTACTGAGGTAGAGAAACAAGCCGCAGAATTAGCACGTCAACGTGCATTGTCGGAACGCCTTGCACGTAAAGCTGCAGAAGAGAAGGCCGCATTGCAGGAAAAATTAAAAGCGACCGCTATGTCTCGCATCGCTTTGGATTTTAAGAAAAGCGATACGATGCGTTTTGAATTGGAAAGAAGCACCGCTACCTATGAAACTGAGAAATTATTGAGCAGATTGCGTAAGAGCGACTTCATCAGCAAGCTGTCCCAAGCTGCTCTGGTAGCGACATTGGTCATCACAGCAGGACTTTGGATGGCTATGCCACAGTATTCGACTGGCGAATATTTACCTACGAGTTCCATCGCTAATGTGGCTCCAACCCCTGTCCAAGATGAACGTTTCGAAGTAAACGGTATGAAGATGAGTACAGAGCTGACCATGCCAGAGAAGGTCGCGCTGAACACCGTAGTTCAGTAGAAGTTCTCGCAGGACGAAAAAAAGCGGTGGGTCACCCCACCGCTTTTTGTTTGGAGCGAGGAGCTTAGTGGGTGACGCGAGTCACGCCGCCACTCTCGATGATGCGTACGGTGTCGCCAACCTTGAACTCCGCATCATTGACCGACTTGGCTTGTACGATGGAGATGTGGCTACCGTCTTCCATCTTGATGCCGAACTCGAGGCCGCTCTCACGTGTGTAGGCTTCCTCTGCAGCTGCCCCCACCATGCCGCCGACCACTGCACCTAACACGCTTGCGACTTCTCCCGCCTTGCCGCTGGCCGCGCCACTTCCTGCGATACCGCCAGCGATGGTACCTGCTGCCGTGCCGACTTGGCTTTGCGTGCCTTCGATACGCACCTTGTTGATCTGTTCGATCACGCCGACCTTGTAAGTCTGGATCTGGCGAACTTGGTCGCGGGTATAGACATCGCCCGATTTGCCTGTGGCACAAGCGCTTAGCAGCAAGACTGCGGAAAGGGAAAGGGTGAGTTTAGTGTTCATGATTTAGCTCCTTGAGATTGTTCGCCGATGTCGGACGTTGTTTCGACCTCGGTCGTGGGTTTCGGTTCATTCTTTCGGTAACCAGGACGCCATTGTTTGAGCAACAGCGCATTGCTCACTACGGAAAGCGAACTCATCGCCATCGCACCGCCCGCGATGATCGGGTTGAGCAAGCCCATCGCTGCCAACGGGATACCCAATACATTGTAAGCGAAGGCGAAGAATAGGTTCTGGCGTATCTTGCTCAGCGTGACGCGCGACAGATCGATGGCATCTGCCACGCTGGATAGGTCGTTGCGCATCAAGGTGATGTCGGCAGCCTCGATGGCGATATCGCTCCCGCTCTTCATGGCAAAGCTGACATCTGCCGCCGCCAAAGCGGGCGCATCGTTGATGCCGTCTCCCACCATGCCGACGGTCTGATTCTTGGCTTTGAAAGAGTTCACATAACGCGCCTTATCTTGTGGCAACACTTCGGCCTGATACTCGTCGATACCGGCTTGTTGCGCCACCGCACGTGCAGTGGCATCGTTGTCGCCACTCAACATTACAACCCGTATTCCCATCTCGCGCAGTCGTGCCACAGCGACGATGCTGGTCGGACGCAGTTGATCAGAGAAGGCGATCAGGCCGAGCAGAACTTGATCGTGCGCTACTGCGATGACAGATCTCCCCTGCTGTTGCAATGCAGCGATGGAGGGATCATCCAGTTTCACACCTTGTTCGGCAACGAATGCGGGAGAGCCCATCACGTAGTTTTCGCCGTCCATCGTGGCACGTAGTCCTTTGCCTGAGGTCTCGTTGAAATCGACGATAGGGCGGGGTGTCACGTCTTGAGTCTGCGCGTAGTCTTGCAATGCGACTGATAAGGGATGGGTTGAGTGTTGACCAAGACTGGTCGCGATGCGTAGCAATTCACCCACGCTGCTCGTTGCACTTGGGCGCACCTCGGCGACGCTAGGTTTGCCTTCGGTGAGCGTTCCTGTCTTATCCAACACCAGAACGGAAAGCTTATGCGCACGTTCCAACGCGGAGGCATCTTTGACCAAGATGCCGTTGTTCGCCGCTAAACCGCTGGCGACTACGATGGTGATGGGAGTCGCTAAGCCGAGTGCGCAAGGGCAGGCGATAACTAACACGGATACCGCATTGATGAGCGCGTAAGAGAAATCACCTTCGAAATTAAGCCAGTAGATGAAGGTCGCGACAGCCAGTAGCAATACGACGGGGACGAAGATGGCGGACACCTTGTCGGCCATGCGTTGGATGGCGGCCTTGGAACCTTGCGCCTGCTCGACTAAACGGATGACAGCAGCCAGTTGAGTTCGACTGCCGACTGCGATTGCGCGGCACTTGAGCA
>Ga0074196_10432_pt1 | contig 25339 bp, 26 predicted proteins | sample EPASupsiteSAE300_FD_64214 | JGI IMG/M metagenome (GOLD analysis project Ga0074196, IMG submission 64214) | Bioremediated contaminated groundwater from EPA Superfund site, New Mexico - Sample SAE3-00 | ecosystem: Environmental > Aquatic > Deep subsurface > Groundwater > Contaminated ... | reverse complement strand
CCCTCCCTAACCCTCCCCCTGCAAGGGGGAGGGGACGTGAAGCCTTATGGGTTGTTGGGTTCAGCCCAACTTCTTGCGCTGTGCTTGCAACTGCACCAACGTAGCGCCAAAGTCTTCCATGCGTTTCTTCTCTTGCTCCACCACGGCTGCTGGCGCACGAGCGACGAAACTCTCATTGCCTAGCTTGGCTTGTGTCTTGGTGACTTCGTTGGCCAAACGATCGATTTCCTTATCCAGACGCACGCGCTCGGCAGCCACGTCGATCTCCACCTTCAGCATCAATTTGAAATTGCCGACGATAGAAACAGGCGCGTCGCCCTCTGGTAACTCGGCTACCACATTCACTTCGCTCAATTTACCTAGGCTGCTGATGTAAGGTGCGAGCGCGTTCAGCACCGTCGCATCACCGGCGGCGATGAGTGGAACACGCGAGGCAGGCGACAGGTTCATCTCGCTACGCAAGCTGCGGCAAGCGGTGATGAGTTCTTGCAGCAAACCGATCTGCGTGATAGCCGTGTTGTCGATCTTGTTGTTGTCTGCTTTGGGATAGGCTTGCAGCATGATGCTGCTCCCTTTGGCGTTCGCCATCGGCGCGACGGATTGCCACAACTCTTCCGTGATGAACGGAATGATGGGGTGAGCCAAGCGCAGGATGGTCTCTAGCACGCGCACCAAGGTGCGGCGAGTGGCGCGTTGTGCCGCTTCGTTGCCGTTGGCGATCTGCACCTTCGCCAACTCCACGTACCAGTCGCAGTAGGTGTTCCACACCAGTTCGTACACCGCGCGTGCCGCCATGTCGAAACGGTAGTCGGCGAAGTTGCTCGCCATCTCCGCTTCAGTCTGTTGCAGCAAGCTGATCATCCACTTGTCGGCCGCAGAGAATTCCAGTGGCAAACTTTCGTCTTGGCCTACGTCCTTGCCTTCGCAATTCATCAGCACGAAACGGGTGGCGTTCCACAGCTTGTTGCAGAAGTTGCGATAGCCTTCGCAGCGTTGCATGTCGAACTTGATGTCGCGACCGGGCGAGGCGAGCGAGGCGAAGGTGAAGCGCAGTGCATCGGTGCCGAAGGCGGTGATGCCATCGGGGAATTCTTTGCGCGTGCGCTTCTCGATCTTCTCGGCGTCCTTCGGGTTCATCAAACCGGTGGTGCGCTTCTTCACCAGTGAGTCGAGATCGATGCCGTCGATGAGGTCGATGGGGTCGAGCACGTTGCCCTTGGATTTGGACATCTTCTGCCCTTCCGCATCGCGGATGAGGCCGTGTACATATACATCTTTGAACGGGATTTGGCCGGTGATGTGCTTGGTCATCATCACCATGCGCGCCACCCAGAAGAAGATGATGTCGAAGCCGGTGACCAGCACTGAAGAGGGCAGGTATTGCTTCACGAATTCATTCTGTGCATCGAACGGTTTGTCCATCTCCCAATCCAGTGTGGAGAACGGCCACAGTGCGGAAGAGAACCAAGTGTCGAGCACGTCGTTGTCACGGTCGAGCTGTCCGGCGTAGCCCGCCTTGTCGGCCAGCTTGCGCGCTTCGTCTGCGTCATGCGCGACGAACACTTCGCCGTTCACACCGTACCACGCGGGGATCTGATGGCCCCACCACAGTTGGCGCGAGATGCACCAGTCTTGGATGTTGTTGAGCCACTGGTTGTAGGTGTTCACCCAGTTCTCAGGATGGAACTTGATCTCGCCGGAGCTCACACATTCCAGCGCTTGTTCGGTGATGCTCTTGCCGTGATTTCCATTCTTTCCTTGGCTCGGCTTGCTCATGGCAACGAACCATTGGTCAGTGAGCATCGGCTCGATGACCACGCCGGTGCGATCGCCGCGCGGTACTTTGAGTTTGTGTTTCTCGGCCTTGTCGAATACGCCCGCTGCCTCCAGATCGGTAACGATCTGTTTGCGTGCGGCGAATCTATCCATGCCTTGGTATTGCTTGGGTGCGTTCTCGTTGATCTTCGCATCCAGCGTGAGGATGGAGATCATCTCCAGTTTGTGACGCTGACCGACGGCGTAGTCGTTGAAGTCGTGTGCAGGGGTGACCTTGACCACGCCGGTGCCGAATTCTTTATCGACATATTCATCCGCGATGATGGGGATAGTGCGGTCGCATAGTGGCAGCGTGACTTGTTTGCCGATGAGGTGTTTGTAACGTTCGTCTTCGGGATGCACCATCACGGCGACGTCGCCCATCATGGTCTCGGGGCGGGTGGTGGCAACCGTGAGGTGACCACTGCCGTCCGCCAGCGGATAGCGGATGTGATACATGAAGCCGTCTTCTTCCTCCTGCACCACTTCGAGGTCAGACACGGCGGTGTGCAGTTTCGGATCCCAGTTCACCAGACGTTTGCCGCGATAGATGAGGCCTTCGTTGAACAGGCGCACGAAGGTCTCAGTGACGGTCTTGTTCAGCGCGGGGTCCATGGTGAAACGTTCGCGCGACCAATCGGGCGAGGTGCCGAGGCGGCGCATTTGTTGGGTGATGGTGGAACCGGAATGTTCTTTCCACTCCCACACTTTTTCTAGAAACTTCTCGCGGCCCAGATCATGGCGTGTGATGTTCTGCGCATTCAACTGGCGCTCGACGACGATCTGAGTGGCGATACCGGCGTGATCGGTGCCTGGTTGCCACAGGGTGTTGTCGCCGCGCATGCGGTGGTAGCGCGTGAGCGCATCCATCAAGGTCTGGTTGAAGCCGTGGCCCATGTGCAAGGTGCCGGTGACGTTGGGCGGCGGCAGCTGGATGCAGAACGATTCTGTCTTGTCGGCGGCGAGACCAGCCTTGAAGTAGCCAGCGGCTTCCCACTCGGGATACCAACGTGCTTCGATGTCTTTGGGGTCGAAACTTTTTGCGAGTTCTTTTTGAGTCATGATCGTGCGGTATGTATATCAGAGATGCGGCGCGAAGCCTGTCCTGAGCTTGTCGAAGGAGGGCGCGATTATAGCAATTCAGAAGGGGCTTCAGACTCAAAACACGTCATTCCCGCGAAGGCGGGAATCTAGTTTGTCGATTTAACGGGATTCCCGCCTTCGCGGGAATGACGAGAATTTAACTTGGGTTTTGCGGAGTGGCTAAGGCTTTGCGGATGAGCTCGGGCAGTTCCGCTTTCAATTCGGCAAGTGTCTCTGCTATGACTTGTTGTTGAGCATCGGCCAAGCGTTTTTGCAATCGTTGCGCCAACACGTCTTCAAGGTGCGTTTCGAGGTGGCTCAACAGTTGGGGCGAGATGTCGAGCGGCATCTCTTCGGGAAGTAGAACGTCGGCGGACTCGGTAGAGATGGGGGTGAAATCTTGCGCTTCGACTTCTATCGGCGCATCCAATGAGGAAGGAGCGGTTTCTTCAACGATCTCTGTCAGCGTGGGGAATCCACCCGAGGCTTCGCCGACCACTTCGGTCAACACTGGCAAGTCTTGCGGTAGGTAGTGGTCGGTCGTCATGCGCGCAGTTTCGCTAGGTCGGTATGGCCTACATCATAGCCACGGTCTTTGTAGAACTTGAAGCGTGCGCGGCCCAACTTGGCATCGTCGTCGTCGCTGCCGACGATCTCGATGACGCGCTCGAAACGGCTGAAGAAGGTGGTGCATTCGGTGTGCAAGCTGATGAGCAGTTCCGAGTGCGGGAAGTTCTCATCACGCCCGATGACCACGGGCATGGTCGCTGCATCGGTTTCGTGGCTGTGACAGTGCGGCAGGAAAGCAGTGGCGGGGTAGTGCCACAGTAGCTTGTCCAACTTGTCTGCGGTGTCGTCGTTCGGCACATGCAGCAACACACGCAGACCGTTCTGCATGGCTTTGTGGCTGAGCTGACAAGCGGTGCGTAGCTTGTCTTCGCTGCCGGTGTAGAAATTGACTTTAGTCATAAGAGCCTTGTCGTTGGATGACGATCTTGTCTTGTTCAATGAGCTTACGAAACGCTTCGCTGGTCGTGGCCCAATCGACCACATCCACCTTCATAGGCAAATCCGACTCGACGAATTCGTCCACCAGTGAGGCGCTCAAGGGTAAGTCCAGCGGCTCATCGCTAATGATCGCCAGATCAAGATCGGAATATTCTTTGGCGGTGCCTTTGGTGCGAGAGCCAAAGGCCCACACTTCATATTGAGGTACATGGCGTGCCAGTATGTCGCGCACGATCTCCCAATCACGTGGCTTGAGGTCGATCGGCGGTGTGGTTTGGGAGGTCATCCCCGTTGGCTTCTTTCGATGAGTTGCTGGTGCAGATAGCGTGCCTCATCAAGGAAGTCTGGCGCGATGGCATACACCTGCGCGGCTTTCTCTTGGTCGTAGGTGTGGCTGCTGTTGCTGCGTGCGTGTCGATAGTCTTTCCAGCGCAGCCAATCCGAGCGTAACAATTGTTTTTCATTGCCCGTGCGAATGAGGTTCTGGAAGGTCGCCAAGTCGAATTCTTCGGGATTCGCAGTGGTCTCTTCCAGATAGCGTTTGAGCATCTTGTGGCTCAGCTCATAGGTGAATTCGAAACACTGGATGACCGAGTTGCGTAGCTGTTCGAACAAGCCAGGGTCGGCTTTCGCCGCACTCGACGTAGCGTATTGCAAGCTTGTTTCAAGTTGCTTGATGGCGTTGCCGAGTGGGGAGAAGTCGAGGCTCATTTTTTATTTGGCTGCGCGGTTGATGAGGTACTGCGTGAGCATCGGCACGGGACGGCCTGTCGCCCCTTTCTCTTTGCCGGACTTCCATGCGGTACCTGCGATGTCCAAGTGCGCCCAGCGATATTCCTTGGTGAAGCGCGCCAAGAAACAGGCGGCGGTGATGGTGCCACCTGCGCGTCCGCCGATGTTCTGCATGTCGGCGAAGTTGCTGTCGAGTAGCGGCTGGTAGTCATCCCACAGCGGTAATTGCCATGCACGGTCGTGTGATTGTTCGCCTGCAGCCAGCAGTTCTTTCGCCAGTTTCTCTTCGTTGGCGAACAAGCCGTGGGCGACATGTCCCAGGGCGATGACGCATGCACCGGTGAGGGTGGCGATGTCGATGACGGTGTCTGGATCGAACTTTGCGGAGTAGGTGAGCGCGTCGCACAGGATGAGGCGACCTTCTGCGTCGGTGTTCAAGATCTCGATGGTCTGGCCGGACATGGAGGTGACGATGTCGCCCGGTTTGGTGGCGATGCCGGAAGGCATGTTCTCGCAGGTGGGGATGACGCCGACCACGTTCAGCTTCAGATCCATCTCGGCGATGGCTTGGATGGTGCCGAGCACGCTGGCTGCGCCGCACATGTCGTATTTCATCTCGTCCATCTCGGCACCGGGCTTGAGCGAGATGCCGCCGGTGTCGAAGGTGATGCCTTTGCCGACCAGCACGATGGGCTTCTGCTTCTTGTCGCCGCCCTTGTATTCGAGGGTGATGAGTTTGGCAGGTTGCTCACTACCGCGTGTGACGGAGAGGAAAGAACCCATGCCCAACTTCTGCATGTCCTTCTCTTCCAGCACGGTGGTCTTGATCTTCTTGTGTGCTTTGTCCAATGCCAAGGCGTGTGCAGAAAGATAAGTGGGTGTGCAGATGTTGCCGGGCAAGTTGCCGAGGGTCTTGGTCAATTCCATGCCGTTGGCGATTGCGGCGGATTGTTCCAGTGTGGTCTTGAGTTCAGCATCAGGCTTGTCGAGTGTGGCGAACACGACGTGCTTGAGAGTCGCGGGTTTGGCGGGTTCGCTCTTCAGACCGTCAGCACGGAAGGCTTGTTCGGCGGCGGTGAATACGGCTTGTTTGATGACCCAGCTGGCGCTCTTGCCCACGCCTTCGTCGGTGAAGTACAACGCCGCATCTTTCGCGGGTGTCGCGTTCAGTGCCTTGAAGGTCGCGCTGAGAATGTCGAGGCTGACTTTGTTGTTCAGTTCGCTGGCTTTGCCCAATCCGACGAGCAACACGCGCTCGGCGGTGATGCCGTTGAGTTTGTGCAGGAGGGTGGTGGTCGCAGCTTTGCCCGTCATGTCGCCGCGTGCGATGAGGTCGCTGAGTGCGTGTTTTGCCGCTTTGTCGAGTGCTTGTCCTGCCTTGGATAATTTGCCGCCATCGAACACACCAACGACGACACAGCCGCTCTTCAGCGAGTCCGGCGTACCTTGTTTTATGCTAAATTCCACGTGTCGCTCCTTAATATCCATCAATTAACCTGCAATGGCCGATTATCCGCAATCTCAAGGCATAAAGTCAAAGAAGCGATCGCCTCGAATCGTGCGGGGTATCTTCTATTGGTCGCTGGTGCGCGAGTTTGCGAGCTCGGGCCTACTCATATTCTCTGTTCTGATGGGCATCGTAGTGTTCACTCAGCTCATCAAGCTGTTGGGTGAATCGGTGAGTGGGGCGCTGGCGGTGGATGGCGTGTTGGTGATGCTGGGATTCAGTGCGTTGAGTTTCATCCCAGTGTTGCTCTCTATCAGTCTGTTCCTCTCGGTGTTGCTCACTTTGTCACGCATCTATCGTGACAGCGAGATGGTGGTGTGGTTCTCTTCGGGTGTCGGGCTAACACGTTTCATCCGACCTGTGATGGCTTACACGATCCCAGTGGTACTCATCATCGCCTTGTTGAGTCTGGTGTTGTCGCCGTGGGCGTGGTCGATGGCGGATGAGTTCAAACGCAGGTTGAATAGCCGTGACGATGTTTCTTCTGCCGCGCCGGGAGTGTTCCGCGAATCCAAGCAGGCGGACCGCGTGTTCTTCTTGGAAGAGGTTGATACCGAGAAGAAGCGTGTCGCCAATATCTTCGTGCAGTCGGTACAGAACGGCAAAGACGGCACGATGGTGGCGAAAGAAGGATATCAGGAGATCGCGTCCAACGGAGATCGCTTCCTTGTGTTGTTGAATGGCTCGCGCTACGAAGGCGTTCCAGGTCAGGCGGATTTCAAGATCGCGGAATTTGAGCGCTATTCCATCCGCATCGAGCCGGTGGAGTTGCCACAAAACACCAGCAATCGTAGAGCTCATTCCACACTCTATCTGATCCAGCATCCGGATCCTCTGAATCAATCGCAACTGGTGGAGCGCATCAGCATGCCCTTGGGGGCATTCATGTTGGCGTTGCTGGCTATACCGTTGAGTTATGTGAATCCGCGTGCTGGTCGTTCATATAGTCTGATCGCGGCCATCGTGCTCTACATGTTCTATAACAATATGTCGACCATCGCGGTGTCATGGGTGGCGCGCGAGAAGGCCAGCATGCTGGTCGGTCTGTGGGGCATCCATCTGGTGTTGCTGGCTGGGACGATCGTGTATTTCTATCACCGTAGCTCGCCGTTCTCTTGGCGCAGGTGGCGGCTATGAATCTGCTGACGCGTTACTTGGCCAAGGAGATCTACCTGAGCGTACTCATGGTGTTCGCGGCTTTACTCATGTTGTTCGAGTTGCTCGATCTCATCAATCAGATGAACGAGATGGGTGATGGCAGCGGCTATCACATGGGTTATGTGCTGCTGTTCGTGTTGTTGACCGCGCCCAATCACATCTACGAACTTTTTCCTGTGGCGGTGTTGATCGGTACCATCTTCGCCTTGGTGCAGATGGCAGCCAATTCGGAGTTGACCGTGTACCGCGCATCAGGCGTGTCGTTGGAGCAGATGATCCATGCGCTGTTGCGTATCGGCCTGCCCTTCATGATTGCGTGTTTCGTGGTGGGCGAGTTCGTTGCACCGCCGAGTCAGCATCTAGCCAAACAGATCAAATTAAAAGCCAAGAATGCGAATGTGAGTCTGAGCGAGTTCCGTTCGGGGGTGTGGGTGAAGGATGAGGGGAGCTTCGTTAATGTTAAGGCGGTGCTACACGATACGACTTTGTTGGGTGTCAGCATCTATCAGTTCGACGAGGAGTATCACCTGCGTAGCATCACTGCAGCGGAACGTGCTTCCTATCAGAATGGGCAGAGTTGGGAGCTGACGGGCGTCAAGCAAACCAAATTCAGTGAAAAGGGTGCGACGGCCAATCAGTTAGGGGCTATGGAGTGGCGTTCTACATTGAACCCCAATATCTTCACGGTGTTGCTGATCGAGCCCGAGCAGATGTCGGCGTGGAGCCTGTATCAATACATCCGACATCTGGATGACAATAAGCAGAAGACGTCGCGCTATGAGATCGCTATGTGGAACAAGCTGGCCTATCCGTTCGCGGTGTTGGTGATGATGTTGTTGGCATTACCCTTCTCTTCCTATAACAAGCGCGAGGGCGGCGTGAGCGGCAAGATTTTCTTGGGGGTGGTACTGGGACTTGGATTTCACTTTGCCAGCCGTTTGTTCGCCAATCTGGGTACGCTCAAGGATTGGTGGCCTGTGTTCAGTGCGACCGCGATGATCTGGGTGTTCTTGGGGTTAGCGCTGGCGATGTTGTGGCGTACTGAGCGCCGTTGAAGCTGGGTTTTATTTGGCTGGTTCAGCCTGCTGTTCGCGCACCATCTGTTTAACTGCCTCACGTTTTTCCTCGGGCACTTTGCTGAAGGCGGTGAACTTCTCTCTGGCGCGGTGGCGCTGTTCGGTGGTCAATTTCCCCCACGCTTCCAATTGCTCATGCAGGCGTTGTTGCTTCTCGGGAGTGAGTTTCGCGTAACCATTGGCGATGCCGACGAAACTCTTTTGTTCGCTTTCTGGCAAGCTGTTCCAAGTCGCAGACAGCGGCGCAAGCACTTGTTGTTGATCCGCTTTCAAGCTACTCCAAGGCTCGGCAAAGGCGCTGAGGGGTAGTAGCAGGAGAGCTGCGAAGTACAGTGTTGTTTTGTGGGGCATGAGTTAATTTTCTGATGCTTCGTTCAATCGACGTACATGTGGACAGGCAGGTCATCCGTGAGGATAGCGATGTCGATCTCAGTGTGGTCGCGTTCGGAAGTGCTCTGGCAGTAGCTTACACCACCTATGAGCATGAGTGCCAACAGCATCGCGAGTCCCCAGTTGAGCATTTTTTGCGGGTGTGCATGAGCGTGTCCGATGATGCCGTGTTCACTTAGCCATGCCAGCGCAAAAGAGGGTGACTTGGTCTGTTGATGTTGTAATGCGGTGCGTCGAGCTGCGAGCAAGCGGTCGGCGGTTGCAGTGTCGAGATCGCCAGTTGAACGATCCAATACGCGCTTGATGTCGTCGAGGTTCAGTTTGATTCCCATGATAGGTCTATTCCTTTCTGTTTCAGTGTCTCGGCTAGAGCATGTGTCGCTCTCGAGCAATGGGTCTTGACGCTGCCTTCGCTACATCCCATTGCGGACGCTGTCTCTGCTGTATCTAATCCGTCCCAGTAACGTAGCAGAAAGGCTTCTCGTTGACGGATGGGCAAGCGTAACAATGCCGTTTCGATGGCCTCTAGGATCTGGTTCTGTTGCAAGTCGGCATCGGGTTGTAGGTGGTTGCTCGGACTTGTTTCATCCTCCAGTACGTCGAGCGGGTCGAACTCTTCGTCGGCATGTTGCGGGGTGAAGGATGAGAATAGAGAGAACCAAGAGGTGCGTACCTTTTGTCTGCGAAAGTGGTCCATGATGGCGTTCTGCAGGATGCGATGGAACAGCATCGGGAATTCCTCTGCGGACTTGTCGCCGTACCTTTCCGCCAGTTTCATCATGGCTTCCTGCACGATGTCCAGCGCGGCGGCTTCATCGCGTACGGCAAACATCGCGTGCTTGTAGGCACGACGTTCGATGCTGGCGAGAAAATCGGATAGTTGTTCGCGGGTGGACAAGATGGGCTTCCTTGGGAGGGGCGCATGATAGCAAATTCCTGTAGCGGCAAGGGTTTTCGGCGATTTTGGGCTTGATTGGGGTTGACCAAAAGGCCGCCAGCCTTTATCTTGCTCGGTCTTTAAATCGAAGCAATTCATAGGTTTTGGCTCATGGAACTGACCGGCGCAGAAATAACCATCAAATGTTTGGAGGAAGAGGGCGTCGAGTACGTCTTTGGCTACCCTGGCGGTGCAGTGCTGTTCATTTATGACGCATTGTTCCAGCAGGATAAGGTGAAGCACGTATTGGTGCGTCATGAGCAGGCGGCCGTACATGCGGCAGACGGCTATTCGCGTTCCACAGACAAGGTTGGCGTGGCCTTGGTCACCTCCGGCCCTGGCTTGACCAATGCGGTGACGGGTATCGCCACTGCCTATATGGATTCCATCCCGATGGTGGTCATCAGCGGTCAAGTGCCGACCAGCTACATCGGCGAAGATGCGTTCCAAGAAGTGGATGCGGTCGGCATCACTCGCCCCTGCGTCAAACACAATTTCCTAGTCAAGGATGTCAAAGACCTCGCGACCACATTGAAGAAGGCGTTCTATCTGGCGAAGTCTGGACGTCCAGGCCCTGTGCTGGTGGATATTCCCAAAGATGTTTCCAACACCAAGACTGAATTTTTATATCCCGAGTCAGTCAGCATACGCTCTTATAACCCGCAAACGCACGGTGACATGGGGTTGGTCAAAGAGGCTGTCAAGTTGTTGCTCGAAGCTAAACGCCCGATGGTTTATGCAGGTGGTGGAGTAGTGCTGTCCGATGCGTCCACACAATTGACCGAGTTGGTGCGCAAGATGGGATTCCCCGTTACCAACACGCTGATGGGCTTGGGCGGCTATCCAGCGACCGATAAGCAAAATCTTGGCATGTTGGGTATGCACGGCACTTATGAAGCCAATCTAGCGATGCAGGACTGTGATGTATTGCTGGCAGTTGGTGCGCGTTTTGATGATCGTGTCGTGGGTAACGTCAAACATTTCACCTCGGTGTCACGCAAGATCATCCATATCGACATTGACCCAGCCAGCATCTCTAAGCGCGTCAAAGTAGACGTGCCTATTGTCGGTGATGTGAAACAAGTGCTGACTGACATGCTGGGCGTGTTGGCTGCGAGTAAACAGAAGCCTGATGCAGCTAATCTGAAATCTTGGTGGCAACAGATCGACACGTGGCGTAGCCGCAAGTCGCTGACCTACAAGAATTCCGATGAACTCATCAAGCCGCAGTTCGTTATTGAAAAGCTGTACGAGATCACGCGTGGTGAAGCCTTCATCACATCAGATGTGGGGCAGCATCAGATGTGGGCAGCCCAGTACTATAAGTTCGATAAACCACGCCAATGGATCAATTCCGGTGGTTTGGGCACGATGGGCTTTGGCTTGCCCGCCGCGATGGGCGTGCAGCTCGCACACCCAGATGCGGCTGTGGCCTGTGTGACGGGTGAGGGCAGCATCCAGATGAACATCCAGGAGCTATCCACCTGCAAGCAGTACAACATCCCCGTCAAGATCATCGCCTTGAACAACCGTTATCTGGGCATGGTGCGCCAGTGGCAGGAGTTCTTCCACGGCAATCGTTATTCGCATTCCTACATGGATGCGTTGCCAGACTTCGTGAAATTGGCCGAGGCGTATGGTCACGTGGGTATCCGTGTGGATAGACCCTCCGATGTGGAAGGCGCACTGAAAGAAGCTTTTTCACGCAAGGATGATCTGGTGTTCCTCGACTTCCGTACCGATCCGACCGAGAACGTCTATCCGATGGTTCCTGGCGGCAAGGGTTTGTCTGAAGTGATTCTGGCGGAGGATCTGTGATGCGCCACATCATCTCTTTATTGATGGAGAACGAGGCAGGTGCTTTGTCGCGCGTCGCGGGTCTGTTCTCTGCACGTGGTTACAACATCGAATCGTTGACTGTCGCACCGACCGAAGATACGACCATGTCGCGTATGACCATCGTCACGCGCGGGTCGGACGACATCATCGAACAGATCAAGAAGCAGCTCAACAAATTGGTGGATGTCATCGCAGTGATGGATCTGACCGACGGCGACCATCTGGAGCGCGAATTGATGCTGTTGAAGGTGAGTGCGGTGGGAGAGGCGCGTGAAGAGCTGAAACGTATCACCGATATCTTCCGTGGTCGCATCATTGACGTATCCAGCACCAGCTACACCATTGAGTTGACCGGCACCGGTTCCAAGCTAGACAGCTTCCTGCAAGCCATCGATCACGGTCTCATCATCGAGACCGTCCGTACCGGTTCTTCGGGTATCGGACGTGGCGAACGTGTTTTGAAACTTTAACAACCATCTTTTATCACTGATTTTTTCGACGAGGCCAACATGAAAGTTTATTACGACAAAGACGCAGACCTTTCCCTGATCAAGGGCAAACAAGTCACCATCATCGGCTATGGCTCCCAAGGCCATGCCCACGCACAGAACCTGAAAGAGTCCGGCGTCAACGTGACGGTCGGTCTGCGCAAGAACGGTGCTTCTTGGAAGAAGGTTGAAGCGGCTGGCATCAAGGTCGCGGAAGTGGCCGAGGCAGTGAAGAGCGCCGATGTCGTGATGATGTTGTTGCCTGACGAGAACATCCCTGATGTCTACAACAAAGACGTCGCACCTAACATGAAGGCGGGCGCTGCACTGGCATTCGCTCACGGCTTCAATGTGCACTACAACCAAGTCGTGCCGCGTGCTGACGTGGACGTGATCATGATCGCCCCCAAAGGCCCAGGTCACACCGTGCGTTCCGAATACCTCAAAGGTGGCGGCGTGCCGACGCTGATCGCTGTGTACCAAGACAAGACAGGCAAGGCTAAAGACATCGCACTGTCTTACGCTGCAGCTAACGGCGGCACCAAGGGTGGCGTGATCGAGACCAACTTCCGCGAAGAGACAGAGACTGACTTGTTCGGCGAACAAGCTGTGTTGTGCGGTGGGGCGGTCGAGTTGGTGAAGGCTGGCTTCGAGACATTGACCGAAGCGGGTTACGCACCAGAGATGGCTTACTTCGAGTGCTTGCACGAACTGAAGTTGATCGTTGACCTGATGTACGAAGGCGGCATCGCCAACATGAACTACTCAATCTCCAACAATGCAGAGTATGGCGAGTACGTCACAGGCCATCGCGTGATCGCTGATGAAGCACGTGCCGCAATGAAGGAATGCCTGAAGAACATCCAAAACGGCTCCTATGCTAAACAGTTCATCTTGGAAGGCCGTACCAACTATCCAGAGATGACTGCACGTCGTCGTTTGAATGCAGAGCATCCGATCGAAGTGGTTGGCGGACAGTTGCGCTCCATGATGCCTTGGATCGCCAAGAACAAACTGGTCGACCAATCTAAGAACTAAGCAATGTGCGGGGGGGCGGGCTAGAGTGTGAGACTTTCGCGCTCTAACCCGCCCCCGATTTTTCGTCCTACGTCAAAGTCACCATCGGTGATAAAGTGTCCGTGACGACCAATTTCTTGGCAAAAATCCGACCCTATGATCGAGACCAAACAGCGTGAAAGAATGAACCTGCGTCGGCGCAGCATCTACTTGTTGCCCAACTTGTTCACCACGGCCGCCTTGTTCGCTGGCTTCTATGCCATCATTCAATCAATGAATGGTCGCTACGAGATTGCCGCAGTGGCTATCTTCATCGCGATGGTGTTGGATGGTTTGGATGGTCGTGTGGCACGCATGACGCATACGCAGAGCGAGTTCGGTGCGGAGTACGATAGTTTGTCCGATATGGTGTCGTTCGGTGTCGCCCCCTCAATCCTGATGTACGAATGGGCGTTCCGCGATCTGGGTAAGTGGGGGTGGTTCGCCGCGTTCATCTATTGCGCGAGTGCTGCGCTACGTTTGGCACGCTTTAACACCAATATCGATGTGGTCGATAAACGCTATTTCCAAGGCTTGCCTAGTCCAGCCGCCGCCGCCTTGGTTGCCGGTTTCGTGTGGGTGATGTTGGACAATAAATTCACGGGGTATGAGTTGCGTTGGTACGCCGCTGCACTGACCGTGTTCGCTGGCTTGAGCATGGTGAGCAGCCTCAAGTACTACAGTTTCAAATCCATCAACATGCGCAAGAGCGTGCCGTTCATCGTCATCTTCTTGTTCGCGCTGTTTTTTATCTTGGTGTCGATGGATCCACCGTTGCACCTGTTCTTGCTGTTCCTAGGATATTGCCTGTCTGGCTATGTGATGGCCGTCATGGATCTGCGCAAGCCAAAATCAGCACCGCCCCCATCAGCTTGAAGTATCACCGTAAATAAGAAGGGCGCCTAGTTCACACTAGGCGCCCTTTGTTTTAGTGAAAACCGAATCAGTGCTTGGCAGGTCGGGTGCGGCTGATCTCAGTCAGACGCAAGATCTTTGCAGAAGAGAACAGGCCGCGCAGGCGAGTCTCTTTACCTGTCTCAAGTACTGGCATATGCGTCTTTCCACATTTTTGCAAGGCTTCTAGGATGTTCTGGACATTGGCTTGTTCGACGTCCTTCATGTCTGCAACGATCCAATCTTTGGCATGTTCCATGATGTCGGCTACGCGGATGTCTTTGTGTGTCACGCCACGGTCAGCGAAACCCACGCTTTGCAGATAACGCATTGGTTTCTCACCCATGATGTCGTAAGAAGTGATGGAGCCCAAGATCTTCTCGGCGCCTTTTTCTTTTACGAAAGCGATACGCAGACCCGCTACTTTCATTTTGTTCAGTGCCTCATCAATAGTCTCGTCAGGGCGAACCGTGAACATCGCACGAACACGGAAGTCTGTCATTACAGAGACTGCGGGATCTTTCAGTTCGACTTGCCAAGGGTCATTGCCTGGTTGCAGGATGTCCGAAGCAGGGGTGGACGTCTTTAAGACGAAAGGCTGTGTGTGGTGGTGCGGCATGCGACTCTCCTTACAACTGGTTTTTAGAATAGGTGGACAGATTCAATTTGGATTATAGCGTTTCGAGAATTTTTCGTCAGTTGAACAGATGAAAAAGGCGCTATTTCTTAGCCTTCCCGTGCGTCCACAGAGTTTCACTATTACCCGCCGCACGGTTCATTACGCGGCACAACACGAACAACAGATCGGACAGGCGATTGAGGTAACGCCCGCCGTCGTCGCTTACGATCTCGCTTTGCGCGAGGCGGCAGTGATCGCGCTCGGCGCGTCGCGCCACACTGCGTGCGACGTGACACAGAGCAGCCGCACGTCCGCCGCCGGGAAGAATGAATTCCTTGAGCGGAGGCAGGTCGGCGTTGTAATGAGTGATTGTGCCATCCAGCCTGAGCACTTTCCCCTGCGCAAACTCAGTGCCGGGCAGTGCCAAACTTCCGCCCAAGTCGAACAGGTCGTTCTGTATGAGCAGGAGTACATCATGGATGTCTTGCGGCAATGTTTCTGTGAGTAGCAGTCCGATGTGACTGTTGAGTTCATCCACGCTACCGATCGTATCGATGCGCGCACTTCCCTTGCTGAGGCGAGTGCCATCCGCTAGGCCAGTCGTGCCGTCGTCCCCCGTGCGTGTCACGATGTCACTCAAGCGATTCGCCATCACTGTTTCTCCAAGCAGCCGATATAGATCGCCGCATCGGGGGCGGTCTTGTTGCGTTGCGCTTGCCAGATCATCTCGCCCAAGCAATCCATCATCGCGTGTTGTGCTTCGTGTTCGGATTCGTACTTCTGCGTGAGACGTGAGAACTGCTCACGGATACCGTGCGGCTGCCCGATGGATATCTGCTCTTCGATGGTCAGGTGCATCATCAGGTGCAGGAACGGATTCACCACGGAACCATCGGCGGCAAAATCCTTATCTTGATTCTTCTCGGCATCGTTGAAGATGGCGTGATACTCGGGATGTTTATCGATGAGCTGTGCCGTCAGGTCTTCCAAGGGCGATAACAATTCCTTGGCGCAACGCTTGCGCCAAGATTCGAACAGGAAAAGACGGGCTTCGTCGCGGGTGGGATTGAACATCGGATGGAAACTTTCTAACTTGATAATTTATGCATAAAGGCTAAACAACCGAAATTTGCCGTCGGCATTCTGTGTCAGCACGCCATGCGCTGGTCCGGTGACGATTTGCGTGGTGAGCGCAGTGGAGTCCACATCGGTCGCATAGGCGCCCAGTGCAATCACAAGTGCCGTGTCTTCTGCCGTGGTGGCTTGTACGTCGGCTACGACCGGGGCATCGTTCACGGGTGTGAGGGTGATGCTGACGGTGGCAAGGTTGGATTCGAGCGGGCCGTCGCTCAAGCGGTAGGTGAAGGTGTCGGTGCCGAAGTAGTCAGCGGTTGGGGTGTAGCTGAAGGTGCCGTCGGCATTGACGCTGACTGCACCGTGGGCAGGCTGGTCAACTACATGCGAACCGAGTTGCAGCACAGCGGCATTGTCCACTTGAGCGAACGGGTCGAAGGCCAGTGTGCCGTCTTCCAGCATGGTGGCAGTGTCGTCGTGCAACTGCGGCAAGCCGGAGAGGCGAACGTCGCTGACCGTTACATAGCTGTTGTTCTGGCCGAAGCCGATGAGGTCGAAGCTGAGGTTGGCTGCGACACCTGCGGGTACGCCTGCAAGGTCAACCCGGTAGGTACGGCTGCCATCGGCATTGTTGATGCAGGTGACGCAGTTGGCCAGGTTCTGCGTGCCGTCGGCTTGCAGGTTGAGGAAGGCATCGGTGCGGGTCTGCCCGGTGCCGCTCAGCAACGATGCGCCGGTGTTGGCATCCAGCAGGGCGACTTCAAAGGCGTCGTCCGGTGCGCCGGTCAGATCATCCAGCGCAGTGCCGGAAAGCGTGAAGCTCAGGAAGCGGTCGGTCGGGTTGAGCAGGAAGACTTGGCTCAGGCGGGTTTGGCTGCCGGAGACTTCCGTGAGTGTAGCCCCACCCGTTCGCCCTGAGCCTGTCGAAGGGGGAATGATTTCAACGCCACCTTGGGTGCTCCAGCCGTCAATTGCATTAAGGCTGCCGTTGACGAGGGTGGTATTGGCTGCCCATGCGTACTGCGTAACCAGCGTGTTGGCATCAGGCGCGATACTGACTCCACCGTAACGGCTACCGCGCAGCAGGCCGAGGAAGCCGATGAAGCTGGTGCCCAGCGGTAAGGTTGGGAAGCTAGGTGCATCCCCTCCCCCTTGCAGGGGGAGGGTTAGGGAGGGGGTAGACTCTGTGAGTGCAGCCTTCGCTTCCGCCACCAACCCCTGCATCAACGCCATCTCTTCCGCACTCGGCAACCTTCTCACACCCGCCGTCAATGTCGTCCCCATGTAGTCATTCGGGTCTGCACTATGGTTGATGCCCAAGGCATGGCCGTATTCGTGCAGGAGGACGGAGAGCATGTCCATTTTGCCTGCGGCTGCACTGCCCTCCTTCGCTACCCACTCGTTGGGGTTGGAGGTGGGGAGGAATTCTTCGTTCTGGCTTGGGGTGGTGTCGATGAACCAGCCGTAACCAGAGGCGTTGGTGTCGAGGGTGATGGTTGAGCCGGTGGTTTGGCCGAGTGCGCTGCCGGGGAGGTCGGCGAGGTTGACGGTGACACCCGCTGTTTCACCAGCGAGGTTGCGCAGGATGCTGACACCCAGTGTCGAGGCCATGGCGGCGGTATTCACTGCTGTTGTGCCAGTAGCACTTGTGGTGGGCGACTGGTATTCGATGGAGGTGATGGTGCTATTGCCGTTGGCATCAAGGGTAGTGGAGATTTTCCAGAACATTCCCTTTGGGCAATTCTGCTTGTCATCTGCTTCTGTGCCTCCAATAGCCCCACCGTCTATCACCTTGAAGTGATAAACCGCCTTGACCTTGAGGCCACCAATCTCAATGAGGAAGGTGGCACGGTCTGAGCCAATATAGTCAGCTACAGGTGTATAGCGGTAATATTTCCCATCCTCCTCTCTCAACTCACCATGCTCCACCCCCTGCAGCAGAGTGATTCTTCCTTCGAGTCCAACGTACCGATTCTCGAATCCATTGATGTAATCGCTGGCGGTTTCTGATGGACTGATGACATAGACCGGCGATAACGGGTCGTCGCGACCTGCAACGCCAAGCGAATTGACCAAGTGGCATACACCTATGGTGCGGTCGGTTCTAGCCGGATCCTGCGTCTGTGTAGCTTGTGCGACTATGACCGGTGTGTACTGTGCTGGCACATTAGGTGGCACATCCATGAATACCATGTTGATATCTCCTTGATTAAAGCTAAGCTCGGGCTGCATATCATTGAGCAACTGCTGCGCAGCCGCAATAATAGGGGACAGACCACGGTTTCCCATAGGGGACAGACCACGGTTTCCCGCCTGCACCGCATCGCTTACACCCGCCGCTTCGGTCACGTTTCCCAGCACACTCAACAGCACCACTCCACAGCCGATACTCGCTCTCATGCCGACCCCTGAATATTTTTGAATCAGGGCGTTACCGTATCCACCGCCCCATCCTTCGTCAACCAGAAAATTGGCTATATACTTTTGGCGTGGTTCACCACAAGTCGAGTTGATCCACGTCGTCGATCAGTGTGTTGGCCGGGCGGCCCGATTGCCCTCTGCTCGCCCGCCTGCCTAATGCTATCTCGATCTCTTTCTGGAAGCGTTCGCTGCCCAAGGCGTAGTTGCCGTTGGTGGCGCTGCGTATCTGCCCCACAATTTCTTCGTCTAGGTGTGCTTTGAATAAGGCACGGTAGGCTTCGCGCCGTTCCGTGTTACTCAAACCAAGTCGCAGGTATTGTTCGTGCGGGGTGATGAGCGGGTCGGCTTTGCCTTGGGCGTTGGCGTGGTAGCTAGTCCAGCGGTAGTCTTGCGGTTGGTTCACCATTGCTGCGCGCACGGGGTTGAGTTCGATGTAGCGGTAGCAGGCGAGCAGGTAGTCTTCGGTTTGGGCGAGGCAGGAGCGGAAGCGGCCTTCCCACAGGGTGCCGCTGCGTTTGTAGGTGCGGTTGATGTATTGCACGTAGCGCTGGCCGAGGTGTTTCATCAAGAGGGAGGCGCTGTCGGGCTTTTCTGGGGTGAGCAGCAGGTGGACGTGGTTGGTCATCAGCACGTAGGCGTGGATGGCACAGCGGTATTTGAGCGCGAATTCTTGCAGGTATTGCAGGTAGAAACGGTAGTCCTCTTCGGCATGGAAGCAGGTGGAGCGGTTGTTTCCATGCAATCAATGGGGTCAGACTCGATTGATCCACTTGCCATCACACTTGTCGAGCCACCCAACATGCACATCAATACCACTACACCACCGATTCCTGATTTCATTTCGTCCCCCGTCAATGAAGCAAACGTTCAGTCACGACTGTTTCTATACTTTTCCGACTTCCGATCACCGCCTTTAGTGTTCGGCTCGATACGTCTTTCCAGTTGTTTCTGTATGCGCTGCTTGAACCGACCATCACCCAGCGCCCAAGCTTTGTTGGTTGCATCTCTGATTTCATCCAGACTGCTTTCGGGAATGTGAGCCTTGAATAGCTGCCGGTAGGCCGCTTGTCGTTCTTCGTCGGTTTTGCCCAAACGCCGGTATTCCAGTTGCGGGGTGATGAGGTCATTTGTCTGTCCCAGTGCGTTGCGGCGGTAGCTCGACCATAGGTATTCGGAGGGGTGTGCCACCATATCTGCCCGCACGGGATTTAACTCGATATAGCGCATGCAGGTCAATAAATAGGCTTCGCTGTCGATGAGGGTGGCTTTGTAGCGCCCTTCCCACAGGGTGCCGGTGCGTTGGTAGGTGTGGTTGTAGTATTGGACGTAGTAGCGACCGAGCATTTGCATGGCTTTGCCAATGCTTTGGTCTTCTTGTGGGGTGATGAGTAGGTGCAGGTGGTTGGTCATCAGGACGTAGGCGTGAAGTTGACAGGCGTGTTTGTCGCAGGCTTGCTGGAGTTTCTCTAGGTAGAAATGGTAGTCAGCCTCGGTGCAGAAAATCTCGTTGCGATTGTTGCCACGCACGATGACATGCTGGGGTTGGTCTGGGATGACGAATCTGGGTAGGCGGGCCATAGGCTTGCTTGCTCCCTTTGAGTGGTTGTCTGGAGTGTAGCCCTTGTTTCAACCAATATCAATCGAGTCTGACCCCATTGAAACTCGATGTGAAACTACGATGTGCAGCGGGACGTTGTTGAGATGAACGCGGGGGCGGCGTGGCATGGGCTGGCTATCTCATGTTTTTTCACGGATATGCAGGCCATCCAACTTATCTAGGTATTTCTGTAGCTCTGGTGCCAATGGAGCGGTGACGCTTAAAGGCTCGCCCGTCAGCGGATGATTGAAGACGATGGTATGGGCATGCAGGAACATGCGCTTCAGCCCTTGTTTCATCAATTCTTTGTTGCGCGTAAAGTCGCCGTATTTGTCGTCGCCCGCGATGGGGAAGCCTAGATGCGAGGTGTGCACCCGGATCTGATGGGTGCGCCCAGTCTTGAGTTGCGCTTCGAGCAAGGAGAATTCGGGATAACTCTTGAGTAATGTAAAGATGGTGTGCGATGCCTGCCCATCTTCGCGCACCATCACCCGTTTCTCACCTTGCGGAGTGTCGAACTTGTGTAGCGGTAACTTCACATGTTGTTTGACGTTTTTCCATTGCCCCAACACCAAGGTGAGGTAGCGCTTGTCGCTATTCCCTTCGCGCATGATCTCGTGCATGGCGGTCAAGGCGGAACGTTTCTTCGCTACCAGCAGCACCCCCGATGTTTCGCGGTCAAGCCGATGAACCAGCTCCAAAAACTTGGCTTGCGGACGTGCGCTACGTAGCTGTTCTATGACCCCAAAACTGACACCGCTGCCACCATGTACCGCTGTTCCGGCTGGTTTATTGATGGCGACAAGTGCTTCATCTTCAAACAAAATAGGGAATTCGGTGGCCGGGACGTACTCAGCCTCGGATTTTTCAGCCACACGAATGGGGGGGATGCGTAACAGATCGCCCATCTGAAGGCGATAAGTCTGATCGATACGCTTCTTGTTGACCCGCACCTCACCGCGCAGGATGCGGTAGATATGACTCTTGGGAACGCCTTTCAGGTGCTTGAAGAGGAAATTGTCGATGCGCTGACCTTCGCTGCCTTCATCAATTTCGACCCAAGTGACGGATTCTTTGCTCAAACCACTCATTTTGAATATACTCCGCGCCTCGCGTGTGCGCCTTCGTTAAACGGGATGTTCATTTCCCCGTCCAACCTAAGGCAGGCAATCAAGCCGCCTACGAAGCAGCCCCGCCCGGTTAATCTCACTCACCGGAGACAAGCAGTGATGGTAATTGATTTGCGCGCTCTAAGCACCAGCAGAAAAAATTTTGGCGAGTTGCCCCTTTTTCGGCAGCTTGCAAGTATCAAAAAGCTAATAACGAGAACAAGCACTTGGACCTTTTTAAGCAACACAACCCGAGCTTCCTACTTCTCGCGCGCTAACTGCGCGTAGCTTTGCCCTGCCCGTGTCAGAGCGCGGGAGAATAATAAAATGAAACGCATGTTATTTAATGCGACGCAGCCGGAAGAACTACGCGTCGCCATTGTGGATGGTCAAAAATTAGTTGACCTCGACATTGAGACAGCCGGTAAAGAGCAACGCAAGAGCAACATCTACAAAGCCATCATCACGCGCATCGAGCCTAGCCTCGAAGCGTGTTTCGTCGAATACGGTGGCACCCGCCACGGTTTCCTCCCCTTCAAAGAAGTCGCCCCTCAGTACTACCAATCTGGTGCCAACAGCCGTTCTTCCATCAAGGAAGCTTTGCGCGAAGGCCAAGAGTTGTTGGTGCAAGTAGAAAAGGACGAGCGCGGCAACAAAGGCGCAGCACTCACCACTTACATCAGTTTGGCGGGTCGTTACATCGTATTGATGCCTAACAATCCGAACGGCGGCGGTGTATCGCGCCGTATCGAAGGTGAAGACCGCAACGAGTTGCGTGATGTCCTATCGCAAGTCGAAGTGCCTAAGGGCATGAGTATCATCGCCCGCACCGCTGGTATCGGTCGCAATGCAGAAGAACTGCAATGGGACTTGAACTACCTCAAGCAACTGTGGGATGCCATCGACGGCGCAGCTCAATCCGAGAAAGCGCCTTCCCTCATCTATCTGGAAAGCAGCTTGGTCGTACGCGCCATCCGCGACTACTTCAACCCAGAGATCGGCGAGATCCTGATCGACACCGACGACATCTTCCAGCAAGCACAAGCCTTCATGGGCACGGTGATGCCGGATCATGTGGATCGCATCAAGCGTTATCACGACGATGTACCGCTGTTCTCGCGCTTCCAGATCGAGCATCAGATCGAATCCGCTCATGCGCGTCAGGTGAACCTACCTTCCGGCGGCGCTATCGTCATCGACCATACCGAAGCGTTGACCGCCATCGACATCAACTCCGCTCGTTCCACGCGCGGTAGCGATATCGAGACGACTGCGCTCAACACTAACCTAGAAGCGGCAGATGAGATCGCCCGCCAATTGCGCTTACGTGACTTGGGCGGCCTAATCGTCATCGACTTCATCGACATGGAAGCGACCAAGAACCAACGCGCCGTGGAAGACCGTCTGCGCGATGCCTTGCACTTCGACCGTGCGCGCATCCAGACCGCGAAGATCTCACGCTTCGGCTTGTTGGAGTTGTCGCGTCAACGTTTGGCACCCAGCCTGGAAGAAGGTAACCACACGACCTGCCCACGTTGTAATGGCATCGGCCATATCCGTGGCACCGAATCTTCTGCATTGAATATCCTGCGCATCATCCAAGAAGAAGCGATGAAGGACAGCAGCGCGGCCATCCACGCCCAAGTGCCAGTCGATGTCGCCACCTTCCTGTTGAACGAAAAGCGCTCCGACATCCATCGCATCGAGCACCGCTTCAAAGTCAGCGTCGTATTGATCCCCAACCCGCACTTGGAGACACCGCATTACACGGTGAACCGCCTGCGCATGGACGACATCACTGCCGACCACCTGCAAGCTAGCTACAAGTTGGTTGAAAAACCAGAAGAAGGCAAAGCAGTAGCAGCGACCGCACAGGACGCGAAGACCGCGCCGCGTGCGCAAGCTGCTGTAAAGGGCATCACGCCAGCACAACCTGCCCCCAAGCATGAAGTGAAGGAAGAAAAATCTACTTCTCTACTCAGCGGAATCATCGGTTGGTTCAAATCTCTGGGTGGTGAAAGCGAGCCAGCGAAACCTGCCACACCCACCAAGAGCGGTCGTGGCAACCAGAGTCGTGATCGCGGCAATCGCGGTGAACGCAGCGAAGGCGGCAACCGCCAACGCCGCGAACGTGGCGAAGGTGGCAAACAGCGTCGCGACCGTGATGATGCGCCTAAAACAGATAACGCCAACAAGGATCAAGCACAGCAGAATCGTAACGAGCAACGCCCACCACGTCCTCCGCGTGAGCCACGTGAACCCAAGCCCGCTCTAGAAACTAGCAAACCGGTCATCGCAAGCGAACAAGGTGAAGAGAACAGCGGTGGACGCGAAGGTAGTGGTCGCAAGCGCGGTCGTCGTGGTGGTCGTCGTGAGCGCGAGCGTCGTGACCCTAATGTTGCCGCAACTGGAGAGAATACCAACGTAGAAGCTTTCGTCGCGAATGATGTCGTTGTTGTCGAAGCACCACGCAACACCGCGCCAGCACAAGCGAAACCCAGCGAGTATGTGGCGTATCCGGATTCGATGAAGCGTCTGACGCCGACCGAAGTGGTTTGCTATCCGACGAACGCGGCCCCTGCACCAAAGGCGGCAGCTCCTGTTGTTCAAGTAGCGGCTCCTGCCCCTGTCCAAATTGATCTGAGCAGTGCGGGTTTGACGATGATCGAGACTGATCCGAACAAGGCTGCGTCGGTCGTGATTCAAACACCTGCTTCACAGGATCGTGCACCGCGTCGTCGTTCACGCCCGCGCGAAATCTACACAGCAGAGAACAACGAGCCGTTGGTGATGGTTGAGACGCAATCGAAGTAAGTAACACGCTTCGGAAATAAAAAACGCACGGCTTGTCCGTGCGTTTTTTATTGTTCTGATGGAATTATAAACTCATAAGAACCAACAGCAATCCAAGCGCCGCAGGGATAGCTTGAATGAATAGTATCTTGCGTCCCACCGTGATCGCACCATACACACCTGCGACAATCACGCAGCCTAGAAAGAATAGCTTGATGCCGACACCTGCATCACCCAAACTCAATCCCCACAGTAACCCCGCCGCGAGGAATCCGTTGTACAGACCTTGATTGGCCGCCAAAACCTTGGTGATTTTTGCTTTTTCAGGCGTCATGCGGAACGTCTTCAATCCAAGAGGTTTGTCCCAAAAGAACATCTCCAGCACGAGAAAGTAAATGTGAAGCAATGCAACGATCACAACGATGATGTTTGCAATGAGCGTCATACCGACCTCCTTGATTGGATCACTTAAAGTGCTGCTGCTTGATGTGCTTCAACAGACCGTTTGCTGCGTCCTCCACCAGATCCAACACATGCTCGAAACCTTGCGCTCCCCCGTAATATGGGTCTGGCACTTCTCGCTGATCGTGTTTCTCGGCAAATTGAAGGAACAAGCCTAGATGGCTTTCAGCATCACGCGGACGTAAGCGTTGCAAAATCGATAGGTTCGCCTCATCCATCGCCAACACGAAATCGAAACGAGAGAAGTCCCCCGCTTCCACCTGCCGCCCACGCAGTGAGCTCATATCATAGCCTCGTTGCAAAGCCACACGTTGAGTCCGCCCGTCAGGTGCATCACCGATGTGGTAATCGTGCGTACCTGCCGAATCGATATGGATGGCCTCAGACAAACCTTCTTGCTCGACGAAATGGCGGAACACTGACTCGGCAGTGGGTGAACGGCAGATGTTGCCCATGCAGATGAAAATTACACCTATCTTCTTGTTATTATTCATATGCCTGCATTCATTTCGACTCAATAAACAAGCTTATTTTACTGCACTTGTGGTCGTTAAGATTCAGACTTTCCATAGCGGATAGTCCTCAACCTCGTGAATAATTAGTACATGTTGCAATGGACTCCTCCAATATTTTCGTAAAAACAAGAATTGGGAAGCGACACTCGTGCTCAAGGGACGTTCTGCGCAGCTCGATCTCAGCGCTCCTTGGACGGCCTATCGACTACTCGCTCTCGTCGCATCTGGCGAACACAAAACCAACATCCACCTGCAATATTTCAGCGGCTATGGTGAAAGCTTCATAGACTACAACCACAGGCACGAGACATGGGGACTTGGAGTGACATTCCCATTCGAGTGATATGCCACATTGGCAGTAACTGTCCCACTCACCTCTCGGACTATATCTTTATGGGAAAGCATCTATATCTTCTTTCCCAGCGCTTTGATTCTATTGAACGGAGAATATTAATCATCCGGAATACGCCACGACTGCCTGAGTCTTACGCCAGAGCTTCCAACTTGCAGAGCGATTGAAAACGAATCGTCGTGTCTCGTTCTCGGTCACCACATCCAGCGTGATTCTGAGCAAGCGACCTTGCTGTATGGCATCCCACAATGGTCGTGCCAACTCGCGTTCTACCCATTCCATCACATCTCGCCAAACGTAAAGATCGCCGCGTTGCCATGCTGTTGCCAATGCAGTCTCCACCCACACGCCCGCCTCCACTTCAGCCCTCAACATCTGCTCCAGCGAAGTGCAATAGGGAATGGAAGTTACCTT
>Ga0074196_10376_pt1 | contig 27615 bp, 34 predicted proteins | sample EPASupsiteSAE300_FD_64214 | JGI IMG/M metagenome (GOLD analysis project Ga0074196, IMG submission 64214) | Bioremediated contaminated groundwater from EPA Superfund site, New Mexico - Sample SAE3-00 | ecosystem: Environmental > Aquatic > Deep subsurface > Groundwater > Contaminated ... | reverse complement strand
ATATAGGGTGCGTTACGTAGGGGGCGCCGGATTCGCGCAACTGGCCTTCATGGGCGGCGTGGCTGAAATCAAGAGCAGATTGAATCAGCGCCACGTCCTCGGACTTCAGGTAGGCGGAGACCTCTTGCAGAAGTGCGTCAGCATCGGCTTGCGACATTCGGAAACCTCGCTAAACCTACTGCGCAGTTAGATTGCTGCGTTGCGCGGTGCTCGCAACCTCGCCTACCAAAATGGTATGTCTCGGCTGCTGTGCGCCTTGCACTCCAACTGCTCGCGACGGTTTATCAAGGTTCCCATGCATGGTGGTGGGTTAAAAAACTTAGGCCATACCGCGATTCAGAATTTCGATGCCGACCTTGCCTTCGCTGATCTCGCGCAGAGCGACCACGGTAGGCTTGTCTTTGCCAGTCTCGACCAGATGGTTCGCGCCATTTGCTAATTGGCGTGCGCGATAAGCGGCGGCCAGTGTCAGTTCGAAACGGTTAGGGATGTACTGCATGCAATCTTCGACAGTGATACGTGCCATGGTTTATTTCTCCGATGTCTGTAATTGGTTGATGAGCTGCTGATGTCTTGCCAGTTGGCTAGACCCTCGCAAACGGGCGGCAAGTACGACGGAATTGAGCTCGCGTAACGCCTCGTTCAGGTTGTCGTTGATAATAACATAATCGAATTCAGCGACATGAGATACATCCTCGCGCGCAGCGGACAGGCGCTTTTCAATGACTGCGGCGTCATCTTTGCCGCGCCCCTTCAGGCGCAGTTCAAGTGCTTCGATAGAGGGTGGGAGGATGAAGATGCTGACGCACAGCGGAAACAGCTTGCGTACTTGTGCTGCACCCTGCCAATCGATCTCGAGCAAGATGTCTCTATCTTTCGCGTTCTCTTGCGTGATCCAACTCTGCGAAGTGCCGTAGAGATTGCCATACACCTCGGCGCTCTCTAAGAACTCCCCGCGTTGCGCCATGCCGAGGAATGCCTCGCGCGTGACGAAGTGGTAATCCTTGCCGTCGACTTCTCCCGCGCGTGGCGGGCGTGTGGTGTAGGACACCGACAAATCGATCTGCGGGTTGATGTTGAGCAGGGCATGTACCAAACTGGTCTTGCCTGCGCCAGACGGCGCGCTGATGATGAAAAGACTGCCGGACATGGTTCTCTCCTTATTCGATGTTCTGTATGCAAATATAGAATGCTTATCTACCGATTTGATAAATAAGCATATTAATTATTTATGATTGTATTGGCTACACATGTAGCAACACTAAAACTTTTAGTGTGAATGTATTGACAATTAACTCTAGCCGAATATAATTCACCCCATAGATTGAGAAATCAGCCCAAATGAAATCAGCCAAAATTATTCAAAAAGAACTGACCGCGATTGAAAATGGCGAGCTTCGCTCTTGGGGGCAGGTGTCAGCACTATTGGATCAGATCGATATAAGTGGCTACTGGCATCGAGATTCGGATTCCTTTACGGAGTGGCTAGGGAAGAATGCACACACATTCCGCGTGAAACCAGCTATGTTGTGGCGCAATTTTACCTCCGGCAGATATCTGAATCAACTTCGAGTAGCGGCAAAGGAGAGGGGGGTGGATATTCCCGTTCTTGCCGAGATTCCGAAGTTGGTTAGCCCAGAGAATATAGAGTTGCTGGCTAAATTGGAAAGAATAATCCCTGTGGCGGAGTTTGACGCGTTATTGGTCAGGGCGTTGAAGGGAGAAGTAAAGCGAGTTGAATTGCGTGGCCTATGGGAAACATACCGTCCTGTACTGAAAGGCCAAACAGCTCGCGGAAGAAATGTAGTCCCACCAAAAATAAACAGACAAGATCCTCAACAGTACCGATCCTATATGGAAGCGAATTTGTTGTTGGCATTAAAAGCGGCGGGTTCTTCTTGGACTGGATATGAAAAAACGGAACGTTTTGAGTTGTACCTTAACGTAACGCCGGTGGAAGAGCGGCAGGACGAAGGCTTGAGCGTGGTGAGTGATTTGCTCCCAGCGGTCGCAATGGTGAAGCCAAAGGGTATGCCAATTGAATATCACGGCATTTACTTTGAAAGTTTTCACCAGCCAAACAAGTTGCCGGTATATCAAGAGCCAGATAAAGCTCATACGGATTATCTGTGGCTGATATTGCGCACCCCTATGAGCGGAGCGGAAGTGAAGCCAAGACCGGAATTGATAAAGCTTGGAGTGGGCATGATAGAGATCAAGGACGGTGCAGTGAGGGTGATTTCAAAGGCGGGGAAGATTTCTGTTGGCGCGGAAAGGAAGGCCAATTTGATGTCGTCGCTTATCCTCCAGGCCCCAATGAAGTAAAAATTTTTAAAGCAGTAACTCTAGCCGGATAAAGTCTAAAATTAGCAGGGTTGTGAGCATCAATGAAAAGTTTAAGGAGGTGGAAATGAGCAGCATGAAGTATATTTTGCGGGAATGCGAGGTCTGTGAGGCAGTGGGACTTTCAAGGGCAACTATCAGAAGAATGATGGCTAAAAATGAGTTTCCTAAATCAATGAAGATTTCAACCAACTCGGTTGGTTGGTGCGCACAGGAAATTGGTGAATGGGTTCAGAAGCTAAGAGAATCGCGTTAGGTGGGAAGTGGGGCTCTCATTTGTCTTTCAAGGCACGCGAAAGAGTCATGCTAATCCAGGCGGCACGAGAGATACCAAGTTCGTCAGCAGCCTTATCGATGAGCGGCAACATACCCGGCGATAGGGTTAGGCTGATTTGGCGCTTATTGCCTCGCATCACCCCTTTGACATTTGAATCCCGGGAAGGATCCGCATCCGGTGCACTCAAGATGAACTTATCTTCATCTGTTTTGACGGGCTTTCGAATAGCCATTTGATTCTTTCTTGATATTAACTTGACAGGAAGATGGCATTATAAAGGCTGGTGATTTCTGCCACAGCCTTTCTGTCTTTGGGCTTCCATTCTGTGACGGATAGCCCAGCCCCCGCTGCATCAGCTATAGATTTCCTACGCCCAATGGGCGTGTCCAAATATTGAATCCCAGAAATATCACTAACCACCTCAGCAGCTGCAAAGTTATCTGTGCCTCGTGGATCCGCACCGCTCAGTACCGCGAACACTTTCAGACCATCCCGCATGCTATGCGCTTCATTGACTAGCTCAGCCATATCTCCAACGCCCCAAACATCAAAACTCCTTGGCTGGAAGGGAATCAGGACTACGTCCGAAATCATTAGTGCTGCGCGCAGAGCCGTTGAGTCTCGTCCGCCAGCGTCGATGATGATGTCATCGTACTTCCCCTTGGCCTGTTGAACCTGGGATCGCAGTAAAGGACCATCTGTGAAGTGCGCGAGGTAGATCGCAGGGGTCATGCCCAGTGCGGAGCGTTGAGCGACTGCTTGCATGGTTGTGGCCTGTCTATCGCCATCAATAAGTAACACCTCGTGTCCCGACTGAGTTCTTAGGACGGCAAGGTTTAGGGATAGGGTGGATTTACCTACGCCCCCCTTTGTATTCAGGACTGAAATGATCATGGCGATTTGCTCAAGCGGATTGTTTGGTTAAGAGGGTTTCAATGCAGGATAAAGAGTCGATGGGTAGCCAGAACAAGTTGTAATGAACGACCTTCGGATGGGATGGCATCCCGCTCGAAAGCGGAAATCATGTCGCCACCCATGGATTGGGGAGTGGGAGGGAGGGGCGGCAAGTTGCAGGGCAACGGGTGGCAGTTGCTGATCAGCCATGATGTGGCGTTCTCATGGCTTAAATGGTTGGCAAATCTGACCCGGTTGTCAGCTGTGATCTCGGTCAGGTAATAGTCATCGCCGACACAGAAAAGCGTCTGCCGACAATCCTCGCTCGCTGTGTAGCTGAACTTGCCGACTTTGCCGAATCCATTCCACATCAATTGTTCATCAAAGCGTACGGCTGTATTTGTGTCAAAAACCATTCCATCGTTGGCGATGATCAGCATAAGAATTCCTCCAAAATGTAGAAGTGAAATTGAATGATTAATGATATTAATTGCATTTCTAAAAGATTGCAAGTTAATATCAAAAACGTATAATGTGAACATTCAGCAAGCATCATTTACATAGCATCTGGATCGTCAGTCGATTAAAAGGGAGGTGTCATGGAGAAGCCATTCAATGCCCAGGAGGAATTGAGCAAGGTGCGCAAAGCACGAGCAGTCCGTCGCAAGCGAATCACTTGGGGACGGTCGAAGCTGAGTAAATACAGGGCTGAACTTGTCCTGATGCACAATGCAGGGGCCAAATATGCAGATCTTCAGTTCTGGCTCAGGAAAAGCAAGCGAGTCAAAGTGGCTCGATCGACCATCATGCGTTTCCTGAAAAAGCCCCAAGTCCTATCGGAACTGGAGGAGTAAATGGGACGTTTCAGATCCCCCGCAAGCCAAGCTAGGCATGCCGTCAGTCAGAATCTGGCGATTGGGAAGCCCAGTCATGGACAAGAAAATAAGGACGGAAAGATACATGGACTAGGTTCAGCCAGAACCCACAAGGACTCCCTCAAGGGTGTGGCTGAATATATCGCCGAGATGCGGATAGATCCAACTGGTAAAGGCCTTACGGGCATAAGCTCGGAAGTCGCTCTGCAATACCTTGAGTTCCGAGCTGAGCAGGTAGGGCAAAAGCAGCTCGACAAGGATAGGCAGGCGATCCAGATCGTGATGGGTGCAAAACTTCCAGTCATCAAGTCCGAGTTGGATCAGGCAATTGAGAGCAGGGCATATTCCCACCAGCAAATCGATTTGATTGCACAAGCGCAGACACGCAAGCACAGGTTGGCGACCAGAATCGCTGAAAGTGCTGGATTGCGAGCGCATGAATTATTGACGCTCATGCGCATTGAAGAGCGGGAAGTGTCCTCACACCGAACATGGGGCAGTGAGCGATTTGCTGGCATGGTGAATGTGCAGCGTTACAGCGTGAAAGGAAAGGGCGGACTGACGCGAGAGGTCGCTATTGCATCTGAGTTGGCAGCGCTTCTTGAGGAATGCAGGCTAAACCAACCGAAGACCGTCAGTGATCGTGAAATCTTCTACGAACAGCATTACGACCTCGGTGGTGGAAAGCGTTGGAGTGATTCATTTAGCAAAGCATCAAAGAGGGAGTTGGGGTGGTCCTGCGGTGCGCACGGTGTGCGCCATACCTATGCGCAAGCGAGAATGCTGACGTTGCAGAACTTAGGATTTCAGTATGCGGACGCATTAGCAATCGTCAGCCAGGAGATGGGGCATTTCCGCCCCGAGATCGTCGAGGTATATCTTCGTTGACGAATTAGCTGGATATGCACTATATTGTTCATACATTCCAACCAGTTGGATGTGCGAGTAGTGCCCGCAAGGCACCGCGTTTTTTTGGTTCCTGACGCGACCGTAAGGTCACAACCAAAAATTGAAACCGCATCACATGCAACATTGTTGCTCCAAACAGAGTGCTTATGCGCTCGAACGGCCATTTCGGTCAATCTGTTACATCAGCCCACGTCGGGCAGATGCCAAAGTCAATTAACCTTCAGTAGAGTCATAGTAGGTCCAAAGAGCGCGCCCATCTTTAGAGCGTGTTTGCACAACGCTTTCACTGCCTTTGCGCGTGGGGCTGGTGGCAGACATAGCGAGTAAGAGCGGGCTGTGCTTCGCACTGCTGGGCGATAGCCCAGAAAAACAGGCGTAGGACTGAAATGATATCGACCAAGGGCTAATAGGCAACGGCAAATCAAAGACGACTGGTGCTGATCCAGGCCGCAATTTGGCGAATCAGGCGGTGGCGGAGCCGAAGGTTCATTTCCGTGTTGTTGATCAAGAGCGAGACCGGTCCGAGCTCTTCACTTTAATCGAGTGGAAAACAGGGGCGAAACGGAGGTGGGAAACCTAATCCGCACTAGAAGTTCTAGTGGCAGCATATCTTACGGGGCAATAATCGTTAGGAGGGGCGGGCGCCCCTCCTAATTGACAGCAGAACGAACGTTCTCTAACATGCTGCAAACGTTCACTCTGTTCGTTGATCACCATGCAGCAGTTCCCAATCCAACTTCCAGCCTTAGGCATTACGCCAATCCGCCTGCCATTGTTCAGTCACAAGGTGGCCGCTGGCTTTCCTTCGCCCGCTGATGACTACATCGAAGATCGCCTCAGCCTAGACCAGCATCTGATCCAGCACAAAGACTCCACCTTCTTCGTTCGAGCCAAAGGCAACAGCATGGTCGGTGCCGGGATATTCGATGGCGATCTTTTGGTGGTCGATAAGTCACTCAATCCCGTATCAGGAGATATTGTGATCGCAGTGGTGGATGGCGACCTTACCGTGAAGCGCCTCATCAAGCGCGGCGAGACTGTCACTCTGAAACCAGAGAACCATCGCTTCAAAGAGATCGAGTTCAAGGATGGCCAAGAGCTCCAAGTCTGGGGCGTAGTCACCTCTACAGTGAAGCAATTCGTCAGGGGATGAGCCCATGCCCATCGCTCTCGTCGATTGCAACAACTTTTATGTCTCATGCGAGCGGGTTTTCAATCCACGTCTTGAAGGTAAGCCTGTAGTCGTACTCTCCAATAACGATGGCTGTGCCGTTGCTCGATCCAATGAGGTGAAAGCAATGGGCATCAAGATGGGCGAGCCTTGGTTCAAGATGAAGGATGTGGCACAGAAGCACGGCATCATCGCCCTGTCATCCAACTACTCTTTATATGGCGACATGTCTGCTCGAGTCATGTCTATCCTGTCTGACTTCTCTCCCAACCAAGAGATTTACTCCATAGATGAATGCTTCCTAGACTTGGATGGATTCGATCCCAATACGCTCATGGACTACGGCCAGAAGATACGTCAGACGGTAAGGCAAGGTACAGGCATCCCCGTATGCGTAGGTATGGCTGACACCAAGACACTCGCCAAGCTGGCTAATCACTGCGCCAAGAAAGGACTGGCGGGTAGCAATGGCGTATGCAATTTTGGAAGTATGGATGAGCAACAGTCGAGCGCACTGTTAAGCGACATTCCAGTGGGCGAGGTGTGGGGAATCGGTCGGCGCATCACTGCCAAGCTGAACGAGATGGGTATTCTCTCAATCCAAGACCTACGCAGTTCCGATCCTGAGTACATCCGGCAGCAGTTCTCCGTTGTGGTGGAACGGACTGTGAAAGAACTCAATGGGATTCCCTGCATCGAGCTAGAGAATGCAGCCCAGCCTCGTCAGCAGATCATGGTGTCGCGCTCCTTTGGCAATGAGGTGAGCCAACTAGCTGAACTATCAGAGTCCATCTCGTACTACGCAACGCTGGCGGCTGAGAAGCTACGGCATGATGGATCGGTTGCATCAAGCCTGTGCATCTTTGTGCGTACCAATCCTTTCAAGGACGATGTACCTCAGTACAGTCGCTCAATGGTTGTTCCACTACTACGACCAACCGATGACACGCTCAAGCTAGTCCATGCATCGCTGCAAGGATTGAAGCAGATATATAGAGCTGGCTAAAGTTGACGATGCTTGGAGATTAAAGGTTCTTCATGATGTCGCAGTTGGTTTGCAACAACTTCATGGACAGAGCATAGCTCATCAAGACTTGAAGCCATCTAACGTGTTGCTTTTTGAGCAGGATAGTAAAGGTGCAAAAATTGGAGATTTAGGACGTGCATCTCGCAAAGGAATGGACGTAAGTCATGACGAGAATAAAATTGCAGGTGCAGTAGCGTATGCCCCTCCAGAACAAGTTTACGGAATCACCCCAGAAAGATGGGAAGAGCGTCGCGAAGGATGCGACCTTTATCACTTAGGAGCTCTAACAACATTCTTGTTTTCAGGTACAACACCAACAGATTTTTATGTAAAAAATCTAAGCGCAGAAGTTCGTCCGCGCTTATGGCAAGGGTTGGGTAACTGCGACTACCAAACGGCTCTACCTGTTTTGGTTTCAGCCTTTTCTTCATTTGTGGCTGACTTAAAATCAGATTTTCCAGATTGGGCTTCCGAGGAATTGTCGCAACTTGTTATAAATGCTTGTAATCCTGACTATTCGAATCGTGGGGATCCTGATGCAAGAAGAAGAACTGGAAAGCCAATAGGGATAGAAACTTTTGTTTCACGTTTTGATAGGTTATCAAAACGTGCAATGGTTGAAACGCGCAAATGAGTATCCTGCACAACAGGCAGGATCGAAGAATTCTTCCGAGGTGGCGTTTATCAAGCAAGGCATCTCATTCTTCAGAGTATCTATCTCTTAAACGAACAAGCCAAGTCGTTGCTAATACCGAACAAGCACTAATTTACGTTGCAGATGAATTTGATAAGCAACCAACTATTGGTGTGGCTGCAGAACTGATTTCATCGTCCATGCTTGCCGGAAAGGTTGATAAGGCCAATGCAGCTGTCGAGTTTGTTTTGGAACGCGAGAATGATGTCCCTCACAATCTATTGCGTTTGGCGAAATCCCTTTCGAATACCGCTCAGTTAGCACCTTCTGAACACAATCTTTTATTTTCGATTGCCCAGACTAGACATTTATTGCGGATATATCCGAGGAATCCTGTGCTTTGGTCGGATATGGCGAGGCACTATGCAAGCATTGGGAATAAACAGCGCGCTAATAAGTGTATGCAAGCCGCACTTCAATTAGCGCCGAATCACCGCTGGATATTGAGAACAACTGCACGTTTCTTGGTTCATCAAGGAGATTCAATAGGGGCACACAAGCTATTGGCCCTGCATCCCAGAACACGCCATGATCCATGGCTAATTGCGGCAGAATTAGCCTGCGCTCAAGTTGCTGGGCGCGCGCCTAAATATTGGAGGCAGGCTGCAGATATTCTCAGAATCAACTCCGTAGCTCCAATACATCTTTCAGAGCTTGCGATTGCGGTAGCCATGATGGAGCTGGAGTCGGGTGAAAGAAAAAAGGCCAAAAAAGGTGTGAATAAGGGGCTGATTGCACCAACAGAAAATACTCTGGCCCAAGTATTTTGGGCCAAGGAGAATCGACATCTGCGTGATGGATTCAAGTTGGACGAATTGGTTAGGTCCGCTAAAGATGCATATGAAGCAGATTACCAATTGAACATTTCAAACGGCGAATTATTGCTAGCGCTTGAGTCTGCAGAAACTTGGTCAGAAGATGAGCCATTCGCCGCTCGTCCCAAGTCTGAAGTTGCATATGTGGCATCAATATTGGACGACTATGAGCTTGCTATCAAAATGACAAGCGAAGTGGAGAGGCTGGGTGAAGACCAAGATGCAACTTTGACCATGAACAAAACTTTCGCAATTCTCAGCTCTGGGAAGTTGTTGCGTGAATCACACTCAAGTGAACTGGATACTTTGCGTGACAAACTATTGGCTGTAGTTAATGACAACAATAACTCCTATCATGCTCTTGCGAATCTTGGATTGTGGCATTACAGGTATGGCGATATTGATCAAGGTAGAGGTTTTTATCAGCGGTCTATGCAGGTCGCGCAGAAACTTCACTCTATCGAAGCATCATCATTGGCAGCGACTTTCTTCGCGCGCGAAGCAATATTGTCTGGTGATGCAGCTGCTGGCAGTGTTTTACAGGCAGCCAATGAATTAGCAAAAAAATCCAAACATAAAGCTAGTGAGTTTTACCTGCGAAAACTAGATGCGCTCATGTTAAACCCTAATATGGCGAGTGACATCCTCACTCCAAAATCGGCGGTTAAATATATGAAAGTGGAATCGAGATTGCCAGAATTTCGTATTGAAAAAACAAGTACGGGAGATGTACTCTGGGTGCCATCATTGAAGGCTAGAAAATAGCACATTGTATTTTGATTAGCTATCTCGGAGTCTTTGCTTGACAGGTTCTTGCTCATTTAGTGAAGATTTGAGCAATCCGAATCCGTTGCACTTAGATTGTTGCGCGTAACTAGTATGGGTCCTTTTACTCTGGATGCTTGTTTGGGTTTTTATTAGTTCGACAGAGCGGGGGGATGATAAAAACGCCACGCAACAGATTTGGTATTGGGCGTGACCGCCCTTAACGTTCGGTGGCCCGCAATTTTGAGGGCTGGTATGAGCGTACTAATGGTCGTTCAGTTGGGTCAGGAGAATTCAATTTCTCCTTCTAACGGTATAGGGCGTTCCTGAAAAGATATAGACCCAGGTCTATATCATTCTGACTTCCATCTATACCTTTTAGGCGAATCTCGTTTGCGCTGCTGGTGTTTGTTGCGTAGGCATCACTTAACCCGCAAAATGCGTCAGTTCTGAAATCCGGCTCATCGCACATGAATCAACAAGCACTTTCATCCTTCATCTGGTCGGTTGCCGACCTGTTACGTGGCGATTACAAACAATCCGAATACGGCAAGGTCATCTTGCCGTTCACCGTTTTGCGCCGACTGGATTGCGTGCTTGAGACAACCAAGCCAGCCGTGCTGGCCGAGTTCGATAAACAGCAAAAGGCCGGGCTGAATCCAGAGCCATTCCTGTTGCGCAAAGCGGGGCAAAGTTTCTACAACACCTCGCCACTGGACATGAAGAAGCTGATGGGCGATCAGGATCACATCCGTGAAAATCTGTTCAGTTACATCCAATCCTTCTCGCCAGCCGTACGCGACATCTTCGAGCGTTTTGACTTCCACACCCAAGTAGATCGCCTCGCCAAGGCAGGCTTGCTGTATCAAGTCTGTGAAAAGTTCTCCCAGATCGAACTTCACCCTAACAAGGTGAGCAACGGCCAGATGGGCTTGGTGTTTGAAGAGCTCATCCGCAAGTTCGCTGAAATCTCCAACGAGACAGCAGGGGAACACTTCACCCCGCGTGAAGTCATCCGCCTGATGGTCAACCTGATGTTCATTGAAGACGACGAAGTGCTGTCCAAGCCAGGCGTGGTGCGCACCATTTACGACCCAACGGCAGGCACGGGAGGCATGCTCTCCATCGCTGGCGAATATCTGGAAGAGCACAACCCGCAAGCGCGGCTCACCATGTTCGGGCAAGAACTCAACGACGAGTCCTACGCCATCTGCAAAGCTGACATGCTGATCAAAGGGCAAGACGTCGCCAATATCGCACCGGGCAACACTCTCTCTGAGGACGGCCACCTGCACAAGAAATTCGACTACATGCTGTCCAATCCGCCTTTTGGCGTGGAGTGGAAAAAGGTCGAAAAAGAGATTCGAAAGGAACATGAACAGCAAGGCTTCAATGGCCGCTTCGGGCCAGGCTTGCCGCGCGTGTCGGATGGTTCGCTATTGTTCCTGCTGCACTTGGTCAACAAGATGCGTCCCGCTGCCGAGGGCGGTAGTCGGTTCGGCATCGTTCTCAATGGTTCGCCGCTGTTCACAGGCGGTGCAGGTTCGGGCGAAAGCGATATCCGTCGTTACGTGCTGGAGAACGATCTGGTCGAAGCCATCATTGGCCTACCCACCGACATGTTCTACAACACAGGCATCAGCACCTACGTGTGGATACTTTCCAACCGCAAGCCTGATCACCGCAAAGGCAAGGTGCAGCTCATTGATGCCAGCGGTTTCTGGCAAAAGATGCGCAAGAGTCTGGGGAGCAAGCGTAAAGAGCTTTCAGATGATCACATCAATGAAGTCACGCGCCTGTTCGGTGACTTTGTAGAAGCCGAGCAAGAAGGCAAACCCATCAGCCGCATCTTCAACAACGCAGACTTCGGCTATCGCACCATCACAGTGGAACGTCCATTGAAGGATGAAGCGGGCAAAGTGGTGCTGAATGAAAAAGGCAAACTTAAAGGCAAGCCGCAAACTGATGCCAGCCTGCGCGATACCGAGAACGTTCCTCTGAATGAAGATGTTGAAACCTATTTCAAGCGCGAAGTGCTACCCCATGCGCCGGATGCGTGGATAGATCACGACAAAACCAAAGTCGGCTATGAGATTCCGTTCAACCGTCACTTCTATGTATTCCAACCGCCGCGCGAGCTGGCGCAGATTGATGCAGAGTTGAAGCAGTGCACGGATAAGATTTTGACCATGATCGCGGGGCTGTCGGCATGAGCAACGAAAAGAAACTCCAAATCCGCAACAGCACGGCGGAGTTTTTGATATTCAGCAATCAGGCAGGTGAGGATGGCATCGAAGTTCGCGTCGCGGATGAAACCGTCTGGTTGAGCCAAAAGCTTATGGCAGCATTATTCGATGTCGATGTGCGCACCATCAGCGAACATTTAGGCAACCTGTTTATCAGTGCAGAGTTACAGGAAGAGGCAGTTATCCGGAAATTCCGGACAACTGCCGCCGACGGCAAAAACTACAACATCCAGTTCTACAACCTCGACGCCATCATCGCCGTAGGCTTCAGGGTGAATTCCACCCGAGCCACCCAGTTCCGCCAATGGGCTACCGGTGTGTTGCGCGACTTTGCCATTCGCGGCTATGTGCTGGACAAAGAACGGCTGAAGAATGGCGCGTTCCTGAGCAAGGAATATTACGAAAACCTGCTCGCGGAAATCCGTGAAATCCGCGCCAGTGAGCGCAAGTTCTACCAGAAAATCACCGACATCTACGCCACCGCGTTGGATTACAACGCTGAGGCCGAAACCACGCAGACCTTTTTCGCCACGGTGCAAAACAAACTGCATTTCGCCATACATGGGCGCACCGCCGCCGAATTGATCGTTGAACGAGCCGATAGCAGCAAGGACAAGATGGGGTTAACCACGTGGAAGAACGCCCCGCACGGCAAAATCCTCAAGCCCGATGTCGTCGTTGCAAAGAATTACCTCACCGAAAAAGAACTGAAATCGCTAGACCGTTTCGTCACCATGTATCTCGACTATGCCGAGGATCAGGCTGAGCGCGGTATTCCCATGACCATGCAAGATTGGGCGACCAAACTGAACGCCTTTTTGCAATTCAATGAACGCGACATCCTTGATCATCCAGGCAAAGTGAGTCAGGCGGTGGCCAAAGCATTTGCCGAGAGCGAGTTTGAGAAATACCGCATCGTGCAGGACAGATTGTTTGAATCCGACTTTGACCGTCTTGTGAAAAAGACGCTGGAAGGCGGCGACGCATGAGCTTGCCTCGTTATCCAGAATACAAGGACAGCGGCGTGGCTTGGCTGGGCGAGGTACCGGGGCATTGGGGTGTAAAGCCGCTAAAGCATGTGGCGGATGTGGATAATTCGGGGTGTTACGGAGTTGACCCGGAGGACTCGGAGATCATTCTGCCCGTGGCAACAACGGCACAAATTGACTCTGATGGAAAATTTGATGTAGATCAAATGCCGCTAAGAGGATTTTCCGAGTCTGAACTCCACAACTATGCGTGCACGAATGGAGACATACTTGTAGTTAAGTCTAGTGGCTCTGCAACAAATATTATTTCTGGTAAGGCTGGCTTGGTTCATGCGTCCACTCCAAGCTTTATCTTCAGTAATTTCCTGATGCGCGTAAGACCAACAAAGGAATTAGTCTGCCCAAAGTTCATCTTCTTTCTGCTTCGCTCAACTCTTACTAGACAGCGTGTGGAGCTGATGTGCTCATCAACTACATTTCCAAATCTGAAGGTTGGTGAATATATTTCTGCACTGCTTCCATTGCCTCCTTACGTCGAACAAAAATCCATCGCCACTTTCCTCGACCGCGAGACGGGGAAGTTTGATGTGTTGATTGCTGAGCAGCAGCGTCTGGTGAAGTTGCTGAGCAGCAGCGTCTGGTGAAGTTGCTGGCGGAAAAGCGGCAGGCGGTGATTTCGCACGCCGTCACCAAGGGGCTGAATCCCAACGCCAAGATGCAAGATTCCGGCATCGAATGGCTGGGCGAAGTGCCTGCGCATTGGGAAGTGAAGCGGCTTAAGTTTGTTGCTACAGTTCAAACTGGTATAGCGAAGGGAAAAGACAATACAGGCAAGGATCTAATTTCTGTTCCCTATCTTCGAGTTGCCAATGTTCAAGATGGGTATCTCGACTTAGAGGATGTGGCGATCATTGAGATACCTCAAGAGAGTTTGGATCGCTACCGCCTTCAATCGGGTGATGTGTTGATGAATGAAGGAGGAGACTTCGACAAGCTTGGCCGTGGGCATGTATGGCAATGTGAGGTTGATCCTTGTATTCACCAGAACCACGTTTTTGCCGTAAGGCCACATTCAGTTTCCTCAGAATGGCTAAATTTGGTGACTGGTACAAATTACGCTCAGTTCTATTTTATGACGCGGTCGAAACAGAGTACCAATCTGGCATCAATATCTTCGACCAATGTTATGGAGTTGCCGGTTGTTTGTCCTCCAGATGATGAGCAAGCCACTATCGCCAATTTACTTAACAGTGAAAGCGCACAATTTGACCTCCTTACTACCGAATCAAACCGTGCCATCGCGCTGCTGCAAGAGCGCCGCAGCGCGCTGATTTCCGCAGCCGTTACCGGCAAGATTGATGTTCGCCAACTCGCTGAAAAGGAAGATGCATGAGCCTTTATCGTGTTACCCCGGATAAATTGGAATCCGTTTCCCGCACGACCTTCGTTGCAGAAAATATGTTGGAGCGCAAAGACTTGCAACGCCTGTTGCGCCGAGACATTTCACCCATTGGCGATGACCTTATGGTGATTGATGAGGAATATGGCGACTGGGAAGACAGCAACCGGAGAATCGACCTCTTGTGTCTGAACAAGGGCGGCAGTTTGGTCGTCGTTGAGATCAAGCGAACAGAGGACGGCGGGCACATGGAACTTCAGGCGATTCGCTATGCAGCGATGGTGTCGAGCATGACGCTGGAGCAAGTTATCAAAGCCTATGCACGCGCTTGTGGTGGGGACGAGGAAGCTGCCCGGACTGAGGTGCTGAACTTCCTACAATTGGATTCAGAGAATGAAGCCGAGCTTACCGGTGAGGTGCGCATTGTGCTGGTGTCGGCGGATTTTTCCACTGAGCTGACTACTGCTGTTTTGTGGTTAAACCAACATGATCTAGACATCACGTGTATCCGGCTGCGCCCCTATCGAATGGGTGGTGAAATCCTCATTGACGCAACCCAGATCATCCCCCTGCCTGAAGCGGCGGATTACGAAGTCAAGGTGCGGGCACAGGAGAAGGAGAAGCGCAAGGTGGCGGGAGCGCGTCAGGAGGTGTTCCGCAAATTTTGGGCGCAGCTCATTGATCGCTCGAAGGAGCGCACCCAACTACTGGCAAACCGTACCACGACAGTTGACCACTGGCTTTCTGCTGGCATCGGACGCAGCGGCTTCTCGTTGAATATATCCTTGGTTCAAAACGAAGGTCAGGTCGAATGCTATATCCGCGTGCCAGGCGGCGAGGAAAAAAGCACTGCGGCCTTTCATGCGCTCTTGGCGCAGAAGAGTGAGATCGAAGCAAAATTCGGAGATCAACTGGACTGGCAGGAGTTGCCGGGGCGGCAAGGATGTCGCATTTGCAAAGACTTGCCTGATGGGTGGAAATCTCCAGAATCGGAATGGCCGAAGATGCAGGAACGTATTATTGATGCGCTGATCCGTTTGGAAGCTGCGCTGAAGAAACCAATTCAAGAGCTGAAGCTGTAACCATTCACATGAGCCTGCACAAAGAAATCGAATTCGAGAACGACATCTGCGCGCACCTGGCCACCAATGGTTGGCTGTATAGTGAAGGTGACTTTGTCCAATACGACCGCGCCCGTGCGATGTTTCCTGCCGATGTTGCCGCTTGGGTGCAGGCCACCCAGCCGCAAGCGTGGGAGTCGTTAAGCAAGAATCACGGTGCGGCCGCCGAGGCAGTGATGCTGGAGCGCATCCGCAAACAAATGGATGATCGCGGCACGCTGGATGTGTTGCGGCATGGTGTGGAGTTGCTAGGCTTGCGCCATCCTTTGCAGTTGGCGCAGTTCAAACCTGCGCTGGCGATGAATCCCGAATTACAGACTAAGTACGCCGCTAACCGATTGCGTGTGGTGCGGCAGGTGCGTTATTCGTTGCATAACGAAAACGCGATTGATCTGGTGTTGTTCCTCAACGGCCTCCCCATTGCCACGGTCGAGCTGAAATCTAACTTCACCCAGTCGGTGGATGATGCGGTGGATCAGTATCGCTTTGATCGCCACCCCAAACCCAAAGGACAAAACGCTGCCGAGCCGTTGCTGGATTTTCCACGTGGCGCGTTGGTGCACTTTGCGGTGAGCAATAGTGCCGTGATGATGGCTACGCGCTTGTTGGGTGCTGCGACCACGTTCTTGCCGTTCAACTTAGGAGATCACGGTGCGGCAGGTAACCCTGTGAATGAGAACGGACACCGCACGGCGTATTTGTGGGAACAGGTTTGGGCGCGCGAAAGCTGGCTAGAGATCATTGGGCGTTATCTGGTGAGCAAGCGTAACGACAAGAAGCAGATCACTTCGATTGTCTTTCCGCGCTATCACCAGTTGGATGCGACACGTAAGTTACTGGCGACTGTGTTGGCCGAGGGTGCAGGGCAGAAGTATCTGATCCAGCATTCGGCTGGCTCAGGCAAGACCAATTCCATCGCGTGGACGGCGCACTTTTTGGCCGACCTTCACGACGCGCAGCATAAGAAATTGTTTGATTCGGTGCTGGTGGTGTCAGACCGCAATGTGTTGGATGCGCAGTTGCAGGAAGCGATATTCGATTTCGAGCGCACGGCCGGCGTGGTTGCCACCATCAAGGGCGAAAGCCAGAGCAAGAGCGGTGAGTTGGCACAGGCGTTATCGGGTGGCAAGAAGATCGTGGTGTGCACCATCCAGACCTTCCCGTTTGCGTTGAAAGCGGTCCAAGAGCTGGCGGCGACACAAGGCAAACGCTTTGCCGTGATCGCCGATGAGGCGCACAGCTCGCAGACGGGTTCTGCCGCAGCTAACTTGAAGGCGGTGTTATCAGCGGAAGAGTTACTTGAACTGCAAGACGGCGGCGAGGTAAGTACCGAAGATCTACTCGCTGCACAGATGGCAGCCCGCGCCAATGATCTGGGTGTCACCTATGTGGCTTTCACCGCCACGCCCAAGGCGAAGACGCTGGAGTTGTTCGGTCGTCGCCCGAATCCAAATCTACCGGCCAGTGCAGACAATCTGCCGCAAGCCTTCCATGTGTATTCGATGCGTCAGGCCATCGAAGAGGGTTTCATTCTCGATGTGCTGAAGAACTACACGCCGTACAAGTTGGCGTTCAAGCTGGCCAGCGAGGGGCGCGAGTGGGACGAGAAGGAAGTGGAACGCAGTGAGGCTCTCAAGGGAATCATGCGCTGGGTGCGATTGCATCCCTACAACATCAGCCAGAAGGTGCAGGTGGTGGTGGAGCACTTCCGCGAGAACGTGCAGCCCTTGCTGGACGGAAAAGCTAAGGCGATGGTCGTGGTGGGAAGCCGCATCGAGGCGGTGCGCTGGCAGTTGGCGATGGACAAGTACATCAAGTCGCAGGACTACCGAATCGGTACTCTGGTGGCGTTCTCCGGTGAGGTGAACGATAAAGAGTCTGGCCTAGAGTCGTTCACCGAGAACAGCAAGATACTTAACCCGAACCTTGGCGGGCGCGACATGCGCGAGGCTTTCAAAACCGACGAGTATCAAATACTGCTGGTGGCAAACAAATTCCAGACAGGCTTTGACCAGCCATTGCTGTGCGGCATGTATGTAGACAAGCGACTGGCAGGCATTCAGGCGGTGCAGACCTTGTCACGTTTGAATCGTGCACATCCGGGTAAAGACACGACTTACATCCTAGACTTTGTGAATGATCCCGAAGAGGTGTTGGCCGCCTTCAAGACGTACTTCGAAGTGGCTGAGCTAGAGGGCGTGACCGATCCGCATCTGGTGTATGACCTGCGCGCCAAACTGGATGCCGAGGGGCATTACGACGACAACGAGGTGGATCGCGTGGTGAATGTCGAGATGAATCCAAAGGCGACACAGGCAGAACTTTCTGCTGCGATTGAGCCGGTGGCGGATAGATTGCTGAAACGCTACAAGGCGGCGATGGATGCTTCCAAGGTGGCGATTGACCTTAAAGATGCCAAAGCTGAGCAAGCAGCGCACGATGCAATCAACGCGCTGGGTTTGTTCAAACGCAATCTTGGCGCTTTCCAGCGTGTGTATTCCTTCCTGTCGCAAATCTTCGATTACGGCAATACTGACATCGAGAAGCGCGCGATCTTCTTCAAGCGGCTGTTGCCGCTGCTGGAGTTTGGACGTGAGCGTGATGGGGTGGATCTCTCCAAGGTTGTACTGACCCACCACAAGCTGAAAGAGCAGGGTAAGCGCAATCTGCCTTTAGTGAATGGCGAATATCCAAAACTCTCACCACTTACTGAGCCTGGTAGCGGCGAAGTGCGTGAGAAGGACAAGATATACTTGGGCGAAATCATCGCCAAGGTAAATGATTTGTTCGAAGGCGAGCTATCCGACGACGACAAGCTGATCTACGTGAACCACGTGCTCAAAGGCAAGTTGCTTGAATCTAAGGTTCTAGTGCAGCAGGCCAACAGCAATACCAAGGAACAGTTCGCCAATTCTCCTGATTTAGCCAACGAGCTGATGAATGCCATCATGGATGCCCTGACCGCGCATGGCACGATGAGTAAGCAGGCGTTAGATTCGGATAGGGTGCGCGGTGGGCTGAAGGACATTCTCCTAGGGCCAGCGCAGCTTTATGAATCGCTGAGGCAGCAGGGGACGGAGAATCGGGTTTGATCTGTATGTTTTGGTGTCGTGCGGCAGTGACGCTGGAGGAATGACGTGGCAATTCTGATACCTAGTCTGAGTACCTGCCTTTCCAGAATGACAGGGGGTGAGAAGCGGCTCACACAGCGCCTCGAAGCCAAATTGGAAGATGACTACCTGCTTTGGTATGACGTTCCGATCGGTGCAGCTAATACCCATCCTGACTTCATCATTCTCCATCCTCAGCGCGGCATCCTCATCCTTGAAGTCAAAGACTGGAAGCCCGACACCATCAAGAGTGCCAATCGGCAATCGTTTGAATTGTTGACCAGCAATGGTCTCAAGCACGTAAGTAATCCACTGGAACAAGCCCGTCAGTATGCCCATGCGGTAAGCAACGTATTGCAGATGGATAAGCAGCTCACCATCAATAGTGGGGTGAAGTCTGGGCATCTGGTATTCCCGTGGAGTTATGGTGTCGTTCTCACCAACGTCATGCGCAGCACATTCGAATCGTCTGGGTTAAGTGAGGTGATCGAGCCTAGTCGCGTGATCTGTCAGGATGAGATGTTTGAGAGCGTTGAGGCGGAAGAATTTCAGCAGCGCCTATGGAATATGTTCACGCTCAAGTTCCATGGCAAGCTCTCATTGCCCCAGCTGGACCGTATCCGCTGGCACATGTTTCCCGAAGTCAGAATCGCTGCGCCCTCAAGTGGAAGTTTGTTTGATGATGCCGCACAAACAGAAGTCGAACTCCCCGATATCTTGCGCGTGATGGACTTGCAGCAGGAACAGTTGGCTCGAAGTTTAGGTGAAGGACACCGTGTGATACATGGCGTCGCCGGCTCCGGTAAGACACTAATCTTAGGATACCGCGCCATCCATCTGGCCCAAGCGTGTGTGAAACCCATACTAATCCTTTGCTATAACAAAGCACTGGCAGGTAAGTTGCGTGAGCAGATGGCGAGCAGGGGGCTAGGGGGCAAGGTCATAGTCCAAACATTTCATTCGTGGTGCAGTGCGCAGTTGCGTGCATACAACGTCGATATTCCCAAGAACGAAGGCGACAACGAGGCGTTCTATGCTGGGATGGTTGATGCACTTATCCGTGCGGTCGATCGCAAACAAGTCCCATCTGGACAATATGACGCGGTGCTAATTGATGAAGGACATGACTTCAGACCCGAGTGGCTCAAGCTGGTTGTGCAGATGGTCGATCCAACAAGCAATTCACTGATGGTGCTCTATGATGATGCCCAGTCCATCTACGAACATACTAAGAAACTGAAATTCAGCTTCAAGAGCCTTGGCATTCAGGCGCAGGGCCGCACCACCATCCTGAAGATCAACTACCGTAATACCCAAGAGATCCTGAATGTGGCCGCATCCTTCGCACGAGAGTTGTTGTCTCCAGAAGACGCTGATGAGGATGGTGTGCCAATCGTTCAGCCAATGAGTGCTGGTCGCCATGGAACACCACCTACACTGGTCACATTGCCTACCTTGGACGAAGAGTCGCTGTGGATCATCAATCAACTCAAGGATGCGAATCGCAACGGTACACCGTGGAAGGATATGGCGATTCTGTATCGCAATTACTACCCGGTCGGACAGATGCTAGAGAAGAAACTGAAATCTGCCGGAATTCCGGTCAGTGCTAAAAATGAAGTGAAATTCACTGAGGATCAGGACACGGTCAAGATGATTACCATGCACTCATCAAAGGGGCTTGAGTTTCCCATCGTGGCAATTCCTGGAGTTGGTTTATCCCACAAAGATTCAAGCACACCCGAAGAAGAAGTGCGCTTGCTTTATGTAGCGATGACGCGCGCGACTTCCAGGTTAATGATGACAGGTCATCAAGACTCTCAATTTACTCAGAAGCTCCAACAGGCAATTGGTATGAATTGAAGTGGTCAGGATTTGTGTTTGGGGAAGGAATACCGGTAAACAACACGCAGTTGATGAACATAGTTCCATCGCCGCTTCCGAATCAGTCTGACTGCTGCAACAAGCGGCGCGAAGTACCCAATCCCTGATCTGATGATGAACTGCCTTATCCGCTTCCATGTGACATTTTTCAAACTACTTCTCCTCTATAATTCTCTGCCGAGTTACCAGCCGTATATCAATCAACACTGCCATGACCCGTTCTGAACTGATCCAGAGGCTTGCCGAGCAATTCCCACAACTCACAATCAAAGACATTGATCTGACCATCCGCACTATATTGGATGAATTGTCGAAAAGCCTGGCCAAGGGAAATAGAGCAGAGATCCGTGGCTTCGGCAGCTTCACTCTGAACTATCGACCGCCACGCAAAGGGCGGAATCCAAAGTCAGGCGCTTCTGTATCGATTCCAGCCAAGTACGTCCCTCATTTCAAACCTGGCAAAGAGTTGCGTGAACGTGTCGATTTCGACTGATCAATTAAGCAGCCTTGATCCGATAGATTCGTCGTCCTCAAGAGCTTTCATCCTTGCCGCTGTTTGTAATACGAGCGAATCAAACTCAAAGTTCACCGGATGAGAATTTCGCACTTCTAGTGTCAAATGACCGTTTCCGTAGAGTTCAGTCCCCTTGGAGATTGCCTTTCGGATCGCATCCATCGCATCGCTGGTGTGCATCTCGATGATGCCGAGCTGTTTTTTTGAGAACATTCCCAGCACGATGAAATGAGTGTCGTCTCGCTTGGACAAGCAGTCTTTTATCTCTTCTCGGATTTCGATTTTTGTGTCATCACTCAGGAACTCTTCATCGAGAAGCTGTAGGTTTCGGATGTAGATTGGCGTGATGTCAGATTTATACAGTTCTGGATACCGCTTCAGAATGGCTTCTACCTCAGAGGAGACACCTGACTGGAGTTCCAGATAACCATCAGCCAACACTAGTGAGTGTTGATAATCGTATCGATGGCCGACCGAGATACGGAATCCGATGAAGTAACAGCTCTCCCACAAGATTTCAGTTGCCTTGTGTTTGCGTACATCGAGCGGGAACCTGCTGCGATCGAAATGTGGATATCGGAAAGTAACTTCAGATTTCAAGCCTTGGCTCCCTTCGAATCGTTCGCCGCCTCAGCGATATTTGAAGTTTGGCCGTACTTCAACATCAGCAAGTTGTATCTGACCAACAAGCTAAAAAGCTCATTCAACTCTGCTCGCTCAGCTTCACTCGGAACGCGAGGGAGCATCACTGAATTCAGAATCGCATGTTCAATTGCACTTCGACCGCTGCGCACGAGACTGGGCATATCAACCTCAATAAACATCTGTGCTCCTCATCGTCACCACCATGTGCCCTTTGGTAGTAGGGCAGGTGGAAGCGTTCATTTGTGGATCCTGCTCATCTGCCAGTAGTCGGTAACAAAGGAACACACTCAACATCATCATTGCGCAGGAAGCGCCCATCACTTGTAGAAACATCTTCTGACTCCTATTCAATTTTGAGATCCCGTGCTGGTCTGCTTAGGCAGCCTTGGGCATCGCTTGGAAATGGCGAGTAGCTGGGTAGGTTGTGACCAATCGTTTGCCTTCCCTTGGGTTGTCCGTCACAACCATCACCAGATTCTTGTTCGGATTCAGGAAATACCGACCTTCCTGCTTGCCGTTTTTGTTGTGGTTCGAGCTTGTCCAAAGGCTATTGCGAGTGACCTCGCGCACCGACCTGTGTGCTGCCGTCTCACATAGCTTCTTCCAAGCATTCTGTGCGGTCTGGACCGAAGCCTGTTCTTGAAGGTAGCGGTCAGCGAAGCGCTCTAGGACATGTTCCGTCACTGCCACTTCACCCAGACCGTTGACGACGATGGTCTCGCGGTGTGGGCCCGTGACCAGTAGATTGTCTGCGTACTCAGGCTCAATGTTTTGGAACCAGTCGTTTCGTTTCTCCACCGAGAGCGGGCATCCTGCAAACCGGGTCTTGAGGAAATTGGCGTAGGGAGCTAGATGGGACTTATCCGATTCACCGTTGCGCAGTTTGCGGATGGCACCTAGAGAGCAAATCAGATGGGAACCTGCATTGCCCACTAGGTTGTTACCGAGCACTGCCTTGTGTTCCAGCAGGTGACGCATCGCAGAGAGCTCGGCTGCGATATTGCGATCTTGAATCTCGGGTGTGACTCTGACCTTGAGTGTCCCTTTGAAACGGTTGGTGCTGTTGGTCCAGTGAACAAGGTAGATGTCAGGATGGCTTGTTGCAACGGTATAGGTTTTGAGGAAGTTCATTATTCCTGCCCCTTCCTGATGTCGATGATCATCCACACCGCAGCCAGCAGGAGCAAAGCAAAGCTCAGCCCTAGCCACATAATCAGATTCCGTTGTCTGGGGGACCATTCCGTATTTCGGATCTCTTCAATTGCGATGATCTGGCTATCCGCGACAGCTATGCGTTGGCCGACCACATAGATGGTTCCACCTGCGCCAGACACATTTGTACGGAAGGGAAGGATCGCTGTGCAAGTCCCACTGGACTCTGGATGAGATACGGCAAGCCCCTTCTCATGAATGAAGGTGCATCCCTCTTGTTTAAGTACTAGTTTGGTTGGTTGGATCTCCAACTGTCCAGCCACATAGCTTCCTGTTAGCAACCAGTTAACCATGCAGGCACCAACAATAAGTCCGATGACTTTTCTTGATCTGAACCACTGGGTTTTCTTGCGTGTACTGAATGTGATCTTGTTACCTTGCATCTTTGTTTCTCCTTTTTGTGTAGAAGAAACTTAGCAAAACGACCCAACTCGCCGAAGAACTATTTGCGAATTTGCGATAACAGCGGCTTTTAAAGGACGATGAGTCGGTAGGCGATATATATGGGTGTGGCGATAGTGAAGAAGGCGGCTACCCAATCCAACGCATCGAATCTAGCTACCTGACTGCGGATGCTTTTGAGATAGGGGTTTTGGGTGTGTGTCTTATAGAGAGTCATGTTTGTTCCTTTGAGGTGATCAGGAACAAATCTACCTAGGTCGACAGATTTCCAAAGAACTATTTGAATGGAATGGGTGGTGGTGGATGCCCATTGTCCGTTCGGGACAAAGAGGACAAGTTTCGAGGAAAGCAGGGGAGGTGAGGCGGCTTACTTTGAACTGGTCTTGCGGGGCTTCTCTGCTTCAGTGAGCAACTCGGGCATGCCCACACCTAGCGCACAGGCGATGCGCTCGATGTTGCCGATTGAGATGTTGCGCTGGCCGCGCTCGACCGAACTGATGTAGTTGGTATGCAATCCAGCCGCCTCGGCCACAAGCTCTTGTGTGAGGTTCTTCTCTAATCGGATGCGCCTCATGTTGCTTGCAAATAGCAATTGAGCGCCACTCTTTTGAGTTTGTTTTTGCATGCCCGCAGTTTTGACGACTGGCGTATGCAAAACCACACACTTTGGGTTTGGTTTTAATGCTCATTCAGGTAAAGTAACACTATGAGTTTGGTTGGAATGCAAATCGAAAAATTGACTCAACGAATTGAGTATCGCGTTGAGACATTGATAGCAAGCTACCTCAGCTCGTGAATAAACAATAACTGAGGAAAATACAATTGAGGCTAAAAAGCTTAGGGAGCCATCGCGCTCTAATAGGAATTCTGTTGTCATCTGTATCACTAATTGGATGCGGGGGTGGAAGCTCAAAGAACAATCCATCCGTTGTAGTTAGCCCTGTGATTGCTTGTTCGTCTTTACCAGCCCCATCGTCATCAGGTGCAATTCTCGGGACGCAGATGGGGGGCGCGAGACAAACACCGCTCACATTGAGTAATACAGTCTCAACGATGGTTGGTTCTCCAGGAAACATGGGGCTTACCGATGGTGCAGGTTCAATTTCTAGACTTAAGGGGCCTTACGGCGTTGCAACAGATGGGATAAGTCTCTACGTGGCTGATGGACAATCCAACACCATAAGAAGAGTCAGCTTAGCCACTGGAACAGTCTGTACATTTGCGGGTACTGCAAGTGCAGCAGGTGGCAGTGCTGATGGAGTTGGTGTAGCTGCAAGTTTCTACCTTCCCTCGGGGATTACTACGGACGGCACTAACCTTTATGTGGCCGATTCTGGCAACAACACCATCCGCAAGATTGTGATTGCATCGGGTGTGGTTTCGACACTTGCGGGGACAGCGGGAATTAACAGCGCTGGAGGTGCAGATGGAACTGGTGTTGTGGCGCAATTCCATACACCTCACGGTATTACTACAGATGGCACCAATCTGTATGTGGCCGATGCCGCGAACAATACGATTCGAAAAATAGTCATTTCATCGGGTGTTGTTACTACTCTTGCAGGGGTTGCTTCGTTTGGTGCGGGTTGCAATCACATAGACGGGACGGGCACAGGAGCGCAGTTTGCGACTCCGTCTGGAATAACGACAGATGGGACCAACTTGTACGTGACGGAACGATGCAGTCATACCGTGAGCAAAATCGTTATCTCAACCGGTCAATCTACGACGATTGCTGGAATGCCAGGTCTCTGGGGCTACATCGATGGCGCAGGTGCTAGTGCACAGTTCAATTTCCCATCAGGCATTACGACGGATGGTTCAAGCCTTTATATAGCAGACGAGTCTAATGATGCGATCCGCAAGATAGATATCGCTACGCAAATGGTCAGCACTGTCGCAGGTCTAGCACTTGCAAACACATCCTTTAGTTCTGGCTCAACAGGCTACGCGGGTTCTACGGATGGTATTGGCACAGCAGCAAGATTCTCACTACCTAGAGAGATCACTTCTGATGGACTAAGTTTGTATGTGACGGATAGAGGCAATCACACGATTCGAAAGATCCAGTGAGCAATTTACAGTTGCATTGATTGTTGCTGATATTGAAAGAGTTGTTTAGGACCAATACAAAAGGAGATTCAAATTGTTGAAAAATATGTTTTCGTTAGTTGTGCTGATTTCTGCAATTTCACTGCTGAGCCTGCCAACTCATGCAGAGGAAAATAAGAGTGCATTTGAGTTTAGTGTTATCTCAATGAATGACACGTTAAACGGCGACAAAAAACTTAGCGCCAAAGACGCTGGTGATGGGGTATTCGTAACAGTCACGAGTGGTTGGACACCTTATCCAAAAACGACAGCTATTGTAAAAGATATGCTGAAAGCTAAAGGCATTAAGGTTGTCGACAAACCAGAAGAAGCTACTGTTGGAATTCAATTTGCAACAGGCTCTATGGATTTGTCTGAAATTGAGGACAATGAGGACGCGGGGATAAATAAAGAACGCGTAACAGCGGCAGTCATTAGCGCTTTTGCAACGGGTGGGGGATCGCTGATTGGTGAAATGTGGCATCCATCTACAAATGGGAAACCTCTCAGAGCAGTAATGATGGCGAGGTTCGCAAATTCACCAAAAGTTTCTAGCAGAGGAACCATTGGCGGGGAAGACATGATGTTTGTCGGTACTGATATGGTTTTTCAGTCAAACCAAGAAGGACATGAGGTAACTAAAGCTGCATTTATGTCTTACATCGCACATTTTGCTGACGCACACTTTGAGATTTCGCGACCGTCTGCAATCCCAAATGTAGCTCCGCTTAATAAATAAGCTTCAATCAAATCCAAACAGGATTAGTTCTCCAATTCTTGCTAGTAACGATACGATATTTACAAAGGAGTAGTTAATGATTAAGAAAATATTTCTGTCCATTGCAATGGTAGTTGTCTCATCAAGTTGCTTTGCAGGTGATGAAGCTCAGAAGCTGGAATTCACGCTCATGTCTGTATCGGACAAAATTACTGCAGGGAAATCGATTCCTGACTTTCGCTCTGATGTTCAACCTAGACGTATTTACGTGTGGGCTCCGAAGCCTTGGGGATGGGGCAAGCCGTATGAAAAAACCACAGCCAGAACACAGGAGATGTTCCGTCACCATGGCGTCACATTAGTTGATAAGAAAGAAGATGCTGATGTCGAGTTAATGATCATGGGCACCTCATTTGATATTGATGAGGTCGAAACAAATATTGATGCTGGCATCAACAAAGAGAGACTTGCAGCAGCCATTGGGAGTGCAGTATTTACTGGTGGTGCTTCATTGATTGGTGAGATGTGGCGTCCGGCTTCAGGATCGGAGAAGGCTGTGGTCATCTCGATCATTATTAGTGAAATCACCAAGGTAGAGGGGGGTGATAAAAAGGATATAAAGAACAGTGCACTTTCATCAACTATCGTATACAAATCGAATAAGGATGGAGCTGAGACAGCGAATGCTGTGTATCTGTCGTTCGTCAGCAAGTTTCTCGAAAACCATTTTCCGGCAGCGAAGCAAGCTATGAACAGTGCCGAGGTGCAACCAGTCTCCCAAGCTCCCACTGTCACACCAGCTGCGGCAACTCCAAACTAAACTTGATACGCTCTGGAGACACGATCCGATTGCACAAAGCTGATCTGGCTCGAATTCATCAACTCACTGGCGTTAGTCCAATCTGGATCACTAACGTGAGTGAGTTGAACGAATTCATTGACCATCAAATAGATATCCTCAGCAACCCCACCCCTGAATCGAAACTTATCTGTTCGCTGCTGGCAGATGAACGTATCAAGCCTTGATAACTAATTGACGGATATTAATAACTTCACTTTTCTATTCGGCAAGTTGAGTGGTTTTGCTATTGTCCCTTCATCTATCTAGAGGGGCGAATATGAACAGCAGTACCAATCATGTGCCAGAACACTACACAGGCAGGATATGTCTATGAGCCTATTCATTGAACAGCAAAATGATGATGACATGACGCTGGCTCAGGAGGCAGTGCAACTGTCAGATCGTTTTGCGGAGTTCCACAAGGTGAGTGCATTCATGTGCGATGCATTCACCCATGTCATGTCGAGTGACGATCCTGTTAAAGAAGATGTACTACAAGGCGCCAGGTACTGCGCAGAATACTTGCAGTCGAGGTCTGGCGAACTAAAGATTGAGCGAGGCCCGATTTTATGGACGGGCAAGTTGATGATACTTTATCAACTTGTTAGGAGAAACCATGAAGCGCATCCCTCGTCGTATTTTCACGGCAGAATTCAAGCGTGAAGCAATCAAG
>Ga0074196_10398_pt1 | contig 34771 bp, 35 predicted proteins | sample EPASupsiteSAE300_FD_64214 | JGI IMG/M metagenome (GOLD analysis project Ga0074196, IMG submission 64214) | Bioremediated contaminated groundwater from EPA Superfund site, New Mexico - Sample SAE3-00 | ecosystem: Environmental > Aquatic > Deep subsurface > Groundwater > Contaminated ... | reverse complement strand
TGCACTTGGTTGACTCCGTGGGCAGGGCGGAGGGCATGCATGCTATCTGCAACCATCATGAACAGTGCTCGGCTATCGCGGCTGATGCGCAAGCGCGGTTCACTGGCCGCCTCGGTGTTTGCTATGCAACTAGCGGCCCTGGTGCCACCAACATCCTTACAGGATTAGTCGGTGCTTGGCAGGACAGTAGTCCTGTTATGTTTTTGACAGGCCAAAGCAAATTAACTCAAACAATTCAGTGCTCGGGTATTGCGGGACTTCGTCAGTTCGGTACCTTTGAAGTCGATATCGTTCCAATTGTTAAGTCAGTGACAAAATATGCAGTGATGGTTACGGACCCAAAAACCATCCGTTATCACCTGGAGAAAGCGTTCAATCTCGCCACAACAGGCCGACCTGGCCCTGTACTTTTGGACTTGCCACTGGATGTACAAGGCGCACTCATTGAGCCAGAAAGTCTTGATGGTTACATCTCTGATGTGGTTGTAAAACAACCTAGTAGAAACGATTTAACTAAAGTGGTGGATATCCTGCTGAAGGCTAAACGACCGTTGATATTGTCAGGTGTCGGAATCCGTGCTTCAAATTCGGTCGAAGTATTTCGCCGAGCCGTACAGCGTATGAATATTCCGGTGGTCACGACACAGTTGGGCAAGGATGCGTTATTTTATGATAATCCATTGTTCGTTGGGCATTCTGGTCCCAAGGGTGATCGCGCAGGAAATTTTGCAGTACAAACGGCGGATGTGATTTTGAGTTTGGGGTGCAGTTTGCACTCCCAAACAACAGGATGGGAGAACAGCTTGTTCGCACCAGATGCGCTGAAGATTCAGGTTGATATTGATGAGGCAGTATTGTCGCGCGAACAACTGGGTGTTTCTGTAAAAATCAAATCTGATGTGAAAGAATTTTTGTTGGGTATCGAATTGCTTCTGAGGGAAGAGTTTGCCAATGATGTTTGGCGTAATGTATGTATTTCTTGGAAAGAGCGATACGCCGTCAATCGTGAACCACATGATCGCACGGGTGAATTTGTAAATTATTACGACTTCGCAGAAGAGTTGAGTCGTGCACTTAAAGGCGACGAAAGTGTTGTTACCGATGCAGGTTCGGCATTTTATGCAATGGGTCAAGGTTTTCGTGCCAAAGAAAACCAACGCTTTATTTCATCTGGTTCATTAGGTGCGATGGGCTTTGCCTTGCCGGCTGCCAATGGAGTTGCAACAGCCGGTGATGGCGTGACTATATGCGTTACAGGTGATGGGTCACTGATGACTAATGTTCATGATCTAGCGGTTGCGAGTCATTACAAGTTGAATGTCAAAATTTTCGTATTGAACAATGGAGGCTACCTTTCGATACGAAATACTCAGCGGGATTTCTTTAATGGGATGTTTGTCGGGACGGATTCAGACAGTGGTGTATTTATTCCAGAACTGGAGAATCAGGCAAAGACATATTGTCTTCCATTCCTTCGTTGTGACCATTCAGCCAACCTAAGGACAATAATTAACCAAGCCTTGGCAATAGATGGGCCGGTTCTTATTGAGGTTAAGGCTCTTCGCGATCAACGAATGATTCCATCCGTAATGTCAGAGCGCTTGCCGGATGGCCGCATGCAGTCCAAGCCTCTCCATGAAATGTATCCATACTTGCCACAAAATGAGGTTGTTGTTGAGTTGGAAAAAGCTAGAAAGATTGTCTAACTTATGCGTATCGCTATCGTAGGTGCGACCAGTCAGATTGCAAGAGACCTGATAGTCTCATTTTCTGAAACGGCAGACGACAACCTGCATCTGTTTGCGCGCCGTCCTGATGAAGTGACGAAATGGTTGGTGGCCACAGGTTTGGAGGGAAGATATCCGACGGATGACTTTCCGGAATTCCCCAAGTTAGAATTCGATGCGGTCATCAACTTTGTTGGCGTCGGCAATCCCGCCCAAGCGGTAGCGATGGGCAACACGATCTTTGATGTCACCCTGCGCTTCGACGAAATGGTTCTGGAATACCTTCAGTCGCACCCTACATGTCGATACTTGTTTTTGAGTAGTGGCGCCGCTTATGGCTCTATTTTTACTGAGCCAGCCAAAATAGATACCCCTGCAATCGTTCCAATCAATAAGTTGGCTCCTCACGAATGGTATGGCGCGGCAAAGTTGCATGCGGAATGTCGGCATAGGGCACATGCTGAATTGGCGATTGTTGATATTCGGGTGTTCAATTATTTCAGTCGCACACAAGACATCGAAGCCCGTTTTTTGATCACCGATATTCTTCGTGCGATTCGAGATAAGACCGTGTTGAAGACTTCGTCGGATTATATCGTGCGAGATTATTTGCACCCATCTGATTTTTATCGCCTGGTCAGCGCACTACTGGTTGCGCCAGCAGCTAATTTGGCTGTTGATTGTTATAGTTGCGCGCCTATTGATAAACTGACTCTATTGGAAGCATTGCAAAATGAGTTTGGATTGCGCTATGAGATCACCGAAGAAAATATGGGTGTGAATGCGACAGGACGCAAACCGCATTACTACTCTAAAAATATTCGTGCTGCAGATTTTGGATATCAGCCTTCACTCACTTCATTGGAAGGTATTCTGAAAGAAATGAAAGCATTATTTAGCTAACGTAAATTATGGAAGCTGTTGCCACTCGCTTGGGCATCGCTGACTTTATATCAAGGACGAAATGTGAGCACACAAACTAGGAATACGATCGACGGCCAGACTTATTATGCTCAATTTGGCGAAGACAGACTTCTCGACAAGATATTCAACAAACAGCAAGGTTGTTGTATTGAAGTTGGCGGTTTTGATGGCGTGACCGGAAGCAACACGTATTTTTTTGAGAAGCGTGGATGGCAATGTCTAGTCGTGGAACCCATGCCGGAGTTCTGCGAAAAGATTAGAGCGGCACGTTCGTGCGAAGTTGCCGAAATCGCAGCAAGCGACAAGGCAGGAGAGGTTCAATTCTATGTGGCGGTAGGGGTGGAGACATTGTCCACGATGGAAAAAAGCGAAGACCACTTCTCCAGAATCAAAAATTTGAGCCAACAAGAGGTGAAAAATATAACGGTAAAGACGGCGCGTCTCGATGATATTTTGCTTGAGCGCGGCATGATAGATGTCGATTTCCTTACTATCGATGTTGAAGGGCACGAGATGCCTGTGCTTGCCGGAATGGCTTTCGACACAATAACACCACGAATAATCATCATCGAAGACAACTCTCATGGACTGGATCGCCAAGTAAATCGCTTTATGAGATCCAAATCTTATGTGCGATTCAGGAAGACAGGTTGCAACGATTGGTATGCAAAGAAGGGCGATCCTCTTGCGACCCGGTGGAGGATCATCGCGACTGAATTGCCAATTCTTTTGTTTGTGGCTAAGCAAAAAATCAAGCCTTTCGTTCCCGCTTGGTTAAAGCGGAAACCCGCCTAAACGCTGTGAGTTCTTTGTAATCAATGCTCTTAATCTCAATCGGAAGATTGGCTCAGTTCGTCCTTTTGTTGCTGACACTTCGTGTCGCAACAAGTCTGCTGTCCCCATTTGAAATGGGGAAGATCTCTATAGTTACCGCGACGGTCGCATTCTTTGCATTGTTGTTGCTCAATCCTGTTGGAATGTTCATGAACCGACGCATGCATGCTTGGGATGCGAGAGGTCAGGTAAAGCAATATTTTGCATATTTCTGGAAGTATCTTGTCGCGGTCAGTATAAGCGCAGGGTTGATTTTGGCTGGCCTAGTCTGGTGGGGTATCTGGACACCGAGCATTGGTATCGACTGGTTGCTGGCGCTGGTCTGTGGCAATCTTCTTTTTGCCACAGTGGGACAAGTGGTGATACCAGGGTTGAATATGTTTGGCCATCGAGGCTGGTTCACTGTTCTGACAGTGGTGATGGCCGCAATGAGCTTGATATTTGCTGTAGCACTGACGGTGACAATTTCCGCAAGAGCTGAATATTGGTTAAGCGGCTTGTTGATTGGCCAATTGATTGTTGGTTTGATTGGAATGAAGATTTTCTTCGGAAAGTTACACCATGCAGATATTGGTTGCCCCCCCCCCCAGTTATCGCACCTCCATCTTAAACACCTGATGAGATTTGTCTGGCCAGTTGCGCTTGCGGTTGGGCTGGGATGGATTCAAAGTCAAGGTTATCGATACATCATGGAGTCACGAATTGGACTGGTTGAATTGGGCTTATTCGTGGCTGGATTTGGCATCAGTTCCGGCTTGATCGCAGGATTCGAATCTATGTTTTCTGCCTATTTCCAGCCAAAATTCTATAGGCGAGTAAGTAAAGACAGTTTGTCCGAACAATCTCAAGCGTGGATTGAGTATGCTCAGAACATACTGCCGGCACTATTTTTAACAAGTGTTTTTATTATGGCGACTGCACCGGAACTGACTAAGCTGTTGCTAGGTTCTAATTTCAAGCAGTCATCTGAGTTTGTGATATGGGGAGCCTTTGCTGAATTGGCTAGAGTATCGACTGTGGTGTATGGATTGGCCGCACAAGCTCGGATGAATACGAAACTGTTATTGCTGCCCAATTTTTTGAGTGCTGTAACGGCTGTTTTGTTGGTCTGGTTTTTGACACCGCTTTATGGGTCAGATGGCGTAGGGTTCAGTCTGGTTTCATCAGCCTTAATCGCTTTGCTGGCCACTGCGTATGTAAACAAAAAATATTTGGCGATTACATTGCCACTGAATCACTTTTGGAAAAGTGCAGTCATGGGAGGAGGGTTGCTATTGCTTGCAACAGTTTTGAGATTGAGCATGGGCAACGATGGGAGCTATTTCATGGCAATAGCCATGCTGTTTATGGTTGGTTCTGTGTTTATGTTGTTTCAGTTTGTTATGTTGCTTCCGGTACTGAAAGCGGAGGCGATCATTCCCCACAATCCTGATAAAAATTAGTCGGACAAGGCGGTTCCTAATTCATGCATCTTGCGTTCTGTAGTGATAACGAGGCCTTCAGCAAAGATAGGTTGCGCGATAAACAATGGAGTTGTCGTTTCCCAGGCTCGGGCTGGATTACCTGCTTGTACCGAATGGCTTCTGAAGAGGGAATTGATGTGGCATCGGGGGATGTCGCCATTGCAAATATCACTTCAAAAAAATGGAAAGTAGATGATGTATTCGTTATTGTGGAAAGGCATACGGTCGATGCAACGAAGTTGCTGGATTTGGGGGCAAAACCTTTTTTGATCACCTGCCTGGAAGCCCCGTTGTATGCCCCCTTCTTCTACGACAAGATATGTCGTGTCGGAGCTGGATTCAAGTTCAGTATGGGGTTTGGTTTCTTGGAAGGCAAATGCGGGAATGTCGGACCCGAAAAAAATCTTCCTTTTAGATTCCCATCCTTCTATTTGGACGACATGAGAGAGCCTCATCCATGGAATGGCAGGAAGAAAATGGTGCTGGTAGCAGCGAACAAGTACAGAACAGACAAGATTTTCATACCTAATTACCCGAGTCTGAAGAATCTGTTGCGACAATTGAAATCATTGGGCTGGCGGATGGCCTCTCCTGCATATCGAAGGGCGCTGCCTGCATCACTACACGACCGGCGACTGGAGGTAATTGAATACTTTGCGGGGCACAAGGATTTAGAGCTGTATGGGGCTGGGTGGGATAGCTGGGATTTGTTACCGACTGCTTGGGCGAATCGACTCGAGGAGGTTGTCAGTAGACAATATCGGGGACGATGCGGGAACAAGATCAATGCAATAAGTGACTACAAATTCTCAATCTGTTTCGAAAATATGGTGTTGCCTAGATATATGACGGAAAAAATGGTCGATTGCTTTGTTGCAGGTTCAATTCCAATGTATTGGGGTGCGCCGGATATCGAGATGTTGGTGCCGAACGAAGCATTCGTTGACATGCGGAAATACAGTTCTAATGAACGGGCCAACGAATATATGAGCACGATGGATGAGCAAGCGGCCATGAAAATGATCCAAGCAGGGAGGGAGTATTTGAAAACGGAAGTGGGGCAGCTGCACAGCTATGAGGGCTTTGCGAAGAATGTTATTAGATTGGCTCAAACATGCTAGACAGCAAACCACCGGTGGTTTGTATTTGTGTACCGACCTACAACGTTGAGATGACTGTGCGAGAAACGATGCTGTCCATTTTAAAGCAGACCTATCCCAATCTGGTCGTACATATCTCGGACAACGCATCGACCGATGACACTTTGAAGATTATCGAAGGGCTGGGGGCTCCGAATGTTCTCATACACAGGCACGATGAGAACGTAGGTGGGGAAGGAAACTTTGACCGCTGTATCCAGCTTGCCGAAGGAAAATATACTGCAATATTTCACGCTGATGATATTTATGAGCCTGAGATGGTAGCAAAACAAGTGGCCTATCTGGAATCGCACCAATCGGTTGGGGCAGTATTTACCGAGGCCAGTTTGATTGACGAGCATGGGGAGATATTGGGGGAGATTGGTAAAGTTCCCCAATCGTTCAGAGCGGTTCCACAGTTTGATTTTTGTGGTCTATTGAAAGCCTTGTTGGCAAATCACAATTTTCTTGTGTGTCCTAGTGTGATGGTTCGAACGGATATTTACAGGAATTCGATCAAGCAGTGGGGAAATGTTATATACAAATCGAGCTCTGATATAGACGTGTGGCTCAGACTTGCGAAAGTTGCGCCTATAGCGGTGATTGGTGAGCGCTTGATGAGATACCGGCTAAGCAGTGCACAGTTTTCAGAAAAAATTCGAAATCGCACAGAGCGCACAGATTTTTTCTTGGTAATGGATGAGTATCTATCAAAGCCAGAGGTTGCAAAGATGGTTTCAAAGAGCGACATTCGCCGTTATGGTTGGTTAATGCGACATGAGGTTGTCGCATGTTCGCTAAATCTTTGTGTTGCAGGCAGAAACAATGAAGCAAAAGAATTGCTGAAGGGATTCATTAGTCTAGATTCCATACATGCAGCAATGACAAGTCGGCGTGGATTGGTGACTTTTATGGCGGGTGTCTTCATGCGCGCTTTAATGCTGGTGGATTGGATCGTAGATAGTCCGAGTGTGGCAAAAACTATAAAAAGAATCTCGTGGAAATAATAAGTATCTTGTCAGGCGGGGCGCTGGTCGAAGTGCCTGTAAAGGTAATGCATGGACGACGGTATATTTCAAATGAGGATCACTCTGTGGTGCCAATAAGCGTCGTAATTCCCTGTTATCGCTGCTCGCAGACGATAGAGCGTGCTATTCATTCAGTTAAGAACCAAACTGAATCTCCGGCGGAAATAATATTGGTGGACGATGCAAGTGAGGATGAAACATTGGCAGTATTGAAAGGCATTGCTCAGCAAGATCCCGGGTTCTACAAAATTATCGCACTCAGAAATAACGGTGGTGCGGCATCTGCACGAAATGCCGGCTGGGCGAAAGCAACACAGCCATACATTGCGTTTTTAGATGCGGATGATACGTGGCATCCAGAAAAACTCAGTATTCAATATGGCTATCTCAAGTGTCATCCAGAGGTGGCCTTATGCGGTCATCGATGCACATTGGCGGGTGAAGGCGGCGAGCTTGGAACACTGTCAAAGAACATTCCTTCCAAAATGATCAGCAGTAGAGCGCTGCTTTTCAGAAATGCCTTTTCGACCCCAACGGTGATGATAAAGAGCGATATCCCCTTTAGATTTCCTGATGGGAAACGTTATGCAGAGGATGTCTACCTTTGGCAACTCATCGCTTTTGAGGGTTTAAAAATTGTTCGAATGGAATTGCCGCTGGCCTTCTTACATAAAGCCGCCTATGGGGCGGGTGGATTGAGCGCGAACATATGGCGAATGGAGTTGGCCGAATTGGATAATTTTGTTACGCACTATAGGCGAGGCCGGATTGGTCTAATTATCTTATTAACTATCTCGTTATTTTCTGTTGCCAAGTATGTCAAGAGATTGACGGTATATTCGATGCGATCTTTGTTAAGAGTAGGTTAAATGCGGACTGATATGCGCCCCACTCTTTGCTTTGTCGTTTCCGCCCCGATGACGATCAATGCCTTCTTGCAGGAGCCGATAAAGCTGCTGGCAAAAGATTTCAAAATATTCGTTGTGTGCAATGGAGCGATACAAGACATCGCCCAGCCAATACGCCAGTACCTGACAGTCTTGCCTGTGGGAATAATGCGCAAAATATCATTGCGGGGCGATTTGGTCGCCCTTTGGAATCTTTTCTGGATTCTGCGAAGATACAAATTTGATGTTGTTCATTCCGTCACTCCGAAGGCGGGGTTGCTGGCTATGTTGTCGAGTTATTTGGCAGGTACTCGCACAAGGGTTCATACCTTTACGGGCCAGGTCTGGGTGACAAGAGTAGGCGTCGCGCGATTCTTGCTCAAATCGATGGATAAGGTGATTGCATCGCTGACCACACATATTTTGGTGGATAGCCCCTCGCAACTGCAATTTTTGCAGACTGAAAAAGTGGTGCTGCAAGGAAAATCTGGTGTGTTGAGCAAAGGTTCTATCTCGGGTGTCGATACTGCGCGATTCTGTCCGAATATAGGAGCTAGGTCGGAGATTCGCAGTGAACTTAAGATCCCAGAGTCGGCTAGAGTGTTTCTTTTTCTTGGTCGACTCAATCGTGACAAAGGTGTGATGGATTTGGCCGCTGCATTTAAGCGAGTCGCGCGCGAGTATCCGCAAGTACGTTTACTGGTGGTTGGCCCAGATGAAGAGAATCTGATGCCAGCTATGCTGGAGATGATCGGTGTACATTCGGATCGGGTGTATTTTGTGGGGCACACTGAGAAGCCAGAAGACTACATGGCTGCGGCGGACGTGTTTTGTCTCCCCAGCTATCGGGAAGGATTTGGTAATGTGATCATAGAGGCGGCTGCGGTAGGTTTGCCGGCTATAGGGTCGAGGATCTATGGAATTGTGGACGCGATAGCGGAAGGGGAGACGGGACTGTTACACGAGGTTGGGGATGTTGGCGATATGGAAAGGTGTATGTCAAAGTTGGCCTCATCGAATGAGCAGGTCGCTACGCTCGGTCGACAAGCCCGCGAACGCGCCATGTCAGACTTTTCGAGCCAGGCTATGGCGATCGCTTGGTCTAAGTACTATTGCGGTTTGAAATGAAAAGAACATTGGATTTATTGGTGGCTGTTTTTTTGTTGCTACTGCTCTGGCCTGTCATGATCGTGGTGGCTGTGTTGGTTCATTGGCGTATGGGTTCTCCCGTCATATTTGGACAAGAGCGTCCGGGTTTGTATGGGCGACCGTTCAAGATTTACAAATTCAGAACTATGATGCATTTGTGCGATAGCAAGGGTGACGTATTGCCAGATGCGGTAAGACTCACCCCATTGGGACGATTCCTCCGGCGTTTAAGTTTAGATGAATTGCCTCAATTGTTTAACGTGATCACGGGTGAACTTAGTCTGGTTGGGCCGAGACCGCTGCTGATGGAGTATCTACCTCTATATAATGCCGAGCAGTCGCGGCGGCATTTGGTCAGACCGGGTATTACCGGATGGGCACAAGTGAATGGTCGAAATGCAATTAGCTGGGAAGATAAGTTCAAATTTGATATTTGGTATGTTGAGCACCAATCGCTTGCTTTGGACATGAAGATTTTGTGGATGACGGTGATGAAGGTTATTAGATCTGAGGGAATCAGCCAAGCGAGCAACGTGACGATGGAAAAATTTCAGGGATCACCAAAATCAGACAAGGACATTAATTGAGTACACTCGACAGTATCAATACTAGTCGAACCATCTTGGTATTGGGTGCCAGTGGGCATGCTAAGGTGGTTTTAGATATGATAGAAAAGGCCGCTAAATGTAAAGTAGGGGGCTTGTTCGATGACAATCCTGCCCTGCTCGGCTCGACGGTGCTGGGCTACGAAGTGATGGGGGGCAAGGGAGATCTCTTAGCTCAAACTGGAGGGATGAGGGATTGTTCAGTCGTGGTGGCTATCGGAAACAATGCCATAAGGGCAAGCGTTGCGGCGGAGTTGATCGCCAATAAGAAGCATTTATGTGAGGCGCTCATCCACCCTTCCGCGCAGATTGCTCATGGAGTTCGAATTGGGAAGGGTTGCGTGGTGATGGCAGGTGCGATCATTAATGCCGATTCATGTGTAGGGAACAACGTGATTGTAAATACAAGTGCAACGATTGATCACGATTGCATCATTGGAGACGGGGTACATATTGCCCCCGGTGTTACGTTATGCGGAGGCATCAAGGTTGGCGAGAACACACTTGTTGGTGCGGGGGCTGTTGTTTCTCCTAATCTGCGCATTGGGAGCAACGTCACAATTGGTGCAGGAGCTACTGTTTTGCAAGATATTGATGATGGACTCACTGTGGTGGGTTCGCCTGCCAGACCTATCAAGTTAACAAAATGAAAATCGACGACAACCCTATCCGTACTTTACCTTTTCCGCCTTGGCCTCACTACGATGAGGATGAGATTGATGCCGTCGCTGCAGTGTTGCGTTCTGGCAAGGTTAATTATTGGACGGGCGATGAGGCGCGGCAGTTCGAGCGAGAATACGCTGCTTACACGCATACTCAATACGCCATTGCATTGACCAACGGCACAGTGGCTTTGGAGCTTGCCTTATATGCTTTCGGCATAGGACAAGGGGATGAGGTCATCACGACCAGTCGAACGTTCATTGCGTCGGCGAGTGCGGCGGTTATGCGCGGTGCGACGCCTGTCATAGCGGACGTTGATCCTGTCAGCCAAAACATCTCAATCGATGAGATCAAACGACTGACTACAGATCGGACCAAAGCGATCATCCCAGTGCATTTGGCTGGCTGGCCTTGTGATATGGAGGCCATCATGGCTTTTGCCAATGAGCGCGGCATCAAAGTCATAGAAGATTGTGCTCAGGCCCACGGTGCCACTTACAAAGGGCTGCCAGTGGGCTCATTTGGACATGCTGCTGCATTCTCATTCTGTCAGGACAAGATCATTACGACCGGGGGGGAAGGCGGGATGCTGGTCACGAATAACAAGGAAGCTTGGGAAAAAGCTTGGGCATATAAAGATCACGGTAAGAGTTTCGATGCTATCTATAACTGTTCGCACCCGATTGGCTTCCGCTGGCTACACGAATCGTTCGGAACCAATTGGCGCATGACGGAATTGCAGGCAGTGTTGGGGCGAATCCAACTTGGAAAATTGCCAACTTGGACAGCTCAACGTCGCAAGAACGCAGCCATATTGCACAAAGCTTTTTCTGGGATCGAAGGTTTGCGAGTCACCACGCCGGGTCCTGAGATTGGTCATGCCTACTACAAATACTATGTGTTTCTAGCGCTGGACAAATTGTGTGCGGGATGGGACCGCGACAATGTCATGCAAGCCATCGCGAATGAAGGTATTCCATGCTACAGCGGCTCATGCAGTGAGATATACCTAGAGAAGGCATTCGCAGGAACACCCTCCCTTCCTTTGCAAAGACTTCCGGCGGCCCGCCTGTTGGGGGAGACCAGTTTGATGTTTATGGTTCATCCCACGCTGGACGAATCGGTCATGCAGCAGACGGTCGCGGCTGTTGAAAAGGTGATACGACGGGCAACAACAAACACATTTCCTTAAGAATGCTTAAATCCAATATTCGAACTTTTTTTGCGAGTCTCCACGACATCATTGCAGTCATCCTGTCGTGGAGTTTGGCTTATCTGCTACGCTTTAATTTTGAATTGCCAGATAACTTCATCATTGAGTTGAAACAGACTTTGATATGGATCGTACCCTTGCAGGTGTTGATCTTTTGGCGCTTCAATCTTTACGTGGGTATTTGGCGTTATGCCAGCACTATGGATCTGCGCCGGATCGTGATGGCGGTGATGTTTTCAGCGGCAATGATCCCGTTGCTGTTCTGGATGCTGCGTTTGGGGCTGGTGGTGCCTCGGTCGGTGTTGGTGATGAATCCAATCTTGCTTATTCTGATGATGGGGGGGAGCCGACTTCTCTACCGACTTTGGAAGGAACAAGGATTGTTTGGCAGCGTCAAGCTGAACGGGGTGCCAATATTGATACTAGGTGCGGGAGATACGGCGGTCAGTCTTGCCAAAGAGTTGGATAAAAGTCGCGATTGGCGATTGGTGGGCTTTTTGGATGATAACAGCCGGCAGCATGGACGCACATTGAATGGCATCAGAGTGTTGGGGGGATTGGATCAATTAGCGGCTTGGACAGAAAAGTTGGCAGTTCAGCAAGTCATTATTGCTATGCCATCAAGCTCTCACCAGCAACGCAAACGTGCGATCCAATTTTGTAACGAAGCCAAAGTCAAAGCCCTTACAGTTCCATCCTTCGATGATCTGATGAGTGGAAACGTGGCGGTTTCACAATTGCGCCAGATTGAGTTGGATGATCTGCTCGGGCGCGATCCGGTTCAGCTAGATGACATTGGACTGCGTGAACAACTGACGGGGCGCGTTGTGGTGGTCACAGGTGCAGGCGGATCGATTGGCTCTGAATTATGTCGTCAGATATTGCGCTTCAAACCTAAGACGCTAGTGTTGTATGAGGCAGGAGAATTCCCGCTGTACAACATTGAGCAAGAACTCTGCAAGAACTTCCAAGGGATTGACGTCGCCTATCTCGCTGGCGATGTGCAAGATGCCGTTCGTTTGCATCAGGTGTTCGCTGAATACCGTCCCAGTGTCGTGTTCCATGCGGCAGCCTACAAACATGTCCCGCTGATGGAAAAGCACAACACATGGCAAGCTGTACGTAACAATGTGTTCGGAACTTGGCAGGTTGCAAAATGTGCTCAGCAGCACGGTGTCGAGAAATTCGTATTGATCTCGACCGACAAGGCGGTGAATCCGACCAACGTGATGGGCACCACCAAACGCATGGCGGAGATGGTGTGCCAAGGGCTGCAAAAAGAAAACGGCACACGCTTCGTGATTGTGCGCTTCGGCAACGTATTGGGCAGTAACGGTAGCGTCATTCCAAAATTCCGAGAGCAGCTTGCCAAAGGCGGACCTATCACTGTCACCCATCCCGAGATTACCCGTTTCTTTATGTCTATTCCAGAGGCGGCACAGCTGGTGATGCAAGCAGGTTGCATGGGCAAGGGCGGCGAGATATTCGTGCTCGACATGGGCGAACCGGTGAAGATCGTCGACCTCGCGAAAGATCTGATACGACTTTCTGGTTTTAATGAGGATGACATCAAGATCGAATTTACGGGTCTGCGTCCGGGAGAGAAATTGTACGAAGAGTTGCTCGCAGATGATGAGAGCACACTGCTTACGCCCCATCCAAAGTTGAGAATTGCGCAAGCTCGCTCGGTTGCGGATGATGAATTCAACGCCATGCTGGATTGGGTCGGAAAAGATATCGCCAAATCCGATGATGAGGTGCGTCTTCGTTTACGTCACTGGGTGCCAGAATACACGCCCACTTCAAACCAATGAACCTAGGCGTATCCGTCATCCTCATCACAAAGAACGAGGTGGGAAACATTCGTGATTGTTTGCGATCCGTCTCATGGGCGGATGAGATCATCGTCGTCGATTCTGGCAGCACGGACGGAACGCAGGAGATAGCCAAAGAAATGGGTGCACTGGTTTATTCCCATGACTGGCCTGGATTTGGGCCGCAAAAGAATCGTGCATTGGCTTATGCCCGCAAAGAATGGGTATTCTCTATCGATGCGGATGAGCGAGTCACTTCGGAGCAACGCGCCGAGCTTGAGCGTGCGATGCAAGATGGTGGGGCAGACGGCTATTTCTGCCCGCGTCTTTCTCAGTTCTGCGGCACTTTCATCCGGCATTCCGGTTGGTATCCTGACTATGTGTTGCGTTTGTTCAAGCGCGGTAAGGGGCGCTTCTCCGACAGCCTCGTTCACGAAAGCATCGTGCTGGAGGGTCGTGCTGAGAAGTTAAAGATACCGTTGCTGCATTACAGCTATTTAACGATGGATGACGTGGAGCGCAAGGTCGAGCATTATTCGAATGCAGCAGCACAGCAGATGTTACAAGCTGGTAAGCGTGCGGGCTGGATGAGAGCTGCATTAAGCGCTGGATGGGCTTTTACGCGTACCTATGTCGTGCGATTAGGCGTATTGGACGGAAGTGCTGGATTTCAGATCGCGCTGATGAATATGCGTACGACCTACCTTAAATACCGCAAGCTGTCGAAGCTACGTTCAACGCCTTAAGACATCACAGAAGTTTGTCATTCCCGCCCCCGACTGATTCCATCGAGGGCAGGCTGCGGCGGAAATCCAGTTTGTTGATTTGACTGGACTCCCGCCTTCGCGGGAGCGACGTGTGTCCTTAACCCAGTGCGCGCTTGATACGACTGCGTAGCAGTTCCCAACGCAGTTCGCGCGTATATTCAGGGTCACTCAGCTTCAATCCTTGCGCTACTTCGCCGCGTCGCAGATAGAAGCGGTCGAACACAGATTGACGCATACCCCACTTGTTCAGGAACTGTCGGCCACCGTCGTTCTTCTTCACCTTGCCTGTGGATTTACACTGAAAGTGATACACCAATGAATCTCCTACGCCCAAAAAGATGCGGCATCCGGCATCCCATAGCTTCATGGAAAAATCATTGTCGCTGCTCATACCAGGCGATAGCTCGCTACTGTATCCACCGACTTTGAACCACCAGCGTTTGCTCACCAAAGTGGGGGGCCATGTTGCACCTAACCAATCCGGTTTGTGATGCTGAGAAAGTTCTACCAGTAATCGTGACTCTTCAAAGTTGTCTGTGTCGCTGCCATAGTTGCTTACGATCACACAAGGATTATTCGTGTCGCGTGGTTCAATCATGGTGCCGGATAGCATGAACAGATCGGTATCGAGTTGTTTGAGCTTATTCACCAACGCAGTGTCCCATCCGGGGCAACAGTACATATCGTCGTTCAGATACAAGATGTAGTCTTGCGTGGCATGCATCGCCGATTCGTTCACGGCTAGGCAGATGCCGATGTTGTCTGGCGAAGAGGTGTGGGTGATGCCCTGCGCACGTATCCACTCAAGTGAACCATCGCTACCATCGTTCACATGGACGATGATCTGATGATCGAATGCGGAATTCTCGCGGATGCTGCGAACACAGAGTTGCAATAGTGCGAGATTGTTCCAAGTGGGGATGATGATCGAGAACATGGGGTGTTCGCCTTAGTGGAGTGGTTTATGGGCGCGAATCAAGACATTCTGCCCTGTGTTAGGGCGGCTCTTTTGCATTCGATGTTCGTGCAGTTCTTTTCCGTAGCTCCACATCAACAATTTGAATTGTTTTAGCCAATTAGTCGCGTTGGGATGCTGAAGCGAGTGGCTGACACGGTAAACACCAGAACATCCTGCCGTATAACTACGTGCCTCGACTATTTCAAAACCGACGCGTTGAGTGAGTCGCTGTAGAGATTCGACCGAGAACAAGTGGAGATGGCGAGGAGCTTCCCATCCGCGCCAGTGGGCGCCGAATTCTGAGGCGGCGATGCTATTTACGTTCGGCGTCGTCATCACGAGGAGACCACCTGGCTTTAAGATGCGTAGACATTCGCGCAAGGTTACTTCAGGTGTGTAAAGGTGTTCGATGGTCTGACTCATTGTAATGACATCGAAGCTGTTCGCTGGAAGTGCGCACTGAGATAGATCGCCAATGTGAGTCTTGATGCCATAGCGTGCCGTTACTTTTTTGGTCGCTTGTTCATCAAAGTCAGAACCTTCCACTTGCCAGCCACGCTTTTGCATGCGATTCAAGAAGCGCCCCCCGCCACAGCCGACATCAAGCAAAGTGCCGATTGGCTCATGGGCGAGTGTCATGAAGCGCAGATAGGAGACTTCCCTTGTTAGACCGTTCGCCATCCAAAGCGGCCACAGTACGACCCGAAGGATGCGATGCGCCAAACTAAGGACGCCTTTGACTACACGGTCGCCCGACCTGCGAGTATGTGTGTGATAAGTCGTGTAGGCTTTCCACATTTCTTCTGGCCGCGGTGCTGGGTCGAGCCAGTAAACACCGCAGGCTGGGTCGGAACAATGCCTGAATGACCAACTACCGTCTAGATTGCCATCGGGGTCGGTCACTCCGCTTCGTACGATTTCTCCTGGCGATCCACATAGGCCACATGAAGCGCGCATCTCACTTGTTATACTATCCATGTCTAATCAGTTGGCAGGGTAACGGGCTTATTCTATAACGCCGGGGCATTGATACAGAGAAAGCATGAAGAGAACACAACCTAAAATGTTTCAGTGCCCGATAGTATGAAAGTACCACGGCGTATTTTGGTGGTTGCTACACTACGTATCGGGGACGTGTTACTGACCACACCCTTGATCCGCTCTCTTCGTTGTGCTTGGCCTCAGGCAAGCATCACGGTGCTCGTTTTTGATGGCACCAAGGGGATATTGCAGAACAATCCCGATGTCGATGAAATCATCGCGGTTGGTCGTCGTTCTGGGCTTTTTGAGCATTTACGGCTGCTATGGCGCTTGTGGCGAAATTATGACCTTGCTATTTCCACCATGACGAATGATCGAGCCACGCTATATGCACGTATCGGAGGAAAACATGCCGTTGGTGCAATCGATGCTGGCGCAAAGCATCAATGGAAGAGAAATTTACTAACTCAATATTCCGAGACAGACGTAGTTACAACGCATACGGTATTGAACTATCTGCGTCTCGCAGACTTGGTGGGAGCGCGGCGCTGTTATGAAGTCATCGTGGGATGGAAAGATGCGCATATCGCCACAGTCCGCACAGCGATCCCTTTTGACTTGGACGTGCAGCCTTACGTCGTTCTGCATGCTTACCCGATGTATGTCTACAAGGCTTGGAGACAGGATGCTTGGGTCGAATTGGCAAATTGGCTTGAAGAGAAGGGAATGCGTATCGTTCTGACGGGTGGCAACGATGCGACAGAAATGGCGAATGTCAAAGCGCTGCAACAATTGATGCCGGCGGGCACGGTCAATGTCGCGGGTGAATTGGGTTTCTCAGAAGTAGCTTATCTGCTGAGCAAGGCGCAAGCATACGTGGGGCCTGATACCGTGGTGACACATTTGGCAGCAGCAGTGGGGACGCCGACGGTTGCCTTGTTCGGCCCCTCCAATCCGGTGAAATGGGGGCCGTGGCCCAAAGGGTACGACAAAGATGAAGAGCCTTATCACATGGTCGGCACACAGTATGTTGGCAACGTGGTGTTATTGCAGGGCGGGGGGGATTGTGTTCCGTGTATGGAGGAGGGATGCGATAGGCATATCAATAGCTTGAGTCGATGCTTGCAGGAATTGTCGGTGACAAGCGTTCTAATGGCGCTTAGTGGTCTTGGCGCGATAGTGGAAGATCAGTGATGGTGAAGACGTTCGATTCTTATTATTTAAGATACATAGAAACAACAGTCCGTATTCTGCTGTTGGTGTTCCCCGTGCTGATGCTGACTGTCTTAGGGGGAATGAACGCAGTGCTTTTCGCATCCGTGCTGATCGCATTGCTTGTTAAGTTGCATCCGCCCAGATTTCTTGTTAAGACCGAATGGAGAAATCAGTGGTGGCCGTATGTGATTGCTATGTTTGCAGTGACTGTGGCAATCATGATTAGCCAGACCTACCACCAGAATTTCAGCGCACCTCACTATGATGGTCCAGCGCGCTATTGGCTTGCGATACCTGTCTTCCTTCTGTTTTATCGACTCGATCTGCGAGTGTTCGACACTTTGCAATTCGCATTTCCAATCGCGGCTATCGTTGGCTGGGTGTTTGCGAACGATCATATCTATGGGGAGGCGGGCATCTCTCTGCCCTTGATAGACAAAATCAGATATGGGGACTCCATGTTATTGCTAAGCGTGTTGAGCCTGCTCTCTATCGATTGGCTCAAAAAGGATGCTCTGTATCTGCGGGTGTTGAAATGGGCAGGTTTTGGGATCGGATTATTGGCCGTGTTTCAATCTGGGACGCGGGGTACATTGTTGGCAATCCCAGTTTTTGTGGTTATTTATCTCATCTTCAGGGGGGGGAATCTGAATCTGAGGTCCATTTTAGCCAGCCTCGCATTGGGTATCTTGGTGATCGGAGGCGCTTATCTAGCCAGTTCGACCGTCCAATATAGATTGCATCAGATGGTGTCAGACGTAATCACTTTCAGTCAGGGGAATCGAGATACTTCGACAGGAATACGCTGGCAACTCTATGCAGCAGCAGTCGAGATTATTGCGGAACATCCTATCTTTGGTGTGGGAACGGGGGGTTACGCACTACAGATGGCTCCGATGGCTGCGGCCGGGAAGATCACTCCGATGGCTGCCGAACTGGGACGTGGCGAGGTGCATAACGATATCTTGAAGAAAACGGCCGACATGGGCATCTTTGGATTGGCTGCATTGATGGCCGTTTACCTTGTTCCGTTCTGGATGTTCCGAAAGGCGAGCAGATCAGGCTCTATGCAGATCCAACGCGCCGGGGTGATGGGCATGTTCTTCGTCAGTGGATTCATAGTGTTTGGGTTAACTGCGGAAATCTTGAACCTCACCATGACGATATCGTTCTATAGCTTCACCGTTGCGGTGTTGCTGGCCTATTGCCACAACATACATCATAAACAAGGTACTACTTAAATTCAGATAGGACGCCTCCATGTTCAGTGTCGTCATCCCCAGTTGGAACAATCTCGCATTTTTGAAATTGTGTGTAGAGAGCATCCAAAAGCATTCTCAATTCGAACACGAGATCATCGTGCATCTGAACGATGGCTCCGATGGCTCTCTTGAATGGGTGAAGGCGAACGGTATTCGTTATACCCATACGGAAAAGAACGTCGGTGTCTGCCTCTCGGTGAATCATCTGATGGCTAAGGCGAAGCACGATTGGGTGCTTTTTATGAATGACGACATGGTGGCAGCACCGGGTTGGGATGTTGCCTTTGTTGATGCGATCAAGTCTGTCGATACGGATCTGGCAATGTTCTTCGGCACACTGATACAGCCGGAAACGAACGACCATCCCAATATCATCAAGCAAGACTTTGGGCGCTCTCCAGAGTCTTTTGATGAGAGAGGATTCTTGCAGGGCTTTATGCAAGATAAGCGCGGGGATATGGAAGGTGGCTCATTGCAACCGACTTTGGTGCACAAGAAATGGTGGGCGCTATTGGGTGGCTACAGCTTGGAATTCTCACCCGGCATGAGTAGTGATGATGACCTCATGATGAAGTTCTGGGTCGCGGGTTGCCGTAATTTCCGCATCGTTGGTGCAAGTCGTTTCTATCATTTTGGTATGGCGAGCACAGGGCGCATCGCGCATAACCAAGGCGGACGCATGTTCGTGATGAAGTGGGGTATCACCCATCTGGAGTTCTATCGCAAGGTCTTGCCGACATTGCGCGATGTGGATAAGGGCAACACTCCGGACAATCCTTACAACTGTATGAAACCGACTTTGCTCGGAAGGCTGAGGCGATTGGGCTATACGCTACGTTACGGCTATCCCTTGGAAGGTATCGCTGCTTGGGACCCGATTCCAGGGAGAGGCAAGTGGGACGAAGGCAACTAACGCGAAATGGTTTTTAGTATCTCCTCGCCCATTAACAGATAGCCCGTAGTTGAGTAATGCGTGTTGTTCGCAGGGTAGAGATCCACTGTTTTTGCTTTGAGCGCAGCTTGGTTCATCTGCAATAGATTCGGCGATCCAAAGCGTCGGGTCACTTCACTCCAAAACACTTTGTTCGGGTGTAAGTAGGTTGTCGATTTGTTAGGTACGAAGGCCCAAATCGGTGTAACGCCTCCAAATCGTGCGTTTACTTTTTCAATATCTTCAAATACGCCACTATTGATATCTTCAGCTTTGTCTTCTGCTAAGAAGAGAGCATCGTTACACTTTGCATGGCTGAATAGATCGCACCCGTTCTTTACCCTAGCCAGTTTCGCGCCATTGTTCAGATAGCGGGAATCAAAGCCTGCAATACCGCTGTATTGTTCATAAGCCTGGTGGTTTAGGGCAGTCTGAATGCCTACGGAGAATCGACCACTTCGGTCGGTTTGGGCAAAATTAATCAATTCTGCGGGCGGGTAGCGTGGGTGGTCGATGGAAACATCGGCGTTTGCGTTCATATTTTGGCAGGCTACAGATTTCTTTAATCCGCTTTCGATGTTGCGCTCAATGACTTCCATCACCACAAACTTTCCTTGGAAGCCTTGCCCCTGTAGCCACTGAGTGAAATCTGCGCAGATCGCACCGACTGACGTCCAAGAAATCGTTCTGACTTTAAGACCTCTCTGTGTCAACGTGACTTGCCAAACCCGGCTGTCGGAAAAGCTATCTCCAATGACCAAGACATCGGCTTCTTGCATGGGAGATTGGTTCAGGAAATTGGGTGCGATTGCGGGTTGAGGTTTGCGCCAACCGAACTCAGATTCAGGCAGCATCGCCAAACGGGTGAGATCGCCTTGGAAGCCGGCCAAGGGCAAGAAGAAATATCCGATTGCGCCATAAGTGACTGCAACCAGAAAAACTACACCTGAAAAAATTTTGGCGTGATTCATGGTCAAAACTGGAAATAGAGAAACGGACTATAACTACCAAACTGGTCTATCGCTAAGAACAGCATGTAGAGCGTTGCAGCGAGTTGTAGCAGCATCAATATGCTGCTGCCCTTGATGAAGCGGATGCGCGTGGAGTTCGGCAATAGCCATACCCACAAGAACCCAGGTAGGAGCAGTAACATCAAACTACGTCCCGACATCTCTGCTTGTAACAGCAAATTACCATGAGCGACTGCATCAAAAGTGATGGCACGATACTCGATGCCAAACATAGCTTTCCACATGACTAGGGTTTGCGTCATATCCTCTGCGCGGAAGACGACCCATGCGGCGACGACTGCAACGAAGGTAAGCAACCCGCCTGTGAGGCTACCGATCCAGTTAGGGAGCCAGCGGAAGAATCTTTCCGATACAGATTCGCGCCACAGATGGTTGAGTGTGAGGTAGGCGCCGTGCAGTGCGCCCCACACCACGAAGGTCCATCCCGCACCATGCCACAAGCCACCCAGCAGCATCGTGGTGAACAGATTCCCGTATCGCCGTAACTTGCCGTGCCGGTTACCGCCGAGCGGGATGTAAAGATAGTCTCGTAAGAAAGTTGAGAGCGTGATGTGCCAGCGCCGCCAGAACTCGATGATGCTGGTGGACTTGTAGGGCGAGTTGAAGTTGATGGGCAAGCGAATGTTGAACATCAACGCGATGCCCAAAGCCATATCGGTATATCCCGAAAAATCGAAATAGATCTGCAAGGTGTAGGCCAGTGCGCCAGACCATGCTTCATAGATAGTGGGCAGAATGCCAACCGTGATGCCGTGATTCACACCATCAAAGATTGCAGTTGCATAAGGTGCTAAAGAATCGGCCCACAGTACCTTTTTACACAGACCCAGTGTGAACAGCAGCAGGCCAGTGGCGACGTTGTCCCAATTGACCCGATAAGTCGAAGCATGAGCGAACTGCGGCATCATGTCTTTGTGATGCAGAACGGGGCCTGCGATCAGGTGCGGGAAGTAGGTGACGAACAACACGTAATGAACGAAGTTGTACTCCTTCACCTTGCCTTGATAGGTGTCCACCAAGAATGCGATCTGCGTGAAGGTGAAGAAGGAGATACCGAGCGGCAGAATGATGTCGCCTAAAGAGAGGCTGGAGCCCGTGAGTGCATTCGTGCTGGTGAGAAAGAAGTTCGCGTACTTGTAGTAAGCCAGTAGCAGCAGATTGGCGCTAATGGCGAATATCAGCACATGTTTTTTGCGGGAAGGGGCATGTTGTACGCCCGCCTTGGCGATCCACATGCCGAAGGCGTAGTTGCACACGATAGAGCCGAGTAACAACCCGACGTATGCGGGGTTCCAGTAACCATAGAAGAACAACGAAACGATAGCTAGCCAAGCAGCGGAGTATGCGTGGTGCAGGCGAGCCAGCTGGAAGAACCCCAGCAGGGTGATCGGTAGAAACAAAAAGATGAAACTATAAGAATTGAACAGCATCTGGGTTTCTAAACAGTATTGGAGTTGGGCTGAGTGGCTACAGAGAGGGTTTGGTTTCCTATCTCGCCATTGAATTGAGTGCGATGTAACTGTGCATACACGCCTCCCTTGGTGAGCAGTTCAGCATGAGTGCCAGATTCTGCGATCTGCCCCTTTTGCAACACGATGATCCGATCAGCTTTTTCAATGGTCGATAAGCGGTGCGCAATGACCAACGAAGTGCGGTCTCGCATCAAGGTCTCTAAGGCAGCTTGAACATGGCGTTCGGACTCGCTATCGAGCGCCGAAGTGGCTTCATCCAAGATCAGAATTGGCGCATTCTTTAGGATCGCTCTTGCGATGGCGATGCGTTGACGCTGACCACCAGAAAGGCGTACACCTTTTTCGCCTACCAAGGTCTCAAGTCCCAAGGGAAGGTCGCGAATGAATTCCATCGCATGGGCGGCAGCGGCTGCTGCGATGATCTCCTCCGTAGGTACTTCTCGCATTTGACCGTAGGCGATGTTGGCCGCAATGGTGTCATTGAACAGCACGACTTCTTGGCTCACCAGCGCGATGTTGGCGCGTAGGCTGGCGAGGCTCAAGTCATTGATGTCATGCCCATCCAGTGTGATGCGGCCTTGGGTGGGCAAATAGAAGCGTGGGACTAGATTGGCGAGTGTGCTCTTGCCGCTGCCTGATGCGCCGACCAAAGCAACTGCTTGGCCTGCGGGAATATCTAGGCAGATATCGCTTAACGCCAAGCGTTCATCCGATTGATAGGACAGGCTGACATGCTCGAATGAAAGCGCTCCGGACGACCGGCTCATCGTGGTCTTGCCCGAATCTGTTTCTCCCTCCGTGTCTATGAGTTCGAACACGCTCTCTGCCGCAGCCAAGCCGCGCTGGATGAACTCGTTGATGCTGGTGATGCGTTTGATAGGGGCGGTCAGCATCAACATGGCTGCGACAAAAGATAGAAAGCCTCCCACTGTCGTAGCATCGCTTTGCGCTTGTCCAATGGCTAGGTGAATGACAAAAGCCAAAGCGATCGCTGCCACCATCTGGACGATAGGTACGTTGGCTAAGGCCGCTGCCGCTTGCTTCATCATATGGCGGCGCACGAAATTGATTTCTTCTTCAAATCGCTGCTTTTCGTAGCTTTGGCCACCGAACAACTTTACGACCTTATGTGCAGTCACACTTTCCTCGATGACCTGAGTGATGTTGCCCATCGCTTTTTGGGTCTCGCGACTGGAAGAGCGTAAGCGCCTATTTATGACGCGAATGACTAGCGCCACGATAGGTGCGATAAGCAAGGTGATTAATGTTAGCTTCCAATCCAGATAGAACAGCCAGCCTAACAATCCTAAGATGATGATGGTGTCGCGGATGGTGATAGTGACGACGCTGGTCGCCGCAGCCGTCACATTCGTCACGTCGTAAGTGAGTTTCGATATCAGGGAGCCGGTCGCGTGGTCATCGTAATAGCGAGTCGGTAGCGAAAGTAATTTAGCGAACATCTCTGCGCGCAGATCCATCACCACCTTGTTGCCGACCCAGTGGATGGCGTAAGAACCAAAGAAGCCTGCTACGCCTCGTACAAAGAAAATCACAAGGATAAAAATGGGCGCCCATGTCATCACGGCGCTGTCTCTATTCACAAAGGTGCCATCGAGGAAAGGCTTGAGCAAAGCTGGCAACAAGGGTTCAGTTGCGGCGGCCACGACCATACCTAATATCGAGACAGTGAACGCTTTCCAATAAGGTCGCACATAACGCATCAAACGTAGATAGAGTTGGAAGCTGGTCATGGTTAGGTAAAGAAGGTGTCACAGGATTTCTGATACTCTATTCTAACGTTAATAGAGGGCAGGTCACTATGAGTGTGTATGTGGTCGGGGATGTGCAGGGATGTTTCATCGAGCTTCAGTTGTTACTGAAGGAAATTCAGTTCGACCCCGCAACAGATAAGCTGTGGTTCGTGGGAGACCTGGTCAATCGAGGCTCAGGATCGTTGGAAGTTCTGCGGCTGGTGAAGTCGCTGGGGGATAATGCCATCACTGTCCTAGGCAATCACGATCTGCACCTGCTGGCCGTGGCCGCAGGGGTCGCTCAGTTGCATCGCAGTGACACTTTGGATGAGATATTGGCTGCGCCCGACCGCGACGAGCTGCTTACCTGGCTACGCCAGCAACGCCTGATGTATGTTGAAGGCGCCAACGTCATGGTGCACGCAGGCTTGTTGCCGCAATGGAGTGTCAAGCAAGCGGCGAAGTTGGCGCGCGAAGTGGAGGCAGCTTTACGCGGGGAAGAGTACGTCGCATTTCTAGAACGTATGTATGGCAACACCCCCAACCGTTGGGATGATGAGCTGTCTGGCTACAAGCGCTTGCGCGTCATCACCAATGCCTTCACTCGATTGCGTGTCTGTACGCTCGAAGGTGAGATGGAATACAAATTCAAAGGCGAGGTAGAAAAGATACCTGCTGGCTATGTACCTTGGTTCGACTTACCGAAACGTGCCAGCCAAGATGCCACGGTGATCTTCGGCCACTGGTCTGCGCTGGGCTTGAAGGTCTCGCCGAATATCATCGCGCTGGATACAGGTTGCTTGTGGGGTGGAACGCTGACAGCGATGCGGCTTGAAGATAGGCAGCTGTTTCAGGTCGCATGCCAGAACCCGGTGGCGCAAGATTGGTAATCAATCTTCTAGGTTAAGATTGGGCTTGATCGACCCTACCTAATATAATCAGCCCATTCAATACTATGAGCACACGATTGTGTTTCCCCAAAGATGAGCAATCCATACAAAGGTAAGACAGGCTTGAAGCGCTTGTGGAACGCGACCTTCTATTCCATGGCGGGGCTGCGTGCCGCCTTCCAACACGAAGATGCATTCCGCATGGATGTGTTGCTGGCAGTGGTGTTGATTCCCGCCGCATTCCTCACATCGGCGAGTGGCCTCGGCAAAGCACTGATGGTTGCCAGCGTGTTATTGCTACTTATCGTCGAGCTGTTGAACTCCGCGATCGAAGCGGCAGTGGACCACACTTCGTTGGATCATCACCCTTTCGCCAAGCGCGCTAAAGATATCGGCAGCGCGGCGGTGTTCATCAGCCTGCTGACGATCTGTGTGGTGTGGGGGCTGGTGTTGTTGGGATAGTGGCTTGCGACGGATCGTGCAGAATGTCAGTGCGCAACTACTCTAAGAATGCCATTGAAAATTGAGTGTCCGCTTTGAGGCGATGAGGAATTGTGGTTAGACTTCGCCAATCGGCCCAGACTGTGTAAAAACGCGAACTTACTAAAGCGCAATCTTACACTTGGGATTGATTTTCCTGATTCTGCGTTTCATCGTCATCAATAATTGTTGAAGAAGAGAAGACTCTCAAGCCCTCATCGCCTGCATCAATCCATCTGTTCCCAGAATCTTCATCATTCGCTTCATGTTGTACGCCAGCACATGCAAGCTCATCTCGGTACTCACTCGTTCCATCGTCCTGGTCAGGAAATGAGCTGACCCCATCCAGAACTTGAGCGTTCCGAACGGGTGCTCTACCGTCTGACGCCGGATACGCATGATGTCGGGAGAATGATCCAGTCGTTCCTGCATGGCATCGAGCAGCGCCTCATTCTCCCAGCGTTTTATACGTCGATTCGTGCTGGGTGTGCATTGTGCCTTCATGGAGCATGACTTGCAGTTTGAACTCCAGTAACAATGCAACTTCAAGCCATGTTCAATGGTTTCAAATCTCCAGATCAGTGCTTCCCCGGCAGGACAGCGATATTCATCACGCTCGGCATCGTATATGAAATCAGCTCTACCAAATCGCCCATCGGCAGTTGCATTCGATGTTTCTGTCTTGGCCACGTATACGGTGATTCCCGCCTCGTGACTCGCCTGAATCTCTTCGCTCTTGAAGTACCCGCGATCCGCAATCACGGTGAGTTCCTGTGTGCCCATCGCATCACGTGCTTGTATTGCCATTGAGGTCAGTTGATCCCGATCTGATCCGATGTTGGTCACTTCATGCGCCACGATCAGATGATGTTTGGAATCCACGGCAGTTTGCACGTTGTAACCCACAATCCCGTTGCCGCGTGTCTTCATTGATCTAGCATCTGGGTCGGTCAGGGATATCTGCTTGTCTGGTGCCTCATTGAGTTTGACTTCAACTTCCTTGAGTGCGCGCATCTGTGTCTTCAGTGCTGCAATCTTGTCTTGTAAGCGCTCTGTCCTGGCTTTTGCGATGGAAGGCTCTTGTCGGTCTGCGGTATCAAGTGCAGTGAGGTAGCGGCTTATGCTGGACTCGATCTCTTCCATGCGTCGTTTCAGCTTGGCGCTGGTGAAGTTGCGGTCACGGTTGTTGACCGCCTTGAACTTGCTGCCGTCGATTGCAACGAGTGCTTCTGTGAACAAGCCGAGCTGTTGGCACAGCACGACGAACTGACGGCAGACACTGCGTATCGCTTGGCTGTTGTCCTTGCGGAAGTTGGCGACGGTCTTGAAGTCCGGCATCAGGCGACCGGTCAGCCACATGAGTTCGACATTGCGCTGTGCTTCACGCTCAAGACGTCGACTGGATTGAATGCGATTCAGGTAACCGTAGATGTATATCTTGAGAAGGACTGCAGGGTGGTAGGCAGGTCTGCCAGTCTCGGCTGGATCGACACCGTCGAATCCTAGCTGGCCAAGATCCAGTTCATCCACAAAGACATCGACTACTCTAACTGGGTTGGTATCCGTAACGTAGTCATCGAGGAGTTCTGGTAACAGGGTCGCTTGATTTCGATCTTCGCCTTGAATGAATCGCTTCATCTCTGTGCTCCAACAAATGTACCAATGTCATCAACGCATCATTCCAATTTGCGTGTACATTTAGCACTGCGTTTTTACACAGTCTGGGCCACAAGCGGAATCGATGGGTGGCAGTATCTCGAATCGCCACCGACTTTCGAGTTTCATGTCAAAGAGGGCTCATGCACGCTGTGGTATCAAGACGGCGAACTCTGGACGAAAAACCCAGAAGAATGGCAGCTTGGCGTGATGGTCGCCTTGGCCAAACGCCTCAACGCAAGAGTGCGCGGCGATGAATGGGAAACGTACGACGAAACTGGCAATGCCTTTCAACACCCCGACGACATCCCCCTCCGCAAAGAAGGCGAGGCTCGATCCAGCGAGCTTTTGGCCAAGTCAATGCAGGAGCAGAGGTTTATTCGGAACGCAATTGTCGGGTTCTTTGTTGTCCTCGGTGTTGTCGGTTTCTTCATTGGCAAATGGTTTGAGCAGCAGTGACGCCCAACCCAACATTCCAGCCGACCCACTACAGCGGCCTTCGGCCGCCTCCGTGGTCGGCTGAATTCAAACGTTAGAGGTCACCATGGACAGACAGCGTGTCGTCAAAATATGGATCTACTACGGCTTATGCGATCTGTTTTTCGCCTTCGATAGCGACGACGTCGCGTTCGAAGACAACGCCAAATTCAGCGAGATCATGGGGCTCGAGAAGTTCTTGAAGGCTGCTCTCCTGTTTGGGCGACACGCAGAGTATGAAGCGCTGCCACTTGCTGAAGCAAGAGTAGTGCTCAACAAGATTGTGATGGACTTGGGGCACAAATTCGACAAAATGATCGATGCGCTCTCTGAAGGTGGCCTGATAGACGTCGAGAAAATTAAACAATCAGACTTTGATGGGTACGCGGGTGTTCAACTCATTCACGCGGTGAAGGCGGGCTATATGGAGACTAGGTATCCCGTGCCAAAATCTGTGTCAAAGAGCTTCCCAATTGAAGGAACAGACTTTTACCACGATCCTCTCAGCTCGTCAGGAATAACAAAGTTTATCTATGCGTTGTGTAACGCCTGCTTTCATAAGCTCGCATTGAATATTAACTTCACCGATATGCTCGATCAGTTCCGAGATAAGTTTCAACACCGAGAGTCGTTCAGTCGTTTCAATAATTTATTCTGGGAGGCACGGTGCAAATAAAGACCTCTAACCCTGCATTCGAGAGGGACGCCTATCGGCGCCCCTCAATTTTACGTTGACGCTGTAGAAAAACCCCTTTTCAGCAGAAAATACAGACATAAAAAATGCGCGGGTTCTTCGCGCATTTTTCATTCTTCATATTTCCGGCATCGGTTCATTTCATGATGTCCGCCGTTATAAGCGTATCACCTCCCGCTCTGCTCCCTCACTGCGCATATCCGTGATGCGCCAGCTTCTCGATGTTGTGCACTAGGCAGTAGAGCTTCCATTGCGCATCAACCTTCTTTCGCCCTCGGAGCGTGAAGCGGTTGAGTTGTTTGTTGTGGCGCAGGTTGCCGAATACGGGTTCCACGGTGGCGAAACGTCTGCCGTATTGGGCGCGACCTTCTGGGCTGTCGATGCGTGCTTTCATTTTGTCGGTGTAGCTCACGCCATCCCGCTTGCCCCGAAAGAACGACACTTGTCGCACTTTGGTTTTGTCCGGCTTCTGCAGGCAACGATCACGGTGCGCACACGGCACGCAATCACATTGCGCACCCTGGAATTTCACCGCCGCATAGCCGTTGATCGTGCAGCCGCTGCCGTTGCCATAGAGTTGTTTTCCGGCGGGGCAAGTACACGTCCCCGCTTGTGTGTCGTAATCGAAGTCTTTCGGTTGGTAGCGCGCGGCCTTCTTGGGTTTGCCGCCTTTGTCGTGGATTGGGTCGGGCAAGGCTTTGTATTTGTCCTGCCCGGCAAATCGTTCGTCGCGGCCGCGCATGTTGGTGTCGGCAATGAGTGCGTCAATGTTGTGTGCCGCCAATTCCTTGAGGTTGACCTCGGAGTGGTAGCCCGCGTCGGCGGTGATGAGTGTGTCGTGTGCCATAGCTTTCTTCATCGCGGTCACGACGGGTATTAGGAGTTCCTGTTCGCTGCCAGTTCCGTGCGCCTGCGCTTCGACGATGATCTGGTGGCGAGCATCGACGGCGGCCACGCCGGTGTAGCCTTGAATCACGCCCTTGGAGGTGGCCATCTTTGCACTGTCGTTGTCGGTGCGGTTGCTCTTTCTAACCGCACCTTTGCTGCCTTTGCGATCTTCTGGGTGATCGTTCAGCCATTGACGGATTTGCGCGGCATCACTTTCAAGACTGGCGATGCGTTGGGCTTCTTTTGCATGCAGGTCTTGCTCGGTGGCGCGCTGGTCTGATTCACGATGCCGTTCGAGCATGGTCTTCGCCGCAGTTTCAAGTTTGCTCGCTTGATGTTCGAAGTCGGCTCGGGTGCCGCTCTTGGCCTTGGAGGCGTTGCTCGGCAGTTTCACACCGTCGATGGCGAACCCTTCGACGGGCTCAGGACAGGCATCTCGCGCCCGATCAATCCTTGCTTGTCGCAGATGAACAGGACTTGGCTGAAGATGGCGGCGATGTCGTCGCCCAGCGAGGAAACGAATCCGGCGATGGTGGTGAGTGCGGTTGGCTGTCACCGGATAGGGCGATGAAGGTGATGTGCTCGCGGCAGGCGCGTTCGATGTTGCGGCTGCTGACGATGCCCATGGAATAGGCGAACAGCACGACCTTGAGCAGCATCGCGGGCGGATAAGCCGCAGCGCCGGTGACATCGTTCGCATAGCGCGCATCGAAACCGGTCAGGTCTATCTCGCGATCCAGCAGATGATTCAACGCGTGCTCGAACGTGCCGGGCAGCAACTGCCGCTGCAAGTCCACCGCAAGAAATCGCGGGCTGGTGTCGATGTGTTTGTAACGTGCCATTTGCTTCTCCAAAATATCGTCGATAACTTCGACCTTGATATTTGGTTTGGTTCACGGCACGATGCGGATATGGATAGACTTTTTCTACAGCTTCGTTGGGCAACGCAGAACCGCTACATGCAAAGTTGGACTTATTGAGGTATATCGATGAAACCTACCGTTGCAGTTTTTGGCACTCTCAGGTTCCCTCCTGATCGTATATATGAAGTCAGGCCGCATCTAAAATCGCTGGTAGAAACGACATACCAAACTGATGGATGCATCGCTTATGATGTAGCGGAAGATCCTTTCGATCCTGGCCTTATTCGTTTTTCGGAGCTGTGGCCCGATCGCGAAAGTCTCGCTCGGCATCTTCAAGCACCCCACATTGAGCCTTGGAGGGCTGCTGCACGAAACTGTGGTTTACTTGACCGGAAATTTACCGCTTATGACATCACTGGCTCGTACACTGTTTAAAGTTTTAGCCCAACCCGGCATTCGAGCGGGACTCGCCCAGAAGCGGGCGAGCCCCTCAATTTTACGTTGGGCAACTAAGACGCGATCACATGGCGATTCCTGAATTTGATAGTTGGCGAAATGAGTTGATGTTAACTGGCCGCATCGCACAGGATGGCGATTCGGCTGATGCTTGGGAAAAGTCTGAGGCACAGGTTGGCCGTTATCTTGAGCTGTTAGAAATGGCGCGAGGGGTCTATGAGAAAAGAGTATTCCAAGCCCTATTGGACTCCATGCAAGTTGAAGATGATTACGAGGTATATGAAACAACCATTGGAGTCATTTTTTCGTTTCCGCCAGAGCAATTCGGCTCATACCTCGTAGAGTGTTTTGCTAGTTTCCTCGAAAGGGATCCAGAGCGGTCGGGTGATTTTCTAAGCCTTATGGTCAATAACAGCAAAAGCGGGGAGACTAACCTTCACGAATTTAAACGCGCTCTTCGTAATACAACACAAGCGAACAGAAAGGCGATAGCTATCTTTATTAAGGCACAGGAAAAAAGTGGTTGGTTAGACACAAAACGAGGATGGTACGACGATGCTCTTCATGGATAACTACCCTCGTCCGGCGCTAGATACGTCGCCCAACCCGGCGTTCGAGCGGGACGCCGCAAAAGCGCGGCGCCCCTCAACTTTACGTTAGCCACAAACTGAGAGCTCATATGCAAATGAATATTATTCGAATACATGGCAGGCTACTTATGGCAACTGGGGTAGCTCATGTGATTCTGGCTGTTATGCCTGGGGTTTTTGGCGATCAGTTTTTTTATTTCGCGCGTAGCTATTTTTTTAATGTCAGTAGTGCTACGGAGGGGTTTCCGTTTCTCGGTGGGGCATTAAACTATGCAGAGTTTGCGGCGTTCTGGTTTTTTTATGCTGGGCCGATAATGTTCCTATATGGCCAGGCAATAGATCGAATTGAAGAATCGCAAGGTTACGTTCCGTTATCAATTGCAAATACTTTCATGGCTGTTTCGGTTGTTGGGGCTTATATGGTTCCGCTATCCGGCATGACATTTGCCCTAATTCCACAAGGCATATACATGTATGTGCGGTTGGTGAAGCAACGCAATATCTATGGCTAACCCGGCAGTCAAGCGGGTCTGCGCAAAAGCGAGCAGCCCCTCACTTTTACGTTGGACATCTTCATCCGATCTTTTTTAAACCGGAGAAATTATGGCAAAGGGTTATTGGATAGTACGCGTCGATATCACCGATCAGGAACAGTACAAAGCTTATGTTGCGGCCAATACAATACCGCTCAAAAAGTACGGAGCTCGCATTCTTGTGCGGGGTGGTCAGTCCGAAAATCCAGAAGGAACTTGCCGTGCACGCAATGGTGTAATTGAGTTCCCCTCGTATCAAGCTGCGCTTGACTGCTGGAAGTCACCTGAATATCAACAAGCAATTAAACTGCGTCAGCCGGTTTCTACTCTTGATTTAGTCATCATCGAGGGCTACGAAGGCCCGCAGCCAAGTTGAGCATTGGAGTTTCAGTTTTGTTGCTACACATGCCCAACCCGGCGTTCGAGCGGGATGCCGCAAAAGCGCGGCGCCCCTCAACTTTACGTTAGGCATTTCCAGACACACCGAGGCACTCTGTCATGTATATCGGAAACTTTTCAAAACTCGCCAACGTTTCACGTAAGACAATTCGGCTCTACGAAGAAATAGGTTTGCTGCCAACGCCAAAGCGCAAAGGAAAATACCGTATCTACGAACCGAAGGATGTCGAAGTCATTCAAACAATCAAATGCGCTCAATCTCTTGGCTTCAAGCTGAATGAGCTAAATGGGGTGGTTCAGCCACAACCCAATATTGAACGCATTAACGTATTGATTGAGCAGAAACGACGGCATCTTCAGAATCAGATTGAGGAAGCTAAAGCAAAGGACAAGCTACTTGAAGAACTTCAACGCAATTTGGCTTCATGCACGAGTTGTGGTTGCGCATGAAAATGATTGACTCTCCCCGTAGGGGCCGACTTTAGACTGGTGTCCCCCAAAAGTGGAGCCACCCATGAGCAAACGTATTCTTGTAATCCTTGGTCATCCCGCAAAGGAAAGTTTCTGTTGCGCCCTCGCAAATGCATACGTAGCGGGAGCTCAAGCAGCCGGAAATGAAGTTCAACTAATTTCCCTTGGCAATCTGTCCTTTGACCCAGTACTTCACAATGGTTACACCACGATTCAGGAACTCGAACCTGACTTGGTGGCCGCACAGGCCGCGATTAGTTGGGCGCAACACATCGTTTTCGTATATCCCATCTGGTGGGGTGCAATGCCCGCCTTGCTAAAGGGTTTTATTGATCGCCTTTTCCTTCCAGGCTTTGCTTTCAAATACCGCGAAGGTTCTCAGTTCTGGGATCGCCTACTTTTGGGACGCTCAGCTCACCTTCTCGTCACAATGGACACACCGCCGTGGTATTTTCGCTGGATCTATCGTATGCCGGGCCACAATCAGATGAAGCGCACCATTCTTGAATTCAGCGGTATAAAGCCCGTGACCGTTTCGAGTTTTGGCCCTATCAAAGATAGCAACGTGCAAAAGCGAGAAAAGTGGCTTGCCCAAGCAAATGAGTATGGGCATCATGCCTAACGCTGCGCGATAAAGCTGCGCAGCGCCCCTGAGCTTCGACGTAGGGAAGTAAGAAAAGGAGTTTAGATGTCTTCACCCGCGCAAACGCCACAGCCACCGTACTTCGCTGTCATCTTTACATCAGTCCGCACCGACGGTGATAACGACTATGGTGAAACAGCAAAGCAAATGTTGGAGCTTGCCTCGGAACAACCGGGCTTTCTTGGCTTCGAGAGTGCGAGGCAAGAAATCGGAATCTCCGTTTCATACTGGGCGAGCCAAGAGGCAATAACGGCTTGGAAGGAAAACATCATTCATCGCCAAGCTCAGAGTCGAGCAAAGGACTGGTATCTGGCCTTCCGTGTCCGTGTCTGCCGTGTTGAGCGTGAGTATGGTTTCTGACTCGCTACTCAACCCTGCATCCGAGCGGGATGCGCCAAAAGCGGCGCGCCCCTCAATTTGAACATTAGTAAATGCCGATGCTCCAATCAGATCAGTTTGTAGTCAACGAAGCTTGGATCGTATTCAAGCTAAACGATGCACCGATTCGTACGGAACAAGACGGGGATTTCAACTTCCTCGCGCTTATGGATGCGGCAAGCTGCTTCATTCTCGGTTCAGCTAATGTATCAACAAGGCAGGCGGAAGCTTCCCAGTTTGAGTCAAGACGTTTGTTACAGAATGCGCAGACTCACAAGAAGCGTTGGCCTAAGACGCTCTACGTTCCCGTTGAGCTATCTGAGATGCATTTGATTGCCGAGTCAGAACGGCTTGGCATCACGGTTGTTCGAGTCGAGGAAACACAGTTGCTGCCCTTCATTAGCGAGGCGCAAGAAGGTTTCAGGGAGCGCTTCGGTGGCCAGAGAATTCAGTGAGGTTTGGCTTCTCTTGCTAACGTTTCCACAGGATACGCTGAGTTAGAGAAGTGCTGATTTATTCCATTCACCATGAGCTTGTCGAAGGATTTTTCTAGCAACTGGTTGGTCCGACTTATTTATCCGTTCATGGTTCGACAAACCCGCTACGAACGGAGGAATAAATCAGCACTTCCTGAGAACGTTAGGTTCTCGTCCTGTTCAACCTCGGATCGAAGGCATCACGCACCGCATCCGCGAACAGGTTCGCCGCCAACACCAGCACTAGCATGAAGCTGAATGCCGAGGCCAGTGCCCACCACACCATCGGCTCGCGCCCCATCTCTAGGCGCGCGCCATTGATCATGGTGCCGAACGAGATCATCGAAGGATCGACACCCACGCCCACGTAGGACAACACCGCTTCAGCCAACACCAAACCGGAGAAGTCCATCACCAGTGCGATGAGGATGATGTGCATGACGTTGGGCATGATGTGGCGCGTGAGGATGCGCATGGATGAGACGCCAAAGGATTGTGCCGCTTGGATGTATTCCATCTCGCGCAATTTCAGTGTCTCGCCGCGCAGCAGGCGGCACAGGCCTGTCCAACTGGTCAGCCCCAAGATCAGGCACAACGCCACCAGCCTCATATCAGCGCGTGCCGCCGAAGTTTCGAACCATTCAGGATGTGTATCGATGGTGACTTGCATCATTAACACCGCCGCCGCGATAAGCAGCACGCTGGGGATGGAACTCAGCACTGTGTAGATGTACTGGATGACATCATCCACCCAGCCACGGAAGTAGCCCGCCGCGACGCCTAAGAACAAGGCCAATGGCAAGGTCACCAGCGTCGTCACCGTACCGATGATGAGGCCGGTGCGTATGCTCTTGAGCGAGAGGTACAACACATCTACACCGACCTTGTCTGTGCCCAACACGTGATAGACAGTGGATAGATTTGCGATAGCGCCGATGAGCGTAGAAATTACAAGAATAGTAATCAGCAACGAGCTGCACCATCCCCTCTCCCGCAGGCGGGAGAGGGCTAGGGTGAGGGACTTGGAACGCGCATCACTTCCTGCAATTACCTGCTTCGATTG
>Ga0074196_10390_pt1 | contig 35201 bp, 26 predicted proteins | sample EPASupsiteSAE300_FD_64214 | JGI IMG/M metagenome (GOLD analysis project Ga0074196, IMG submission 64214) | Bioremediated contaminated groundwater from EPA Superfund site, New Mexico - Sample SAE3-00 | ecosystem: Environmental > Aquatic > Deep subsurface > Groundwater > Contaminated ... | reverse complement strand
CAGCTTGTCGATGTCCGCGGCATTACCTTGTGGATGCAGGCCTTCGTACACGCTGACCCAATCGGGACGATAGGTTTGGCTGTTGTAATCCCACTCGTGATAGTGACGCGGAGGCAAACCCTTCATCTCTTCGCCCAGCTCTGGATTTCGATGTTGATCTGCCGCCACTTCCCCTTCATCGTCTTCTTCCATGAAGTACCACATGTGACGATTGTCATCGCGGAACCCTACTTCTGTATCTTTGAAGTGTGTCTTGGGCAGGTTGTCACTTTGCAATCGGCTGCGCGCAATAAAGGTTACGGCGATATCAACAACACTCTGTGTACTCGATTCACCCTGCTGCATCAGCTCATGAAAGCGACGCGCGAACTCGATGGTGTGAACGTTCTTATATGGGTGGTTCGCATCCAGAATGGCGCGCGACAACATCGCCAAACGATGGCGCACCCCAGATTCTTTCTCATGGTCACATGCATCTTCCGCTGGAATGGGATGCAAAGCGGTTAAGATTGGACGCAAGCCTGGATACTCACGCATGGCCAAGAACTCCACACGGCAGTCTTCCAACGCCTCCACCGCCATGCGTTGTGACGGGCTCAAGTTGTCTGCGGATATGGCTTTAGTCCAACGGCGGTGAGCAATGATGTGCGCCAACGCGGCACGATAACGGTCGATACCCGAAACACCCTGTGCATCGTCATAGACATCGGGTAGACGAATGCCGAGCTGGTCATAATAGGGCATCGGTTTGCGCAACTCATCGAAGGCACTGGAATACGGGATGAGCATGTCTTCGTCTTGCCACAATCCGCGCATATACATGCCTAGCTTGCGGTCGTTATCCACCAGCAAGGTGCCGTGGCGCTCGCGCTGCATCACGGCTTTGCTGTCTGCGGAATGCAGGCTGAAATATTCGGTTTGGCGCTCTGGATGATCCTCGTAATAACGCACGCCGTAATCCACCCAATTCTTCAGGCCAGACAAAGATAATTGACCCAGCAAGATCGGTATCTGCTTGAACATCTCTGGCAGGCCAGGACTGGGAAAAGTCTGGTGAATTCCATGCACAGAACCTGTGGTGCGCTCCATCAAATCTAAGGCGATAGAAAGATAGTCACTAATCTGGTCACGCGTGGGTAGTCTGCGCGCGGTCACGGGCAACGATTGCAAGAATGGGACGATGGCTTTGCCGTTGGGTGACTTCCACATCTTGCGAATGAACAGCATGATGTCGATGAGCGAATCCTCTCCCACCGACTTGGCGACACTCGGCCACGCTTCCAGAAAGATCAGGATGGGTTCAGCACCCCGGCCCATCTTGCCAAGGAAGCGGGCTTGCTCGATGTATTCCTCCAACCCTTTGTTGGATAGTTGTGCCAGTGCTTCCTGCATACACTCAGGAAACACTTCTGCCACGCGCGGAAAACCGCAATCCAAGTTCTTCCAATAGGATTGCAGCTCCGATGGGATTTCCACCTCTGGGGTTGCCATGATTTATGCGAATGTCGCTGCGATGGCGTGATCCAATGTGTCGCGTATGTCAGCATCATCGGTGATGGGTCGCACTAAGGCCATTCGGCAAGCGGCTTTGACCTCGACACCCCCTTTGATCAGCGTCGCTGCGTACACTAGCAAACGGGTGGAGATACCTTCGTCCAGTCCGTGACCCTTGAGGTTACGAGCCGCTTGGCCGATCTTCACCAGCTTGCTTGCCAATTCCACCTCGATACCTGCTTCTTTGCTCAAGATGTCCGCCTCGATCTTTGCAGCCGGATAGTCGAACTCGAATGCAGTGAAACGTTGTTTGGTAGATTGCTTCAAGTCTTTCATCAGACTTTGATAGCCTGGGTTGTACGAGATGACCAATTGGAAATCGGGATGCGCTGCGATCAGCTCGCCCTTCTTATCCAACGGCAAGGTGCGACGGTGGTCGGTCAGCGGGTGTATCACCACGGTAGTGTCCTGGCGCGCCTCGACGATCTCGTCCAGATAGCAGATAGCGCCGATTCGCGCCGCGGTCGTCAGCGGACCATCCAGCCAGCGCGTGCCGTTAGCATCCAGCAGATAGCGCCCGACGAGGTCGCTTGCGGTCATGTCTTCGTTACATGCCACGGTGATGAGTGGCTTGTTCAGCTTCCACGCCATGTATTCGATAAAGCGCGATTTACCGCAGCCTGTCGGCCCTTTCACCATCACCGGCAAACGTGCTGCGTAAGCGGCTTCATAGAGCATCACTTCATCGCCTTGAGCTTGGTAGAACGGCTCTTTACCGACTTTGTATTGATCTTTGTTTGTCATTTTTTGACTCCTGTCCCGCATGTGACCACACACGCCAAACGGTATTGAATCTTGGAAAAAAACGCCCCCATCGTGTGGGGGCGCGTTTTTTACTACTTTCGATACATCTGAGCTTACTTGTGTACGCCCAGCTTTTCGCGCCAGCCTGGGAATATCTTGTCTGCGTCTTTAGGGAAAGATTCAAACGCGCGCGCAAACTCTTTGTGAGATTTTGCATACTCGATTGGATCGTGACCACCCTTCCAGCACTCATACGATTGACGCAGAGAAATCGCGCCAGCTGCTGGAGAGTCGATGTGACCGTAAGAACCGCCACCGGATGTGTTGATGACATTGCCGTGACCCAAGTTCTCGAAGAATCCTGGCAGACGCAATGCATTCATACCGCCGGAGATGATTGGTGTCGTTGGCTTCATGCCGTGCCACTCTTGATGGTAGAAAGGACCATCTGCAGAATCACGCTCGATCATGTAAGCGATGATACGGTCGTCTTTGCCGCCTTCCATTTTGCCGAAGCCCATTGTGCCGACGTGGATGCCGGAAGCACCTTGCAGACGGGACATCTTCGCCAAAACAAACGCTGTGTAGCCGCGCTTGGAAGAAGGAGAAGTCACCGCACCGTGGCCTGCACGATGGTAGTGCAGGTATTGGCCAGGGTACTGGCGACGAGCTGTCGTAACCATGCCTGGACCACCGACATAACCGTCAACAAGGAAAGCTACCTTGTTTGCATCTGGACCGAAAGTTTCCAAGATGTAATCGGCACGAGCCAACATTTCATAGTGGTCGTCCGCAGTGATGTTTGCAGAGAACAACTTGGCTTGACCTGTCTCATCCATTGCGCGCTTCATGGAGTCGTAAACCAATGGGATGACTTTCTTAGTTGGGCAGAAAGTCTGGTTACCTTGTGGCTCATCGTTCTTGATGAAGTCGCCGCCCAACCAGAATTGGTAAGCCGCTTTAGCGAATGGCTCAGGACGCAGACCCAACTTAGGCTTGATGATGGTGCCGGAGATGTAGCCGCCGTTTACGCGCGGACGACCCAAGATGTTCCACATGTCGCTGATGTCCATGGCTGGGCCATCGAACAGACGCAACATCGACCAAGGAACGTAAAAGTCTTGCATCTGCAAGTTTTCAACATCACCCATACCTTGGTTGTTACCAATCGCCAAGGTCAGGAATGAAACGATCATTGCGCGGCCATCGGTCACGTTGCGGTCGAACAATTCGTTCGGGTAAGCCACCTTCATGATGCCCTTGGCTTCGTCGATGAAGTACACCAGCGCGTCAACGCCCTTGGTGAAATCGTCGGTGGTGCTCACTTCAACGTTGGTGCCTGTCGAAGATTCAGCCGCGATGTGCGCAGCCACTTCCAGATATCCGTAACCCTTTGCAGGTGTCATGGTGTAAGCAACCAGAATGTGCTTGTCACCTTTGATCAGATCTTCCTCTTTCAAACTCAGATCTGCATAACGATTTGATTGATCCATTGCCTTCTCCTCTGTCGTTAGAAATGTTTCTACTACGGTTTGAACTTTACGGCCTTGTTACTATAAATAACAGTCAAATGTTTTTATCAGAACCATAAGTAATGCTTATGATATAAAATCATGCCATTATGCTGCCATTGAGTTTGCGACAACTTCAGGTCTTCGAGAGCGTAGCGCGCCATTTGAACCATTCGCGCGCCGCAGCTGAGTTATTCCTATCGCAACCAGCAGTATCTATGCAAATCAAGCAGGCTGAACAGGTTATCGGAATGCCTTTGTTCGAGCAAGTAGGGAAAAAGCTATTTCTTACGGAAGCGGGGCGAGAGATGTTGCATTACTCGCGCTCTGTCGTTCTATTGATGCAAGAGATGGAGACGGTGTTCGACGAGATGAAGGGGTTGGAACACGGCCATCTCAATATCGCCGTCGTGAGCACGGCCAACTATTTCATGCCGCAACTGTTGGCGAAATTCATCCAAGCGCATCCCAAGATCAAGGTGAGCCTATCGGTCGCCAACCGCGACGCGGTAATCAAACAGCTCGCCGAGAACATCGCCGACCTCGCCATCATGGGGCAACCTCCAGATGGCACGGACATGGTGGCTGACCCCTTCATGGAGAATCCCTTGGTCGTCATCGCCGCACCCACACATCCGCTCTCTTCGGCATCTCATATTCAAGCTAGGCAGTTGGTGAAGGAGACATTCTTGCTACGCGAACAAGGCTCGGGAACGCGCGGTGTTGTCGAACGATTCTTTGCCAGCCACATGCTGCCACTCCCCGCCCACATGGCGATGGATACCAACGAAGCCATCAAGCAATCAGTACAAGCAGGCATGGGCATCGGCATCATCTCCAGCCATGGTATCGAATTAGAGCTTGAAACCAAACGACTGGTCGTGTTGGATGTCGATCACTTCCCTATCGTCCGGCACTGGTACATCGTGCATCGCAAAGATAAGCGCGCGTCTGTTGCCGCTCATGAATTCGCCCGTTTCCTAGAGGAAGAGTCACAGAACAGGGTGATTCGCTCTACTCCTGACACTTCGAAGAAGCCGGCCAATTCTGCAAAATTGGCTAAATGATTGTCCAAACGGGGGCATCCCTGTACAGTTAGACACTCAAGCAACTTGGGCTAGAAACAAAATGAGCAAAGAAATTCTGGAATTTTTGAAGAAGAATGGCGAGAAACTCGATTCCGAGATCGCGGAGGCGATGGGTGTGTCTCTGGCTAATGCCCGCACACAGCTGGCGGAACTCGCCGCCAAAGGCGAGATCATGGCCTGCCACTCCACTCGGTTCGATGCGAAGGGTAAAAAAATTGAAGGCATCAAATGCCGTTTGGCGGGCTTCATCCCGCCGGCCGCACCAGGCCGTAAATCTAAATCACAGTTGAAATTGTCGTAACTGTTGCAGCAACGGTTTCGTCCCAACTATCTAGCAGGATATCCGTCCACACTGACGTCTCAAGTGCGGCACGCCATTGAACAAGGCACTTTCGGCTCACTTCTCAAAACAAGATATCCACTTGCTCGCGCGGTGCGCACTGATAAGTCTTTATACGACTTTGTATCCGTCATCAAGAACCAGTTCCTACGCAACGCCGAGCCGTTGAGTCGCGTCGAATTCGACAACAAGTTGCACATTCTGAAGAACGCATTAGGCACCCATACCACGCTCTCTCGTGTGCAGGGAAGCAAACTCAAATCCAAACGCGAACTCCGCGTGGCCTCCATTTTTAAAGAGATGCCGGAAGCTTTCCTGCGCATGATCGTGGTGCACGAGCTGGCACACTTGAAGGAGCGCGAACACAACAGAGCCTTCTATCAGTTGTGTCGGCATATGGAACCAGAATATGCGCAACTCGAGTTCGAACTGCGTGCCTATCTGACTTATCTGGATGCGGGTGGCGCACCGTTATGGTCGGCCACGGGCGGTATCAGTCCTCCAGCGACCTGACTTTCACCGTCTTACCTTTCACCTTACCTGCGGACAATCTCTTCACTGCCTCACGCGCGATGCTACGAACGACTGCAACATAGGTCGACATATCGGTCACGGTGATCTTACCCACTTGTTCACGAGTGAAGCCTGCCTCGCCAGTAAGTGCGCCCAACACATCACCAGGACGGATCTTTTCTTTACGGCCACCGAGTATCTGCAAGGTCACCATAGGGGGCACCAAGCGCGCGTCATTGGTGGTCTTCAGCTCTTCCACCAGATGCCACTCCGGTTCGCTACCCATCATCTTGGAGATGCAATCGACGCGATACATGTCTGCTGGGGTGCAGATACTGAAGGCCCATCCGTCTTCGTCCGCACGGCCTGTGCGTCCGATACGGTGGACGTGTATCTCGGGGTCGGGTGTGACATCCACATTGATAACGGCTTCTAGTTGCGCGATGTCCAAACCACGCGCCGCCACATCGGTCGCGACCAATACGGAACAGCTGCGGTTGGCGAACTGGATGAGCACTTGGTCGCGCTCGCGTTGCTCTAGGTCACCATTCAAGGTCAGTGCTTTGATACCGTGAGATTGCAATACGTCCAACAAGTCGCGGCATTGCTGTTTCGTATTACAGAAAGCCAGTGTGCTGACGGGGCGAAAATGCTTGAGCAAGGTTGCTACCGTTTGCAGGCGCTCACCCTCGCTCACTTCATAGAAACGCTGACGTATCTTGCTGGCTTCGTGCTTCTCTTCCAGCGTGATCTGCTGCGGCTCACGCATGAATTTCTTAGCCAAGCCTGCGATACCTTCGGGATACGTTGCCGAGAACAGCATGGTCTGACGTTGTGCCGGACAGTGCTTGATGACGAACGCGATGTCATCGTAAAAGCCCATGTCCAACATACGATCCGCTTCATCCAGCACCAAAGTGTCTAGTGCTTCCAGATTCAAACTCCCGCGTTCCAGATGATCCATGATGCGCCCCGGCGTACCCACGACGATGTGTGCACCGTGCTCCAAACTCTCACGCTGTGGGCGCATGGTCGCACCACCGCACAGCGACAATATCTTGATGTTGTCGGCGAAGCGCGCCAAGCGACGCAGCTCTTGCGTGACTTGGTCGGCCAGTTCGCGTGTAGGACACAGCACCATCGCTTGCACTGCAAAGCGCCGAGGATTGAGTTTGGTGAGCAAAGGCAAGGAGAACGCCGCCGTCTTACCGCTCCCTGTTTTAGCTTGTGCGATAAGGTCTTTGCCTGCCAGCGTGATGGGTAGGCTCGACGCCTGAATCGGTGTCATGTTGCGGTATTCGAGTTGCTCCAAGATTGCGAACATCGCAGGAGCAAGTGGCAGCTCTTTGAATGAACGTCCTGCAACAGCGTTTTCTGACGCAGGTGTAGTAGGGGTCGAAGATGTCATCACGCTGTTCACCGCTCTCGCGGCGGCCTCAATTTTCGTTTTACATAGAAACAAAAAGCGACCTAAAGGTCGCTTTTCGCTTGCTGCCTATTTCTATACTTACTTAACGATCGCGTTCAATTCGCCTTTAGCGTAACGGTTCGCCATCGCTTCCAACGAAATTGGTTTGATCTTGCCAGCTTGACCAGCAGCGCCAAATGCTTCGTAACGCATCACACATATCTGCTTCATCGCCTTGGTAGTTTCAGCCAAGAACTTACGTGGATCGAAGTCCTTTGGATTCTGTGCCAAGTAGCGACGTGTCGCACCTGTGGAAGCCATACGCAAGTCGGTGTCGATGTTCACTTTACGCACACCGTGCTTGATGCCTTCAACGATCTCTTCAACAGGGACGCCGTATGTCTGTGGCATCTGGCCGCCGAATTCGTTGATGATCTTCAACCATTCTTGAGGAACGGAAGATGAACCGTGCATCACGAGGTGGGTGTTAGGGATACGTGCGTGGATCTCTTTGATGCGGCTGATCGCCAAGGTGTCGCCTGTGGGCGGCTTGGTGAACTTGTAGGCGCCGTGGGAAGTACCGATCGCGATCGCCAGTGCGTCAACTTGTGTCAACTTGACGAACTCAGCTGCTTCATTCGGGTCGGTCAGCAGTTGGTCGTGGCTCAGCACGCCTTCCGCACCGTGGCCGTCTTCTTTTTCGCCGTGGCCAGACTCCAGAGAACCCAAACAACCCAGTTCGCCTTCGACGGAAACACCGACTGCGTGGGACATGTTCACGACATTACGAGATACGTTGACGTTGTATTCAAATGAAGAAGGTGTCTTACCGTCAGTCATCAAAGAACCGTCCATCATCACGCTGGAGAAGCCAGAGCGGATCGCGTTGATACATACGCCTTCGGATGCGCCGTGGTCTTGGTGCATAACGACTGGGATGTGTGGATACATCTCGACAGCCGCTTCGATAAGGTGACGCAAGAATGGCTCACCAGCGTACTTACGCGCACCAGCGGAACCTTGCATGATCACGGGGCTGTTAGTTTGATCAGCCGCTTCCATGATCGCTTTGACTTGTTCCAAGTTGTTCACGTTGAACGCTGGCAAGCCATAGCTATGTTCAGCGGCGTGATCGAGAAGTTGACGTAGGGATACGAGTGCCATATTTCCTCCTGATTAAAATAAATTTCAAATCGTTTAAGTGATGCAGTTTAGTTTCTATCTGTGTCTCGCTCAACCACTTAGGTTTTGCGGTGATCGCCCACACGTACGATCTTCATAGTGTTGGTATGGCCCGCCTTACCGACGGCTTCGCCAACCGTGATCACAATCATGTCGCCCTCTTGTACCCAGCCTTTATCCACTAGGGTCTGCTCTGCATTGAGCATCTCTTGCGATTGGTCTTTGGCTGCGGAATGGAATACTACGGGATGCACACCACTGAACAATGTGACCTTGGTCAACGTCTCTTGCACCGGCGTCAAAGCAAAGATCGGCACATCCGCGTTCATACGAGACATCCACAGGGCCGTCGAGCCAGATTGGGTCAATGCGACGATGGCCTTCACCTTGAAATGGGAAGCCGCGTACAGCGCTGACATCGCGATGGATTGGTCGATGCGCGTGAATTTTTGCGAAACGGTACGACGATCCACCGCATGGTGTTCTGCTTCTCGCTCTGCGCTGAGGCAGATACGCGCCATGGCTTCGATGGTTTCGACTGGATAATCGCCCACCGCAGTCTCCGCCGACAACATCACGGCATCGGTACCATCCAACACAGCATTCGCCACGTCAGACACTTCAGCTCGGGTCGGAATCGGAGCCGTGATCATGGACTCCATCATCTGAGTCGCTGTGATGGCAAGCTTGTTACGCTCGCGTGCCATCTTGATCATTTTCTTTTGCAGACCAGGGACCGCCGCATCGCCGACTTCGACGCTTAGATCTCCACGCGCCACCATGATGGCATCGGAGGCATCAATGATCTCAGCCAGAACTGGGATCGCTTCCGCGCGCTCGATCTTGGCCAACAGCATCGCTTTACCGCCTGCTGCGTGCATCAACGTACGAGCCAGTTTCATATCATCCGCACAACGTGGGAAAGAAACCGCCAGATAGTCAGCTTTTATCAGCGCAGCCGTCTTGATGTCTTCTTTGTCTTTGTCGGTCAGCGCGGGGGCTGTCAATCCGCCACCCTTGCGATTGATACCCTTGTTGTTGGACAAAACACCGCCACGTACAACGACGCAATGCACTTCCGTACCCTTGACGCTGGTGACGTGAAATTCCAACAAACCGTCGTTCAACAATAGAACGGTGCCTTCTTCAACATCATTAGGCAGTTCTTTGTAGTCCAACCCGACGCGTTCTTGATTTCCCAATCCATCCAACGATGCATCTAGGATGAAAGCGTCGCCTTTGTTCAAAACGATCTTGTCGTTGACGAATTTACGCACACGGATCTTTGGTCCTTGCAGGTCAGCCAAGATACCGACGGTACGACCTACTGCCGCCGCCGCCGCGCGTACTGTGTCCGCACGCTTCATGTGATCTTGGGCCGATCCATGAGAGAAATTCATCCGCACCAGATCGACTCCAGCGCGGATCATTGCCTCAAGGACTTTTTGATCGCTGGAAGCAGGGCCCAGCGTTGCAACTATTTTTGTTCTACGCAGCATGTGATTCCTAGTTAATTAAGACTTTGCGCGTTCTTCCAGAATCGCTACAGCAGGCAATGTCTTGCCTTCGAGGAACTCTAGGAATGCGCCGCCTGCAGTGGAGATGTAAGACACCTTGTCGTAGATGTCGTACTTCTGGATCGCAGCGATAGTGTCACCGCCGCCAGCCAAGGTGAATGCCTTGGTATTGGCGATCGCCATTGCGATTGTTTTTGTACCTTCGCCGAACTGGTCGAACTCGAACACGCCGACTGGGCCGTTCCAAACTACGGTGCCTGCCTTCATGATGATGTCAGCCAGCTCTTGCGCAGACTTAGGGCCGATGTCGAAGATCATTTCGTCTTCTGCGACATCTTTCGCGTCTTTCAAGATCGCTGGGGTGTTCTCGTTGCCAGGAACGAAAGGTGCAGCCTTGCCCACAACGACGTCAGTCGCGATGGGGATGGATGCGCCGCGCGCTGTCATCTTGGCGATCAACGCTTGTGCGGTTGGCACCAGATCGTTCTCGCACAAAGATTTTCCTACTGGGTGGCCCGTCGCCTTCAAGAAAGTGTTAGCGATACCACCGCCAACCACCAGTTGTTCGCATTTCTCAGACAAGGATTCCAATACAGTCAACTTGGTCGAAACTTTAGAACCTCCAACGATAGCCACCATTGGACGTGCCGGGCTCAACAACGCCTTGGTCAGCGCTTCCAACTCTTCCGTCAACAAGATGCCTGCGGCAGCAACGGGAGCGAACTTCGCTACTCCGTGTGTAGATGCTTCAGCACGGTGAGCCGTACCGAATGCGTCCATCACGAACACGTCGCACAGAGCGGCGTATTTCTTTGCCAACTCATCGGTGCTCTTTTTCTCGCCTTTGTTGAAGCGGCAGTTCTCCAACAGAACCAATTCACCTTCAGCGACTTGGAATCCACCATCGATCCAATCTTTGATCAGACGTACTGGCTTGCCCAACTTGTTAGCGATGCAATCAGCGACTGGCTTGAGAGAGTTCTCTTCGGAGTAGATGCCTTCTTCTGGACGCCCCAAGTGGGAAGTCACCATTACTTTTGCACCGGCCTTCAGCGCCGCGTTGATGGTTGCCATGGAGGCAGTGATACGTGCATCGGAAGTTACTTTGCCGTCTTTGACGGGCACATTCAGATCAGAGCGGATAAGGACGCGTTTGCCCTTCAGATCCAGATCGGTCATTTTGATAACAGACATGATTTTTCCTTTGAACCAAGTGAAGAGGGCTGGCACTGCCAGCCCTGAACGAGGCGAATTACTTAGCGACGTGACGAACCAAACGCATCAAGTTGCAGGTATAGCCATACTCGTTGTCATACCAAGCGACCACTTTAACGAAGGTCGGATCCAGCGCGATGCCTGCTTCTGCATCGAACACGGAAGGTTGTGGGCAACCACGGAAGTCAGTGGAAACCACTTTCTCATCGGTATAGCCCAGAACGCCTTTAAGTGGGCCATTTTCAGAAGCGGATTTCATCGCCTTGCAGATCTCGTCGTAGGTTGCTGGCTTGTTCAATTCAACCGTCAGATCAACCACAGAAACGTCTGAAGTAGGTACGCGGAATGCCATACCTGTCAGCTTCTTGTTCAGTTCTGGGATCACCACACCTACAGCCTTCGCTGCGCCAGTAGAAGAAGGGATGATATTTTCCAAGATACCGCGGCCACCACGCCAATCTTTGTTAGATGGGCCATCAACTGTCTTTTGTGTCGCTGTCGCAGCGTGCACAGTCGTCATCAGACCACGTTTGATACCGAATGTGTCGTTCAATACTTTAGCGACCGGTGCCAAACCGTTGGTTGTGCAAGATGCTGCAGAAACGATGTTCTCGCCTTTGTAAGTCTCGTGGTTGACACCATAAACGAACATCGGTGATGTGTCTTTGCAAGGAGCGGACATCACCACTTTTTTAGCGCCTGCCTTGATGTGTGCTTCGCAAGTTTCTTGTGTCAAGAAGAAGCCAGTACATTCGATGACGATGTCCGCACCTACTTCGTTCCACTTCAGATTTGCAGGGTCGCGCTCTGCTGTCAGGCGGATCTTCTTGCCGTTCACAACCAGATTGCTACCGTCCACCTTCACGTCGCCATTGAAGCGGCCGTGTACGGAGTCGTACTTCAGCATGTATGCCAAGTAGTCAGGCTCGAGCAAGTCGTTGATCGCAACGACTTCGATCTCTGGAAAATCTTTAGCTGCTGCACGGAACACCATACGACCGATACGACCGAAACCATTGATACCAACTTTGATAGCCATTGTTTTCTCTCCCGTTTAGTTAATTAATCTTGTGTCGCTCACAGCACGCTCTTAACTGTTTTCACGACATTCTCTACTGTGAAACCAAAGTGCTTGAACAATTCTGGCGCAGGTGCGGATTCGCCGAAACAATCCATACCGATGACTGCGCCATCCAAGCCAGTATATTTGTACCAACCGCTGGTCACGCCCGCTTCGACAGCAACGCGCTTCACACCCTTGGTCAGGACGCTGTCTTTGTATGCTTGGTCTTGTGCATCGAACACGTTGGTGCAAGGCATGGAGACCACGCGCACATTCACGCCTTCGGCGGCCAATGTCGCTTGAGCTTTCATCGCCAAGTCCACTTCAGAGCCTGTCGCGATGATGATCGCTTGAGCTTTGCCACCTGCCGCTTCAGACAATACATAACCACCCTTACGGATGTTGGCGATCTGCGCTGCATCACGTTTTTGGAATTGCAGGTTCTGACGGCTGAAGATCAAGCTGGAAGGACCATTCTTACGCTCAACCGCAGCGACCCAAGAAACCGCAGATTCCACGGTGTCGCAAGGACGCCATGTTTCCATGTTCGGGATGTAACGCAGTGTCGCGGTTTGCTCAACTGGCTGGTGAGTCGGACCATCTTCGCCCAGACCGATGGAGTCGTGGGTGAACACATAGATCACGCGTTGTTTCATCAGCGCGGACATACGCAACGCGTTACGCGCGTACTCGGAGAACATCAGGAAGGTACCGCCGAATGGCAACAAACCACCGTGCAAGGCCATACCATTCATGATGTGAGACATGCCGAATTCACGCACGCCGTAGCTGATGTAATTACCTGTTGACTTACCGGAAACGTGCTTAGCACCCACCCAGTTAGTCAGGTTAGAACCTGTCAAGTCAGCGGAACCGCCCAAGAATTCTGGCAACGCAGGTTGCAAGGCATTGATTGCATTTTGCGATGCTTTACGAGTCGCGATAGTTTCGCCCTTGGCGTTGATGTCGGCAATCGCCTTAGTAGCGTGTTCTGCCCAGTTCGCTGGCAGGTCACCCTTCATGCGGCGCTCGAATTCTGCTGCCTCTTTCGGAAAAGCGGCGCGGTAAGCTGCAAATTTCTTGTTCCAATCACCTTCCAGTGCTGCGCCTTTTGCCTTTGCATCCCAAGCTTCGTAAACGTGCTTTGGGATCTCAAACGGAGGGTAGTTCCAACCGATGTGCGCGCGAGTCGCTGCGACTTCTGCGTCGCCCAAAGCGGCACCGTGAACATCGTGGCTGTCTTGTTTGTTAGGAGAACCTGCTCCGATGATTGTTTTGCAACAAATCAACGATGGTTTGTCAGTCACTGCCTTGGCAGCTTGTACAGCTGCTTCGATAGCAGCTTGGTCATGACCTTGTACGTTAGCAATGACGTGCCAGCCGTAAGCTTCGAAACGTTTTGCTGTATCGTCGGTGAACCAGCCGTTTGTGTGACCATCAATGGATATCTCATTGTCATCCCAGAAGGCGATCAGCTTGCCCAAGCCCCATGTGCCTGCCAATGCGCAAGCTTCGTGAGAGATGCCTTCCATCATGCAACCGTCACCCATGAACACATAGGTGTGGTGATTGACGATCTCGTGACCTGGTTTGTTGAACTCAGCAGCCAGCAATTTTTCCGACATCGCAAAACCAACTGCATTGGTGATACCTTGACCCAATGGACCTGTCGTTGTCTCGACACCAACGGTGTAACCGAATTCTGGATGGCCTGGTGTCTTGGAGTGCATCTGACGGAAGCGTTTCAACTCATCCATCGGCAAGTCGTACCCTGTGAGGTGCAGCAAAGAGTAGATCAACATCGAGCCGTGGCCGTTCGATTGCACGAAACGATCGCGATCAGCCCACTTCGGATTTGACGGGTTGTGACGCATATGGCCGCGCCATACCACGTCAGCTATCTCTGCCATGCCCATCGGCGCACCCGGATGACCAGAGTTTGCTTTTTGAACTGCGTCCACAGCCAGCATGCGAATCGCGCCGGTGATGTCGTTAAATTTGGGTGGGTTTACGTTGCGCGCTGCTGACATTTCCAATCTCCTCCGAAGAAACTTACTGAATTGAGCACTTATTGCATTTAAGGTCGTCAATTATGCCTCAACGACGGGGGTTAGGGCAACCTGAGCATACCCCTAGGCTTTAATATGGAGCCTTACAATTTGCCTTAGCCTGTTTTTTTTGGGGGCTTTATGCCCAGTTGCTTGAGTTTGCGATACAGGTGGGTGCGTTCGATACCGATCTTGTCTGCGAGCTCGGCGATGTTGCCTGCTGATTGACTGATATGGTGGTTCAGATACAGGAAGTCGAAGCGCTCTCTCGCTTCTCTGAAGGACATCTCAACGTCTAATTCAAGCTTCATCTTCCCATCCTCCGTAGCGGTATCTGACTGGGGGGTCGGCCGACTCGGAGGCGCAATGGCACTCTGCTGCAAGACCTGCGCCACAGTGGCTAACAACTTTTTCAGTGCGATAGGCTTCTCCAAAAAATCCACCGCACCGATGCGTGTCGCTTCAAGCGCCGTCTCTATCGTGCCGTGTCCTGACATCATGATGACTGGCATAGTGAGCTTGTCTTGCGCCACCCATTCTTTCAGCAAGGTCAGACCGTCGGTATCTGGCATCCAGATATCCAGCAACACGATATCGGGTGAATGCTGTTCCAGCATGGTGCGCGCTTGTGCCGCGTTCTCTGCAAGATGGACGCCATATCCTTCGTCGAACAGGATCTCGGACAACAACTCGCGGATCCCGCCCTCGTCATCCACCACCAATACGTTCTTTGTCATGTCAAACCTCCTCGGTTGCTTCTTCCAACAATGGGAGCAGGATGCTGACGCAGGTGCCCCCTTGTGGTTGGTTCTCTATAGAAATCTTGCCGCCGTGTTCTTCCACGATCTTTTTCACGATAGGCAGGCCTAGCCCCGTTCCTTTGGGCTTGGTCGTCATATAGGGTTCGAAGGCGCGCGCCAGCAACTGCTCCGGGAATCCACTGCCGTTATCGGCAATGGTCAGTTTGAGCATGCCTTCCGCCGAGTTCATCGTGGACAGGATGATCTGTCGCTGTGCTGTTTGTTGTAGTGCATCGTGTGCGTTCTGCAACAGGTTATGCACGACTTGCCGCAACCGCGTCGCATCCCCATCCACCCAAGTACGATCTGCTCCCAGCCTCAGCGTGATGGGACTGCTGTTTGCTTCATACAATCCCATCACCTCGTTGATCAGCTGATGGATATCCAGCCTCGCCAATTTGGGCGCAGGCGCGCGCGCATAATCTGCAAATTCGGTCACCATATTCTTCATAGCCGCTACTTGGCTGACGATGGTCTGCGTCGCACGCTCCAACAGCTGTGCGTCTTTTTCGTCAAGCTTAGTGGCTAACTTGTGTTGCAAGCGCTCTGCCGAAAGTTGGATGGGCGTGAGCGGGTTCTTGATCTCGTGTGCCAAACGACGTGCGACCTCACCCCATGCCGCTTGTCTCTCCGCCTGCAACAGATGGGTGATGTCATCGAACACCACGACATGGCCTGTCTCAGATTCTGTCGTGAGCCGCGTGCCGTTCATCAGCAAGACCTGATCACCGTTCTTGCTGATGCGTTCGATCTGACGTTGCCATGCGGTATCTTGAGCGGTCGCCAGTCCTTGGGTGACTGCGTCGATAAAAGGTCGCAGCAGCACGTGGTCGTTCCACAAGGTCTGCAGGTTCTTGCTGTTCATCTCTTGCAAAGAGACGCCTAATATTTGACTCGCGCTGGCATTGGTCGAACGTAAATTGAATTGTTCGTCCAACACCAACACGCCCGATGATAAGTGCGCCAATACGCTTTCCAAGTGCGTCTTCGCATCTTCGACTTGGCGTTGCTGCTGTTCACCCAAACGCTTTGCGGCAGACAATTGAGAAGTCATCTGATTGAACAGCGCCGTCAATCCACCCAACTCATCTTTGCTTTGCACGGGGTAGCTGCTACTGAAGTCGCCCTTGGCTACGGCACGCGTACCTTCGGCAAGTGCCGCCAACGGCGCACTCAGTCTCGCGCTGAAGAAGAATGCCGTAGACACTGCACTCAACACCACGATCAATAATGACAAGGTCAACGTGATCCAATACAGGCGCTTCAACCCGAGCCTAGACAAGGTCAGCTGCTGATAGTCCCCATACACCGACTGTACCGTCTCGGCATCAGCAGCCAATTGTTTTGGTACGGGTTGGGCGAATTGCAGCACTCGCCTATCCTCGGACCACATCGTGGAACGGATAGGAACTAGAACGCGCAACATCAAACCATCATCAGGCAGAGCGTCCACTGAACTGTAACTACCACGCCCCCACGCCTCTTTGATCATAGCGGTCGTAGGTGTATCTATCTTCGAATTGCGCCGCTTTCCCACTGCTGCGAACAATTTGCCATTGCTTCCAAACACGGCCGCTTCTTGCACACTGCCTTCCGCGATGAATCTTGCCAATGTCTCGCTGTTCCTGCTCGGGTCCTGGTCTGCCACGATCATGGCGACGAACTGTCCTTTCTTGGTCAGCTCATCCAAACCGTTCTGTAGCGTGCTGCGCGCAAGGTTCAAACCGCCCTCTAACGCTTTTTCGACGCGCACATCGAACCACGACTCAATGCTCTTGCCGAGGAATTGCACCGACACTGCGTACATCAACACGCCAGGCAACACGGCGATCAAGACAAAGAATGTAGCCAAACGCAACGTGAGTTTTGCGCCATATATCTTCTGCTTGAGCTTCGTCCTCAATTGCCAGAACTGGTAGGCGACCAGCACGAACAACCCGACGGCCAATGCCCCTGTCAGTGCTAGTACCGTGTAATAGTTGCGAGAGAGCAGATCGGTATCAGCGCTGATGCTGGAAAGCATGTACAACAAGATCGCACCCGCGATGCCGCAGAATAGGATGAAATATTTCATCGCGTATCCTCGCTTCCCGGTGCCTCAGCGTTGATGTCCCAGTGGTATAGCTTAGATTCGACGCTCCATTGGTCGCTCGTCAACGCATTGACTTGAAGCGGTTTGGGCAACTGTTTCAGATCGAGGCGCATAGAGGCGGTCGCGCCGATCTGGCTGTTTTTCTTGGCCAGACGGGCAAGGTAACCACCACCCGAGTTGTCCAACAAGTCCGCAGGGATAGCAGGTGAGGTCTGATAACCGACCGACCGCAAGGCATCCTTGAGTTCAAAGAAACTTTGGAACAATCCACCGCGCGAAAGTCGATATTGCCGAGTGAGGGTGTTGTAGCTCAGCTTGGTGGTCTGCTCGAAACGCTCGATATCGGTATCCAGCCAATACCAGCGTGAACGATGCACTGACAGCTCACTCACAAAATACAAAGTGACACCGCGCTTGAGCGCCTCTTCCACAATTGTGGGCAATACGATCTTGAAATCAGCCGTCAGGCGGTAGCCTTCTTCGGTGAGACGCGCCTCGACTTTATTGATCTCGATACCTTCCGCGCCTGCTGAGGGTGCAAGGCAGGCGCAACAGAGTAGGCTGGCTACACTGAAGATGCTCTTAATGATGTTTGTGCAGCAACGCATAAAAGAATCCATCGTGCTGTTCGTTTGGTAAAAATTGCCCTGTTGGCGCAACCTCCGCCAGCGATACAGACTTTTCTTGGGATGCCTCGGGATGCTTCGATAAAAAATGATCGATCACGTGTTGGTTCTCTCTGGCAAAGACAGAACACGTACAGTAGAGCAATCTACCACCGTTATCCAATAACGCCCACAATGCTTCCAATATCTGCGCTTGCTGTCTGGCGAACGAATCAATATCAGCTGGGCGACGCAGCCACTTAATATCGGGATGGCGACGCACCACACCTGAAGCCGAGCAGGGTACATCGGCCAAGATACGCTGGAAGGGTTTGCCATCCCACCAATCTTTAGGTGTCGCCGCATCGCCGCAGACCACCTGTGCCTCCAAGTCTAGCCGCTGTAGATTCTCTCTCACGCGCGTGAGGCGTTGTTCTTCTTTATCCAGCGCAAGCAATTCGATATCCGCTCTCTCCAACATATGTGCTGCCTTGCCGCCGGGGGCTGAGCAAGCATCCAACACACGCATGCCTGAGCTGACTTGCAACAGATGGGCTGCGTATTGCGCACCTGCATCCTGTACCGACACCCAACCCTCTGCGAACTTCGGTAGTCGTTCGACACCTACGGGGTCTTGTACGATGAGTGCGTCGGGTGCCACTATCCGCGCAGCGATACCTTGCGTTTCGAGCAAGGTCAGATATTCGGTTGCTGTCGTGTGCCTAACGTTGACTCGTAATGTCATGGGCGGATGTTGATTCCCCGCAGCGAGGATACCTTGAGCTTTTTCACCGTACTGCTTTTTCAGGGCATCTATCCACCACTGAGGATAAGAGTACTTGCTTGCCTCTTCACGGTCTGCCGCAAGCAACAACGACTCGCGCTGACGCAAGAAATTGCGCAGTACCGCGTTGATCAGGCCACCCGATCTTGGATTGAGACGTTTGGCCGCACTTACCGCTTGATCCACGATCACATACTGGCCTGCTTTGGTGAATTCAAGTTGATACAGCGCGACCAGCAAAAGTGATTGGATCATCGCATCGCGCGCAGGATGATCCATCAGCCGATCACGCATGAACTCGAGTTTGCCGTAATGACGCAAGGTGCCGTAACACAGGTCTTGCAAAGCGCCTCGCTCTTGCGCGGTGTACGCCGCATGCTGACGCAAGCTCTCCGACAACACTTGATTGAGGTTGCGCCCTTCAAAGACGCTGATGACGATCCTAGCTGCTTCGAGTTGGATATGTTGCATGCTCAATACACGCCGAAGCGATCACCGATCTTGATTGGAAAACTCTGGATGAATTGGGCGACAGGCAACGCTTTCCCGCCCGGCTTCTGCATGACTTCGATGCCCAGCGCATCTTTGCCACATGCGACCCAGACACATTCTTTGTCAATGGCTAGAACGGTGCCCGCAGCATTCCCACCTAAATTCTGTTGGCGCATACGAGCGCGTATGACTTTGATCGGCGTATCGCCCATCGTCGTGTGTGCCACGGGGAAAGGGTAGTAGCCGCGCACGGCTCGATCCAACTGTTCAGCCTCCAGATTCCAATCGAGCAAAGCTTCAACCTTGGTCAGTTTGGTTGCATAGGTGGCCAGTTGGTCGTTCTGTTTTTCGGGATGCAACTGATTTTGTTCAACGAGTCGTAATGTTTCGACGATAGCTTCGGCACCCATTGCCGCAAGCTTGTCATGCATCGACTCCGCCGTATCGCTTTCTGTTATCTCGCACACCTTCTTCAGCAGCATGTCGCCCGTATCTAGGCCCACATCCATCTGCATGATGGTGATACCCGTCTCTTTATCGCCCGCCAAAATGGCACGTTGTATCGGTGCCGCACCACGCCAGCGGGGTAACAAAGAAGCATGTATGTTCAAACACCCTTGTTTGGGGAGTTGTAAGACCGCTTGTGGAAGGATCAAGCCATAGGCCGCGACCACCATCAAGTCTGCGTTCAGCGCTGCGATCTCTTTTTGCGCCTCTTCTGTCTTCAGCGTCACTGGTTGAAATACTGGAATGCCGCGTTGTAGTGCCAGTTGTTTCACGGGACTCGCCGTCAATTGCATGCCGCGCCCGGAAGGGCGGTCTGGTTGCGTCAATACCGCTACGACTTCGTACTTGTCTAGCAATGCCGCCAAGGCATGAGCGGCGAAATTAGGTGTGCCCGCAAAGATGATTCTCACAAGATCGTGCCGTTAAAACGTCTCGCGACGTTGCTTCTTCAGCTTGGCGCGGATGCGGGTCTGTTTAAGGTGGGACAGATGTTCGACGAACACCCGGCCTTGCAAGTGATCCATCTCATGTTGGATGCACACGGCTAATAATCCATCCGCTTCCAATTTAAATTCCTTGCCATTCTCATCCAATGCTTTGACGATGACTTTTTCAGCACGAGTGACTTTTTCATAGATACCTGGAACGGATAGACAGCCTTCTTCGCTTTCTTCCTCTCCTTCGGCATTCAGCTGCACGGGGTTGATCAACACCTTGAGATCGTTATGTTCTTCCGAAACGTCGATCACGACGATACGCTCATGCACATCGACTTGCGTCGCCGCTAAGCCTACGCCGGGTGCCGCATACATCGTCTCTGCCATGTCTTTGATCAGCTTGCGGGTCTGCTCGGTGACAGAAACCACAGATTTAGCCACCTTGTGTAGGCGAGGGTCGGGATACTGAAGAATTGGTAGAAGAGCCATAAATGCTTGCCAACTGAAGAGACTACATGCAGAATTTAAACAGGTGCGCAAACTTTGCACCGCATTTCTTTACTTTGCTGGGGTTTTCCATGCGCAAGATTATATCGCTGATTTGTCTCCTGTTGCCCATCCTTGCTAACGCTAACGAGGTACAGATACGCGAAGATGCGCCTGATCGCCACATCGTCGTCAAGGGAGACACCCTGTGGGACATCTCCGCAAAATTCTTCAAAGACCCATGGAAATGGCCTGAAATCTGGGCGCTCAACAGACAAGACATCAAAGACCCACACTGGATCTATCCGGGTAATGTGGTCTATCTGGACCGTCGTTCAGGCACACTTTCCACCACCCCCCCTTCTGCTGAATCGACATTAGCTGGTGAAACTACATTAGCCGCCGTACCAACCACCGTTGACGCGCCCGCAAACGACACCGAAAAATTCTCTCCCAAAGTGCGCGTGGTTGGTCAAAACAGCGAAGCGATTCCCGCCATCCCTTTGAACATCATCGGTTCTTTCTTAAGCAGGCCTTTGGTTGTCGAAGAAGGAGCGTTGGAGACTGCACCAAAGTTGGTCGGTACCTACGAGCAACGCACTTTGCTTTCCGCCAGTGACATCGCCTACGCACAGAACCTACCGTCAGACAAAGGAGTGCAATGGCAGATCTATCGTCCTAGCGTGACTTTTGTCGACCCTGATACGGACGAAGCGTTAGGGCAAGAGGTCTTATATCTGGGTGATGCAACAGTTGAAAAATTTGGCGACCCAAGCACTATGCGTATCACCCATGCCATATTGGAAATCAACAAGGGCGACTACTTCGCTCAGGCTGCTTCAGGTTATTCCGCGAACTTTCTACCCCATGCGCCCAACACCAAAATCGACGCCAAGATCATCTCGATCTACGGCGGTGTCGAACAAGCAGGGCAGCGTGCAGTCATCACTTTGAACAAAGGACAACGTGATGGCATCGAGATGGGGCACGTACTAGGCGTTTACCAAAAAGGCGAGGTGATCAAGACTAAGGGTTGGTTCACACCCAACGTCGTATTGCCAGATATGCGTTACGGCTTGGTGATGGTGTTCCGCGTATTCAACAAGGTGTCATACGCCTTGGTGATGGAAACCAAGTTGCCTGTTCAATTGCTGGACCGCGCAAGCACCCCTGAATAAATGTCGCTAGACGCCTCACTCGCGTCCTGGCTCAAACTCACCCAGATACCAGGGCTAGGTAACGAAGGCTTGCGGCGCTTGCTGCAATCCTTCGGCTCATCCGATGCCGTTCTCGATGCTTCTGCCTCATCACTCTCCCAATATGTAAAGCCCGCTGTCGCGAAAGCGATCAAGGGAGAGTTCGACTATGCACTTCTTGAAGTGGCTACCGCCTGGTTGGATGACCCGCGCAATCGGATCATCACATTGGCCGACGCCGAATACCCGCAGGCATTGCTGAATATCTCTGATCCTCCCCTGCTCTTATATGTAAAAGGTCGGCTCGACTTATTGAACGTGGGCTCACTTGCCGTCGTGGGCAGCCGTCATTCGACGGCACAAGGCGTGCGCAATGCGGAAGCCTTTGCCAAAGCCTCTTCCGAATCTGGCTTGTGCATCGTCAGCGGCATGGCACATGGTATCGACGCGGCAGCGCACAAAGGCGGTTTACAAGGAGTTGGTTCCAGCATCGCTGTTGTGGGTACAGGTCTGGATAAAGTCTATCCCGCCGCCAACCGTGAACTAGCCCATCAACTGGCTCAACACGGAACCCTCATCTCCGAATTCCCGCTGGGCACACCGCCGCTCGCTTCTAACTTCCCACGCCGCAACCGCATCATCAGCGGCTTGAGCGAAGGCTGCCTAGTGGTTGAGGCATCACTACAAAGCGGCTCACTCATCACCGCCCGCATGGCTTTAGAGCAGGGCAGGGAAGTATTCGCCATTCCGGGCTCCATCCATTCGCCGCAATCCAAGGGATGCCACGCCCTCATCAAACAAGGTGCGAAACTTGTGGAAAGCGCACAAGACATCTTGGAAGAGTTCGGTTTCGCCATGAACGGTGTAAAAGTCGGTGCGACACCTGAACATCCGCTTCTCACACACCTTGGCTACGAGGCGACCGGCATCGAGACCCTGTCACAGCGTAGTAGCTTGACGATATCTGAGCTATCCGCCATCCTGTTGCAACTTGAGCTGGATGGGCTGATTGCAACCTTACCCGGCGGGCTTTATCAACGAATCTCTTAGAAAACCCCCTTATGTTCGATATCTTGTTGTTTTTGTTCGAAAGTTATTTTGATGCGGGAAGTTATCCCGAACCCAATCGCCTATCGGCAAAACTCACTGCCGCCGGTTTTGAGGAAGAAGACATCAACCAAGCGTTGACTTGGCTATCGGGGTTGCGTGAACTTTCAGATGCCTCCTATCCTGAAAGCATCAATCACAGCGGCTTACGTTGCTACACAGATTTCGAGGCCGAACGCATGAGTGAGGAAGGCCTGCGTTTCATCTCCTTCTGGGAACACAACAAGATCATCACCCCCATTGAGCGCGAGATGATCATCGACCGCGTGGTCGCTTTGGGACGCAACAAGTTGTCGTTGGACAAAGTCAAACTCATCGCATTGATGGTGCTCTGGAACCAACACGAAGACCTCGACCCGATGTTGATCGAAGACCTGCTCACTCCGACCGACGCGGCACAAATACACTAAACACATGGCTAAGAACCTGCTCATCGTCGAGTCTCCGGCCAAGGCCAAGACCCTTAAAAAATATCTCGGCAAAGACTACGAAGTCTTGGCTTCTTACGGCCATGTGCGCGACCTCATCCCCAAGAATGGCGCGGTCGATGTGGATAACGGCTACACCATGAATTACGAGACCATCGCACGTAACAGCAAGCATGTCGATGCCATCGCCAAAGCCGCTGCAGAAGCCGACACCATTCTGCTCGCACCCGACCCAGACAGGGAAGGGGAGGCCATCGCTTGGCATATCTCAGAGATTCTGAGAGGCAAGCGCGCACTCAAGGGCAAAACCATGAAGCGCGTGGTGTTCTACGAGATCACCCAGTCAGCCGTGCAAGAAGCAGTCACTCACCCACGCGAGATATCGATGCCGCTGGTGAATGCACAACAAGCACGTCGTGCGCTGGATTATCTGGTCGGTTTTAATCTGTCGCCATTGTTGTGGCGCAAGATCCGTCCAGGTCTTTCCGCCGGTCGCGTTCAAAGTCCAGCTTTGCGCCTCATCGTAGAACGCGAGTTGGAGATCGAGAAGTTCAAGAGTCAGGAATATTGGTCGGTCCATCTGGATAGTCAAAAAAACAGCATCCCGTTCAAGGCCAAGCTGTTTCAATACCACGGTAAGAAACTGGAACAACTAAGCATCGGCAGCCAAGCGGAATACGACGCCATCCACACCAAGCTGGCCGATGCCAAGCTACCGCCCAAAGTGGTGCGCGTGGAAAAGAAGGGCAAGCAGCGCAGTCCTGCCGCACCGTTCACCACCTCCACTTTGCAACAAGAAGCCGTACGTAAGCTGGGGATGACCTCGGATCGCACCATGCGCACCGCGCAATCGTTGTACGAAGGCGTAGACATCGGCGGTCAGACCATCGGTCTTATCACTTACATGCGTACCGACTCGCTGAATCTGGCGAACGAAGCGGTTGCCGAGATTCGCGACTATATCGGTGATAACTTTTCCTCCGACTATCTGCCCAGCAAACAACCTACTTACAAGAGCAAATCGAAGAACGCGCAAGAGGCGCACGAAGCGATTCGTCCGACATCAATCTTGCGCACACCCGATAGCCTGCGCGACCACCTCACCATCGACCAGATGCGGCTTTACGAGATGGTTTGGAAGCGCACGCTCGCATCGCAGATGTCGCCCGCGCGCTTCGATACCGTGAGCATCGATATCCGTTTGAGCAGTGACGACACCCTGTTCCGCGCTAGCGGTCAGACCCTGGTGTTTCCCGGCTTCATCGGCGTATACATGGAAGACGTGGACGATGCCGAGGAAGAAGACAGCGCCAAGTTGCCACCGTTGGTCGAGGGCGATGTGTTGCCTGTGGACAAACTCTACGGCGAACAACACTTCACCCAGCCGCCGCCGCGCTTCTCCGAAGCCAGCTTGGTCAAGTCGCTGGAAGAGCACGGCATCGGTCGTCCTTCCACTTACGCCACCATCATCTCCACCTTGCAAGCGCGCGAATACGCTACGCTAGACAAGAAGCGCTTCATGCCCACCGACGTGGGTCGCGTCGTCATCAAGTTCCTCAACGAGCACTTCACGCGCTATGTGGACTATGGCTTCACCGCCAACTTGGAAGACGAGTTGGACGATATCTCCGAAGGCAAGCGCGACTGGATACCCGTGCTGGACGAGTTCTGGAAAGGTTTTAACAAACTCATCGTCGATAAAAAAGATGTCGATCGCCCCGGCACCGAGATATTGGAAGAAGCCTGCCCTAAGTGCGGCAAGCCGCTTTCCAAACGCCTTGGTAAACGCGGCAGCTTTATCGGTTGCACCGGCTATCCCGAGTGCGATTTCACCCGTAGTTTGGGTGGTGAAGAAGATGCGGGCGAAGCGCGCAAAGAACTGGGCAACCACCCCGAGACTCAACAGCTCGTGCTGCTATTACGCGGCCCTTACGGCCCTTATGTGCAGCTCGGCGAATTGGTGGAGGGCGAAAAAGCCAAGCCAAAACGTGTGTCTTGGCCTAAGGAATTGCCACTGGAACAAGCCGACCTTGCCCATGCCTTGAAACTGCTTTCCTTGCCGCGCGACCTCGGTTTGCACCCGGAATCCGGCAAGAAAGTCATCGTCAACATCGGACGCTTCGGCCCTTACATCGGCCATGACGGCAAGTTCAAATCCATTCCGCGCAGCGACAGCATCTTCGACATCGCGCTAGACCGCGCCGTGGAACTGCTAGCGCAAGCCAAGACCGGCGGCAACACCGTGTTGCGCACGTTGGGCGAACATCCTGATGACAAAGCCCCTGTCGAGATCTGTAGCGGTCGCTACGGCCCTTACGCCCGCCACGGCAAGGTGAACGCCACCCTGCCCAAGGATGTAACACCGGAAGCAGTGACGTTGGAAGAAGCACTGGAATTGATCGCCGCCAAAGCGGCGAAGGGTGGAACGGGTAAGGCCAAAGTTGCGAAGAAACCAGCAGCCAAGAAGCCGACTGCAAAGAAAGCAGTAGCTAAAACCACCAAAACAAAAGCTGCTGCGAAACCCAAAACAACGGTGAAGAAAGTCACAGCAAAAAAGGTGGTTGAAAAACCGGCAGTTAAGAAAACCACTAAGACTGCGACGAGCAAAGCCAAGACGACGACGGCGATAACAGCCACCAAAAAAGTCGCGAAGAAACCTGCAGCCAAGAAGACCACCAAGCAGTAAATCAGTCTCTCAAAGTCGCTCCAATAATCCGTTCGTGCTGAGCCTGTCGAACCATGGACGGATTTTCCATACCTAGACTACCCCTTACCCACATCCAAAAAACTGTTTATAGCGTGTTTTAGGCGGTCTGCGCTCGAAACCTTGTGGCTATTGGCTTTTAGCCGATTGCTTCCTCAAAGTAAAACCGCCCCTTTCGGAGCGGTTTCGAAACCAACTATAAGAAAAGCATGAGTAGTAGGCCAATCATTTGCACCAACTGCTTGTAGCTCAACTCAAGTTTGATCGCAAGTTTCAACATGGAAGTTATCCCTGTTTACGCTGGCAGCGCTGCCAACTGGTTTAGGGTTGGCTATTTATATCGCGTCGTTGCATGGCGCGGCTTTTAGCCTATCGCGAATAGCCTCAAGCATCGGCTTTGTGTTTATGCAGTAATCTTTACGTCATCGCGGCGGCTTCTGACCGTGGCTCTGATAGCAAGGGCTACACTAGACAGCACCTTAAGCGGTTTACTAGACCGCAACCACCGGAGTTAGTAGCTCCGCGAGTTCATTAACCCAGCTTTAATGTTGGGCATATTTATTAAACATCCAGATTCTTCACACCCAACGCATTTTTCTCAATAAACGCTCTACGCGGCTCAACCACATCGCCCATCAACGTAGTGAATATCTCGTCCGCGCCGATTGCATCTTCGATACGCACGCGTAGCAGGATGCGGTTCTTCACATCCATGGTGGTTTCCCACAGTTGCTCGGGGTTCATTTCGCCCAATCCTTTGTAACGCTGAATGCCGACGCCTTTTTTGGCTTCTTCCAACAGCCATTCGACACCTTGTTTGAAGCTGCTCACGCCGCGCTTCTGCTCGCCACGGGTGACGTAGGCAGTGGGGGAGATGAGGCCGTTCAGGGCATCGGCGGTTTGGCGGATCTGGGTGTAGTCGCCGCTCTCTAGGAACTCTTTGTCCAGATAGCTCAAGGAGTAGTTGCCGTGGAATATCTTTTCCAGACGCAGGCGCAAGTCGCCGTTCTCGTCGGTCTCGACTTCAGCCTTGATGACGCCACCGCAGGCTTCTTGCAGCAGCTTGGCGCTCTTTTGCGCTTGGGTTGAATCGTTCAGCGACAGGGTAGGCAGGACGAGCAGGGCGTGGCTGGCTTCGGGTGCGATGAAGTGCGAGAGACGGTCGATGACGGCTTCGGCCAAGAAGTATTGTTTGGCGATCTCGCCCAGCGCTTCGCCTTGGATAGGCGTGGCGTCCAATGCGGGGTAGAACGCGGCGCCATCCAGCGCAGCACCCAGCATGTAGTTCTTGAGCTCGTGTTCGTCTTTGAGGTAGCGCTCGTCCTTGCCTTTTTTGATCTTGAACAGCGGAGGTTGGGCGATGTACACATGGCCTCGCTCAATGAGTTCGGGCATCTGACGGTAGAAGAAGGTGAGCAGCAGGGTGCGGATGTGCGCGCCGTCCACGTCCGCGTCGGTCATGATGATGATGCGGTGGTAGCGCAGTTTTTCGGCGTTGTATTCTTCTTTGCCGATGCCGGTGCCCAGCACGGTGATGAGGATGGCGATCTCTTGCGAAGCGATGAGCTTCTCGAAGCGAGCTTTTTCTACGTTCAGAATCTTGCCCTTCAGTGGCAAGATGGCTTGGAACTTACGGTCGCGGCCTTGTTTGGCGGAGCCGCCAGCGGAGTCTCCCTCGACCAGGTACAGCTCGGACATGGCAGGATCTTTTTCTTGGCAATCCGCCAGTTTTCCGGGCAGTCCGATGCCGTCCAAGATGCCTTTGCGGCGCGTCAATTCACGTGCTTTACGAGCTGCATCGCGTGCACGAGCTGCCTCGATAATCTTGCCACAGATGATCTTGGCGTCGATCGGGTTCTCTAACAGGAAGTCGGATAATTTCTGCGAAACTACTTCTTGCACGGCAGGCTGAACCTCGCTGGAAACCAGTTTATCCTTTGTTTGTGAAGAGAATTTAGGGTCTGGCACTTTAACGGATAGCACACAGGTCAAACCTTCGCGCATGTCGTCGCCGGTGGTATCAACCTTAGCTTTTTTTGCCAATTCATTGTCTTCGATGTACTTATTGATGACGCGAGTCATCGCCATACGCAAGCCAGTCATATGCGTGCCGCCGTCGCGTTGCGGGATGTTGTTGGTGAAGCACTGCACGACTTCAGAATAGCTGTCGTTCCACTGCATGGCGACATCAACGGTGATGTTGTCTTTCTCGCCGGACGCTTGGAAACTCTTAGGATGTAGCACTGACTTGTTCTTATTCATGTACTCGACGAAACCGCGCACACCACCTGAATAGGCGAAGTTCTCGCCCTTGCCGGTGCGTTGATCGACCAACTCGATCTTCACGCCGTTATTCAAGAAAGAGAGTTCGCGCAGGCGCTTAGCTAGAATCTCGTAATGAAACTCGACGTTTCCGAAGATCTCTTTATCCGCTAAGAAATGGACTTCGGTACCTCGTTTGTTGCTAACGCCCAATTCACGGACGGGGGAGACTTCGATGCCTTTTTGCTTTTCTACTAGGCGGTCTTTGACTGCACCACGCACAAACTCTAGGCCGAACTTCTTGCCATCACGATAGGTAGTGAGCTTGAGCCATTCCGACAAACCATTGACGCAGGAAACTCCCACGCCATGCAAACCACCTGATACTTTGTAGCTGTTTTGATTGAATTTTCCACCCGCATGCAACACAGTCAGCACAATCTCAGCTGCAGAACGTTTGGGTTCATGCTTATCGTCGAATTTAATGCCGATGGGAATGCCACGCCCGTTATCTGAAACAGAAATTGAGTTGTCGCCATGGATGATGACCTTGATGTCGTCGCAATGGCCCGCCAATGATTCATCAATAGCGTTATCCACCACCTCGAATACCATGTGATGTAAGCCTGTTCCATCGGAAGTGTCACCGATGTACATTCCTGGACGTTTACGTACTGCTTCCAAACCTTCTAGTTGTTGGATGCTTGATTCGTCGTAATTCTCACTCATTGGTTTTCTTTCTGTTTCACGTGGAACATTAAATACGCATTGGCATCACGACATATTTGTAGTCGCTTTGCTCGGGAACGGTGATTAATAAGCTGCTGTTCTGGTCACCAAAGGACAGGGTGACATCAGTACTGTTGATATTGTTGATACCTTCCAAAAGGTAATTCACATTGAAGCCAATATCCAAAGCGGCACCTTGGTAGTCGGTCTCGATGTCCTCCTGTGCCTCTTCCTGCTCGCTGTTGCTGCTAATGATTTGAAGATTCTTTTCAGTCAACAACAGGCGCACGCCACGGAATTTCTCGTTAGAGAGAATCGCTGCGCGTTGCAGTGCTTGCAGGATAATCACTCGGTTGAGTGTCAGGTTGTTGGTATGGTTAGGGATGACGCGGGTGTAGTCGGGGAATTTTCCATCGATCACTTTAGAGGTTAGTACGATGTCCGCAAAGGTGACACGCACCTGTTTCTCGGCCAACTCCAGTTCCAGCTTATCTTCTGAATCCGCCAAGAGTTTCAACAACTCATTGACTGTCTTGCGCGAAAGGATGACTTCTTTCTTAGGATGTTCCGTCGCTAGTTTTTCGGCGATGTAAGCTAGGCGGTGCCCGTCCGTTGCAATCAATTTAATTGAGTTTCCTTCGATGACCAGCAACACGCCATTCAGATAATAACGGATGTCTTGTTGTGCCATCGCATGTTGCACAGAACCCAACAGGCGTTTTAATTTTCCTTGCTCGATCTCGATCTTGACCGATCCGGCCAATTGTTCAGTCAGGCTAGGGAAGTCTTGAGCAGGTAAGGTCTGTAAACTAAATTTGCTCTTATTGGCCTTTACCAGCAACTTGCTTTCGTTCGTGTCCAGACTGATGGTGCTTTCATCTGGAATCGCTCTTAATATCTCTTGTAGCTTCTTGGCTGAAATGGTGATGGATTCTAGCCCACCTGTGGATTGAAGCTCTGTCTTCAATTGAGCTTCGATCTGTATTTCTAGGTCGGTCGTGACGAACCGCACCCCTTCAGTGTTCTTCTTAAGTAGCACATTTGAAAGGATAGGAAGTGGTTGCTTACGCTCCACGATACCCACCACTGCTTGCAGCGGTTTAAGTAGGTCGTTACGGCTGATTTGTTTAATGAACATATGTTTTTTCCTTAAATACTTAATAACAATAATAAGGCCAGTTGAATCTGTGATTAATCCAATTAAATATATTTAATCAAATTGTTATGCTACTTAAAACTTGTTATCAGAAGCCTTGTTTGCTTGTGTATAACATGTGCACTTCTTTTCCTACACACCTACAAACCCTAGTTATCTACATATTACCAACAGGTTTAAATGCGTTATCCCCTGAGGGTTTGATGCAATAGATTGAAGTCCGCCTCAATTGAGGTGTCTGTGTTTCTTAAAGATTCTATCGTCTTGCACGCGTGTAGCACGGTTGTGTGATCCCGCCCCCCAAACGCATTGCCGATTTCAGGCAAGCTGAGTTGGGTCAATTCACGTGCCAGACTCATAGCGATTTGCCGTGGTCGTGCGATTACTCGGGTGCGCTTCTTGGATAACAAATCAACGATCTTCAAGCGATAGAAGTCAGCAACCGTCTTTTGGATGTTCTCAATCGTGACTTGTTTGTTCTGTGCGGCGAGCAAGTCGCGCAAGGCTTCTTTGGCGAGTTCGATGGAGATGCCGCGTTTATGGAAACGCGCATACGCTTCGATGCGGTTCAGTGCGCCTTCCAATTCGCGTATGTTGGAACGGACGTGTTTGGCGATGAAGAAAGCAACATCCTCACTGATAGGTGTTCCGCTGGTGGCTGACTTTTGCAAAAGGATGGCGACTCGCATCTCCAAGCCGGGTGGTTCGATAGCGACTGTCAAACCACAGGTGAAACGAGAAGTCAGCCTAGGTTCTATGCCAGAGATCTCTTTTGGAAAGGTGTCACACGTGATGACAACTTGTTTGTTGGTGTCGATCAATGAGTTCAAAGTGTAGAAGAACTCTTGTTGCGTGCCTGGCTTGTCGGCAATGAATTGAATGTCGTCTATCAACAGTAGGTCGAGTGAATTGTAGTATTGCTTGAATTCATCAAAACTCTTGGTTTGAAAGGCTTTAACAACACCGGAAACATAGTTTGTCGCATGCACGTAACAAATCTTGGCTTGAGGATTCTCTTTTGCTAAGAGATTGCCTATAGATTGGAGCAAGTGGGTCTTGCCTAAACCAACACCACCGTATATAAACAAAGGGTTATAGGTCGTACCAGGCTTTTCCGCAACTTGTAATCCCGCAGCGTGGGCTAGTTGATTCGCTTTCCCTGTGACAAAGGTGTCGAAGGTCAATAAAGAGTTCAACTTACTAGTTGTTTTTGGTGCTTTGACAACGATGGGCTTCTCAACTGTTTTGGCGATAGGTGCATCGGGGGCTTGTTTTTGAGGAGTGCGTTTTTCGATGCGAAGTTCTATCTCTGGCGCCACTTGAAAGAAAGAGGCGGCTCGCTTGGAAATCTCAGGCAGGAAGCGATCTTGGATGATTCGTAGCGTAAAACTATTGGGCGCGGTGAGGATAAGACGATTGCCGTCCACCTCGAAAATCAAGGGTTTTATCCAAGAATTGTATTGTTGAAGCGGCAGTTGCTCTTTGAAGAAGCGCTGGCAACTGCCGGACAAACCCTGAGCAGACATAAAGGCACGTTGTGAAAATCGATTAACTTAGGCATTCTACAAGCTCCTAGAAAAGTTATCCACAACATAAATTTGGCTTGACAGAAAGACCGCAACCGATTGTAATCGCGCGCTTTTCAATTCAGCCAACAAAGGAATAAATCATGAAGCGCACCTTCCAACCATCAGTAGTAAAAAGAAAACGTACCCACGGATTTTTGGTTCGTATGAAGACCAAAGGCGGTCGTGCTGTGATCGCAGCTCGCCGTGCAAAGGGCCGCGTACGCCTTGGCGTGTAAGCCATTAAAGGCTTTCATATTTCCTCGACGTTATAGATTGACGCGTCGAGAGGGCTTTTCGCGGATATTGCAGCAGAGAGCTCAAACATCCAATTGGTTTGCCCTGCATTCTCAACCAAACGCAGAATCTTGCACTAGGTTGGGCATATCGGTCAGCAAGCGAATCGTCCCAAGCTCAGTAAATCGCAACAGAATCAAACGCTTGATCCGTGAAAGTTTTCGCGTAAGAGAGAACACGGGAGTCGCTCGCGATATTGTGGTTCGTTTACGCAAGCCTTTGGGTAAGCAAGATACAACACAGGCACGTACTGTTTTGGCTGAGATGTTGAGCAAGGCGCTGGCTACACAATGAAGCGGATTCTCTTGTTGATGATTCGCAGCTACCAACGATTCATCAGTCCGATGTCGCCGCCATCATGTCGTTTCATCCCTTCGTGTTCGCAGTATTCTTACGAAGCCATCTCCAAGCACGGCATCGTCAAAGGGGTTTGGCTGAGCATCAAGCGGGTAGGGCGTTGTAACCCTTGGAATCCGGGTGGATACGATCCCACCCCTTAGTAAATAACAGGTGACACAAATGGATATGCGACGGTTATTCTTGTTTTTGATCTTTTCGTTCTCTCTCGTCGTTTTGTGGGGAGAGTGGACACGCCAGAATCAACCTGCCCAGCCAGTTGTCGTATCCAACGATCCATCAGCGCCTCCAGTCGCTACAGCGATTGCTCCACAACAAGTTGTTGCTACAGCCGCCGCTGTGGAAGCGCCAAAAGCACCTACCGGCAAAACGATCTCTGTCACCACCGATACATTGAAGGTCGAGATCAATACAGCTGGCGGCAACATCGAACGCCTCGATCTTTTGAAGCATCGCACCGCAAACGACCAGACGAAATCCATCGTTTTGATGCAACGCCAAAGCGACCAGACCTATTTGGCACAATCTGGTTTGTTGGGCAAAGGCCTGCCTAACCACAACGCCGAGTTTCAATCCGACGTGAGTGAACACTCCTTGATCGAGGGTAAAGATACCGTCGAGGTCAAACTCTCGGCACTGAATACCGAGGGCGTGCGCGTAACCAAGACCTACACCTTCCATCGTGCAAGCTACCTTGTTGATGTGGCGTACGAGATCGAAAACAAGGGTAGTAGCGCCATCACGCCGTCTGCGTACTTCCAATTGGTGCGCGATTCCACCTTGCCAGAAGGTGCTTCTGTTTTCGTGCCCACCTATACTGGTGCGGCCGTCTATACCGACCTAGAGAAGTACCTAAAGATCGAGTTCTCGGAGATCGAGAAGAACAAAGTAACGCTCCCCAAAGAGCCAGACAATGGCTGGATCGGCATGGTGCAACATTACTTCGTATCGGCTTGGTTGCCTCAAGGTAAGACTGTGCGCGAGTTCTATACAAAACACCTAGATGGGAATCTCTTCTCCGTTGGAGTGATCTTGCCTATCGCAAGCATCGAACCAAACCAGACCGCCCGCATATCGACGCCGCTTTATGTTGGCCCAGCGGTGAGCCAGCTGGATGAGGTCGCCCCCGGGTTGGGCCTGACGGTGGATTACGGCATATTCACGGTGTTTGCAGCCCCCCTGTTCTGGTTGATGTCCTTCTTGAATGACTGGGTAGGCAACTGGGGTGTAGCGATCGTCTTGTTGACCGTGTTGATCAAGCTGGCGTTCTTCCCACTCTCTGCGGCCAGCTATCGCTCGATGGCTAAGATGCGGGTGGTGGCACCCAAGTTGGAGTTGATCAAGAAGCAATACGGTGATGACCGCGAGCGCCTGAACAAGGCCATGATGGACCTCTACAAGACAGAGAAGATCAATCCTTTGGGCGGCTGTCTGCCTGTGCTGATCCAGATTCCCGTGTTCATTGGTTTGTATTGGGCAATCTTGGAAAGCGTGGAGCTGCGTCATGCTCCGTTCATTGGTTGGATCACCGACTTGTCAGCGACCGACCCTTACTACATCTTGCCGCTCATCATGGGCGCCAGCATGATCATCCAGTCGAAACTAAATCCTGTGCCGACCGACCCTATCCAGGCCAAAGTGATGCAGATCATGCCGATAGCATTCAGCGTCGTGTTCTTCTTCTTCCCAGCCGGATTGGTGTTGTACTCACTGGTAAACAACATCCTGTCTATCGGTCAGCAGTGGTATATCAATCGTGACGCAGATGCTACTCAAAAAGGCGTCACAAAAGCCTGACAATATTGCCGCCATTGCGACCGGAAGCGGTCGCGGTGGTATCGGTGTCGTGCGCATCTCTGGGCACGGACTAGCTGACATAGGCGTATCGCTTACCGGTCGCCAACTCCCCCCGCGATCTGCGGTCTACACCCCCTTTCTTGCATCAGACCATTCAGTAATCGATCAAGGCATCGCCTTGTTCTTTCCTGCGCCGCACTCCTATACAGGTGAAGAAGTATTGGAGTTGCAAGGGCATGGGGGCCCAGCTGTGCTGCAATCGTTGTTGCAACGCTGCTTGGAGCTAGGGGCGCGTCTAGCGCAACCTGGGGAATTCACCCAACGCGCATTCTTGAACGACAAGATGGACTTGGCTCAAGCCGAAAGCGTTGCTGACTTGATCGAAGCAACCACCCAACAGGCTGCCAGAAGCGCGGTCCGCTCCATGCAGGGGGAGTTTTCCAAAGTCATACAAGCGGTTGTCGCCAAACTTATCGATCTACGTATGCTGGTCGAAGCAACCTTAGACTTTCCTGAGGAAGATGGCATCGCCACCGTAGAAAGGGCGCGACTCGAAGGGAAGCTCACTCAGATTAAAACCGAATTGGCACACATCGAAACGCTTGCCCAACAAGGCAGCATCCTGCGAGAGGGTGCTCAGGTAGTTTTGGTTGGTGCACCCAATGTAGGTAAATCCAGCTTGCTTAACCGATTGGCGGGGGAGGAGGTCGCCCTGGTTAGCGAGATCGCCGGAACTACCCGCGATGCGATCCGCCAATCGTTACAGATCAATGGTGTGCCGCTGCACATCATTGATACCGCTGGATTGCGCGAGACGGAAGATGTCGTGGAACGTATGGGCATCGAGCGTACTCAGCAAAATATCGAGCGCGCAGACTTGATATTGGTGCTTTCTGACGAATCTAACCCCAACACCTCAGCCGAGGTCGCTCCTATCCTAGAGCGGCTGCCCTTGGGTATTCCCCGCCTGTTTATCCACAACAAGATAGATGTAGTGACACAAGCCGCTCCTATCGTTCGAGACGATCACCTGCATGTTTCCGCCAAAACAGGCCAAGGCATCGAAGAGCTTCAAAACAAGATACTGAAAACGATTGGCTGGCACCAAGAAGCGGGTGTATTCATGGCGCGGGAGCGCCATTTGGTGGCTATCGCCACAGCCAAGCAGCACTTTTCATCCGCAGCACAGCACATCGAGATGCACGAATTCTTGGCCG
>Ga0074196_10408_pt1 | contig 35505 bp, 30 predicted proteins | sample EPASupsiteSAE300_FD_64214 | JGI IMG/M metagenome (GOLD analysis project Ga0074196, IMG submission 64214) | Bioremediated contaminated groundwater from EPA Superfund site, New Mexico - Sample SAE3-00 | ecosystem: Environmental > Aquatic > Deep subsurface > Groundwater > Contaminated ... | reverse complement strand
ATTTTCGGCATCCAGTTGCACCGTTCCGCCATCTTGTTGTGCGGCTTCTTCCGCCTTTTTGTTCATCACGATGATGCTGATGCGGCGATTGATCGGGTTCTGGGGCTGGCTTTTATCGAACAAGACAGCGGAAGATAAGCCCACCACGCGCACGATTTTTTCGTCCACCAGACCACCCGTGATGAGCTCACGCCGCGAGGCATTAGCACGGTCGGCAGACAGTTCCCAGTTGCTGTATTTGCCGCCTGCGGTCGCATACGCTGTCGCATCGGTATGGCCAGACAGGCTGACCTTGTTCGGCATGTCGTTCAGCATCAGACCGATCTCACGCAAGATGTCGCGCGTGTAATCTTCCAACTGCGCACTACCGCTTCTGAACATGGGACGGTTCTTCTCATCTACGATCTGGATACGCAGCCCTTCCGTCGTTAGATCAAGCATTATTTGTTTCTTGAATTCTTTGAGTTTCTTGTTGTTCTCGATGGCTGCCTCAATCTTGGATTTCAAATCTTTCAGCTTGGCGATCTCTTGCTTGGTCTCGTTGCGTATGCGTTCTTCATTGGCCGCTTTGAGGTTGATGACCTTCTTCTCTGGCTCCAACTCACCTGATTTGACTTGGCCTTCGCTACGCGTAAGGTCTTGTCCGCCGCCCTTGATGATGCTGGAACTGTCGCCACTGCCCGAGCCGCCCATCAGCGCGACTTTGAGGGGGGTCTTGAAATATTCGGCGATACCTTCAAGGTCACCTTTCGAAGTCGAACCGAGCAACCACATCAACAGGAAGAACGCCATCATCGCCGTCACGAAGTCAGCATAGGCGATCTTCCATGCGCCGCCGTGATGACCGCCCGCCACCTTTTTGATGCGCTTGATGACGATGGGGCGTTTGTTCTTGTCTTCAGACATGACTTAGAACCGGGGATCGAGGGACGAGGATCGAGGACTGAGGGCGCGTGACTTTGACTTCGCGCACAACAAACTTCATTTCCAAATTAGCGTTTTTGTTTGACATGCTCTTCCAGTTCGGCAAAGCCTGGACGTTCGGTCGAGTTCAATACCTTGCGCCCGAATTCGACGGCCATCGCGGGCGCGTAACCATTAAGGTTGGCAAGGAGAACGACTTTGGTGGCTTGGTAGATCTTGGCGTCTTCTTCCGCTTTTTGTTCGAGCAGGCTCGCAAGGGGGCCAACGAATCCGTAAGCGAGCAAGATGCCAAGGAAGGTGCCAACCAAGGCGTGTGCGATCAAGATGCCCAACTCGGCAGGCGGTATGCCTACTGATTCCATGGTGTGTACAACGCCCATCACCGCCGCCACGATACCGAATGCGGGCATACCGTCACCCAACTTTGCGATCACGTGAGAAGGAACCATCGCTTCGTGGTGATGCGTTTCGATCTCGACATCCATCAGGTTCTCGATCTCCATCGCATTGAGGTTGCCGCTGACCATGATGCGAAGATAATCAGTGATGAATTCAACCAAGTGGTGATCTGCCAACACTTTTGGGTATTTGCTAAAAATGGGACTTTCTTCGGGTTTCTCGACATCGTTTTCGATAGACATCATGCCTTCCTTGCGCACTTTGCCGAGCATCTCGTACATGAACGCCATCAGTTCCATGTAGGTCTCTTTGTTGTACTTGGAACCCTTGAGCAAGGTGGGGACTGATTTAAAGGTGGCTTTCACTGCCTTCATGTTGTTGCCGACGAAGAACGCACCGAGCGCGCCGCCACCGATCATCAGCAATTCAACTGGCTGCCACAAGCCGCCCAGATGACCACCCGCGATCGCATAACCACCGAACACGCTGCCCAGCACGACGATATATCCAACAATCACCAACATGTTCACCCCTTCACGTACTTATCCAGATTTCCATTGCATCCTAGCAGTCCATATATTTCTTCATCTCGTGAACAGATTGGAAATCACCTGACATTTCCGGCTTTCGAGTTAATCCCGAGGGGAAAAAAAAGGCCGCTACTGCTGAATACGCTCTTCAGTAGTAACGGCGAGGGGAATGAAAACTTTAGCTAAGAAAATACGAGTTACACAGCCGCTTCGGCCAATGCTGCTTTTTTTGTCTTACCTGCACGTGAGGGGGGACGGCAGATACCGCAGGTGTAGTCACTGCAGAGTTCATTCGTGTGTACGACAAATTGGCCGCCGCATTCCTTGCAGGTGGTCAGTTGCAACATCTTTGCATCAAAAAAACGAATGAGGAACCATGCGCGAGTGATACTGAGAGAAGGCTCACCGCCACTGACCTCGATCTGCTCGAGGTACAAGCGATAACTTTTGATGAGAGCTTCGACACCGGAAACACTGGCATTCTTAACGAGGAACTGGTGGATGCCCATGAACAAGGATGAGTGGATGTTAGGCAACCAACTCATGAACCAATCGGTGGAATAGGGCAACATCCCTTTAGAGGGGGATTCGCCTTTGACTTCCTTGTAGAGCTTGAGCAAACGTTCACGGCTGAGGTGCGTCTCCTCCTGCAACAATTGCAGGCGCGCGCCCAATTCGATCAGTTCGACCGCGAACTGTATCTCGCGTGCTTCGGTCACTACGCTCTTGTTACGCATGATGGCCTCCGCTTAGGCTGCGAGTAGTTCTGGAGCTTGTGCCGACATCAAGATGGTGGCATGTGTGTGCGACATCATGCGATCTTTGTTGTAGTCGGTGATCATATTGAGCAAGAGACGCTCGTCAAAGCGGAAACGGCACAGCAACATATTGGATGCCGCCATCTTCATCAGTTGTGCGGGTGACAGGCCATCGATCAGATCAGCCAACTCTTCACTCACCCCCAAACGGAAGATCGCGCTAGGTTTATCATCGCGAATCATCTGCTGCGCCAACATCATGTAAGAAAGATTCGCCTCTTTGATCTCTTCGTGTACTTGTATGGTGTTCATCTCAGCCCCCTCGGAATTAGTTTTACGTCTTGTTTCGACGGTTGCATTCTCGGGGAGGAAGGGAAACGGAGAAATCGGAGGAATTCTGATTATGGTGTAGGAAAAACACCTACAAAAAAATCGAGTCGCCCCACCCACGGCTCTGATTTGGGGGCAGCGACTCGGTTGCACGGCCCATTGCGAGGGGACACATTGGGTCGCACGATTAGCCTATCGGCGTGATTGGGTAAAACTTTAGAGTTACAACAATTTATTTTGGGTCTTCGTGAAATCGAGTGGGTGGAATTTAACATGATCGCCTCTGCAAGCCATATGGTATCTGGCAAAATTCGGCTATTGCCCTTTCCGAAAAACGAGAGGATTTACCGATGGCCAATTCACCCAAGCGCAAGCGACTGCTCGACGCATACCGGTTCGCCAGTTTTCGCCCTCTGGAAAAGATACGCGGCATCTTTGGCGATTCAAAAGCGCGAGTCATCACGCTTATTCGCCGCTCAAAAAAACCGTCTGCAACGCCTGCGGAAGAACGCACTCTGGCTGGTACGACAAAAAGCTCAGACGGGTTCGCGACCTGTCCTGTGGCGACACACGCATCTACCTGGAAATCGAGATTCGACGGGTGCTTTGCCGGCACTGTGGAAAAGTGAAGCGCGAACGGCTCGACTTTTTGGCCGACAATCCTCTCTATACCAAGCGGTTTGCCTGGTATGTGGGCAGGCGATGCCGGAGCAGTACGGTTTCGGATGTTGCCCGCGAACTGCACTTGGACTGGCATACCGTCAAGGAGTTGGACAAGCAATACATGACGGCGCAACTGGAGCGCGCCCGAAATCCTGCGCCCAAGGCCATTGGCATAGACGAAATCTCGATCCGCAAAGGACACACCTATCGCATCGTGGTCAGCGATCTGATTCGTGGGCGACCTATCTGGTTCGGCGGTGCCGACCGCTCGGAGGACAGCATGCGGCAGTTCTATGACTGGCTGGGAGAGAAGAAGGACAAAGGCATTCGTCTTGCGGTGATGGACATGTGGAAGCCCTTCCGCAATGCGACCAACGAGCGCGCGCCGCAGGCCGCCATCCTGTTCGACAAATTCCATGTCATGCGGCATCTGAACGATGCCTTGGATAAAGTCAGGAAGATGGAATACGCCCGCCTTCAAGGCAAGAATCGCAGCTACATCAAGGGGCAGAAATACGTACTGCTTTCCAGTCACGAGAATCTGACACTGGATGCCAGACGCTCTTTGAAGACTTTGCTGGCGGCGAACAAACGGTTGAACACGGCGTACCTGTTGAAAGAGTCGTTTGGTCAATTGTGGGATTACAGGAACGAGACGTGGGCGCGGCGTTTCTTTGAAAACTGGAAAGCCAGCCTGAAATGGCAACGGTTGAAACCCCTATGAGAAATTTGCCGAGATGATTGAGCGTCATTGGGATGGTATCGCTGCTTATTGCAAACCGGAGAACAAGGTCTCGCTCGGTTTCGTTGAGGGACTCAATAACAAGATACGGGTCATCCAGCGACGGGCGTATGGCCTGCGTGATGAAGAATATCTGCGGCTGAAAATACTCACGTCAATGCTCCCGGCGCTCTGAAAATCATGAAATTTACCCACTCGATTTCACGAAGACCCTTTATTTTTTACACCACTAATTTTCTGTTTTATTTGCCTGATTAATCTTCGAATCAAGACTTTCTTTATTTCCCTAGTTTTTCACAGCCCTTTTTTGCCACCTTGCAAGTCACCTGATAATCAAGTTTCGCTAAATCGAATCTTCCCAACTCCTCATAAGCCACTGCCCGCCCGAAATATGTTCTGGGATTGATACCCATGTGTTGCCGCTCTGCCACTTCGATTCCTTTGGTAAAGGCCTCGGCCGCCGCCCGCCATTCGCCCTTTTTGACCAGCGCTGCCCCCAAATTGTTATATGAAAAGGGCCAGTTTGGATGCAATTGAGTAGCAAGGGTCAGGTCTTCGATCGCCAGATCGTATTCATCTACCTTGATCAACTCTGTACCACGGTTGTAGTAGATACGATACGCACCCGGCAGGTCGTGCCTGTCTTTCACCAGTTTCTCGGCATCGTCCCACAATACCAAGGGGTGCGAGAAAGAAGCTAAGCGTTCCATCGATATCGGGAACAAAGCGATGCATACCGACCCTACGATAATCGCTGCGACCTTCTTATCCAGCCTATCCAGCAACAGGGGAATCAAGACACCGACACCGACAGCCCATAAGTAGCTGCGGTAAAGTACGAAACTTTCCTGAATACGAATCGTAGACAGCTCCGTCATGAACATCAGCCATGGGAACAACATGGCGAATCCGATCAAACCCAAACGACCGCGTCGTTTGACCAGCAACCACAGCGCCCCTGCCCCCCAAGCGACAAAGGCTAGCAAAGCGAAGGAATATCCAGACCACAAAGACTGCGCAAATGGTTCGCGCATATCCACCGACATCCACACCGGATTGGGAAATAACCACAGCGCCATATACTTGAAGAACAGCCAACACTGGGTCAACACGCTCAACGGATAGTTCAATTCGTTACCAACATCCAGCATTTCCTGCGCATTTATCTCATAAACCGAGCCGAGAACCCCTCTCTTCGTGGCAATCACCCACAACGCGACCAAGGCGAGTGCCACAAAGACAGGCCACCTCTGTTTGAGTTTCGCTTTCCAATCATCGTGCAACAAAACCGTCACCGCCGCCAACACAGCAGGCAACATGATGACGTGTTCCTTGCAGAATACCGCAAAGTAATACAAAGGAACGCTTGCCCACAACCAAACACTGTTCTGGCGGACACTACCGTGCAGATAGGCCAGCATCGTCAGCAGGCTGAACAACGTCGCCATCAGGATGGTGCGCTGCACCAGATACCCTGCTGCGTACACTGCCACCGGATGCAGTGCGAATAGGAGTGCCGCGCTAAATGCCAGCGCGTTGGAACTAAGTAAAACTGCTTCGCGCTTGCCATACAGCGCGTCGAATAGATTGACCAAAAAGAAGAACAGTGAGACCGCCACGGCTGCATGTAGCAACAGATTCTCGATGCGAAAATGAAGCATGTTCAAGCCAAGGGTCGCTTTACCCCATGCCAAGGTGGCATAAGGCAAAGAGCGCAATTCAAACGGTGAGTAACGATAATCATCCACCGGCTGCTGATCTGCGTTGTCCAGCATAAAGAACGGAAGATCGTCAAAAACAATGGGGTTGGACAAGAATTGTCCGTACAGCAATCCGATTACACCTATCAGGATGGCAGGAAATATTTTCATTTGCGTCATGTACAGTCACCCCTTGCGAATTAGAACTTTCTAAACACAAACGCCGGGCAAGCCCGGCGTTTGTGTAAGACTGGTGACGATTAATTCTTACAGAAACCTGCAGAGACACAAGTACCACCACCTGTCCAACCAATACCTGCTGAACCTAGTGCTGGTGTCAGAGTGTAAGTCATACCAGCCGCATCCCCACTTGCCACCTTCAGCGCAGTCGTGGCCGTAATGGTGATCACAGGAACGCCGTTGGTGATTGCAACTGCTTTGGACTTGATAACCTTGCTTCCAGTAAGCGCAGTGGCTGCATCTGCAGAACTTGCATCTGACGCAATACCGTTAGAACCAGCAACACATGATGTGGATACAGTGTCAGGATTGTCATTCATACACAACTCAATAGCCAGCTTCAACGCGGAAGAGCCCTGCACCAACTCAGTCGCCTTTGCTTTCTTGGTGTAATCGCTGTATGCAGGGATCGCCACAGCAGCCAAGATACCGATGATCGCAACAACGATCATCAACTCGATCAATGTAAAACCTTTTTGGATTTGCTTCATAGTTAAGCTCCTTAGAGTATTGAGAAGTTGCCCTTGCGGGCTACACACGAGGTGTGCGGATGGATACTAGCAGGTTGCGTGCCAAGTAAGAACCCCGTGTTCATTGTGCATCACAGGGACTTTCTATCACTGAGTGCCGCAAACGCACTGCACTGGTGACGATTTTCGTCACTTAGGGGGAGTAGCCAGGGATATTCGCTTCGTCCACTTCGTTGATCTGCTCTGCGGCCAAGAATCGGCGCGCATAGTCCAAGTAGACTTTCTCCCGTACAAAAACATCGAACAGGTCCGGATCGATATGACCGTTCTCTTTGAACTTGCCTAATATCTCCAACGACTCAGTGAGTGTCTTGCCTTCTTTGTACGGCCTATCTTTCGCAGTCAATGCTTCGAAGATATCAGCGATACCCATCAGCCTGGCTTGAACTGACATTTGGTCGCGTTTCAAACCGTTGGGATAGCCCTTGCCATCCATACGCTCGTGATGGCCGCCCGCGTATTCAGGTACACGACTGAGGTGGTGAGGCCAAGGTAAAGACTGCAACATCTTGATCGTGACGACGATATGGTGATTGATGGTCTCGCGCTCACCCGCAGTCAACGTTCCCGCCCGAATTGACAGGTTCTCGGTTTCTTCGGGGGTGAGGAAATCGGCTTTTTCGCCACCGACATTCTGCCATTGATATGCAGCGATGCTCCGCACGCGCTCGACATCGGCATCTTTCATCTTTTCTCCGCCGATGTTGCTTTGCCGCAAGAATGCTCTGTCCTCATCCAATTGTTTCAGGCGCGATTGATATTGTTCTTCGTCCAACCGACCTTCCAGCCTTTCGATACGCGCATCGCGTTTGAGTACCTCGAAGCGAGTATCAACAAGATGGATGCGGTCGAAGATGGTCTGAAGCTTGGTGGCCTTATCCACCACATGAACTGGTGTGGTGATCTTTCCACAATCGTGCAACAACCCTGCGATTTTCAATTCATAGCGATCTTTGTCTGTAAGATTGAAATCAGAGAGTGTCCCTTGTTTGGTTCGATTCGCCGCTTCCGCCAACATCATGGTCAGCACAGGAACGCGCTCACAATGCCCGCCCGTGTAAGGCGATTTATCGTCAATGGCGGTGTTGATGAGACTGATAAAGGACTCGAACAACTCCTCTAGCTGCTGGATCAATCTGCGGTTACTAATGGCGATAGCTGCTTGCGAAGATAGCGATTCCAACAACTGTTGATCACCTTGGGTGAAATGTTTGACGTTGCCGCTGCTCTCATCAATGGCATTAATAAGTTGCACCACACCGATGATCTCACCATCATGATTGCGCATCGGAACTGCTAAAAAAGAACGGGAACGATAGCCCGTCTTGGTATCGAATTTTTTCGTACCTGAAAAATCGAAACCTTCAGCCATGTAAGCATCGGGAATATTGACTGTCTCGCCACTCAATGCCGCATGGCTAACTACCATCGCATGGTTGGGCTTTCCCTCAAGATAGAGTTGGATAGGGTAGAACTTGATGGGTTCGCCGGAAGTGCCCCCCATACGGATACCTAACGAATCGTTATGCAATATCTCAAAAGTAAGCTGTTTGTTAGCATCATCCAGCAGGTAAAGCGTTCCCGCATCGGCACGGGTGATCTTCTTTGCCGCATCCAATATACTTTCGAGCAAGCGATTGATGTCTCGCTCGCTGGACAATGATGCTCCGATGGAATTGAGTTCACTCAGACGATCCAGCAGGCGCTCCAATGTTGCACTTTGCGTCGGCGGATTTTCTGCTTGATCTCCAGTATTCTGCATAGGGAAGTCGCGCTACTTGATACAGACTGCACGTATCTGATGCATGTCAGTGATGCCCATCAACACTTTCTCCATGCCATCCTGCTTCAGGGTACGCATCCCCTCTTCCAAGGCGATGGCGAAAAGTTCAGCCACACGTGCGTGTTCTTGAATTGCTTTTTTCATTGGATCGGTACCAATCAACAGCTCATGCAAACCGACGCGTCCACGATATCCCGTACCCGAACATTTCTCGCAACCGACTTTTTCATAAAGGGTTATTTGGCCCTTGTCGTCGCCGAAGAGTTTGACCCATTCTGCGTAGAGGTTCTTGTAAGCAGTGTTGGCATCTTTCTTCCAAGTTGCAGTCTCCATCAACTCACCTGCATATTCGGTGAGCAACGATTTGATCTCTTCCTGCGTCGCGACGTGTGCCTTCTTGCAATCTTTGCACAGACGTTTAGCTAGACGCTGCGCCAAGATACCGAGCAAGGCATCCGCAAAGTTGAAAGGGTCCATCCCCATATCCAACAGACGGTTGATCGACTCTGGTGCACTGTTGGTATGCAACGTAGCGAACACCAAGTGACCTGTGAGGGACGCTTCGATACCGATGGATACGGTCTCCTTGTCGCGCATCTCACCCACCATGATCACATCGGGGTCTGCACGCAGGAAGGCGCGCATGATAGTTGCGAAGTCGAGGCCTGCCTTTTTATTGATCTGAACCTGACGCAAACCCTTTTGTGTGATCTCAACAGGGTCTTCCGCCGTCCATATCTTGGTGTCTGGTGTGTTGATGTGCTTCAAGATGGAGTGCAGGGTGGTGGTCTTACCAGAACCCGTTGGGCCGCAGACAAAGAACAAGCCATAGGGTTTGCTCACGGTTTTTTTGATCAACTCCAGATTGCGGACGGAGAATCCCATGTTATCCAATGGGATCGGCTCGCCCGACGCCAAGATACGCATCACCACGTCTTCAACCCCGCCTTGCGACGGAATGGTCGCAACGCGCAGTTCGATGTCCAGCGGACCGTATTTCTTGAATTTGATCTTGCCGTCTTGCGGCTTACGTTTCTCCGAGATGTCTAGATCACACATGATCTTCAAACGAGTGACGAGCGCATTTCGGTAAGTGGACGGCACCTCGATGTAACTCAACAGCGAACCATCTTTGCGCAGGCGGATACCTGTCTTACCTTTACCCGGCATCGGTTCGATGTGAATATCGGACGCCCCCATCTTGTAGGCATCCACAATGATCTTATTCACCAACTTGACCAGTTCGTTATCGGCGGCAGCACTGACATCATCTTGATTTGCCGAACCGATGTCTTCCTCTTCGCCCCCCAGAGAGGTCAGCAGATCATCCATCGATCCTAGGTCTTCAAAATTCCCGGCCGCATCACCACCGCTGGATGCGGTGTTGCCACCACCGTAGAACAGATCCAGCGTGGCTTTGAACTCACGCAACGTACAGACTTTGTAGATCAGGCGATTCTTGGGGAAGATATTGTTGACGACGCGTGATGCTTGTATCCGCTCGGGGTCGGTAGTCAGGATAACAACACCTTCCGAGGTGTCGTCGATAGGGACCCAATGGCTACTCTCCACATACTCGCGGCGAAGGTTTCGCAACAATTCGGAAGGCTTGATGCGATCAGCCTTGTGCGGCTCATAAGGCACGCCGAAGAAACTCGAGAGTGCCTTGCCTAGTGCTTCCGTCTTGACTTGGAACTCATCCAGCAACACATCTTCGATGTCCACCCCTTTGCGGCGTGCCGTGCGCGTAGCCAGCTCAAACTCGGCCACAGACATCACCGCATCAGAAACCAGATAATCGTATTTCGTCTTGACTGCACCCGCCTGTTGCTGACGTTGCCGCAAAGCCACAGCCAAGGTCTGAGCCAGTTCTCGCACCCCCTCTTCCACCATCTGGGGGAACGGCATGCCCGCTTTGTTATTGATGACCTGCATGACACCGACCAGATCACCGTTCTCCTCCATGATGGGGGCGACCAACATCTGCTTGGTTCGATAGCCAGTCCGCTTATCCACATCTTGCAGGAAGCGCAACGTCGTGCTGTGAACAGCAAGCTCTTGCTCGTCGTACACGTCCTTCAGATTGAGTAATTTTTTATTGAAAGCAGCGTAGCCCGCAATACTCTGTTCTGCGATAGGAAGCTTCAGGTCTTTGAACGAATTCAAGCCCGTCTTGACTTTGGAGATGAGCGAGGCTTTATCGTCACCAACGACGTAGATGGTCAATCGATCAGCGTTGAACAACTGGCAGATGTCTTTGCTGACATCCAGCATGATCTCGTCGATGTTGCTAGTGGCATGTATCTTATTGGTGACATGATTAAGGTTCTTGGTGAACTCCAACCTGATTGTCATCTCGCCTGCATTAGCTTGTACTGGACTATTCATTCCCCCCCCTGCCACTACTGTTGTTGCGCCTTAGGCACAGACCACAAACCGTTCTCTAACACAAAAACATCGTATCCAGCTTGCGCCAAGATGAACGCCGCCGCCGCGCTACGCCGACCACTCTGACAGTAAGCGATGTAAGGCGTCGCTTTGTTCAACACACCGATCGCGTTGCGGATGTCATTCAACGGCACATTGATCGCGCCCGCTAATTTGTCATAGCGGTATTCAGGAGGATGTCTCACATCCAGCCATATCGCGCCTTGTGCAACTTTCTGTTTGGCCTCAAAAAAACTGACACGGTGCAACAAAGGTTCTTTCATCAACTCCAAGAAATCCTGCTTCTTCAACCGGAGTAAGACACCGTTGCTCTTCATGATCACGGTAGCGTTGCGTTTAGTGTCGGAGATCAAGGCCTCTTCACCGAACACATCGCCCGCTTTCAATTCAGCCAATACGAGATTGGCCCCACCCACCAAGCGCGTCACTTGGGCGCGGCCGCTCTCGATCAAATAGTAGTAATCGCCCTCTTCGCCCTCGCGAATGATGGCATCTTTCTCCCACACCCCGATGGCCTCGACTCGGCTGAGCAATTTACCGATATTCGCAGGAGGCAGATGCGCAAAGGGACCATGATTGAGATTTTCGGCACTGAACATGCCCGAGTTCAGCAATCTACGAACGGCCGCTTCGGAGCCTTCTTTATCGGTTGGCAGTTTGGCATCCTCGTGATGACCGAATTGATCCCATGTCACCATACGATCAAGCAGATCGTCATCCACCCTTAGCAACTGTGCTCTGCTCAGTGCCTTGGAAGAACGAATGTCTGGCTGACGCTTGCCGATGGGATGGCGGGCCCATTCGGAATCTGCACGGATAACCATCTTGTTGCCATCGGCATACACAAATTCCATTTCTCCACGCACCAGATAGACGGATTGCCCGTGCAATGGGTTAGCCACAAATGGATCTTGCCCAGGAAGGACGGTCTCGACATTGCAATAATCCAACAATTCTCTAAGGCGTGCAGGGCTGAAACTAGAGATAGGCTCTAGTGCGGCAAGCACTCTGATGTCGATCATTTCATTCATTGAAGTTGTCTGCTCAAAATTCGAATTCTTGTCCGTTTTGTAAAATCTTAGGGGTGACTCTCTTCACCCGTTCTGCTATCTGTTTCATCGTCAATTCCACTTCACCCGGCTTCAGATGTGTGACGAATATCTCGGGGTTAGATTTTAGCTTGGCTAGCTCCTCAGCCAATAGGCTGGGGCAAAGATGTTTCGAGAGGATCGCCAATTCTCTTTCAGCATCAGAAAAAGCCGTCTCAATGATCAAATATTTCAAGTTCTGGATACGGTTGACCGCTTGCCAAAAAGCATCGCACGTTGTCGTGTCTCCACTGAACACCAAGCTAGTGGCACCGCTATCGATTATGAAACCGACGGCTGGGACGACATGACTCACCGGCAGCGCAGTAATGATACGACCACCAACCGTGACTGCTTCGCCCAAGCGTATCTCTTCATAACACATCACTGGTTGATGCGCATTGGGGATGGCCGAAAAATCAGGCCATATCTCCCAATTAAAAATATGCTTCTTGAGGATGGCGATAGTCTCGGCTGTAGCGTGGATAAGTAATGGTTTTTCGCGCATGAACCCCACGCTATCGACGAGCAAAGGGAGGCATGCGATATGATCAAGATGTGAATGCGTGATGAAGATGTGATCAATCATACTCATCTCGGCCAAACTCAAATCGCCCAATCCAGTCCCCGCATCGATGAGGACGTCATGGTCGAGCAAAAGTGAGGTCGTGCGGAAATTTCCGCCGATCCCGCCACTACACCCGAGTACTCTTAGCTTCATCGACATTTGACTCACTTAGTCTTGAAAGTGAACACGCCGTCCCAATTCTCTCCGGGCGGTTCTTTGCGGAAATAAGCCACGCGCTCCGCATACACTTGGTACAACTTCGATTGTGGCGACATGTTGCGTAAACTCAACAGCTGCAATTCCGCTTTATCCCAATCTTGCTTCCGATAGTAGCGTATAGCTTGATTGAAGAGCTTGATCTCCTCCTGCACATCCTTGCTCACTTCATCATGCAACCCAATCGGCTCAAAGATCGCGACGGGTTGCAATTTTCCTTTCACGCGCACTAGATCGACTTCTCGATAGACGAATTCTGGAGCCTGCTCCTTGGTATGTTCCCCCACCAAAACTCCTGCTCCGTATTCTTTGGTGATGCCCTCCAAACGCGAGGCGAGATTCACCGCATCCCCCATCACCGTATAAGCCACTCGCACTTCAGACCCCATGTTGCCCACACTGACGCGCCCCGTATTGATACCGACACCAATATGTATCTCGGGCCAGCCACGCTCTTTGAAGTGAGGTTGCAATCTCGCTAACTCTAACTGCATCTCTATCCCTGCTAGAACTGCATTGCGTGCATGTTCGGGCAAGGGATTAGGCGCGCCCCAGAATGCCATGATGCAATCACCCATGTATTTGTCCACCTTGCCGTTGTACTTAGAGATGACGCGCGACAAAGGGGTCAGGAACTCGTTCATCAGCTGACTCAATTCCTTGGGATCAAGCCCCTCGGATATCGTGGTGAAACCGCGCACGTCAGAGAACAAGATGGTCATCTCTCTGCTCTCACCCTCCATCGATACTACTTGCTCTGGATGCTTGCTCATCTCATCTACCAATTCGGTAGGTACGTACTTCCCGAACAAGTGAGTGATCTGGCGCTTGGAGCGCGATTCCACGAAGTAACCGAAAGACATGTTCAAGGCGAATAACCCCAAGATCATCAATATGCCGCCCGCCAACGGAAGTGCGATGTCGCCGTATTCCCACATATATCGATTCAGCACGATGTCACCAGTCATCGCACCCAAAGTAACCAACATACCGCGCACCGGACTCAACAAGGGCAGAACCACGCTCAATGTGATACCGATGAGAATCAACAAAACAACGTTCGCCCCCAACACATACGGCGGACTTTGTTTTACATCTTGATTCAGAATACCGCTGATCATATTGGCATGTACTTCCACCCCAGGGTAGACCTCACCTACGGGCGTGCTTCGCATATCCATCAGCCCGGGCGCAGAAGTCCCGACCAGAACGATCTTATTCTGCAGACTTTCTAAGGGAGTCTCACCGCGCAACACAGCAGCGGCAGAGATGTATTGGAAAGTACCCCTGCCACCACGGTACGGAACCAACGCACTGACCTGGGCGTCGACGGGAATAATCATGTCTCCTTGCGCCGACTCCAACGACAGCCATTCCAACCCCCCGTAATCCTTACTCTGGCCAGCCGCGAATCCTGGCGCCAACTTTGGATTACCCAACACCGTGCGCACCATCGCCAAAGATAGCGATTCGTAATAAGCACCTTCGTGCTCGACGATCATCGGGATGCGCCGAACTACACCATCAAAATCAATCACTGGATTAAAATGGCCTGCTGTTGCGGCACTCGACTGCAATTCAGCCAAATTCGCACCATAACTATCCCACCCCAAAAACTCGATGGGGCGGTCTTTAAACGCTCCTGCAGCAAACGCGGGAGGCGGCAATGCGCCAGACTTACTTGAAGATAAACCCTTCTCACTATTGCTGAAGTAATAACCCAGAACGACATTACGCCGCTTGAGCTTGTCAGCGAATAGGGCATCGTATTCAAGCAAGGGCTTGATCTGAGTCAGAACCGATTGGAACTGCTCGACATCCTTGAATTGCTTGCGGCCCAACTCTTGCAAGATGTTGAGGCCAGAACTGGTGTCCTTTTCTGCGAACACAACGTCGAAACCGACAGCAGCGACTTTGTAGCGATCGAACAACTCATCCATCAGGGCGGCCATCTTGTCCCTACCCCACGGCCAGCGTCCTTCTTGCTTTAAACTCTTTTCGTCGATATCAAGAATGACGATGCGGTCGTCCGACGTATTCGGCAGCGTCATCCGCATCCGATAGTCATATAACTTGGCATCCGTGAATTGAACGAAACCAAGTCCGTAGAACTTGGCTGCATCGCCCAAGAAGATGAGCATGACGAGCAATCCCAAGCCGACGAGCAGTGCATGCTTTCTCATGGACTGCTCTCTTTGCTAGCAGAAAGAAACGCCTGCCTAGAGATCACTTTAAGTCTCCTTGATCAGGTCTTGAAGTAAAACTCCATCTTGACCCCTGCGAGTTCGATGATGTCATGATCTTTCAATTGGTGAGGTTGTTCGCCCACCGACGCACCATTCACCAATGGGAAACTAGCACCCTCGACATGGGTGATGAAATAGCCATGCGGACGGCGAGCCAACACGGCGACTTGCACGCCAGGCTTGCCAAGTGTGGTCAGATTCTTACTGAGTTCCAACTCGCGCCCCAAGTTGGGCCCATTCAATATCTGGATGATCGCCACAGGTGTTTGTCCCGCAGGCGCTGGTGCCGCCACCGGGGCGGGTGCGACATCAACTTTGGGAGCCGTAGTATTGAACTGTGTTGTCGATTCGTGTTTGGCCGCGACACCTACATTACCTTGGGTCTGATTGAGCCCATCTTCTGGCTTGGTTTGTTTGACCGGCGCACGCAACACCATGGTCTTTTCAAAGTCAGCGGAGGAAGTCTGCGTTGGCTGGTCATTCAAATATTTTAGTTTGTACTTTCCGATTTCGATGACGTCGCTGTTCTGCAAGAAGTGTTTCTGCGTCGGTGCGCCATTGACGACCGAACCATTAGTGCTACCCAGATCCTCAAAGAAGGAATCATTCAAGATGGTAATGACAGCAGCATGCTCGCTACTCACCGCCAGATTGTCGATAGCAATGTCATTGTGCGGCTTGCGACCGATAGTGGTGCGCTCTTTGGTGAGTGGGTATTCCTTGATCACCACGCCATCCATGCTGAGTATCAATTTTGCCGTCATATCGTTCCCCTAATCACTTTCAACCAGATCAATTCTTAAACCAAGATTTCAGTTTCGCCCACCAACCGCGCGGAGTCGCATAACTGCCCTTCACTTTAACCAGAATGACGGACACGTTGTCGCGCCCACCATTGTCATTCGCTTGCTCAATGAGTTGCGTCGCCGCAAGCGAGAGGTTGCCTTGCAACATCTGCAACGTTGCGCCGATATCCTCATCTTCCACCATATCGTTCAGCCCATCAGAGCAGAACAAATAGATGTCACCCACTTCGACGTCATACAAATGCACTTCAGGCACCACATCAGCCTCGATACCGACCGCACGTGTCACCAGATTCTTATTTTTGGAGAGCTTGGCCAGTTCTTTGCTGATGATGCCGCTGTCGATCTGCTCCTGCAGCAAGGAATGGTCACGCGTGATCGTCTCGAACACTTCGCCACGCAATCGATACATGCGCGAATCTCCCACGTGGGCGACTGCGATCCGATTGTCATAAAACAAACCAGTGACGATGGTCGTCCCCATGCCAGCGTACTGCGGCTGACTTTGCGCCGCATTAAAGATGGAGAGGTTGGCTTTCTTCACGTTGTCGCGCAACACCGCCACGCCCATCTCATCGCCAGACTCTTCATCCTTCTGCTCTGGATCAATCTGCTCCAGACGATGTCTGACCTCGCTAGCAAGAACTGAGACTGCTATCCCGCTGGCGACTTCGCCTGCGTTATAACCGCCCATACCGTCCGCCAGAACGACCAAACCATGCGTGACATCAAAGGTCACGCTATCTTCATTGTGAGAGCGCACCATACCTGGGTTGGTTTGGCTTACGATCTCCAGTGCCTCATTTACTTTCACGCCGACCTCACACTTGATGGTTCACTGCAGACCTGCAGCACATTGGCGAATCGCCTCCGCCATGGCAGCGCCACTTTCAAAACGTTCTTCGACTTTTTTTGCCAATGCTTTATTGATGATAGCGACGACGCAGGGCGGCACATTCGGATTGATCTTCAAAATGTCGGTATGCGGCTCGTTGGCGATCTTGAACATCAATTGCGCCATTGAATCACCCTCGAAGGGGAGCTTACCACACACCAATTGATAGAGACTGACGCCCAAGGAGAACAGATCGGAATGCCCCTCGATCTTTGCACCCGACAATTGCTCGGGCGACATGAAGGATGGTGTGCCAAGCACCATGCCCGTCTTGGTCTTGCTGGAATCGGTGATACGCGCGATACCAAAGTCGGTCACCTTTGCAGTATCACTTTCCAAGTCATACATGATGTTGGCGGGCTTGATGTCGCGGTGAACCACATTCAATCCATGCGCATAGCCCAAGGCATCAGCAACACGCGCCACGATGCTCAAAACTTTAGGCAAGGGCAACAAATTATCTGGTTTGGAATAGGCCACCAGATCTTTGCCTTTGAGGAACTCCATGGCGATGTAAGCCAAATCATGCTCCTCACCCGCGTCATACATCGTCACGATGTTCGGATGATTTAAACGACCTGCGGTCTCTGCCTCGCGGAAGAAGCGTGCTTTCACATCCTCCAGTTCATCCGCCTCGAATTCTTGCGACAATGCCATCGTCTTGATAGCCACCACGCGACTGATCTTGGGATCTTTACCCAGATAGACCACACCCATCGCACCTTTACCCAACTCTTTCTCGATTTCATAGCGTCCCAACATGGGTTTCGCCAAGCCGCCTTGGTCGAGCTTCATCGTGCTGTCATTGCTGCGCCCCGAAGCTCCTCCCAAAATGATGGTCTCCGACATTGCCTTGGATTGCGCCGTACGCGCCTCAAGATCGCGGAACTTCGGATTGTGTTCCGCCATATATTTAAAGACCGACTCCGCCTTGTTGAATTGGCGCTTGCGCTCAAAATCCAAGCCCAAGTTGTACAACACATCCATCAAGCTATCGTCCAACGGCACTTTGCGGAACTTATCGAATGCCATATCCAACTGTCCCTGCCCTTGGAAAGCCAAGCCCAACATGCGATTACTTTCTGCAGACTCTGCATCCGATCGCTCTTTGCCTTTCTCAGTCATCAAGAAACGTTTGGTCGTTAATAACAAGTGACCAACCAGCAACAGCGCGGCGGGCAGCATCAGTTGCAACCACATCGCCTGCGTCGTCATCAATATGAAATGGACCGCCAGCAACGTAACGAACATACCTCCCGTGATGATCGCACCAAGTCCCGCGCTCAAACGTGGGAGCAATAGAATCAGATAGAGCGACACCAACAGGAACACCCCCATCTCGGCCCATACACTCCAACTTGGTGCCACAAAGAAATCTTGTTTTAGGATGCTGGACACGGAATGAGCCAAGGTCAACACAGGGGGGGTCGTAGCCGAGATCGGCGTGACTTGCGCCGCACCCACACCCGCCGCCGTCGCACCGATCAGAACGATCTTGTCGCGATATTTCTCGGCAGGGATCTTGCCGGTTAATACATCGTAGAAAGAATCCACTTGGAACGCTGGCTTGCCATCGCGATCCGCATAGAAATAGGTGTGCATACGCAACGCAGGATCGGTCGCGATACTGAGATTCCCCAGTTTGACCCCTTCGCCCAACGTGACCTGAATATCCTTAGGCTCAAGATTCAAGCTCTTTGCGGCGATCATTAGAGATAGTGAAGGATAGTATTGGGCATAATATCCGACCACAAGGGGTTCGGTACGGATACCACCATCCACATCAGGAGTCGCATTCAAATGACCGATCGCCAGCGCTGGTTGTCCCAAGACGGGGATGGGTACCAGCGCCCCCAAAGCTGGAACAGGGAACGTAGCGTTCGCCCCTCCTTGCACATTCACCAGATTGTTCTTCAATACATAGTCAGGCAAAGGCGCATCTGGATTTCCCTGCGGCTCGCCCAGCTCGAAATACACACCCAACAAGACGTTGTTGACCTTAGCCATACTCTCGGCCAGCTTCTGGTCGTTGTCGAGATGCGATAAAGCTTCCTGCATCAAACCTTGCAACTCCAGCCACTCATCTGGATTGGTCTTTTGCAAAGAAGTCTTTTCTAAGACAGTGGCGATATTGAGAATGTAATCCAGCCCCGCATCGACCTGAGGCTCGAAATAGAGTGCCGTTTGACCGACGACTTTGGCGTTACCCTGAGCGAGAACGTCGAGCATCTGCCCTTGTATCGCACGTGGCCAAGGCCAGCGTCCCAGATTGGCGATGCTCTCGTCATCGATAGCAATGACGGCGATCTTATCGCTCGCCACACGAGAAGACGCCAGCACACCCCAGTCATAAGCCTTGCGCTCAAGGCTTTGGATGACATCCGTCCCCGCGCTAAAAAGGAACAGCAAGGCCACCAGCACGCCGGTGAACCAATCCGCTTTAAAAAACGATATTTTTTTCATAGTTGCCCTGCCCGTTTGTACATTTTCCCTGAGCTTGCTGGGCGGATACTAAAACAATTTTCAATTCCAAACCATACCTGATTGATTTATCAGGAGTTTGAAACTCAATCAACGAGCGATAGTGACTGGAATCTTGGACATCTGCGCGACCTTGCTGGTGACCGAACCCAGAAGGAGTTTGGCCAGACTTTCCTCGCCCTGCGCACCGATGATGATCTGGTCGACCTTTTGTTCTTCCGCATACTGCACGATCGCCTCGGCTGGACGGCCGATACTGATGTGGTACTGATAAGCAAGATTAGCTTCATCCAAGATAGCGCGCGCCTTTTCCAAAGCAGTAGCACCTTGCTCACGATAATAATCGTTGATCGTTTCTTGGTTGATGAACAACTTGACGTTGCCCGCTGCCACATTCCACTGCACGTTCAACAACAGCAACTGTGGCGTTTGCTTCATTTGCGCCGAGAGCGCGACAGCATGTTTCACCGCACACAAACCATTCTCAGAACCATCTACTGGTATCAATAGCTTCATCATATCTTCTCCGCTTTCACGTACTCATCCACTAGGTCGATCGCTTTTGCGCTTCTCAATTTTCGCATTGTCAGCCATTTACCGATGGCGAGCACCAGAACGGCGCAAACAGCAGGAACGATCCAGTGCAACAGATGCTGCGCATCTACCCATGGCTTGAACAAAGCCTCGCTCACCAACATCTCTCCGGCAACAAAACCAAGCAACGCACCGCCGGCCATGATGATGAATGGGAATCGGTCGATCAGCTTCAACACCAACTGGCTACTCCATGCGATGAGCGGGATACTGATGAGCAATCCGAACACCAACAAAAAGGTATTTCCTTTTGCTGCCGCTGCGACACCCAACACATTATCCAGACTCATCACGAAATCAGCGATGATGATGGTCTTGATCGCGCCCCACAATTGTGTCTCGGCTTTGATATTACCTTCGCCATGCCCCTCGTCATCCGGCAAGATCAATTTCACACCGATCCAGATCAGCAAAATCGCCCCGATCAACTTCAGGTAGGGCAAGGCCAACAGACTCACTGCAAAGAAAGTCAGTACAACACGCAGGCCAATCGCGCCCCCTACGCCATAAATGATGCCTAGACGTCGTTGTGCTGGCGGCAGATTGCGGCACGCCAATGCGATGACCACCGCGTTGTCACCCGACAACAGCAAATCGATCATGATGATCTTGAACACATCAACCCAGAAATTGGGGGTGCCTAACATAACTACCCATGAAGCGTTTGCTACAACACCTACCAGCCCCGCCCAAAACTCAGGATGAAATATCGCTTCCACAAATTACCCCTTTAATATTTTCTGCATCGTGCGCCCCATCTCGGCTGGATTGCGCGTGATGTGGATGCCGCATTCTTCCATGACCGCGAGCTTCTCGTTTGCACCGCCTTGCCCCCCCGAGATGATGGCACCTGCATGCCCCATGCGTTTGCCCGGTGGCGCCGTGACCCCCGCGATGAAACCTACCACTGGCTTCTTCATGTTGGCCTTGATCCAGCGTGCGCACTCTTCTTCATCGCTGCCGCCGATCTCACCCACCATGATGACTGCATCCGTTTCTGGATCGTCATTGAACAAGCGCATCACATCGATGTGCTTCAATCCGTTAATAGGATCGCCACCGATTCCGACACAGGAAGACTGCCCCATACCTAAAGCAGAGAGTTGACCGACCGCCTCATAGGTCAACGTACCTGAACGTGACACCACACCGATGCGACCCTTCTTATGGATATGCCCCGGCATGATCCCAATCTTTATCTCGTCAGGTGTGATGAGACCGGGACAGTTGGGCCCAATGAGGAGAGTCTTCTTGCCTTGCATCTTGTAGCGCGTCTTTACCATGTCATGCACGGGAATACCCTCGGTGATGCAGATGACTAAATCAAGGTCAGCTTCCACCGCTTCATCGATTGCAGCAGCCGCGCCTGAAGGAGGGACATAGATGACCGAAACCGTCGCACCTGTCGCTTTCTTAGCGTCCAGCACGCTGGCATACACGGGGATGCCCTCAAAGTCTTCGCCCGCTTTTCTCGGGTTCACGCCCGCCACGAAACAGTTCGCGCCATTTGCATAACTCTTGCAATGGAAGGTATGGAACTGTCCTACCTTCCCCGTCATACCTTGCGTGATGACTTTGGTATCTTTGTTGATGAGAATAGACATTTTGCCCCCTTCTAAATTTCCGTTCGGTCTGAGTAGCGGGCTTTGCCCGCGTATCGAAGACGTTTGTCGTTCACCCTTCGATACGCCGCGCAATGCGCGTCACTCAGGGCGAACGGCTTGTTATTACTTGGCCGCTGCAACCACTTTCTGCGCCGCATCTGCCATATCGTTTCCCGAGATGATGGGTAGCCCTGATTCCGCCAATATCTTTTTTCCCAGCTCAACGTTAGTACCTTCGAGTCGCACCACCAGCGGTACTTTGAGGCTCACCTCACGTGCTGCGGCCACCACGCCTTCAGCGATCACATCGCACTTCATGATGCCGCCGAAGATGTTGACGAGGATGGCTTTGAGTTTCGGATTCTTCAGCATCAGCTTGAACGCCTCGGTGACCTTCTCCTTGTTCGCACCACCGCCAACATCCAAGAAATTAGCTGGGCTGCCGCCGTACAACTTGATGATGTCCATGGTTGCCATCGCCAAGCCCGCACCATTCACCAAACAACCGATGTTCCCATCAAGCTGAATGTAAGCGAGGTCGAACTTGGACGCTTCGATCTCAGCCGGATCTTCTTCGTCCAAGTCGCGCATCGCCACGATCTCCGGACGACGATACAGCGCGTTGGAATCAAAATTGAATTTTGCATCGAGTGCGATAGCGCGGTTATCCGCCGTGATCACCAATGGGTTGATCTCAGCCAGCATCGCATCCTTCTCCACGAAGGCGCGATACAAGCCTTGCAGTATCTGCACCGCTTCCATATTCGCCGCATCTGGCACACCGATGGCACGCGCCACACGTGATGCCTCTGCTACATCCAATCCCGCCACCGGGTCGATGCGCACCGTGTGTATCTTCTCTGGATGATGTTTGGCGACCTCTTCGATCTCCATGCCACCTTCACTGGAAGCGAGCAGCGCGACACGTTGCGACACACGATCTACCACCATGCCAACGTAAAGTTCTTTGGCGATCTGCGCACCCTCTTCGATAAGCAAGCGACGCACCACTTGACCTTCGGGACCGGTCTGATGCGTGATGAGGTGCATGCCAAGGATTTGGCCTGCAAACTGCCTTACTTCATCCAGCGACTTCGCCACCTTCACGCCGCCGCCTTTACCACGCCCCCCCGCATGGATCTGCGCCTTCACCACCCATACCTTGCCACCCAACTTCTGCGCCGCCGCTACGGCCTCGTCAACGCTGAAACACGCCGTGCCGCGTGGTGTCGGTACGCCGAACTCACGCAAAATTTCTTTGCCTTGGTACTCATGGATCTTCATGATTTGCTCCTAAACAGGACGGGGTGGAATTTACCAGACTGCCCATGAAAACGCCTTAGCTAAATACAAAAAGGCCATCGAAATATTTCGATGGCCTTTTAACTGAACTCCAACTTACAACTTAGAAATCCCAGCGAATCCCGACAGATCCGAATACGCGAGAGAGTTTGCTTGTGACCTGCGCTCCCTCGTTCTTTGTATTTTCATAACCTGCGTCCGCATCAAAACTGAGTGCGTCACGAATACGATACGAGCCACGCACCATAGGAGACCATCGTGTCGTCACCCCTCCCACCGTATCCGTCTGGCGAAATATCTGCATCGAGGTATCCATCGCCCATCCGCTTTGGTATTGCGTGTGGTTAGCCAAGAAGATCGAGTGCCCGCTCACTGCACTACTCGTGCTGAACGTAGTACTAGCTGACCAAATATCCCCCTCTATGTACAGGCCGCTACCGACGATATTGGCTGTTACAGACTTCTCAAGACCACGACTTGGAATCGCGGCAAGATAGCCTTGCGTTGTGTTCAACACGCCGCTCTCAGCCAATCCAGATGTCTTGGTCAATCGCACATCGCCACCCACCTGCCATTTCTGCATGAATGGAATAGACACACCCACCTGCCCCATATCAGTGGACATCGTTCGCGCCGCTGCCAGATCACGCAAAGTACTCGCAGACATAGCGCTCAGCAGGGTGCTGATGGATGAAGTTGCCGCGCCACTCAGCGCATTGCGCGTACTCAATGGCTTGCTATGGTTCAACAAGAAGTTGAAATTCATTCCGGAGAATGGAGCCGCCCCCGTCAACTGCGCCAGTGTGACCTCCTTGAAAATCGTATCAACATCCACCTGCGCAAACGCAGACCGATTCGCCTCGTAATAGCGCCACTCAGCGCCCAACGCACGTCGATCCAATACCCCATCCACGCTTTGGTTCAACGTATAGATCGAATAGGGACCAAATTCATATCCCGCACCAAAGAAGATAGGTTTATTACCTTGCGAATAGTCTGCCAAAGCGCCCACCACACCATTGAACTTCGAATCCTGCGCATCACCCAAGGTGCCATAGACACCATCGAAGCGGCCCATCACACCACCGCCCATAGAAGACTGGCGGCCCACACGAACCATATATTCCCTTGTGCGATCCTTGATCTCGCCATAGGCAGCACTCACGCGATTGAGACTGGGTTTATCTGAAAGAAAATTCATGGTGTTCGAAGCGCGGAATACCATGCGACCGTCATACTCCTCACTCACATAACGTCCCGACACGTCCTCAGTCGTAATGAGCATGGACTGGTCGGTCATCTTCGTGGTGATCGTTTCGGGAACGTTGTTGCGTATCTGCGTCGATTCATTAGTGCTATTGCCAAAGTAGTAGCGAGAAGAGATACCTCCGAAAGTCATCCATCGCGCCTCCTTCTTCTTCTGTGCTGTGGCGATACCTGCTTGGGTTCCACCTTGTCCAGACAAACCCGCCAAACGCTGCATCACTCGGTTCGCGCTCTCGCCGTCGGCATAAAGACGCAGGTAAAGGTCGTATTCAGTCTTGGCTTTGTCAATCTGCCCCGCACGTTCACGCGCGACCCCTACCCATTCTTGTGCATCCTGAGAATAATCATTGGGGGGTAACAACAACAATTTGTTGAAGACATCTACCGCCGCCTCTTGATTCTTGGCGGACAGCGCATCTCGCCCTTGCAACATCAGAGCGCGAGCCGCTTGATTGTTCTCCGCCAGTACAGCCGCGTCACCCGTCAACGCCACCGCAGGAGGTGCAGGCTCCAGCTTGATCTCAGGCAACTCAAGCAATGCAATTGGCGTAGCCACCTGCTTGCTCGGGCGAAGAATGATGCGAAATGAGCGGTTATCCTTGCCCGGCGCGACACTAAACTCTGCATCACGCGCGAACTCGATCACCAACTTGGGCTGCGACTTCTGGTCGCGCGTGGTGACTTTGAAACTGGGGATCAAGCCGGAAGGAGGCGAATTACGCGTCTCGTTGTCCACCCATTTTTCACCGGGTGCAGGGCCACACAATTTCTCAGGAAGCTCTGCAACCTTTTTATTTTTCGCCAGTTCATCCTGCGCTTGTTTTGCCAACTCTTCTTTGCTCAACGTCGGTTGTGCGCAGTCGTAAAAAATCTCCAGCGTATTCCCGCCGCTCTCTGGGAAGTGACGCTGATATTGCACGGGCGAGGTCATACGAATCGTCGCCACGATACCTTCGCTCTGATACTCAAGGGTTACATCGTCCAGTGGTTGTGCAGTCGCATGCACGCCAACGACGCTCATCGCCACCATGCTACATAGTGTCGGTAATTTTCTGATCATAGTTGTGAATCTCATCACCGCTCCCAATGAATATTTGTTCACGCTCTTTAACTTCGGCGCATTAAACCGCTTTTTCCAGTATGACGGGCTGTACCTTGCGGCACAGCCCGTCATACAACTTAATCCCACCTAGTGTAGGAGGAACCTTTAGGACCCAAGGGTCGGTGGCAGCCACTGGCAGAACAATCCGTCGCACCTGGGTTCTTGCTGCTTTCGTGGAAGTTGGGCCATCTTGCCGTTTGCTGACCATTGCCGCCATAAACCGTATTGCTGCCATGGCAGGTGAAGCAGGACATTCCGCTCAGATAAGTTGTATGCAGTGCTGTACCACGCTGAGTCGTAGCCCAAGTAGCAGTTCCGTGACATGCGCTACATTCCGGTGTTCCGTTGTAAGGGATATGTCTTGCCGACTTGCCGCGGATACCGGCAGCAACATAAACACCACTGTGACAGGTCGCGCAAGCAGTCGCACCAGCGTGATCGTATTTACCCGTCCAAACCCCTATACTGATGTGGCAAGCATTGCAACTCAAGGTCTGCACTGGAACTGCGGTATGAATAGCAGATGTCGGCTTGCGTACGCCTGTATAGCCACCTGTCCCATTCAAGTTTCCGTGACAAGAATTGCAAGTCGTTGGCGCACCTGCATGATTGTAAAAGTGCGAATAGAAACTGACATAGTTGGTATGGCATGATTTACAACTACCTAAGAAATTCACGGGCGGCATGCTCAGAGTCAGATGCCCTGTAGACTGGCCAGCGGCAGTAGCTCCGTTATGGCATACCGAGCAATCAGATACCGTATCTGTGTGATTCCAGCTCACAGGAAACCAAGCGAATGTGCGGTGGCACTGGTCGCAAGATTCTGTCGCTTTCTTACCTGTGTTATGGCTGGCTGGTTTGGCAGTGGAAATGCGGCCGTTATGACAAGTTGCGCACTGCCCCGGCTTCGCGGTGCCGTGGTTGTAACGCGCGCCCAGCCATGTAGCCGAGTTGAAATGGCAACTCTCGCAAGCCGCGTCGGTAACAATATGGGACGTCGATTTGGGTGTCGCCACGATGCGCTTCCCCGTCGCATGGCAACCATCGCAATTGCGGGGTGTACCTTTGAATACGCCGCCGGTATGGCACGTCTCACACGCTGCTACGGCATGCCCGCCAGAAAGCGGGAAGCCTGTGGTCATGTGGTTGAAGTCACGCCCTCCGAGTTGCGTCTCAGCCACGGCTTGTAGCGAGAAGGCCATTAGAGCCACGGCAAATAAACCACCCAACATTTGTCCCAGTCGTTTCATATTCAACCTCCTAAAATCAAATTTCGTTATGACGCACCACTCCGACACTACCTTTTTATTGCATCGCTCCGTGTTGCATTATCCGTGGCAATAAAATTTTAGATACACGCCCTTCGGTTCAGACAATACGACGAGCGGAAATCCATATATTCAATTGGTTGCAACACCCATCTTCACTTTTTTCCAATCTTCACCATCATGACAACGGTCACAACGATCACCAAAATTGCCGTTATGTACATCATCGCGGTCATGGCAACCACCACATGAACTAGACAACACCACCTTCTTGTCCATCGGCTTCTTGTGACAGTCGTAGCACTTGTTGGCTACTTTTTTATGTGCTCCGTCCAACTTGAATTTGGTTTTGTTATGGTCAAAGTCCCACGCTTCCCACGCACGCGTAGAGTGGCAGACCTGACATTCGGTTCCCAACTTGCGCTTGTGCGTGTCATCTTTCTCGTGGCACGACCAGCAATCAGACTTCGCATCTTTGAAGGTGGGCGCCAAGTGGCACTTCTTACACCCCACCAGCGCATGCCTTCCCAACAATGGGAACTTGGACATGCGGTTGTGGTTGAACTTGTCCACATCCTTCCATGAAGTCTCAACGTGGCAGGTCTCGCACTTCTTACCTTCCTGACCTTTGTGCTTGTCGTCTTTTTCATGGCACGAGAAGCAATCCATAGCCAGTTTGTCTTTAACGAGGTCACCCTTGTGGCAGGCGGTACATTTCAGTGGCGATGGTGACTTGTGTTTTCCTAGCAGCGGGAATTTGGTCTTCTTGTCGTGATCGAAGACGGATTTCTTCCAATCGTTCTCACCATGGCAAGTCTCGCACTTGGCTCCGAATTTTCCTTTGTGCGACTTGTCGTCATCCTTCTTGTGGCAAGAGATGCAGATCATCTCTAGCTTATCTTTGTACAGGTCGCCCTTATGGCATTCGGTACACTTCAGCGGCTTAGGCGATTGGTGTTTGCCGAGTAGCGGGAATTTGGTCTTCTTGTCGTGATCGAAGAGATTTTCTTTCCAGTCCTTCTCGTTGTGGCAGGTCTCGCACTTGGGACCGAACTTGCCTTTATGCGCCTTGTCGTCGTCTTTCTTGTGGCAGCCATTGCACAGCTTGGGAGTGTCTTTGTATTTCTTGTCGAGATGGCACTTGTCACACTTCACTTCCGCGTGCTTGCCCAACAGGGGGAATTTGGTAGCCTTGTCGTGATCAAATTTGACTGTCTTCCAATCTTTTTCGGTGTGACAGGTCTCGCACTTGTCGCCCAATTTACCCTTGTGTGCCTTGTCATCATCCTTCTTATGGCAACCCACACAGGTCTTGGGCACGCCCTTGTATTTATTATCGATGTGACACTTCAAGCACTTCACCTCGATATGCTTGCCCAACAGCTTAAATTCGGTCTTGTCGTGATCGAAGGTGGTGGTCTTCCAATCTTTTTCCGAGTGGCATTTGGCACAATCCTTACCTAGCTTGCCCTTGTGAGCTTTCTCGTCATCCTTTTGATGGCAGGTATGACACACGACTGGCGCCTCGCGGAATTTTTTACCCGCCTTGTGGCAGCTCTCGCACTTGACCTTCTCGCCCAAGTGCCCGCCCTTCAACTCGTAGTCAGTTAGTTTGTGGTCGAATTTCTTCTGATCAAATTCGGCAGCCTTGAAATCACGCCCCTTGTGCTCTGCATGGCACTCTTTGCATTCTTTAGTGGTATCGATTCGACCGTGATACCCCTTCTTATCACTGACGTCCTTACCCACATCCTTGTGACAGTCCATACATAACTGCGACTGCGCCTTCTTATCGAATTTCTTATGGCATAGCTCACACTTCTCTTCTTCCTTGACGTGTCCTTTGATGACATCACCAGGCATCAAGAGTTTGTTCGCCTGCGCTTGCAGCGGCAGTGCGAACAGGAAACAAGCTAGCGTCAGAGTGCGTAAGAACATCGACATTTTTCTGATCTTTATGTTGACCGTTAGAAAGCGTGTACAGCGTACACGTGATAGAAAGCGCTGAACACCATCATATAGACCAGCGGGATGTGGAAGATGTGCCACCATGAGAACAAGCGCTCATAAGTATGGAACTGCGCGGCATCACGCACAGCGCGAATGTAATTGATCAACTTCTCTCGATATTCAGCACGCATCGTCTGCATACCCGCCATCTGCTGCGCATCGAAATGATGCTCGATGGCTTGTTTGTGCATCGTATCGCTCAGCTCTTTTTGCATTCTACGAGAGAGCGATGATGCCTCCATACCAATCTGAAAAAAGTGAACAAAACCATAACCCGTTTCTTTTTCGACCTGCGCTGCACGTCCTCGGAAATCACCTAATGCTTTTTCTATATTCGGAGCGAAGTTGAACATAGACCTTACATCCCCCTTCTCCTCCATCTCAGCATGCAATTCGTTCACAGTCGCTTGCCGCCCATACAAACCGTGGTGGATCTTGGTATAGAAGAAGCGTCCAAAGGTGCCGCTACCCGACACCAGCAACATGCAATACATCGCCACTGCCGCATTCATTGAACCTTGCGGATGGATAAATGGGATATAGACGTGGTAGGTAGAGTGAAAAATGATGAACAGCGGCCCCATGATGCCCAACACCATGTGCCACTTAAACCATGTAGGCAGGAAACCCAAGTTGCTGATGACACCCCAGCGCTTGCGAAGTGGGTAGAGCAACAGCAGCAACATCATGATGCCGCCAGCCAGTCCTAGGTTATAACCAAAGTCGAACAGCTCTTCACCCGGCGTGTACAAAGTCTGCGGATACACCACAAAGTAGCCGCTGAAGGTGATGATGCCTACGATGCCGATGAAGATGAGCCAGTTGCGGTGTTCGGATTGATTCTTAGCTTTCATTTTTGATTTATTGACACTTATTTATATGGTGCGGATTGTAGTATATGAACCGCTGATTTGTGTTCCGTTTGCCTGCCACTTAAAATGCCGCGCTCTGCGACAAATCGGATTTTCAGAAGTTCACATTATTGCTCTCTGTATTGCAACTTATTTACAACCGAATCGTCTCAACGTTGATTTGATAAGGTTTTTATTTTCACCCATTTTTTTCATAGGCTTACCATCATGGACTTCGCGATCTACTTCATTCCGCTCATCGTCATCTTGTTCATCTATCTAAACGGTAGGCGCTCGAAAGAAAAAGAATCGGCAGGGCAGATGAAAGAAGCGATCGCACAAGGACTCACCGAACCTTCTTCCCTGCACCCAGTCATTGACCCAGTTCTGTGTTTAGGTTCAGGCAGCTGTATCAAAGCCTGCCCTGAAGAGGCGCTGGGCATGATCAAGGGTAAGGCTGTACTCATCAATCCCACCTTGTGTATCGGCCATGGCGCGTGCGCTGCTTCTTGCCCGCAAGACGCCATCACACTGGTTTTCGGCACAGAAAAACGCGGCATGGATATTCCGCAAGTCGATCCCACTTTCGAGACCAACGTCAAAGGCATCTTCATTGCAGGCGAGCTGGGCGGTATGGGTTTGATCCGTAAATCAGCGACCCAAGGCGCGCAAGCCGCCGCATCCATCGCCAAACTAAAAGGCAGTGACAACGCCTATGATGTAGTCATCGTCGGCACAGGCCCTGCGGGATTAGGGGCGACACTGGGCGCGATGGAAAACAAGCTACGTTACGTCACACTCGAACAGGAAACCTCATTGGGTGGTGCTATCTTCCAATATCCACGCAACAAGGTGGCGATGACAGCCCCCGTCAAATTGCCCCTCATTGGTGAGATGCATTTCAAGGAAGTCAGCAAAGAGAAGTTGCTCGAATTTTGGGCTGACATCATCAAGAAGACAGGTATGAAGCTCAACTTCGAAGAGCGCATGGAAACCATCACCAAGACCGACAAAGGCTTCATCGTGAAGACCTCCAAAGGTTCATACGAAACACGGACCGTGTTGCTCGCCATTGGCCGTCGCGGCACACCACGCAAACTGGGCTGCCCAGGTGAAGAACAACCTAAAGTCGTCTATCGCCTCATCGACCCTGAGCAATATCGCAACATGCATGTGGTGGTCGTTGGCGGCGGCGATAGCGCTGTGGAAGCCGCGATGTCCATCGCGGAAGAACCAGGCACGACCGTCGTCCTGTCCGCACGTGGGGAAGATTTCGGCAAAGCGTTCGGCGGCGCAAAACCCAAGAATCGCGACAAACTGAAGGCAATGGCCGATGCTGGGAAGTTACAGATCATGCTGAAATCCGGGGTCAAGTTGATCAACAAAGACACCATCGTGATGAAACACGGTGATGAGGAGGTCGAGATCCCTAATCAGGGTGTCATCGTTTGCGCGGGCGGCTTATTACCGACACCTTTCTTGAAGGAGATCGGAGTTCTGGTCGAAGCGAAGTTCGGTACGGCATAAGAACCTCAGAGGAAAAGAAAAAGACCTGCAAGTGATTGCAGGTCTTTTTTATTGGTGCCGCCTATCGGATTCGAACTGATGACCTACCGCTTACAAGGCGGTTGCTCTACCAACTGAGCTAAGGCGGCGATACTGGTGGGTCGGGCGAGATTCGAACTCGCGACCAACGGATTAAAAGTCCGCTGCTCTACCGACTGAGCTACCGACCCCTCCTAAAAAGGAGCGCGCATTATACGGGTTTGACCTCGACTGTCAAACGAATCACAGCTCGTGATAGCGCGTGGAATCGGGCACTCCAGCAGATGTGAATCCTTCGCTACGTAAACGACACGATTCGCAACGTCCACAGGCTCTTCCGTCCACATCGGCTTGATAACAAGATACGGTGATTGTGTAGTCCACCCCCAAACGAACACCCTGCTGAATGATCTGCGCTTTACTCAAATGCAACAGCGGGGCGTGCAAAGTGAGCAGTTTTCCTTCCACGGCAAGCTTGGTCGCCAGATTCGCCATGCGCTCGAACGATTCGACATACTCAGGACGGCAATCGGGATAGCCCGAGTAATCTACTGCGTTCACGCCAAAGAAGATGTCTTGCGCTTTCAACACCTCTGCCCATGCCAGAGCGAGCGACAGCATGATGGTGTTACGCGCGGGGACATAGGTTGAGGGGATGCCGACACTGGCGTGTTCGGGAACCGCAATCTTGTTGTCGGTGAGTGATGATCCACCAAATGCGGTGAGGTCGATGTTGATGACGCGATGTTCCCGCGCACCGAGAACGCTGGCGACCTTCTGTGCGGCAGCCAATTCGGCATGATGGCGTTGACCATAATCCACACTCAATGCATAACACTCGAATCCTTGCTCGCGTGCCATCGCTAGCACTGTTGCCGAATCCAAACCGCCAGACAATAGTACGACTGCTCTTTTCATGCTCAGTGCCCCGCCTCATTTCCCCACAGGATTTTGTGTAACTGTACCTGCAAACGAACAGGTAAATGGTCACGCAATATCCATTCAGCTAACTCTTTCGGGGCTAGCTGTCCTTGAGCAGGCGAGAACAATACATCGCACCGCTCCGCCAATCGATGTTCAGCCATCATTTTCTTCGCCCACTGATAATCTGCCTCACCGCACAAGACGAATTTGATCTCGTCGTGTGTATTCAGATGTTCTAGATTGCTCAATAGATTCTTCGCCACCTCACCTGATGCTGGCGTCTTCAGATCGACCACCTTGGCGACACGTGCGTCCACGTCGGATACATCCAACATGCCGCCCGTTTCAAGCGACACCTCATAGCCTGCATCACATAATTCACGCATCAACAACAGGCTGTTCTTTTGCGACAAGGGCTCGCCACCTGTCACAGTGACGAATCTAGGAGAATGTCGCGCAACCTCTTGCAATATGGACTGCAAGGACATCGTCTGTCCGCCCGTGAAAGCATAGGTCGTGTCGCAATAGGTGCAACGCAGCGGGCAGCCTGTCAGTCGCACAAACACCGTAGGCAGCCCGACACGGCGCGTCTCCCCTTGCAGTGAGAAGAATATTTCGCTGATGCGCAACGATTCGTCGGCCTGATTTGACATGGACTGATGAAATTACTTAAGGGTGGCGAGGCGCTTTTTGGCTTTATCTGCCGCATCGCTACCCGGGAATTGCATGACAATCTGCTTGAGCGTCTTTTTTACTGCGACCTTATTCTTCAATTGGAACTGACACTCTGCGATATTCAGCATGGCTTCAGGAGCTCGCGGATGATCTGGATATTTGGTCAGCAGGTTTTGATAGCCATCTAGGCTGTTCGAATAATCGTTAGAAAGGAAATACGCGTTCCCTAACCAGTAATAAACGTTCGCTTCATGTACCGACTGCGGGAATTGACGCAAGAAATCACGGAACGCTGTCGCCGCAGCTTGATAACTCTCGGCTTTATAGAAACCATAGGCCGCTTCAAAAGCTTTGTTTTCGACCAATGGATTCTCGGCCACATCCTTGGTGCCATCAACCGGATTAGTCGGTAACGGTGACACATGAGAAGGCGTACTCGCATCTGATTCGAAGCGACGTACACGCGCATCCAAATCAACGTAAAAATCTTTTTGTCGCTTCTCAATATCTTGCAAGGCATGGACCAATTCCTCGTTCTGCCCACGCAGCTTACGTAGCTCAGCTGCCTGTGCCTCCAATTGCATCTGAAGATCCAGTAGCGCACGTACCCTGACTCTGCCATCCTCATCAGCCCTGACCAAGGCCTCTTCAAATTTTATGATACGCGTTTCAAGTTGCAGCACCTGCTTGCGTGCATCCTCATCAGCGAACAGCCCCGCCATTGCGGGGCTGTTCGCCAAAAAGGTAATCAGAAAAATCAGAGGCAACTTTGGCACATTTAGTTACCGCGTGTGTATTCGATATCGGCACGACGGTTCTGCGCCCAAGCAGCCTCATCATGCCCCACCGCCTTGGGTTTCTCTTCACCATAACTAACCGCTTCGATCTGAGCGGAACGAGCCCCCCCCAACACCAACCCTTTTTTGGTGTTATTGGCTCGACGCTGGCCCAGCGCCAAGTTGTACTCACTGCTACCGCGTTCGTCTGCATTACCTTCTACCCGCACCTTCAAGTTCGGATTATCCGCAAGGTTTTGTCCGTGCGCCAAGATCGTCTCCTTGTCAGCTTGTTGAACCGCATCGATATCGAAAGGGAAATATACGCTTCGATTCTTCAATGCACGGTTCGAAGTGGCATCTGCAAGCGCTTGAGCCTCTGCTGCCGCACGGGCAGCAGCCTCAGCTTCTGCTGCTGCTTTTGCCTTGGCGCTAGCCGTAGCATTGGCATCAGCCTGGGCTCGGGCAGAAGCCGCAGCAGCAGCGGCAGCAGCAATCGCTTTGGCATCTGCATTAGCTTGCGCGGACGACTTGTCTGCGACAGGAGCGGACGCTGCTTGCTGTGTTGGCGCGATTGACGATTGTTTAGGCTCTACAACTGTTTCTTTTTGTGGCGAGCTTCCGCACGCAACGAGCAAGCTCGATACCGTTAAACTCAATATCAATTTCTTCATCTTCAAATCCTCTTCACGTTCATTGTTTCTGGAATGGCCCCCAGGTCGGTTCGCGAATATCACCATTCTGCGCAACCATCTTTTGCTTCACTTTCCCATCGCTGGAAACGGTCGCCAATATACCACGCCCCTGCGCCTCTGCCGCAAACAGCACCAGCTTGCCGTTGGGAGCAAAGCTCGGTTTCTTCTCCCATCCACCTGAGGTCAATATCTGCACTTGCCTGCTCTCAAAATCTTGCACGGCGATGTAGAACCGGCCTCCATTGAAATGTGAAAAGACAAAGCTCTTGCCATCAGGGCTGTAGCGCGGCGAGAAGTTGCTACTCCCCTCAAAAGTCATACGTTGCGCATCGCCGCCGTCTATCGACACACGATATATCTGCGCACTGCCGCCACGATCAGAAGTGAACAACAACATCTTTCCGTCTGGAGAAAAAGTCGGCTCGGTATCAATCCCATCGCTGAATGTGACACGATGTAAATCGCTGCCATCATTGTTCACATGATATATCTGCGAATTGCCGTCACGCGTCAATACCAGCGCAAGCTGCCTTCCGTCTGGCGACCATGCCGGCGCGCTGTTACTGCCGGGAAAATCCGCAAGCAACAGTCGCTGTCGTGTCGCCAACGACTGCACATAGACCATGGCGCGTCGCTGCTCGAAACTCACATAGGCGATTTGCTTACCGTCCGGCGACCATGCAGGCGACATGATGGGCTCACTCGATGACAACAAGGTCTGCTCGCCGTATCCATCACTATCCGCCACGACCAAACGATAGCGCCTACCCTCGCGGTTCACATAGGCGATACGTGTGCTGAACACCCCTGAACTCCCTGTCAACCTTTCGTAGGCCATATCAGCGATGCGGTGTGCGATGGCGCGTAGTTGATCACTCTTCGCCATCACCACCTGAGATATGAGTTCGGTACGACGAACCATGTCCAATATTTTGAATTTAACGATGACATTGCCGCCGTCCTGAACCGTGACAGTGCCCATCAACAACACCTCAACGCCGGGCCACTCTGCATAGGTAACTTGACTAGTCTGATGCGGTGATTTGCCTGCAGGGTCAATCAATTTAAAAAGACCTGTTCGCATCAGATCGTTCGCCACAACGCTGCTAATATTCTGTGCCGACTGGTCCTCTCCTGAGAAACGTACGACCGCGATAGGGGTCTGATGCTCCCCTGCTCCCGTAATCTCGATGTTGAGTTCAGCCCGAGCTAAGCCGGCGACACCCATCAGGAAAAGCAATATCAAACTACGCATTTATTATCCTTACGGCCTGATGGTCAGGCGCAACTCTCTGAACATCTTTTGCAATCCTGCATCCGTGGGTAATGGAAAGGGTTGCGCTTTATAGATGGCGCGTTCAGCCGCATTGTCGTAAGCAGTGATACCACTGCTTTTCATCAGCACGGCATCCATCACCATACCTCCCGGCAGCAACGTCACCTTGAATTCTGCCACTGAGCTATCTGGCACATCAGGTGGCATAACGATATTTCGCCGTATCTTGCTTCGGATCATGTCTTGGTAACGCCCGACCTCTGCCGCTGT
>Ga0074196_10430_pt1 | contig 36364 bp, 28 predicted proteins | sample EPASupsiteSAE300_FD_64214 | JGI IMG/M metagenome (GOLD analysis project Ga0074196, IMG submission 64214) | Bioremediated contaminated groundwater from EPA Superfund site, New Mexico - Sample SAE3-00 | ecosystem: Environmental > Aquatic > Deep subsurface > Groundwater > Contaminated ... | reverse complement strand
CCTGGAGCCAGATCGTGGGTCGGCCTGTCTTAGCCGCACAGCAGTTACGCACGCCCGAGGAACGGGCGCGCTCCCTCGATGCTGCGCTCGACAGAAATATGTATTCGGAGTCGGGGGGAATAACGCTCTGGCGAGCATCCCAGCTTGCGCGCTCCAGCGCGCGCGGGATCGACACCGGCCACGCGGAGCTGAGCGCTGAGCTGCCCGGTGGTGGCTGGCCCGCCGGGTGTCTCGTCGAACTGCTCGTCCAGCAGACTGGGATTGGCGAGTTGCGCCTACTGGCACCCGTGCTGGGCCGTTTGGCCACGCGGCCGATCATGCTCGTCCAGCCTCCACACCGGCTGCAGCCGCTCGCACTCGCGTATTGGGGCGTAGATCCGGCCCGTTTCGTGACTATCCGTGCGCCCCGCACCGCCGATGCGTTGTGGGCTGCGGAACAGGCACTACGAGCCGGCACGTGTGGTGCCGTGTTGCTGTGGCAGGCGGCCGTCCGAGCTGACGCGCTACGTCGGCTCAATCTGGCAGCGCAGAGTGGTTCCGCGCTGTTTTTCATGTTCCGCCCGGTCGCCGCCGCGCGCAATGCTTCGCCCGCACCGCTGAGGCTCGCACTGACGCCGCGGCGGGACGGCGTCGACGTCGCATTCGTGAAGCGCCGTGGCCCTCAACGAGATACGCCGTTGTTCGTGCCTCTGTCGCCCTCGCCGATATTGTTGAACCGTCATGTCAGTCTGGATCGGCGTGCATCTGCCACACCTCACCCTCGAAGCGTTCCGGCCGCGGTGGCCAGCGTCATTGCATGACGACGCGCGTGGCCTCGTCGTACTCGAGCGCGATCGCGTCGTCGCCATGGATCGCGCTGCGAGAGACCTGGGCGTCGTCGCAGGAATGCGCCGAGGCGGCGTACTCTCGCTTGCGCCCGCCGCCGAGATTCACGAGCGCGACGTCGAGCGGGAGGATGAGCTCCTGCTCGGCGTCGCCTATGCTCTGCTCCAGTTCACGCCTAGCGTTGTGCGCGAGAGCGAGGGCGTTGTGATTCTGGATGTGACAGGCAGTCTCCGACTGTTCCGCGGCGTTCGCGCCTTGCGACGACGTGTGCGTGAAACCATTTCGTCCTTCGGCGTGACGGGAGCAGTTTCCGTGGCGTCGTCCGGGCCGGCCGCCTGGATGCTTGCCCGAGGCCTGCGGGGTGGCACGGCAATGACGGCGCGGTCCCTGCGGCGCGCCCTGGCCCGCGTGCCCATCCGCACCGCTCCGCCGGCGCGCACTTATGTCGAGTGGTTCGACGAGCTCGGCTGCACGACACTCGCCGACCTGCAGCGGCTCCCGCGCGCGGGCCTCAAGAAACGCTGCGGCACCGCGCTGCTTGACTGGCTCGATCGGGTCACCGGGGATGCCCCGGCCGCGTACGAATGGCTGGAGACACCGCCGACATTTAATGCGCGCCTCGAATTGCCCGATCGGGTCGAGCATGCCGAGGCGGTGCTGTTTGTCGCGCGTCGGCTCATTCTCCAGCTGACTGGCTGGCTGTCGGCAAAGCAGCTGGATATCACGCTGCTCGCGCTGTCGCTTGAACATGAGCGCGGCCGCGAAGCGATAGCGCCGACCGGGATCGAGATTGCGCTGGGCGCGCCCACACGCTTCGAGGAGCACCTCACGAGACTAGTCAAGGAACGGCTGTCTCACGTCGAGCTTGTGGCGCCGGTGATCGCGGTAAGACTGGGCGCGCGGCGTGTGCAGCCTGCCGCGGCACCGGCCGACTCGTTGTTTCCAGAGCCGGGCGGCACACCGCAGGATCATGCGCGCCTTCTCGAACTGCTGAGCGCACGGCTCGGCGCGGAAAACGTGCTCGGTCCGGCGCGGTCAGCAGACTTCCGCCCGGAAGTTGCCGCGCAGTGGACACCACTACAGGCAGTGTCCCGGCCGTCGCCACTGCCGGAGGATTTGCCGCGTCCGGCCTGGCTGCTGGAACAGCCAGTCGAACTGCTTATGCGTGGACACCGTCCGTTTTACGGGACCGAGTTACGCATGGCGTCGCCAGGCGAGCGGATCGAGGTCGGCTGGCAGGACAATAACCTCGTCACGCGTGATTACTTTGTGGCCGAAGACGCGAACGGCATCTGCTACTGGGTATTTCAGGAGCGCGTTTCAACCCGCGACGAGCGCGAACCACGCTGGTTCCTGCACGGCCTGTTCGGATGATCGGCCATGAGCTCGCCCTATGGCGCACTGCCCCCGTATGCGGAGCTACAGTGCGCGAGCAACTTCTCGTTCCTGCATGGCGCTTCACGCGCCGAAGAGCTGGTTGCCCGTGCCGCGCAGCTTGGCTACAGCGCGCTCGCGATCACTGACGAATGCTCGCTTGCCGGGATCGTCCGCGCGCATGTCGAGGCGAAGTCTGTAGGTCTGCCGCTGATCGTTGGGTCACACTTCCAGCTCACCTCGGCCGACGGCACGCCCGCCCTCGCCTTCACCGCGCTTGCAATGAACCGCGAAGGCTACGGCAACCTTTGCGAACTGGTATCGCTAGGACGCACACGCGGCAAGAAAGGTACGTACCGCCTAGCACCGAGGGATCTCGAACACCCAGAACCGCCCTACTCGCACCTGCGCAGCCTGCCTGGGTGCGTAGCTATCCTGTCGCCAGCGTTCCCTGCGCGAGAGGAGCGGCTCGACGCTCAGGTTGAATGGTTCGCTCGCGTTTTCGGCGATCGCGCATGGGTCGCGCTGACACTTCACGCGCGGGCGATGGATGACATTCATCGCGGCATCGTCGAGCTAGTCGCCACTCGCCATACCGTGCCGGTCGTGGCCACCGGATGGCCCCTGATGCACGTGCGATCACGCAAACCGCTGCAGGACGTGCTGACTTCGATCAGGCTTGGGCGGCCCGTCGCAGAATGTGGATACGACCTGGCTCCGAATGCCGAGCGTCACCTGCGGTCCAGATTTCGGCTTGCTAACGTCTACCCGGCAGGCGCGCTTGAGGAGTCTGAGCGCGTGGCACGGCTGTGCACGTTCTCGCTGGACGAATTGAAGTACGAGTATCCCGACGAACTGGTGCCGGCCGGCCGCGACCCCGCCGAATACCTTCGCGACGAGACCTATATCGGCGCGCATCGGCGGTTCCCGGGCGGGATTCCGGTCGCAGTGCAGGCGCAGATCGAACACGAGCTGAAGCTCATCAGCGAACTGAAGTACGAAGCGTATTTCCTGACGGTCTACGACATCGTTCGCTTTGCGCGGGCCCAGGGCATCCTCTGCCAGGGACGTGGTTCTGCAGCGAATTCTGCCGTCTGCTTCGCCCTCGGCGTGACCGAGGTTGATCCCGCTCGCTCCAACATGCTTTTCGAACGGTTCATCAGCAAGGAACGCAACGAGCCGCCGGACATCGACGTGGACTTCGAGCACCAACGCCGCGAAGAAGTCATGCAGTACATCTACGCCAAGTACGGCCGCGATCGCGCAGCCCTGACGGCCGCAGTCACGACATACCGCCCGCGCAGCGCGCTTCGCGAGGCGGGGAAGGCACTCGGCGTTGATCCAGCGATTGTCGATCGCGTCGCGAAGGCACATCACTGGTTCGACTCACGTGAGGATCTGCTGCAGCGCTTCGCCGAAGCCGGACTCGATCCCGAGGCATCGCTCAATCAGCAGTGGGCAGCCTTTGCCACGCAACTGCTCGGTTTTCCGCGGCACCTGTCGCAACACAGCGGCGGGTTCGTCATTAGCCGCACCAAACTTTCGCGTCTCGTGCCGATCGAGAACGCCGCGATGGATGACCGGACAATAATTCAGTGGGACAAGGACGACATCGAAGCACTGGGCATCCTGAAGATCGACATCCTCGCGCTCGGCATGCTGTCGATGGTGCGCCGCGCGCTCGAGCTGATCTCGGAAAAGCGCGGCGAGCCGTTCGAACTGCAGGACATCCCGGCCGAAGATCCAGCCACGTACGACATGCTCTGCGATGGCGACAGCATGGGCGTGTTCCAGGTCGAGTCACGGGCGCAGATGTCGATGCTGCCGCGTCTGCGGCCGAGGTGCTTTTACGATCTGGTAATCGAGGTCGCGATCGTGAGGCCAGGCCCTGTGCAAGGCGGCATGGTCCATCCGTTTCTTCGCCGGCGGCAGGGCCTCGACCCCGTCACATTCCCGTCAGAAGCGATGGAGAAGGCACTGAAGCGCACGCTGGGCGTGCCGATCTTCCAGGAGCAGGTGATGCAGGTCGCAATGCTTGCGGCCGGATTCTCTGCAGGCGAAGCCGACCAGTTGCGCCGAGCGATGGCAGCATGGAAACGAAAGGGCGGCCTCGAGCCTTATCACGACCGGCTCGTGAGCGGGATGCTCTCGCGCGGCTACGATCGCGAGTTCGCCGAGGCGGTGTTTTCGCAGATAAAGGGCTTCGGCGAGTATGGCTTCCCGGAAAGCCACGCGGCAAGCTTCGCCCTCCTTGTCTACGCAAGCGCATGGCTGCGCCGGCACGAACCAGGCGTGTTTCTGACTGCGCTACTCAACAGTCAGCCGATGGGCTTCTACACGCCCTCTCAACTGCTGCAGGACGCCAAGCGTCGCGGCGTGCCTGTGCTGCCCGTCGACGTCACCGTCAGCTCCTGGAATTCGAGGCTTGAGGGCGACACGACGGCCGCGCCAGTGCGCCTCGGCCTGTCGTTGCTGAACGGCATGCGCGAAGACGCCGCGGCCCGCATCGAACTCGCGCGGGCCGTTCGTCCCTTCGTCGACGTCGCGGATCTGGCGCGCCGCGCGCAGCTCGATCGGCATGACCTGCAGGTCCTCGCGCGTGCGAACGCGCTGCGCACGCTCGCCGGGGCGAACCGCCGAAATGCACTCTGGCTGGCTGCGGCCGCGGCGCCTGATCGGGACCTGCTGCGCGGCACTTCGCGTGATGACGCAGTGCCGGTGCTCGCGCTGGCCTCGGAAGGTGCAGAGATCGTCACCGACTACCGGGCGATGGGCTTCACGCTCGGCCGTCATCCGCTCGCGCTGCTGCGCGAGCACCTGCGAGTCGATCGACTTCAGACAGCGGCGGAGCTCAGCTCACTACGCACCGGGCAGATCGCGCGTGCGTGCGGATTGGTAACGGTGCGGCAGCGCCCGGGTACAGCGAATGGGGTGCTGTTCATGACGCTTGAAGACGAAACCGGGCAGACGAACGTGATCGTCTGGCCGACTCTGCTGGAGAAGTATCGGCGGGAGGTCTTGGGTGCGTCACTGCTGGCCGTCTACGGTGTGTGGCAGGCGGACGGCAAAGTGCGGCACCTGATTGCGAAAAGGCTGCTTGACCGGTCAGAGCTGCTCGGCAATCTGCCGACGTCGGCTCGCGAGTTTTGCTGACCCGTGGATTCCGAGGGTAGCGGTCAGCAGCTTCGGCTCAGGTACTGGAGCTCAGGACGACGAAGAAGCGCATCGCTTAGGCACTCGGTATCAGTTCGTATTGGTGGCCCGCCTGCGCGCCGGAATCCCATCGCCGCAGGGCCGAATACCATTTCAGCAGCTTCTTTGACAGCAGTTCGCGGTGAATACCGGCGACCAGCTGCTGGTCCTGTCGGCGGTTATCGCGATCGCAACGAAAGAAGACAACCATTGCCTTGTCGTCATCCAGCGCGATGTGGAATTCCGGCAGCTTGTCTGCCTCGATTGCTTCTATCAGGTCCCGCCGGAAGTATTTAAGCGCCTGCGCGGAGCCGGACTTTTCGTGTAGTTTCTCCAGACGGATCTTGAACCACAGCTTGTCGCCGCAGTGTTTCTTTGCGAGATCGTAAAGCCGGCGCTCCAGCCCTTGTCCCAGTCCGAAGTAACCGGGATGGATCATGAGCACGCGGCGGTTCTTCAGTGAGTCAAACGTCCATTCCGAAAGGATTAATTCGACTTCAAGTGCCCCCTTCTTGTTGGCCGTGTACGAGATGACCTTGTACTCATCGATCAGACCATATCCAGCGAGCGTCGGGTGGATACCGTTCTCGTTGGCGCCAGGCCTGACGGAATCGAAATTCGTCTCGATGGTGGTACCCCGCAGTCGCCGGCAGCTGTCGACGATGCGCTGATACGAGGCTCCCCCCGTACTCCGGTTGGTGTAGTTCAGGAAATCGCGGACCTTGAAGCGAATGCGTCGGGACACGGGCTGCCCGGCATCGGCCGCCTTGCAGATCAGCGTTGCCGCATATACGAGCAGGTCCTTGTCGAAAATATTCGCTGCACCAACCGCGCTAGGTATGATCCGCACGATCTGCTCGCCGTTCTTGTAGACCCGGTCTCGCGTGTCCTTGCCTTTCTGCAGCGAGAAGAGAGGGAATTCGAGGGAATGTAGATCCTCGCGCGGCTTCCACGTGGCCGCGAGCTGCTCGCCCTCGAAAAGCTCGAGCTGCTCGGCATCAAATTCTAAGTCATGAGGCGGGGCCGCCTCTGCAGCCGGTCCATCGCGCAAGACGACGACGCTGCTGATGTCAGGGAGCTTTTCCCCCGGGAGGCGACTGTGCCCCGGAACCGACCCTCGCAGTGAGTAGCTGCGTTCTTGTTCGACTGTACTCATTCTCTCCTGCAAACCCCGATTTCACTCCAGTTTGCTCGTCTGTGTCTGTAAGGCTTTGATGACAGACGTCAGAGCCGACTGGACCTTCTTTGTGTCTCTGCAGCGTTGCGCAGACGAGAGAAAAGCCTCAAGCGGCTCGATGATCGTGCTCGGCACCTCGAAGCCGTGCTTCAACCATAAAACGACATCCGCTTCCGGCAGATTCAAGGACAGCAGCCCTTCGTAGTAGCGCGTGACCAGTTGATTGACCCGCTGTCGGGTCACCTCGTAGGCCCGTGCCACGTCGGCCGCAGGCTCGCCGTTGACAATGACAGCGCGCGCTATATCCCTGCTGCGCTCCGTGAAGTGCTTTGTCCCGTATTCTCGCGCCTGCTCACGCATGGCGGCGTCAAGTGCTGAAAAATTCTTAGCTGTAAGGCGGAAAGTTGCCAAGGTTGCGTTCCGATAGGTTGACAGGCAACGGTAAGGCCCTGTCAGCCCTGTCCCGTTGCACTACAGCGTCCAGTTGCCCGGCGCCAGAGGATGAATTTCGCGTTCGGTATCGTACCCGAAGTCGTCTGGCAGGACGCCCGTCTTCCGGCTCGGATGCAGCCTGTTCAACAGTTCAAGTGGTCCCCTCGAATTTAATTCAGTGTTGAACCTGTTCAATATTCTACCTGCGGTTTCGGGTCCAATGCCAACCAGTGCCGAACCGGCCAAGTCAACGAAGGCGACGTACAATCGCCATTCTGTGTCCTCGGGGTTCACGCCGGCGGCCGCGAGGTCACGTTGCAGAGACCGCAGACGTTCGATCGCGCCCGTCCCGGTTTCGTAGATTTCCTCTACTCGCCAAACCACAGCATTTTTCGGATCGACGCTCGATACCCGTTGCTGCCTCGGCCGTGCCGGTGGATTTGAGCGGAGGGTTGCGGCATCGTCGGAGCCTCCGACGACGGCATCGCAAAGTTCGGGAGCGGTTTGGACAGCGGACTCGCTTCTGGCCTCAACGGTCCCTACCTCGGCGGCCGCTGCAGATACCGCGGGCGTGGGAGAATCGGGGCCCAGTGCGGTTTCCTGCACCGACGTGGCCGCGGCACCGATCAGCGAGGCAGGCGCATCCGCGGGAGGCGGGCCGGGCTGTCGCAGAGTGTTCAGCCGCGCCTCGAACGTCAGTCGCCCAATTTTCCGCCCTTCCCTCATCTCGGCCGCAATCTCGGCAGCAACGTCGGCGCTGACGCCCTCGATGTCATCCATCTTGTTTGCCGCTTCGATGTCGTCGAAGAGGTTCGCGTCAAACAGCTCCCGAGTGATCGGGCCATACTTCTGGAACCGCAGGTGTTTCGAGACCCACGATGCGCTGCGCTGTTTGCCGTTCGGAGCCGCCCAGATCCTTGCGGCCTCCTCCCGACCGAACCGCTCGACGTCAGCGGCCAGTCCGGTCGCGGTCTCCTTCAGGTTGAGTCCCTTGCGGTCGATGTTTTCCGAAACCTGGTACATACGGAGTTTCAAATCCGGGGTATCAGCTGGAAATACTTTGGCGGGGATTTCGGCCCACCCGTTCAGGATGCTTCCACGCACGCGCCGCTCGCCAGCGATCAATTCGAAATCGGCCTCGCCCTTGATCTCTCTCAGGAGGACAGGCGTGTGAACGTGTCCGACCACTTTCAGACGCTCGGCGAAGTCGGCGATATCTGAGAAGTCGTGACGCACCTGGGGTTTGACGCGTATTCTCGCGACTTGTACTACCTTGCTCGTCGCGCCGGTTTCTTTTTCGATCTGCGCCCGGGCGGTTGCTGCGCGGGTGAGGACTGACAGGGAGGAGAGAGTCCCGGTATTTGAGAGCTGCTGCATACGTGTACCTCTTATTGCTTGTTTTACAGGCCGACTTTCTTGAAGACGGCGTCGCAGAAGGCGCGCATTTCTCTCGCTGCCTTTCTGTCGCTCTCGCCGCGCTGATGTTTCCAGACCGGGTGAAAGCTAGTGAGGCGGACACCGGCCCTGTCCTGAAGTTCAACGTCAAGGACCGCGCCTTCGAAGGTGTTTCGCACGATAGTCCGCATTGAAACGTCAGCGGCACGCCGCGGGTTTACTTTATTGAGCAGGACGCCTAGAAGCTCGAGCTCTGGATTCAGCTCGCGCTGCACCAGTTCGAGTTTCAGCGACATGCCGAGCAGACCGCTCATGCTGTCGATGTCCATATCGGTAGGTATCACCACGTATCGTGCACAGATCATTCCGCCGATCACCAGATTGCTCATCGTGGGCGGAGTATCGATCACGCAGAGGTCATACTGCGACGAAAATCGATGGAGTGATTCACGCGCCGTTAGAGCACTGTCGAGCGGCCAGGTCAGCACATCGGCGAGCTCGGGCGTTGCACCAATCAGCGAAACGTTTTTCAGGATCGGCATTGGCTCGACGTGGCTGTCCGGTTGGTACAGAAGGTGTGCGCTCGCGCTCCGTGCAATTTCCGGCAGACCCATCTGCTCCCAGCTCAATGCGAAGCCAATCTGTTCGGCGTCCGGCTGCGAGAGTCTCTGTTGGTACAGAAGAGAATTGCTAAGGTTTCCCTGGGGATCAAGGTCCACCGCGAGAGTCCGCAAGCCGCGCTCAAGCGCTGAAAAAATCAGATGACGCGCGGTTGTCGTCTTGCCGACCCCGCCTTTACCGTTAGATATTGCGATGATCTTCATTATCTCGGCCTCACGCGCGTGCGAGGCAATCGACCGGCTGAAACACGCGCCCCAACGTGTGAAGGACAGCCAGCCAGTTTGCGGCGTAGAGGTTAACGCGGGCAGACTCTGCATCGGTGTGCGGACTTGTGACACTGTAGTGGCAGCCTTCCTGAAAGCGGGTCACACGAGCCGTAGCGCGGCGTATATCGACGTCGAAGCAGATCCACGACTGGCGACGCCCCCGGGGCGTCGTCTGGTCGTGCGCGATCTCCACCTCAAGATGCCCATTGGCCGCTTCGTCAATAGTGCAATGCACCGCCATATCTCCGACGATGCGAGCGGGAGCGAAGTGCGTGCGGCTCTCGTTCGATTCGAGGTTCGGGATCAAGTCGGATAGGAGGTGGTAGATACGGGACTGCACACTGTTCGACATGGAATTCTCCAATTCTTGTTGGCCCTCTGCCATTGATTCGCATCATCGGCATCGACGTGTCTGGATAATATTATTAGATATGTTGACCGTCAATGGATAAGACGAAGCGGAATCGTGAGTGCCCTGGATTCGTGGTTCCTCATTAGATACAATCAGGTTTGCACTGGAGAAGAGCGGTGCGCGGCCAAGCAATCCTTCGCGAGCTTGCCGGTCGCTCGTCCTAGAGAGCATTTGCACGTAAATTAATCAGGCGACGTGGTGATCAAATTTCGCATGCGAAATTCGGACGTGGGCGGTATCACCAATGATCAGGAACGCATCCTGTCGCTCCTCGACGCTGGACTTTCTCGCGGCGAAGTCGCGGAGCGTCTGGAGATGTCGCCGGCGGTAGTCGGCCGACAGGTTGCGCGGCTCCGGGAGAAGGTCCGGGCCGGTCTGTACGTCCCCCCTCCCCTGCCACTCGAAGCTGTATTCGCTACCGAGACGTGACGATGATCCGCTTTATCCTCTGCCTCTTCGGCCTGCTTTTCATTCAGGCCGCGATCATGGGCCAGATGCAGCCCAAGTCTGGAGACGTGTTCACGAGCTTTGGCGACGGGCTGCGCGCGGCGGTAGCGTACGACACAGGTCTGGTCCAAAACGTCGAGGGCCTGTTCACAGGCTCAGCGGCTCCATCGGTCAGGTGAATGGGAAGCTGACCCGACGCTGGGCAAAATGGGACCGATTGGCCGATCTATGGTTTGCCCAAGGGCGTTCGCCTATGCTCCCGAACATCTCTATCCATGTCCCTTGGGAGGAAGACGGTCCGTAAGCCGGTGCGAGCATTCCGCCACGCCATAGGCCTTACCGAAGCTGAACTCGCAGCAGGATTCAAAGTCGATCAGTCGAATGTCGCGACGATCGAGCGCGAGTAACAATTTGCCGAGATACCGCTTTAACTCGATCGCCCTCGGGTCTGTCACGACGAGCCGCCTGCGGCCGTCTCCAAACCAGTCGATGCCGGCCCAATGGCAGGGAAACGACTCCATCATCTGAGCGAGCCGGAAAGCGCGGAGGGAAAGCGTTTAAGCAGCTCACGCATGCGATTGACATGCGCAGCCGACGTGCGCCCTCCTTCGCCCGCCTTTGGCGCGTCATCGACGTCAGCGATCCGGCTCGGCAGCATCCGTTGTTCCTCTGCGGCAGATCCTAGAGGGCGCAGACGCCCATTTACGATGCCACGCGCGAGATCGAGAAGCGCTGTGCCGGCTGCGGACCGCGGGCGGGTTTCATTGGGACAGGCCACGGTCGCAGAGCGGGCGTCATCGCTGATCGTGACTTGAATGCGGCTCACAGGGTCGATGAGGATCTGGCCGGCGTGTCGGTGCAGGGCGTCGGTCAGTTCGGTTTGCTCGGCCTTCTGCGAGCGGGAGCGCTCGACCTCGTCGCGCCGTTGGCGGGCCTGATAGCGGAAATCGACGGGCTTACAAAGCAGGGCTCGGATATAGGCGATAGGTGCAAATGCTTTCTTCAGGGACTCCCAGCAGGATTCGACGACGTCTGACAGGCGTTTCCCGTTGCGGGTTGCTTCGCCCATGAGTTTAAAGACGAGATTTTTATTGAAGCCCAGCGAAGTGAGGCGGGTCAGGTCCGGAGGGAGGGCGCCTGGTTGTCTCTTTTGTAAAGAGGTTGGGTAAACCTCCTTATATATAGCACCGTCTGCCACAGTGGCAGGCGGATTGGCCAGGCCATTCTCGTCAGCGCTCAAGGAACGCTGGATGTGGTTATCGGTACGGGGCTCGCGGGCTTCGTCAATGGTTGGGAGGCTTTCGACAGCGGGCTCAACGAAGCCTAGCAGGAGGGCGGCTTTTTCAGTCAGATGGAGGTATGCCCGTCCAAATTTGCCCTCGGCGTCGATTCGTTGCTGGGGGGCGCGCACGATTAGGCCGGCGGCCTCGAGGTCGTCGAGGGCACGGTAGAAGGTGCGCATGGACTGCATTGCCCGGCCCGTCAGCAGTGTGCGGCGGGCAAAAATCGCCGCGTAGGGCCGGTTCGACAAAACGGTTCGGGCGAGGGCGGCGAGAACGGCGCGCGAGCGTGCAGGGAGTCCTTCCATGTGTGACGCGCGAAACGCGGCACGGAACGTTGTCCAGGGAAGGTTGGTCGCATCGCAGCTGAATTCGGCTCGGGCCTGTGAGTCAGGCGCGGAGATTGAGAGTGCTGTTGCGTCGGGATGAACTCCACCCTCGCCAGCAACTTGAGGTTGCGCGATAGACATATCCAGCGTCCATTTCAAAAAATGGCCGGTCAACGCTTGACTGTCGATCGCGATCCGCTACACTCGGAGGTGTCCTATCTCTTCCGGTACCAGCCGGTTGAGTGTAGCGGGCGAGGTTCCAGCCAAGCCCACATTCGCAGAGGCCTCGGTTCCAGCCGAGGCCTTTGTCTTTCCGGGGCCGTCTTAGCTCATCATCAGCTCCATGGTTGCCGTCTTTCTAAGTGGTTGATTTTTCTGCGGTTACGACTCGTAAGTCCGATCGGAAAATCGTTGTGGAATTCCTAACCCATTGTTTCTTAGGGATTTACGAGTCGTAACGCCTCACGCGCCTCGTTCGTTCAGCTTCGCCTCAATGAAGAGCCGAATCTCGTTCGCCCACTCGTCAGCCCGCTCTGCCTCCGCCTTCAGCTTCACACCGATTACGCCGTTACGGGCCGTAATCTCGCAGTAACTTTTCCTGCCGACTTTCACGACCAGTGGCTGACCATGTTGCGCCGGCTTTTTCCGCTCCGGCTGGACAGCCTTCACCGCATCTTTCTGAAGGAACTTCTCGTCGGCCACAAGCCGCTTCACTGCTTCAATGACCAGTCCTGCGCGACCATCTGCGGCGGCTCGGGCGAGTTGTGTCGCCGCTTCAGCGCCCAGCCGCTCCGGGCGCTCAGCCAGGATCTTCTTGGCTTCGTCAGGAAGGCCCTCAAACGAGAAAATGCGGCTCACATGTGCACCGGACAGCCCGGCAGCCGAGGCCAGCTCTTGGCGTGTCAGCGCGTCCGCGCCCTCCTGGAGACGCTGAAAATTGAGATACTTCTCGTAGTCCGACAGCGACGGCGCGAACAGATTGGAATAGAACCCGAGCCGTTCAGCCAGCTCAGGGTCGACATCCGTGACGATCGAGTCGATCTCCTCGAAGCCGAGCTCCCGATAGATTGCGACACGGTTGTTGCCCGCGTTGATGTTCCAGTCGCCATCCGGGCGCTCCTCCAGCACGACAGGATTCGCGAGCGGATACTTGGCCAAATTGGCCTTCAGCTCGGCGTACTGTTCTGCCGTCAGCTTTCGCCTCCGTCCTTCGACCTCGTGCATACGTGCAACCGGTCTCTTTGCCCGCGAGGCACGTTCGAGCTGTGCCCGTAGTTCGGCGATTTCCTGTCGCTGCTTCTCCGCCGTCGCCTGCAGCTGAAATAGCTGTCCTGGCGCGGTTCGAGGTTGCATAGGCTGGGTTTCAGCCGCCTTTCGTTGATCCTCTGCCGTGACACTGATTCCCTTCGCCTTCGCGGCGTGTTCCTTCATCCATGAGGCCATAGTTAGCTCCCTCTCGACCAGCTGGCCGAAACCTTATCGTCCACCCGGTCGACCAGCTGATCGACCGGGTTTCGAATGCGCCTAAGCGTCTCGGCGCCGACGTCGCTATTCGCAAGATCGTAGAACGTGGAAAAGCGCATGTTCGTGTTCCGGGCGAGATCAGTCTCAGGAATCTCAATCGGCAGGACCCGCGACCCATAGATCTGCGTGATCCATCCTTGCAGAATCTGCGCCGCCGGCTTTGAAGTCATACGCGTTACGAGCACGTCGACAAAATCAAACTCCTTTGATCGCTCGTCACCGAAGGCCTTCATTCCGTTGATCAAGTCAGCAAACAGGTGCCAAAATTGCACCATCGATGCGAACGAGAGCATGTCCGGCACCACCGGGACGATCACACCATCAGCAGCAAAGACCGCGTTGATCGTCAGGTAGCTGAGGGTCGGCGCCGTGTCGATGATGATGTAGTCGTACGCATCTTTCAGTTGTTCAAGGCCGTCATGCAGGACCTGTTCGAACCGAACACCCTGATCGGTTGCCGATGCCCGCGCGGGCAGCATGAACTCGGCGTTGAATAGCTCAGTCGAAGAAGGGATGATGTCCACGTTTGGCCAGTACGACGGGACCGGCAACTGGGTCATGTCGAACGGCTGGTCGGAAAGGTACGCTTCGATCAACGGCATAATCGTCTGCGACGCGTCGACCTCCGCGTGCGGATTAATTCCGTAAAGCGTGGTCGCGCTGCCTTGGGGGTCGAGATCAATATGCAGAACGCGCCTACCGCGGCGCATAGCGAGCCCCTGAGACAGAAGGGTGGATGTAGTAGTCTTCGTGACGCCACCTTTGAAGTTCGCGACGACAATTACCTTTGCTGGACCTTTTCGCTGCACGGGTTTGAGCGTGGCCTTCACCCAAGCAATGGTGTCCTCAACGGTGAAGGCACGGGGAGCGCCGGGTTTCGACTGCGTGCCGGGCGGCAGCTCTCCTTTCTTCAAAACGTACGCCATCCGCTGCTTGTCGATGCCGCACATCTCTTGCAGTCGAGTGGAGGAAATGGGAGGGGGCACTTTTCGCGGGAAAGGCTCAAGCATTTCGTCGCGTATCTTCTGCAGCATGACGTCCGATAGCTGAGCGAGCTGCATCAGATCTGCCGCTGTAGTTTTCCCCGGCGGCAGAAGTGTCGTCATATCCATGTTTACCGTTCCCGTCGATTGGACCGAAAGAGAGTTTTTCGACCAGTACGGTCGAATTTCGTGAAGCGTAGCCGCCACGAGAGGTAAACGCAAGTTAACTTTTGCCGGGACAGTACGCCTGGAAGCCTCGCCAAGACGGGGATTCGGCGGATTTCTTAAGAATTTGCCTGAGGTGTGGACGCCCGGTTGCTTTTTCGCATGCGAAAAGCAAGCAACCGATCACGCGCGATCTGTTCAATATCGGCCGGCCGGGGACGCCGCGTTTCCACTTTTGGATTGCCGGGTGAGGACCGAATGGCCGCAACGGCGCACGAGGTCAGTCCGTCGCCCATTCAGGCTCGTGGGGATTCTGCCGCCTCGTCCAGCGCCGCATCAAAAAACCGCTCGACCGCCCGGTACTGCCGCACCGCGTCGCCCTTGGTATAGATCGTCGTCGTGGTGAGACTCGCGTGTCCGAGCCCCGCTTGCACGTCGCGCAGGTCGCTGCCCGCGTCGAGCGCGTGGTTGGCGTGGGTGTGCCGCAGCCAGTGCGTGCTGGCCCGGTCGAGGTCGTCGGCCGCGCCGGGATAGGCGGGGCGGAGCAGGGCGGCCGCGCGCGCGAACACGCCCTTGTACAGGCGGTAGAGCGCATCTGGTGTGATTGCCCGCCCCGTCTTGAGGTGGGCGATCAGGGGCGTGTCGTGCGGCGCCGAGTCGAGGGTGCAGGGGACCGGCCGCAGCTGCAGGGAGACGGCCAGTTCGTCGATCAGCCGTGGCGGCATCGGCACCAGGCGCTCGCGCTTGCCTTTGCCCAGCACCTTCAGCGTCCACGCGTCCCCGAGCGCGGCGTCCAGCGCCTTGCGCGACAGGCCACCGCGGGTCGCCGCCGCGAGCTCGGCGCGCCGCAGCCCTGTCGCGTAGGCGAAGAGCAGGGCGAAGTAGTCGCGATGCGCGGCCGCCGTGACCGGACCCGTTTCCAGCGGACGACGAGCGGCCTGCAGCACGAAGCGCCACTGCGCGTGGGTGAGCGTGCGGCCCGTCGCGTCGATCGCCGGGCGCGCGCTGTCCGCCTTCTGCAGCCCGTTGAACGGATTGACCAGCAGATACTGCTCCTTCACGAGCCAGCCGCATAGGGCTGACAACCGCTTGCGGGCCGTCTCCCGCGCGCGTTCCGAGAGCGGTCCGTTGAACGGACGCCAGGCCGGGTCGAAGCGCTCCACGCGGCCGCGCCCGATCCAGCGCTCCGCCGGCTGGGGATCGGGGAGAAACTCGTTGATGTACTCGCCGCAGTCCAGCGTGTTCAGGGACGACAGGGGCTTGCGCTTGATGACCACCGCCCAGAGCAGCAGCCGCTCGGCCTCGCTGCGGTAAGCCCGGCGCGTATGGGGGCTGCGCGCGCCGCGGGTGGCGATCCACGCATTGATTGCATCCAGATCCGTCGCGATTTCCGTCTGGTGCTTCGGCACCGGCGCCCGGTTCAGGCCCTGCGAGCCGTCGAGTTCCGCGGGCACGTGCAGCGACTCCAGCGGCGCGACGTCGGCCAGCACGGCCGGGCGCGTAAGCGCCGGGTGTCCCGGGGCGAGCTGCCGGCGCGGAATGACCGCAAGCGGGGAGAGGATCGTGTGGAGCGAGCTGGCGTGCAGGTCCAGCCAGTCGGTGATGCGCTGCGCGCCCTTCGGCCCGAGGCGCGGCACGGCGGTGTACCAGCGCTGCCGGCGCCGCTGGATCAGGGTGAGCAGGTCGCCGAGGGTCGCGAGGCCGGCCGCCTGCAGGCGCGCGGCGAGTGCGGGCTCGAACCAGCCGTCGACCGGGTGGTCCGGTGCGGGCTCCTCGGCGAGCGACTTTTCCATGCGCGCGAGCGCGGCGGCCTGGCGCGCTCGCAGGCGGGCGTTCCTCGCGATTTTCCGGTCCACGCGCGGCGAGGCCTGCGGCGGGAAGTCGGCCCGGTACAGTTCGATCAGCTCGGACTCGCCATAGACGCCGTCCGGATCGACCTGGGCGCGGTAATCCTCGAGGGACGGTATGTCGTCGCGGCCGTGCAGCTCGGCCAGCGGAATGCTGCCGGGCTTCAGCCGCAGCAGGTGCGCCGCCTCGATGTCGCGGGCGCGCCGGGCGGCAACGGCCAGCGTGTCGCGCATCGTCGCAATCAGGCGCCGGGTGAGCCGCACGTCGGTACCGGCCTCGCCATAGGCCGAATGCAGCCCCTCGATCGCGGCGCCTTCCAGATACCCGCGATAGAGCGCGAAGTGCTGCCGGGTGAGGCGCCGCGCGGCGGACTTCATGCCCGCTCCGCTGGCCGTGCCGCCGCGGCCGCTCGGGCGGTTGGTGGCGTCATGGTCGCCAGCATCCTGTCCATGAACGGCGGCAGCACCCTGCATAGTCCGATCCGCTCGTTCATCTCCACGCGGTATGCATCGAGTTTTGCGGGATCGAACTGCCCCCCGATATAGACCGTCCCGACCTCTTCGAGCGCCATCCGGCTCGCAATCGTGACGGTGCCGCAGTGGCTGAACTGGTTGTAGTGATCCTTGGCCAGGCACAGGCGCTTGACCGCGTCGGCGCTGACACCGAGCGCGCCGGCGTTCCATTCCAGCTGCCTGAGCGCACGATGTCCCTGGGTGCGCCGGTCACCCTGTTCGACCTTTTCCCAGTAGCGGGCCACGACCGGCGGCCGGTTCTTCGTCTTTGTCTCGATGATCAGCAGCTCGTCGCTCGAGCACAGAAACGCCATCGCGACCCCCTCGACGGCCTGTCGCATCAGGTTGCCCGCGGCGGGCAGCTTGCCGCTCAGCAGCAGCTTCGTCGAGACGAGGATGTCGTCCAGCACGCCGAAGATGAACCCGCCGACCAGCGCCGTGCGCATCGTCTCGGCCCGGTTGGCTGCTTCGTTGAGTGCAGCCATCAGCCGGAAGCAGGCGGCGAGCGCCTCGCAGAGTGCGAGCAGCGGTTCGCTCAAATGCTTGCCGAACTCGTCCTTGATCCAGCGATCGTCGTCGAACAGCTCGCGCATCAGTGCTTCGGGCTTCGTCGGGTCGATGGTCGTCCGATGAAGTAAAACTTCTACTGGCCCGACGGAGCCGATCCATGCGGAACGTGGTCGGCCGGCCTCAGATGAACAAGATTCGCTTCTCCAATTTCGGAAAGAAGAGTCGAAAATCTCGATATGGAGAAGGCAATGTTGGAAATCTCAGGCGGTCGACGGCATGGATATCGCAATCTCGTGGAACATCGTAAAATGAGGCGTGCTTCGCCTAACGGATTGTTTCGAAAAGGCATTTCGCGTTTCATGTGTTGATGTTTCACGGACTTCTTGAAAGAGGCGCGTTTTTTGGTACCGAAAAACTCACTGAAAAAGCCGCTCTTCCTGTTCAACACCAGTTGGGATTTGATTTGTATCGTTTGGTACGTGTTTCGTAGTATTTTCTTGATCCGTCAACGCGCCTTTTAGCCCTAGCGGTTTCCCTATCCGTCACTCCCACCTTTCGTGTAGTAAAACGTGTGCATAACTTGCATGGAGCGCGCGATGCGTTCACCACGTTTCCGAAAGGCGGCTACCGACGTGCGTCCGTACGGCGCACATCGGTTCGACGTGTTCGGTCCCAAGGTCGGCAGGAGGCTGACGTTGTTTGGCCGAAGCGCGCTTCAGCTCTGGCTGCGGCTGGAATCCGCCCCACAAGTGGTTACCTATTGCGAGCGACCGCTGCTCGTCCCGGAGGCGAGAGGGAGTCGGGCTGCGGACTTCTGGGTTTGTACGGACTACGGCGAGCAGCTGCATCTGGTTTTGCGATCATCCGAAGCGACGATCGCTGCAAAGGGGCTTCGCGTGTATCCGGCACTCGACGCGTGGTGTCGGGCGAACGCAATGACGGTGCACACCATCCTCCCGAATCAACTCGACGATCCCGAGCTGCTGTGCCAGAACAGGCTCACGATGTTGCATTACCTCGCGGCGAACACCGCAGCAGTCGGAGATGAATTTTCCCGTGCCATCTCGACCGCGTGCGATGGCGGCTTGACGCTGGCCGAACTGGAACAACGGTTTGACGCCCTTCATCCTGAACTCGTGCGTGCCGTCGCGTTTTCATTGGTCCTGAAAGGCATGCTGGACTGCCCAACTATCGCCTCACAGCCTCTCGGACCCAATAGCCGCTTGGTGACGCCATGAGATCGATTGCCTTCGGGACGCTACGCTTCGATCGCCGCTCCATTCCTGCTGAGCTGGTTGACCTCAGCCAGTGGCCCAGTGCCGATGACAGCGCCCTAGATGAGCAGGCACGGGGGCTCTTCACGCGGCGGGTGCGGGCGATGACGCTGTTTGTCGACGGAAGCACGCCACTGCAGGCGATCGGCCGAGAAACGGGAGTGCGGATCAACGATCTATACCGGCTCTTCGAACGGTGCATCGCACCTCACGAAGATGGCCGTATTCATGGTTGCCGGGCGCTGCTGCCCTGGCTGCATACCCGTCCGTATGAACGTCGGGCCCCCGTGACGACAGCCGGTACCGACGGCACGAGTGGCGCTTTCGGTCAGCTGCTGCTTCGATACCCGCAAATCGCGCGCTGGATCGAGCGTAAGGTTGCTGCCCGAAGCCGGGGTGAGACCAAGCTTGAAGAAGTCCACCGCCAGATATGGCGGCTACAAGCAGGTTTTCTTGCCGAATGCCGGAAGGCTGGTATTCAGGCGCACGAATATCCGTTCAACCGGAAACATCTTGGCGAACGCTCTCTGGCAAATCATGTCAACAAACTTGCAGGGAGGCAGTTTGCATCGGCTGCCCGCGCAGCGGGCGCGGAGCAGATCGGCCACGAGTGGCAAGCCGACGCAGAAAATATACGAAGGACTGCGACATATCCTTATGAGGTGGTCGAATTCGACGGACACAAGCTCGACGTGCGGCTAACGCTGCGCATCGATGACCCGTTCGGCTTCGAGACTTTGCTGGTTATGCACCGGATCTGGATACTGGTGCTGCTCGATGTAGCGAGCCGCGCGGTCATCGGCTACGCACTGGCCCCAGGGCGGGAATACAACCGGGACGATGTTGCACAGGCGTTGCAGGCGGCATTGATGCCGCACGTTGCCCGCGAACCGAAGATTCCCGCACTGCGCGTCAAGCAGGGCGGAGGGTTCCCTTCGGAAATCATTCCTCAGACAGCATGGGCATGCTGGAACACGCTGCGCTTCGATGCGGCAAAGTCGCATTTCGCGAAGGCGACGCTCGAGCGCCTTACGACAGTGGTCGGCTGTGCGACGAACAACGGGCCGCTTGGCCATAAAAATGAGCGCGCGTTCATCGAACGCTTCTTCGACCAGTTGGCGTCGCACTTCGCTCACCGTCTACCGGCAACAACCGGCCGAGATCCGCGCGCGGTCGAGCGAGCGCTGGGCGACGTCGGCGGAAACACGTCGTTGATGATGACGCTCGACGAGCTTGAGGACGTGATTGACGTCGTGCTTGCCAACTACAACGGCGAGCCACACACGGGACTTGGCGGCCGATCGCCGCTCGAGGCGATGCAGTTTCAGCTTGCCAGACGCGAGGGCTTGTTGCGCACGGTCCCCGAAGCTCGGCGCGGCACGCTCTGCCTGTTGCAGGAGGCGCGGATTGTGACCATTCGCGGCAACGTCAGTCGGGGCGTGCGGCCGCATGTGAACTTTGAATACGTGCGCTACGACAACCGCCTGTTGTCCAGCATGACAGGGCTGATCGGCCAGCAGCTGCGCGTCTATTTCAACGTGAAGGACGTGCGCCAAATGCACGCCTTCTTCATTAACGGCGCCGAGCTGGGCGTGCTCACGGCGGCCCGGCCATGGTGCTTCACACCGCATTCGCTGCGTGTTCGTCAGGAGATATTTTCGCTCATTCGCCAGCGCAAGCTCGCGTGGCGGGAGGGCGACGATCCGGTTAGTACCTGGTTCGCGTGGAAAAAGGATCAGGCAAGGCAGCATGCGCGCGAAGCAAATGACCTCGCACGGATGCTGACCGACCGCGCGAAGGCGCACGCGCCACAACAGGGGGCGCTCGCTGTAGAGAATGTGTCGCCGGCCGCATCTACCGGGGTTAGGTTACCGGCACTGGTTCGTCCGAAGGACGAGCCGGCACCATGGCTGACGCGGATCTTCACGTACTGAAGCCATGTTCGATACCCCCAAACGCCCCGTCGACCCGTCGGAGCATCCGTTGCTTAACCAGTCATACATCGTGCCGACGCCGGCGATCGCGGCCATGTATGCGCGAGTCCGGCATTGCCTTCGTCGGGGCGTGACGGGTTCGGTGATCTACGGGCACACCCGCTGGGGCAAAACCTATGCGGTCCGATATTGCGCGCGGCTGCTGCGGCACGAGCTGCCGCGTGTCGTTGTGCTCACTCTCGGCATGCCACAGAATCCCACGCGCTCGGAGTCCCTGTTCTTCGGGATGTTGCTCGATGTCGCCCAGCATGCCCGCCCGGACAGCGGTACCGCCCTGCAACGGCGCTTGCGGCTTTACCACAAGCTCGCCGAACTTGTGGCGCGCGTTTCGGGTAACACGCTGGTTATCTTCGTCGACGAGGCACAACGACTTGAGATTGAGCACTACGAGTGGCTGCGTGACGTGCAGGACGAGCTTGGTCGCCGCGGTATCCGCATGTTTGCGTTCCTCGTCGGCCAGCCTGGCATTCTGAACCGCAGGAGCGCATTTCGGCAGAACGTCGATACCTCGCAGATCGTCGCCCGCTTCATGATCGACGAGATGCGGTTTGCGGGCATGCAGCAGGCGGCTGACCTGAAAATGTCTCTCGCCGCGTACGATAGCTCAATCTTTCCGGAAGGCAGCGACTGGACCTATACGCGGTTTTTTCTGCAGCGTGCGTACGACACGGGCTTTCAGCTCGGCGCGCAACAGAAGGTGCTGTGGGATGCATTCGAAGCGGCGCATCGAATCGCAAGGTTCGATTTTCCGATGGAAATCCCCATGGAGTATCTGGCTCGCTCGGTTGAGATCGCGCTGACTCGCAATATGGAACACGACTCGGCATGGTTTGAACTGAGCCGCGCCTGCTGGGACGAGGCCGTCGAAGAATCAAATTTTGTTGCCGCGCTTGAGGCGTTGCGGATCATCTTCGTCGATGAGGCGGGGTCATGACACGGTACTACGATATCCTGCAGGCAGACAATGCGCCTGCGGTCCGTGATCCGTGGTGCTGGCGGGACGACTGGCATGCTCCAGGAGAATCCGCATTCTCGCTGCTGGCGAAGTTTCAGCGGCTCAACGCGCTGTCCTGCTCAGCGCTCACGGAGTCCGTTGCAAGCAGGCAGGGTCGGCGCACGCTGCCGCATTGTCTTGATCTTCGCGACGCGCGAGGCTTCGATTTGCCGCGCATGAGCGGCATGCTGCGCCTGCCGCTGGCGGAGATTGCCGCAGCGTTCGTCATGCCATCCGGCGCGATTCGGAGGATTTCGTCGCCGACGCTGCGCTGGTGTGTGCAGTGTGCGCAGCAAGGTGTTCATCTGGCTGTATTTCAGTACCACCGCGTTGATCAGTGTCCCGTGCATCGAATACCGCTGGTCGAGCGCTGTGAGCGGTGCGACGAACCCATTCCTTATCGGTTACGGCCCGACTTGTTCAAGGCTCCGTTTGACTGCCCATCGTGTCGGCATGCATGGTGGGTGCCATCCCGGGGGCTGGATGATATTCGTGTAGGGCATCCCTATCAACGACGATTGGGAAAGCGTGCGAGGCATGTCCGGCTGACTATTCAGGAGCCTTCAGGAGCGGAAGAAATCTGGTGCGCCGCGGGTGGGCTACCCTCAACGCCGGACGAACTGCTTCCGGTTTCAGAGTATCAGTTGCCACTGCAGGGGGCGTCATGGATCAGGTTTGGCACGGGCGGGCAGGCTGAGCCTGACGATCCATGGCTGCGGGCGGTGATGCAGGACAAGTTCTCCGGCGATCACGACGCATCGGCGCACGCGTGCTACAAGGCGGTGCGGCGACGGATCATGCGCATGTATGGCCGGAGCCACCTAGCCTGCATTAAGAGTGCCGCACTTTACCTCGCATGGCCGCTTTGCGGGGGTACGACGACATCGTGTTGTCCGGTCGCCTTGGCCTTCCTGCGATGGCGTTGCAAATGGGAAGGCGTAGGGATACCCCGCTCCCTTTTACAACAGCCCGTGCATGGGCCGCTCGGCCTGACAGTCTGGTTGTCGCTTCACGCGCCGGTCGCGCCACGAGCATGGAGCAGGGAAGCAGCTCACTGGCTGACGTTGCACGCCTTGACACTCGCCTGCTTGGACAGCTTCCGTACGTATCTGGATGAGGCACAGGGCGCGGGTGCACGGGGCGTGCTTTGGTTGCCATTTCCGGTGCACGACTTTCTGCAACGCGCGATGGTGATGCGAGGCGGCGCATTTCTGCAGGACGTGCCGCAGCAGCTCTGCGTTATGCCGCTTGACCGGAGAGACAGCAAACACTCGCCAGGGCCTCAGCGTGGCACGGCCAAACATCATCGTGAACACCTCAACCTCCTGACCCACAATCATAATCCGATGCGCGACGCGTTTCTTGTTCCGCGGTCGTGAGCACAATGACTGCGCGACGAGCAACTACTTTAACCATGGGTTGTTGACCGGAATAGGATTTCGTTGATGTCGGACTCGGATCCATGCTCACTGAGCTCAAGATGCGGTGAAGCAGCCAAGCTGCTTGAGCGGTGTTTCAAAGCGTTAAACTAGTCGTGAGCGGCGCGTTAAGCTCCCGCGGCGAGAAAACTACTGCAATACATAGCGATCGGGGAGGGGCGACTTGATTTCAATTTTGCATACGGCCGACTGGCAGATCGGCCGAGTGTTCGCGCAGTTTGAGCCTGACGACGCGGCTGCGCTGTTCGAGGCCCGCTTTGCTGTGGTAGAGCGATTGGCTGGTATCGCGACCGATCGCGGTGTCGATGCGATCTTGGTCGCAGGCGACGTGTTTGACGCCCAAACGGTGGCTGACAAGACGATCCGTCGGCTCTTCAACGCGATGCAAGGCTTCACTGGGACTTGGGTCCTCATGCCGGGCAACCACGACGCTGCGCTAGCTGAGTCGGTGTGGAGCCGGGCGCGGCGCCTTGGAGTGATCCCGGACAACGTTATCGTATGCCTGGAACCGAAGCCCATTGTGGTGGCCGGCAAGTTCACCTTGTTGCCGGCACCTCTGACCCAGCGCCACACCTATATCGACCTAACCGAGTGGTTCGCGGCGTATGTTTCAACCGACGATTTGCCGCGGATCGGTCTGGCTCACGGTAGCGTGCAAGGAATCCTTCCCGAGGACGTGGACTCGGCAAATCCGATCGCTGCAGGCCGGGCACAAGGCGCGGGGCTGACCTACCTGGCGCTGGGGGACTGGCATGGCACCAAGCGGGTTGATGGCAAGACCTGGTACGCCGGCACGCCTGAGTCGGATCGATTTAAGGCCAATGACTCGGGCCAAGCGCTGCTCGTCTCCATCGAGGCTACGGCGCTCGAGCCAGTTATCACTACGGTCCCCACGGGCAAGTTCAACTGGCGTCAGATCGAGAAGCAGATGGCCGTCGATTCGGACGTTGACGAGGTTGTGCGGATACTCGATGCGGTAGGCGGCGGCGATGTTCTTCACGTGCGCGTGTTCGGGACCTGCAACTTGGCGGGACACCGCAAGCTGTCGGCCTCGCTTGGTACGGCCCGGGCCAAGGCCCGGGCTGTCCTCTGGGATGCAGCGATGTTGAGGCTGGAGCCCACCGAGGAGGACATCCAAGCGCTGCAGGCCGATGGCTTCGTGGGCGAAGCGCTGCAGGAGTTGCGCGAGCAGCAAACCGGCATCGAGCCCGAGTTGGCGCGGGACGCGCTCCTGGCGTTGGCTCGAATCCTGGATGACCATGGCTCCGGGCTGGGAGCTGGTGCATGAAACTCAAGCGATTGCGAATCGAGAATTTCAAACGCTTTCGGGCGCCCCTGGAGCTGGGCAATTTCGCCGACGGACTGAACCTGTTTGTCGCCCCGAACGAGGCGGGTAAGTCCACAGTGGCTGAAGCCATTCGAGCGGCTTTCTTCGAGCGGTACAAGTCCAACTCGGTCAGTGGTTTGCGCCCGTGGAGTGATAGCTCCGCGACACCCTCGGTGGAGATCGAGTTCGAGCTCGGCGGCAAGCCCGCGCGGCTCAGCAAGTCGTTCCTGGGCAAGAAGCGATGCCAGCTGAGCATCGACGGCAAGGTCCTAGACGGGACCGAGGCCGAGGATCACCTGGGGGAAATACTGGGTTTCAGTTTCGCTGGCAGGGGTGGCAGCTCGCCTGAGCACATGGGCATTCCTGGTCTGCTCTGGATCAGGCAGGGCACCTCGCACGAGATTGACAAGGCCGTCGGCTTTGCGAGCGATCACTTGCGCAACGCACTGGGGGATTCTCTGGGCGAGTTGGCCTCCACCAGTGGCGACGATGTAATCAAGGCCGTGGAGTCCGAGCACAACCAGCTCCTGACTCCATCCACCGAGGCACCCCGCGGCGCGTTCGCAGAGGCGCTCAAGCGCCGTTCAGCGCTGGAGGAGACGCTCGAGGTCTTGCGCGCGGAAATTGACGCGTACCGGATCGACGTCGACCGCCTGGCAACCTTGCGCCGCGATCATGGGCGAGATGACGAAGCGAGGCCTTGGATGGCCGTGCGCGAGCAGCTCGCACAGGCTCAGGCCAAGCTGAACGACGCCACAGGGCTGGCCGACAGACGGGCCGCGCAGGAGGTGCTGCTCAAACAGGCCATGGCGCAGGTCGTCGCCGTACGCCAGCAGCTCCAGCTCATGGAGCGCGACGAGGAAGCGCTAACCCTGCGCGAAGTGAACCTGGAAGCGGCTCAGAGCAAGCTAATCAAGGCACAGGGACTGCTTCAGGCCTGGGAGCCCCGCCATGCGGAGGCCGCGCTCGCGAGCACGAAGGCGCGCGAGCGGCTGGTGGCGGCACGCCAAGTTGCCGCATGGCAGGCCCAGGAAAAGTCTGTCATCGATCTCACGACTCAGGCGCAGGCTTTGCAGCGGAGCTTGCACGAGGCGCAGCTCAAGCAGGAAGAGCTGACTCGGTTGAAGGCCGAAGCGTTGTCGCTCGCCTTGCCCGGCGTCGAGCTCAAGCGGCTGCGCGAGGGCACCGACCGCCTTCGCACCGCGCAGGCGAAGCTGGACGCGGTGTCCACCGCGCTAGACTTCGAGCTCGAGCCTGGCGCGAAGGTGCGGGTGGCTGGTGCTGAAGTAATGGGCACCAAGCGCCTGACCGTGGTGGTGCGCACGGGCATCGACATCGAGGGGGTGGGCCGCATCACGGTGCTGCCGGGCGGCGAAGATCTGCAGAGTCTGATTGGGGACCGCGATCGTCAGCGCGATGAGTTGACCGTGCTCCTGCAGAGTCTGGGCGTTGCTAACCTGGCTGAAGCGGAGTCGCGTGAGCGGCTGCACGCGCAGCGAGTGGCCGAGGGCAAGGCGGCCACATCCGTGCTCGCGGCGCATGCCCCGAACGGGCTTGCAGTGTTGGAAGCGGACGTGGCTGCGCTATCGACCAAGCTAATCGCAGCCAAGCAGACGCTGGAGACCTTGGCGCTGGCGGTGGGGGCTGAGACCGCCAGCGTTCTCGTATCGCAAGCGGAATCGGACGAATCTTCGGCAAGGACGGTCCTGGACGATGCGTCGGCCCAGCTGAACGAGGCCAAGCTCGCCGTCAGCGAAGCGAATGCCCTGGTCAGTGCCGCGCGAGATGAGCTGGCCGCGGCCAAGGCCACGCTCAGCGACCCGCTGCGCGCGGACAAGAAGGCGGCCGCCAGCCACGCACTGACCGATGCGCTCGCGCGCGAGACCACGGCCCAAGTTGACGTGGACGCGCTCGCAGAGCAGCTGCGCTCGCTCAATATGTCGGTCCTGCAGCAGGATGTCGAGCGGTTCGAACGAAGCGCCAAGCAGTTGGAGGCCGCGTATGCTCAGCGCGCGGGCGAGATCATCCGGCTTGAGGCCGACCTGGAGGCCAAAGGCGCTTTGGGGCTGGAAGAAGTGGCCGCCGACAAGCAGCGCGAGCTCGACCAGGTGGGGCGACGGTGCACCGAGCTGGAGCGCCGGGCCAATGCGCTGAGCCACCTGTTGAAGCTGCTCACCGAGAAGCGCTCCGCGCTGGCGCGGCGCCTGCGTGCGCCGCTTCAACGGCACCTGAGCCACTACCTCCAGATCCTGTTTCCGGGCTCGAGCATTGAGGTGGGCGAAGACCTTTCGCCGGGGCGCATCACCCGCGTCGGCACCAATGGCGCTGAGACCGGCGAGTTCGAAGAACTCAGCGTCGGAGCTCGCGAGCAGATGGGCGTCGTCGCACGGCTTGCGTACGCGGACCTACTGCAGGAGGCCGGCAAGTCCACCTTGCTCATCCTCGACGATGCGCTGGTTCACACCGACAAGGATCGCTTAGACCAGATGAAGCGCGTGCTCTACGACGCCGCGAGCAGGCACCAGATACTCGTCTTCAGCTGCCATCCACAGGCGTGGCAGGACCTGGGCGTTGCCGCTCGCGAGTTGTCGCAGGAGGCCAATCCAGTCGCAGGCTCCGTTAGCGGAGCCGCCTCCCAGTAACGCAATTGCCGCTGAGACAAGTCCGAGGACCGACCGTGACCGACCGCAGTGCAACCGCGACGATCAAAGGCTACTTCTACCAGTTCGACCAAACGATCGTGCGATTGCTCGAGGCGACCAAGCACGGGAGCATCACGGTCGAGGGGGTGGAAGACATCGATTTGGACGATGGGGATAAGAGTGCCTTCGTGCAGTGCAAGTACTACGAAGGCACGGAGTACAATCATTCGGTAATCAAAGAGGCGGTAATCCACATGCTGCGGCATTTCCATGCCGCGGGCTGCCCTACCGACCAGGTGTTCAGGTACCGGCTGTACGGCCACTACCGCGGCGGTCAGCACAAGCTCACGCTCCCGCTGACGGACGAGTTCCTGAAAGAGCACTTCCTAACCTACATGAAGGACAAGCAGGTCCACAAGGTGCAGGAGGAACTGGCAATCACCGATGCCCAGCTTGCCGCCTTTCGCGCGTTGCTGGACATTGATGTGAACGCGCTGTCCTACGACAATCAGCAGGCCAACGTGCTCAAGCTCCTGGAGTCGGAGATCCCCGATTGCTCGACCGGCGACACGCTGAGCTTCTTCTACCCGGTAGCGATAAACGTCGTTCAGGGGCTGGCCATCGAGGCGGACGAGGCTAAGCGAAAGATCACCAAGGATCAGTTCTTGAGGGCCATCAACCGCAAGGAGGTGGTCTTCAGCGCTTGGCTGCGGGAGCACCTGGGACGCGAGTATTTCGCGCGAATGGTCCGCCGCAGGTACTTCTACTTCGGCAAGACAAAGTTGCCCAAGGCCGCCAGGTTCTTCGTGATCGACATGGCCGATGAGTACGAGGTGGCCAAGGCCACCCGTATGCTCGTTCGAATCGGCCAGTTCTTCTCGCACAAGGAGCTCCAGCGAACGCCTGCGACCGACCGGTTCTGCCCCTACGTGCTGCTGCGGGGCGTGATGACTGAGCAGTTGATCGAGCTCAAGGCCAGCCTATGGACGCAGGGCGTGGCGTTCAATGATGGCTATCCATTCCAAGGCGCCGAGTTCTCGCCCGCCATGCTGGCGGCGGCCCCCACCAAGGACAACCTTTGGACTATCAAGTTCGTCCCCGGTGAACAGCAGCTGGCGCCGACCATCGCTGCTTGCACCGGATCGGTCGTCGAGGTCTACGACTTCTACAAGGTCACGCCACTCGACAGTACCCTCGTGCCAAAGGCCACGGGGCTTCAATCGATCAAGAGTGACAGTGCCTATCTACTTCAGGAGATCATGCAGGCATGAGCGATTCTCAAGACATCAAGGCGGAAGTGATCGCGGTCTTCCCAGACAAGGTGAAGATCTCAGTTGGCAACATCTCGGCGTTCGCCAACGACAAGAGCCTCAAGGTGGGCTCGTACTTGCGCGTCACCGACAGCGAGGACTGCGCGCTTATCGCCATCATCGAGAACTTCTGCATTGAGGTGAACGACAAGGCGGAGCGCCGACACATCATCGAGGCGCTCCCACTGGGAATCATCGCCGACGGCAAGTTCATCCGCGGCGGCGACACGCTGACCATTCCGCCAACGGGCGTCTCGCCGGCGACGGACGACGACATCAAGAAGATCTTCGAGGATTCGGTCGACCCGGCTAAGAAGTTCGCTTTCAGCGCTCTGGTGTCCAACGACAAGATCACCGTGCCGGTGGACGGCGATCGGTTTTTCAACAAACACCTGGCCGTAGTAGGATCCACCGGTGCCGGTAAATCCCACACGATCGCCAAGATCATCCAGATGGCGGTGAGCGCGAAGAACGGCCAATACTCGCTGAACAACTCCCACGTCGTCATCTTCGACATCCACTCGGAGTACCGAACGGCTTTCCCTGATGCGAACTTCCTCGACGCTAGTACGTTGACCTTGCCCTATTGGCTGCTCAATAGCGAGGAACTTGAGGAGGTGCTGCTGGATACGGGCGAGCGCGACAACTACAACCAGTCGGCCGTGTTCCGCCAGTTGGTGACGGAGAATAAGAAGCGCCACAACACCAGCGCGAAGAACGTCTTCTACGACAGCCCGCTGAAGTTCAACATCCATGAGGTGCTGAACGCGCTGTACAACATCAAGAGCGAGACCGTGAACTCGAAGAACGAGGCGCGGTATATGGTGGTGGACGGCAGCTACACGCTACTGCCCGAAGGCAAGACCGACACCAGCCACGGCCTGCAGCTCTCGGCGAACGAGCGGCTCGATCTGTACTTTGCCAAGCGACTCGATTTCCATCCGACCAAAGGCCAGAGCATCACCCCGGGCAGCTACGCAGACAAGTCGCTGGACAAGTTCTTCGCGCGCTTCGAGGCCAAGGTGGAGCAGGACCGCCTGCAGTTTCTCTTCGGTCCGTCCGCCGACACGGCCACGCTCGTGGGGACCCTGAAGAGCCTGATCGGCTACGGAGACGAACAGTCAAACGTCACGATCGTCGACTTGAGCGGCGTCCCCTTCGAGGTCCTCAGCATCACCGTGTCACTGATCTCGCGAATTCTGTTCGAGTACGGGTACCACTACAAGGTGATGCGGACTGCGGCAAAGGAGAAGATCAACACCGACACGCCGCTCCTGCTCGTGTACGAGGAGGCCCACAAATACGTACCCAACAGCGACCTGGCGCGCTTTCGTGCGTCCAAGTTCTCGATCGAACGCATAGCCAAGGAGGGTCGCAAGTACGGTGTGACGCTGCTCCTGTCGAGTCAGCGCCCGTCGGAGATCTCCGAGACGATCTTCTCCCAGTGCAGCAACTTCCTCGCGATGCGGCTGACCAACCCTAGTGACCAGAGCTACGTCGCACGTCTGCTGCCTGACACGCTTGGAAATCTTTGCGACAAGCTACCGACCTTGGGCGCCGGAGAGGCACTGCTGATCGGTGAGTCCGTGGTGATGCCGTCGTTAGTCAAGGTCGAGCGTTGCGACCCGCCGCCCTCGTCGACCGACATTCCGTACTACCAGCTCTGGAAGGAAGAATGGAAGCAGCTCAACTTCGAGGCGATCAAGAAGGCTTGGCTCAAGGAGTGAGGGCGAGGCCCTTCCGGATTTCCATGTACCTAGCCTCCATTGCAGGCGGACATCCAGGTCTTTCAAAATTCGGCCTACTCGCTATGGGGCAACAATGTGTCATGGGGCAGACGGTGTGGCGAGTGACGGAGAAGATCAGCTTGACATTGGTCAACGAAGCCCGAGCGACTGCAATGGGTGATGGATTCAACCGGTCGATGCAACAGCTCGATGAAATTTCCCTGTCGATCAAGCATCGTTGCGCCTGAGTGGGGGTTACCAGCCCATACGATGCTTCTGTTCGGTTTTCTGATGCCGATCATCGTCGTCGGCATGCAGGTACAGGCTCGTCGTAGTGAGCGAGACGTGTCCGAGGTTGTCGCGGATCATGCGCAGGTCGACATCACAATCCGCCATGTGCGACCCCGCGCTGTGGCGCAGCCAGTGCGCCGAAGCGCGCTCGAGCTGGGCTGCCCGTGCAGCGTACTCTTCACCGCGCATACGCAGCTTTTCTGCCGCGCCCGCAAAAATGCCCTTGACGATCGTGTGCAGGGCCGCGCGCGTGAGCGGCATCGTGGACTGGCCGAGCGGCAGCACGAGCGGGGTGTCCTCGTGCCCTGCGGGCAATACGGGCAGACCGCATTCGCTCCGGTAGTGGCCAAGCTCGATCATCATTTCGGTCGAGGCGGGCACTAGGCGTGCCTTGTCCCCCTTGCCGGTAATTTCGAGCCACCAGCGCTCGTGCCCCCCGGCGTCGCGCCGGCAGAAGAAGTCCCCCATCGTGTTGCCGCTGACTTCCGAGATGCGCAAGCCACCCAGGTAGAGCAGAGTGAAGAGCCACCGCGCGCGCCAGTAGCGTGCGCGCTCGCGGTCTGTGTCGCGCGGCAGACTGTTGATGTAGAGCTTGACCTCCTGCCAGAGGTCAAGCTCGAGAAAACGCGTGACACGCGGCGCCGCTCGCCGTGCGCGCTGGCGTGAGAGTGACAGCGGGTTGCCGGCGAGGTAGCCCGCGCCGACAAGCCACGAGAAAAGGGCGTTGAGGATCACCATCGCTTGGCGCTGGCTAGATGCGGCGAGCGGCCCGTGGAAAGGGCGCCAACGTGGATCGTCGCGTGCAAATTTGCGTCCGGCGGCAACCCAGCGGTCGCGCGGCTGTGGGTCGGCTAGGAAGCGCTGGTAGCCAAGCAGATCCTCGTGCGTGAGCGACGACAGCGGCTTGCCAAGCTGGACGATCGACCACAGCAGCAGCCGTTCGGCTTCCTTGCGGTAGTTCTCAAAGGTGGTTTTCGTGTCGGCGACGCGCGCCAGCCACGCGCGAACGGCCGCCAGATCGTCATCGGCGGCGATCTGGCGGCGGCCAGTGGCGCGGTTGACGCCGGTGCGGCCGTCGAGGTCATCGGGTAGCTGGAGTACGTCGAGCGGGCGCGGTGCGGTCAGGGCAGTTTTCACGGAATCCGGGCGACCCTCAAGGTGTCATTCGATGGTTCTCGTACTTCCATCGGATATTCTCAACATTATACGGATAATGTCAAAAGTATGGGAAGGTAGCAAAGAAAGACAACGTTATACGTTGTATTATTTACCAATATCTTTCCCGAAAAAGCTCACCATGGATCCGTCCACCGTCCACGAGGCGCAGTTGCAGGTCGAAATCGATCAGTTGCGCGCGCAGTTTCCGAATACACAAGAGCTGTATCGCGAGGTCTGCGTGCTGCTGTTCTTCCGCCACGGCATCACACCGACCGCGAACCGGCTCTACCAGCTGGTCCGGAAGGGCAGCATGAGCGCGCCGGCCGAGGCACTGGCGAAGTTCTGGGCAACCCTGCGCGAAAAAAGCCGCGTGCGGATTGAGCACGCCGACCTGCCCGAGGATCTGCAGGGCGCCGCCGGCGAGCTTGTGGCCGCACTGTGGCAGCGTGCCGCGTCGGCGGCCGAAGCGTCGCTCGCCGCACTGCGCGACGAGGTGGAGGAAGCGCGACTTGCCGCGGAGGCTTCGGTCGCGACGCTACGGGGCGATCTGAGGGTTGACCGGGATTCGCAAAAAATCCGCCGCATCTCGGCCTAAGATGCTGATATAAAAGAGAAATCGAGAGTGGCTTCAGAGGAGGCGTTCAGTGCTTCGTCACGTGTGCTGGTACGTCTCCCATTACCGATTCAATGCCATGTGCGTCGATTTCGTTGAACGCTTCGGCCAGCGCAGCACTATCGGTTGGGAACAATTCGTCCCACACCGTGGATGTCCCGAACGAATCGATGATTTCCAGTATCCAGCCATTGCGGCTCTCGCTTTCGGATCGATAGATGTGCACGTCGACAGAGGTGCCACCGTGAGTGACACGCGTGGAGAGCGGGGATAGCGCAAGCGGGTGAAACGCATCTTCCGTTGTTGGGCCTAGCGAATCGACGAGAAACAGGTCTTCATACTCGTTCTCGTCTTGCTCGTCCGAATCGCTACGCGCAGTCTGCCGGCTTGTCGCCGCTTTCGGTATTGAAATTACCGAGATCATATGCGGGCGCTCACCCCGTTCCATCAATTCTCGGCGATTCTCGCACCAGTATCGATGGATATTGAGTGCGGATGCCTTGAGCAAGTTTGTAAACGACCGACGTTGCTCGATCGTGTAATCCCGCTGTACCAGATCCTGGTATCCGGATGCTGTACCGAACAACAGGATGATGTTAAACCAATCGGGGTGTAGTTCCATCAATGAATCCCAAGCCTTCCGGTCGATGTCTATGCCTTTGCAATAGCCCTCGCACCATTCGTCGAGAATGAGAATCTCTTCCGCCTTCCACTCGGTCGTGTGCAGTGGAGGCTCGAACAGATCGGGACATTGGCTCAGGGCGTTGTTGATGTCATTCCAGTACTGGATGATCAATCCAGTGACCTTGCGAGCCCGTCCTGCAGAAAGAAATCTGGCCTGACGAGTTGCGTGTCTTGCATCCCAAACCCACGGAAGGATCGCGCTCGGCATGATCATGTTCGGACCAGAGATGATCGCGGTCAGGAAGCCGTGCAACATGACGACATCCATCGCATCGTCGCAAACGGCATTGCTCGAAAGAAAGCGTTCGAGGAAATCAAAGTCTTCGTCAGTTAGAGGCTCGTCGAATTCGGAATCGAGATTCATGGTATTCCCACGGTGGTACACGGTAGACGCGATGCAGATCGCCTGTGCTGTCATTGTCGCTGACGTGCAACTCAATGCAGCGCTCGCACGCAATCATTTCGGCGAGCGGCGGGATGACGACATTTTATCCGATGGGGCGATGTGTGAATCGAGTTCGCTTGCACAACTAAATATGGTTCTACAGTAATCCAGCCATTTTTCGCTGGAAACCGCCGTCGGACAAGGCGGAGAGCCAAAAACCATCTCAAGTAAAGTTGGTCCTATCGCGCCCCCGGCCGTCAACTAAACATGGTTCTCTCTGAACGATTCACTTAAAGTTGGCCCTTAATGGCCAGACCTTTCAACGCAATAACCCTATCGAACGAGCAGCACTTCCCGCAAAGCTATGCAAGGGCCGCCAGTCTGGCAATAGAGCCCACTCTTACTCCTAGTGACGACGGCGCTCATTGCCTGAACGCCGTAGTACCGACTTTAGTTGAAATTTAGAACCGACTTTAGTTGCGTGAACGCGAGTTGACGGTCGGAACACCGACGAATTTCCATGCATCCCTATCGCTAACCCTTATTATCGATAGGGGTACATTTTTCGATGAAACTCCTGTTTCGGGAAACGTGCCACACCTGACGTGCCGCTCCCCGGCCATCACGTTGCCTATAATCTCCGGATGCCGAACGTTCCGTTGCCCCCGTCCTTTCCTGACACTGCGTCCCTGTCCGCGCTGCGCGCGTGGTACGCAGGCGTCGGCGCGCGCGAGGCGGTCGAACGTTATTGCCCGCAGGCGCTCGAAGGCGGCCAGTCTGCGCGCGGCGTGATCGGCCGGATTCGCCGGCAGCTTGCCGGTTTCGCCCTCAGCCGGCATCGTGCAGATCTGGCCCGGCTGTTCCAGTGCGCGGCGGGCGAACGGTCCCGTCACCGCAAGGCCGCGACCCGGGCGCTGGATATCCTACCAACGCTTGCGATCCCGCAACCGCAGGTGAGCGATGCGGTCGATGTCTGGCTGCCAGCCCGTGTTGTCCCCATGCTGCATCAGCATGGCATCCGGACGCTGGCTGATCTGACCGTGCGCATCCCTCGTCGGCAGCGCTGGTGGCGCACGATTGCCGGACTCGGCGTGCGCAGCGCACGTCATATTGAGGCCTTCTTTGCCTCCCACCCGGTACTTACCGAACGCGCCCGCGCGCTGATCGTGGTGGCGACGCCGGAACCCGTGGTGCCGTGGGAAAACATCCACGTGCCACATGACGTCGACGGCTCGCGTGGCGCCTTCCGCGCACCGAAGCCGATGTGCGCGCTCGAGGCCGATAACGACTATCAGGCGATCAGCGCCTGGCTCGACCGGCACGAAGCCGCCGAAACTCAGCGTGCCTATCGCCGGGAAGCCGAGCGCCTGCTGCTCTGGGCGATTGCCGAGCGCGGCAAAGCGCTGTCTTCGCTCACGAGCGAGGATGCGACCGCTTATCGTGCCTTCCTGCGCCATCCCACACCCCGCGCCCGGTGGGTCGCGCCGGCGCGACCGCGATCGTCGTCCGAATGGCGGCCGTTCACGGGCGCGCTGTCGCCAGATTCCATCGCCTATGCGCTGTCAGTTCTGAGTGCAATGTTTCGCTGGCTGATCGAGCAGCGCTACGTGCTCGCGAATCCGTTTGCCGGCCTCAGGGTGCGCGGCGCGCAGCGCAATGGTGAGTTGGACATCTCGCGCGCCTTTACGGCCGGAGAGTGGGAGTTGATCCGCACGATTGCCGATGGCCTGGAATGGTCGCATGGCTGGGCGGTTCCCGCCGCACAGCGTCTGCGCTTTCTGCTCGATTTCGGTTACGCGACCGGCCTGCGCGCAGGCGAACTGGTCAGCGTTACACTCGGCGGCATCATGACCGGCACGCGCGGCGAGCGGTGGCTTCACCTCACCGGTAAGGGGGCGAAGGCTGGCAAGGTGGTGCTGCCGCCGCTCGCACGATTTGCGTTGGACCAGTACCTGATGCAGCGCGGTCTGCCCGTGAGCCCCGCACGCTGGGCACCGGATACGCCGCTGCTCGGCCATCTCGATGAACCCGGCGGCATCACCACGCCGCGTCTGAGGGAGGTGCTGCGCCGGTTCTTCCGGACCGCCGCCGACGCAATTCGGGCCGACCACCCGGCACTCGCCGACAAGCTGCAGCGCGCGACGCCACACTGGCTGCGCCACACGCACGCAACAAATGCTCTCGCACAGGGCGCCACGCTAACGACTGTGCGCGACAATCTGCGTCACGCGTCGATCACAACGACCTCGATCTACCTGGACGACGACGAAGTTCAGCGTACCCGGCAGATCGAGCAGATCTTTGCGCGGCGGCAGCCAACGTGACGACTGTCCACGAGACCATCTATCCGGTGCTGCCTGCGGAGCCGGGCGCGGCGGAGCTGAAAGCGGCGTTCACGCCGAGCGCCGCGGAAATCCGCTTCGTGCGCCGGCAATCCCGGCAGGAAGCCTCCGCCGTATTGATCATGGTGCAGTTGAAGCTGCTGCAGCGTCTCGGTTACTTCCCGATGCTCGTGGAGGTACCGCCCGCCATTATCGATCACATCCGGACGTCGATGCGGGCCCGCGTCCTGTCCCGGACGGCGATCGCACGGTATGACGTGTCGGGCACCCGCATTCGTCACCAGAAACTGCTGCGCGGCTGGCTTGACATCCGGGCGTTCGATGCGAGTGAGGCGGCGTCGCTTGCTGAACTGGCGTCGGCGGAAGCCCGGACAAAGATCGAACTGCCCGATATCATCAACGTGCTGATCGAGGAACTGGTCCGGCGCCGGTACGAGCTGCCGCCACTGGCAACGCTGCAGCGCATCGCCACGCAGGCGCGCAACGATCACAACGAGGCGATCTATGGGGCCATCACCGGCGCACTCGACTCAGCACTCGTCGAACGCATCGACGCGCTTCTCGTCGTCAAGGCAGGCAAGTCCGGTTGGGACGATCTGAAACAGGAGCCGAAGCGACCCGCCGCGCGGGCGATCGCCAGCTTCCTCAAACATATCAACGGGATCAGGACACTGGCGGAAGGCTTGCCGGCGCCACCCTCGATCCTGTCTGTTAGCAAACGAGCCCAACTGGTCACCGAAGCGCGGGCCCTGGACGTCGCGGAACTGCATTCGCTCAAGACCGCGAAGCGTCATGCGCTTGCGGTACTGTTCATCCAGGCGCAGTTGCAGAAGGCGCTTGATGACGTCGCTGAGATCTTCATCAAGGTGGTGCGCAAGCTGGAGTCCTACGC
>Ga0074196_10420_pt1 | contig 40064 bp, 32 predicted proteins | sample EPASupsiteSAE300_FD_64214 | JGI IMG/M metagenome (GOLD analysis project Ga0074196, IMG submission 64214) | Bioremediated contaminated groundwater from EPA Superfund site, New Mexico - Sample SAE3-00 | ecosystem: Environmental > Aquatic > Deep subsurface > Groundwater > Contaminated ... | reverse complement strand
AAGGTATGACGGCCTTGTCACTAAAGCGGAATGTGCGAGGCGACAGATTCCAGATGCACCACTACCGCGACTGTGCGGGGGACCCGCTTAAGAATTAGTGGTGTGAGCCGCTTTCTTTTGCCTACTTTTCTTTGCGGCAGGCAAAGAAAAGTAGGTGCCGCCCCGCACAGGGGCAACGCCAATAGACCACTAAGAAAACAAGGAAAGGCCAAAAGACCAACAACAAAACAGCCCTCATCAAGGCAACATCCAAAAAAAACCAAAACCGCCGAACAGCCAAAAAACCACCAAGCCCCGACGCCCAAGGCGTCAACTAAACAACCGCATCAACGCCATGCGCGCATTACTAACGCGCTCACTTTCGCCGACTCGCCCCGGCAACAAATGAAACTCCACAACAGGCAGCGCAGGCAACCCGACACTCGCCGGGCAGGCCACTACCCCTCCCCCAATCGACGATTCGTTCAGGCAGGAAATACCCAACCCAGCCCTCAACGCCAGTTGCAACCCTGCCACCCCGGAGGCCGAATGCGACACCAGATACGGCACCTTGTGTTCGTCGAGGAGCTTCACAACGAAACGCTGCAACTGGCAACTCGACGGCAGTAAAACCAGCGGATAAGGCGTGCCCGGCCGCGGACTGGCATCGGCCGCACAGACCCATAGCAGTTTTTCGCGCCGCACCACGGTGCTTTGCACACCAACGCCTGCTCGCCGGCCGGTGGCGCGCGCGCTCCCGGTGACGAGCCGCAACGAGAGGCCGATGTCGTACGACGCATCGTCGCCCGCACTGCTGTCGATCACAGCGCTAGGCAGCACGGTGACGTGCAGTTTCAGGCGCGGATGCTGTTCCGAAAACAGCTTGAGAATGCGAGCGATGTCGAGCGGACGGTAGTAGTCCGTGATCGCGATACGCAGCTCACCGTCAAGCGAGCGGCCTTGCAGGTCTTCGAACGCCGCTTCGCTCATTGCGATGATGCGTTGCGCGTGATCGAGCAGGCGGCTGCCAGCCGACGTGGCGGACACCCCCTGCTTGCTGCGCACAAAGAGTGGCTGGCCGGCGCGCTCCTCAAGCTTCTTCAACTGTTCGCTCACCGACGATTGCGACAGGAACACGCGCTCCGCAGCCGCCGAGATGCTGCCCGATTCGGCGACGGCGACAAAAGTGCGCAACTGTGTCAGATCAAATCCGCGTTGACTCATGATTCGGTATATCCGATGGAAGTCATCTGAATTTCCGGCTTTTCCGATGGTTGGCCTGGCCGTAGGATACGCCCAATTCATCCATTGCGGAGGTTGTCATGAGAAGCGATTCAGTTGCGGCCGTGAAGGTGCGAGGCGAGCGTGCGGCGAGTCATCGGTGGAAGGTGCTGGGTGTCGGTTTTGCGGCGAACGCGAGTTTTTCGGCAGCTTTCTCAGGGATCCCGACCACAGCGGTCTTCTTGCGTTCGGGTTATCACCTCGGCAACGAAGGGCTCGGGCTGGTGCTGGGTATGCTCGGTCTGGGCATCGCGGTCAGCGAGCTGCCATGGGGACTTCTGACCGACCGTTGGGGCGACCGCCGCGTGTTGTTGCTCGGACTTCTTTCGACTGCCGCGGCGCTGGCCGGGCTGGCGTTGTTCGTGGTGCCGTCGGGCGCGCATGTGCCGAACATGGCGACACTCGCGCTCGGCCTGCTGCTGGTTGGCCTGCTCGGCGGTAGCGTCAACGGTTCAAGTGGCCGCGCGGTGATGGCCTGGTTTCGCGACGGCGAGCGCGGCCTCGCGATGAGCATCCGGCAGACCGCGGTGCCGGCCGGCGGTGGTCTAGGCGCGCTGATCTTGCCGGTGCTCGCCTCGAGATTCGGCTTTGCCAGCGCGTACACGGTGCTGGCCCTTGCGTGCGCGATTACCGCGGTGTTTGCCTGGTGCTGGCTGCATGAGCCTTCGCATGCCACAGGCAATAGCGCGGATACGGCTCGCAACGCGGCGATTGCGAGTGCCGCGCCCGCGAAGGTTTCGCCGCTCCGTGACGTGAGCATATGGCGAGTGGCGCTCGGCGCGGGTGCACTATGCGTGCCGCAGCTTGCTGTCGTGACGTTTGGGACCGTCTTCCTTCACGACTTCAGCCGCGCGGGCGTGCTGGCGATCAGCATAACGATGGCTGCGGTGCAACTGGGCGCCGCGATTGCACGGGTCTGGAGTGGAGCGTGGACCGATCGCCGCGGTAATCGACGTGCCTACATGCGCGCCTGCAGTGTGCTGACTGCGGTGTTGTTCGCCTCGCTTGCGCTGTTGACGGGACTCGCCGGCATGCACCACGCGGCGATGACCGCGGTGTTCGCGTTGATGATCGTGCTGGGTGGTATAAGCGCGTCCGCATGGCATGGCGTGGCCTTCACTGAGCTCGCAACGCTCGCGGGGACGAGCCGCGCAGGTACCGCGCTCGCGATCGGCAACACGTGTGTTTTTCTCACGCTGTTCCTGACACCGCTCGCGATTCCGCTGTTGTTGTCGGTGGGCTCGTGGCCGATGGTGTGGGCGATAGCCAGCATGTGCGCATTGCTCGCGCTGCCGGTGTTTCCGCGCGCGGCTCGCGCAAGCAAGCTGGCAGGCGTGCGCGCTTGCGATGCCACCTGATGAGGCAAGCTCGGCCGACGGCATGAAGCTGCCGGCCCCATTTGTTGTTGTTCATGCGACGGGAGCGACGGGATGCGCTCCCGTCGCTGTATTGCTTTCTGGTCGGAAATAAACAGCGGAGAAAAACTGCGAGAGAAAACTGTCGCATATTCGCTTCGCATAATTATGTATTCCTACTTTGATAGTGCCGCAATCGACTATCAAATCGTCTGCCGGTTTCAGAACGTTCCGATTTTCTCCCCAGTGCGGCAGTGGTTTTATGGCCGCCCTTGACTCGCCATTCCAGCTTGGGCGGCCATCAGGCAAGTGCGAAGCGAGTGGGATTTTCCTTGCATGTTCGCCGAATACACCTACAACAATCGGGAGAAATAATCGTGAATCTTCGAGTCATTCTGGCGGACGACCACCCGTTCGTTTTGCTTGGCGTTCGGGCTGCACTGGAAATGCATGCCGGTGTCACTATTGTCGGTGAGGCGGTTACGCCTGGTGCGTTGATCAAACTGTTGCAGAGCATGCCTTGCGACGTGCTAGTCACCGACTTGACGATGCCGGAGGTCTCTGGCGCGGTCGACGACGGTCTTGATCTTGTCAGGCGAATCCGATGTGCATGGCCATTACTGCGCATCGTCGTCATGACAGCTCTGGCGAACACCGAGATTCTGCGCGCTATCGTGTCAGATGGTGTGATCAGTACGCTCAGTAAGATGGAAACGACCGACGAGCTTTGGCAAGCGATCGAAGCAAGCGGCAAGGGGGAGGTGTACGTCGGCCGCTCCGTCGTCGAAGCGCTCGCCAAGCCGGGCGACGAAGCATGCGAACCGCCACCGGTTTTGCCTTTGTCGCGCAAGCAGGCAGAGGTGATACGAATGTTCGTGCGTGGTTTATCGATTCCTGAGATCGCGGTAGCGCTCGGATGCCATAGCCGAACGGTTAGCCGTCAAAAACGCGAAGCAATGACTAAACTCGGCGTCACCAACGACCCCGGTCTTTTTGCCTATATTCGTGCGCATGGCGTTATGTGAGTTAAATCGCATAGCTAATTAATTATTCATGCGATTTGATTGAACTATTTCGGAGCGCTCTTATTTTTATCCTCCGAAATATGTTGAATGATCGCGACAGGGCCAGTTGCTCCGGAGAGAGCGACAGGAAATCAAGGTACGGGGGAGAAAAAGACAATGAACGAAAACGCTGACTCAAGCACGCCTGTTCGAACCATCATCGCAGACGATCACCCACTGGTTCTGTTGGCAATCGAGAATCTGATGACGGGCTATCCGGACATGCAGATCGTCGGCCGTGCTGCCGACGCAACAGAACTTTTCGCAGAAGCCGATCGTATTCCGTGTGACCTCGTTCTGATGGATCTCTATATGCCATGCGGTTTCTGCGACAGTGCGCTGGAAACCGTCAGGCAGTTCAAGGTCCGCTTTCCGGGGGTTGCAGTTGTCGTGCTGACGATGGAAACCGAAGCGGCCGCATTGAAGAAGGTCATCGCGCTCGGTGTCGACGCGTTGATCAGCAAACGCGACCGGCTCGATCTGATTCATGTGGCAATCGTCACCGCGCTGGCTCATGAGTGCTACCTCGGACCTGCGGTGCGATCGTTGATTGCCGACGCGACGGTCGCGCAACGCCTCGATTTTGTCCGGCAAATGTTGTCGCGTCGTGAGCTTGAGGTGTTCACGCAATACGCTTCCGGGTTTGGTGTGACGGAGATTGCCGGCCGCCTTGAGCGCAGTGTCAAGACAATCAGCGCACAGAAATGTACCGCGATGCGCAAGCTCGGTTTGCACAGTGACGCGGAACTGTTCCGCTTCGCCGTCGAGCACGGCGTGGTCTCTGAAGACTGCCTGAAAAACCGGCGTTAAGCCGATGGGACGTCACGCCGGTCCGGTGGCGTGGCGAACAGAAGATGCACTTGGCATATCCTGGGGAGGCACGTCGCGTGCAGGGAGTGCCAGTCGATAACACAACAAAAAATGACACAAAAAATCCGCGTCATCGTGGCCGACGATCACGATTGCGTTCGTGTTGGCGTGATGCGCCTGTTGCAATCGGTCCCTCACATAGAGATAGTCGGCGAGGCGGTTGATACCCAGATGCTGGCCGAATTGCTCGACACCCATGCGTGCGACGTCGTGGTGTCGGATATCGGCATGCCGGGCATCGACGGAGCCAGCAACGTCGTATCTTTCCTGCGCCGCCTGTTCCGGGCTCGCCCGCACCCCAGCGTCGTTATCCTGACGATGATTTGTCATGCGCACATGCTTTCCGGTTTGTTGCACCTGGGCGTGGCCGGAATCATCGACAAACGCGACACCGCCAGGTCGTTGATCGAAGCTATCGAGGCAGCCGTCGCCGGCGGCGTTTATCTGTCTGATCAGGCACGCATCGCGATAGACACATCCGATGCGCCGCCGCAGCCGCGCGCTGGCGTGCTAAGTGCACGCGAATGGGAGGTCTTCCAGCTATATGTGCAGGGTCTGACAGTCCATGAGATTGCGGTACGTCTGCAACGTAGCGGTAAGACCATCAGCACGCAGAAGCGTAGCGCGATGCGCAAGCTCGGTCTCGAGACAGAAAACGACCTCATCGACTACGCGCGACAGATAGGCTTAACCTGACAGCCGCGTGAGAGAACTATCCTTGGACAGTCAATGCTCCTTACGACTTTAGGAGTCTTCTGATTGGTTGCGCGACGTTACCGTTTCATAGTTCTGAGTTGACTGTGGCTCGACTTCCAACACTCGCATGACGAAAGCTGTTATTTCGCGATGCTGTGCGCTGCCGGGCCAGGAAAATTCGGGCAAATGTTCAACGGCTGGAGTGATGCACCGTCTGCCATTTGAACAAAGACTGGGGGCGGAATGGTAGCGTTAGGTAAGCGATTATTGGTCGAGGGGAGTGGAACGGCGTGGGTGGTGTTCGTCGGCTGCGGCAGCGTCGTATTGAACACTGGCGCGCCCCAGCAAGGCTACAGTGTGCTTGAGATGTCGCTCGCGTTCGGCCTCGCGCTTGTCACTGCGAGCTATGCGTTCGGCACCCTCTCCGGCGCGCATTTTAATCCTGCAGTCACGATCGGTTTTACGGTCGCACAACGATTCCCGGTTCGGGACTTGCTGCCCTATATCGCCGCCCAGATTCTCGGAGCGACTGCAGCTGCGGGACTGCTCGCTTATGTAGCGAGCGGCCGTCCGGGTTTTGACCTGGCCGCGAGCGAATTCGCAGCGAACGGTTTTGGCGATCATTCTCCTGCCGACTATCAACTACATTCCGCGCTCGTCATCGAGCTTGTTCTGTCGTTCGCGTTCGTCATGGCGAGCCTGATGTTGGCCAGTCGGCGAAGGTCGAGGCAGATCGCGCCGCTCGTCATCGGTGCGTGTCTGACGATCGTGTACATGGTATCGATTCCGGTTACCAATGGCTCCATCAATCCTGCTCGCTCAACCAGTCAGGCCCTGTTCGTCGGCAACTGGGCGCTTGACCAGCTCTGGCTGTTCTGGGCGGCGCCTTTGCTGGGTGGCGTTGCCGCAGGTGCGTTGTTTTCATTTCTGTGCTGCAAGTCCCGACGGTACGCGGCCTCGTTCGCTCTTGGCCAGGGCGAGGTCGCGTGAGCGCCGCCACATGTCATTTCATGATGCCTTTCACGAAACTACTGCGTGGTGTCGTGCTCGGTGTCGTGATGAGGCGGATGCTGGGGCGTGTATCGCGGTGCCTGCTTGCAGCGTTGGTGTTTGTTGGCATGCAGACGCAGCCGGCGGCAGCCCAGCCGGCCACGGGTGGACCGTATCCTTCAGCGGGCGGCGCGGTTCCTGCCACCTTGAGCATTGGCGTTCTGGCTAGTGGTTGGTTGCCCTTTGACGGGCTTCAGGACGGTGAGCCAACTGGCTTGAGCGCCGACTATCTGCGCATGCTGGTTGGGCCGAATGTCGTGATTCAGCCGAAAACGTTCACTGACATGCCACAACTGCTGGCCGCCGCCTGCGCAGGCGACGTCGATCTGGTCATGAGTCTCGCTCGCACACTCGAACGGGAACGTTGTTTCAGCTTTACTGCGCCGTACTTTCAGGCGTCTGCATCGGTCGTGGTCCGTCGCAACGGCGCCATGTATGTGAACGCCGCTCAGCTTGCGGGTGCGCGCCTCGCGGTCGAGAAAGGATTTGCGCTGGAACGCTCGTTGCGCGAACGCTTCCCACGCGCCCATCTCGAGATTTTCACCACTACACACGCCGCGTTGCAGGCGGTCGCGCAAGGCGGCGCCGACGCCTATTTTGGCTTCACACCGTCCATTCAGTACGCGCTGAGCGCCGAAGAATTTCGCGGGCTGCAAGTTGCTTTCGAGGAGCGCAACAGACTTGCTGACTTACGCTTTGCTGTGCCACGTAACCACGTGGCGTTGCGTGACCAACTCGACCGTGCGCTCGCGGCGATGAATCCGGCCGATGATGCGGCGATCCGCGCACGCTGGCTATCCGGCAATTTCGACCCGCAAGCGACGCTTACTGCGCGCCCGCTCGTTCCGACACCGCAAGAGAAGCGGCGCACCCGGCAACAGCCGGTGACCGGCAGCGCGGGCGAGCAGGGCGTGTGGAGCGTGACCGCGGTGCGCCTTCTGCCGTTGTTAATCGGCATCGGCCTCGTACTGCTGGTTACGTTGCGCGCCTATTTGCTGTTGAAGCGTGAAGTCAGGCTGCGCAAACAGACCGAACGCGAGCTTGAGCTACAACTGAATTTCCAGGAAACCATGATGGAGATGGTTCCTTATCCGCTTGTTGCCAAGGATCTGGAGGGGCGCTATATCGCAATCAACCGGGCATATGAAGAGGCGTGTGGCCTAAGCCGTGAAGCAGTAATCGGGCGCACGGCCGTGGATGTCCAGACTTGGGGCGAAGCCAACAGTCACGTTCTGGATGAACTCACGCGCAAGATGCTGACAGGTGGTGAGATCGCCCAGGCGGAACTCCAGTTCGAGCGCGGAGCCGGAGATCTGCGGCACGGTCTGTTCTGGACACGGATCTGTCGCAACAGCGACGGCAGGCCGAGTTGCGTGCTGGGCACGATGGTCGACATTACCGATATCCGGCGTGCTGAAATGCTCGCCCGCGAAACCGAACGGCGCCTGTTTGACGTAACTCACTCATTGCCGGCCGTCGTATTTCAACTGCGCCGCACCGCGGACGGTACCTATTCGTTTCCGTATATCGGTGGCGACACGCGACATCTGCTGGGTGGCAACGGCGCGTCGTCGATGAGTTACGAAGAGATCGATTTCGGACGTGTGTGTGAGGAAGATCGGCATTTCGTGCTGGCCGAGCTGGAACGATCCGCGCGTTGCGCGACGCCGGTGAATATGGAATTTCGCTTCAAAGTCGATGACGAGCTCAGGTGGGCGCGCGCGGAGCTGGTGCCACGCCGCGAAAAGGATGACAGCGTTGTGTGGAGCGGCTACTGGGTTGATGCGAGCGTTGAGCACGCGCGCTCTGAGGAACTTGCGCGGGCGCGAGACGTGGCCGAAGCGGCTTCGCGCGCAAAAGACGACTTTGTCGCGATGATGAGTCACGAAATCCGTACGCCAATGAACGGCGTGCTCGGTCTCGTCGAGGTGCTGGAACGCACGCCACTCGATGCGGATCAAGGGGAAATGCTGAGCATGATCCATGAGTCGGCTGGCGCGCTGCTGCAGATCCTGGACGACTTGCTCGACTATTCGAAAATCGAAGCGGGACGGTTGACGATCGAAGCCGAACCGATCGACATGCGCGAGCTGGTCGACAACGCGGTTGGATTGCTTGCGGGCCGCGCGCACGAGAAGGGGTTGAAAGTACGCGTGGATATCGCACCTGAGGTTGCGGCTACGTTACGTGGCGACAGCGTGCGATTGCGGCAGATTCTGTTCAATCTGCTCGGCAACGCCATCAAGTTTACGCCGCAGGGCGAGGTCGACGTGCAGGTTGCGATGGTCGATCAGTCCGGCAACGCCCAGACGCTTGAGATGACCGTCGAGGATGCGGGCATCGGCATTGCGCCAGAGGTCCAAGCCCGGCTTTTCGAGCCGTTCGTGCAGGCGGAGACGTCTACCACTCGCCGCTTCGGCGGTACGGGTCTTGGCCTGACGATCTGCCGAAAGCTGATCGACCTGATGAACGGCACGCTCGAATTGCGTAGCGAACCTGGGGTCGGTACACGTATGACAGTACGTCTAACCATGCCTGTGGAATCGCAGCATTACTCCCTGAGCGGCCTGCGCGGCAAGCGTGGCGTTGTAGCGACGGGCGACGCGCGAGTCGCGCAGGCGCTGATGAATTTTGGCCAGGCCCTCGGACTCGAGTTGCGGCAAGTGTCGCCGCGTGCGGTCGAACAGCGTGATCCGGCTGCACTGGGCGGAGTGGATATGATTTTCGCGAGCGAAGATGTGATGCTGCCGGCAAAGGTCGACTCCAATTTGCGGATCATTCGTCTGACAGAAAAGCCAAAGCCGACGGGCTACCGTATTTTTGAGAACAACGTGCGCGTCAGTATCAACCCGATTTCGTGGCGCGGTCTCGGCGCGGCATGCGCGGCGGCGATGACTGGCTTGCCGCCGGTGGCGTCGCGATCTGGGGTCAAGTCGAGCACGGGTGAAGGCACCACGGTACCGCCGGACCGCGAACGGGCCATTGCCAGCGGACGGTTGATCCTGGTTGCCGAAGACCATCCGGTCAATCAGGAATTGATCCGTCATCAACTGGCATTGCTCGGTTTTGCCTGCGATGTGACGAACGACGGCGCCGAGGCATTGGCCGCACTGGAACAAACCAGCTATGGATGTCTGATCACGGATTGCCACATGCCAAACCTGTCCGGTTACGAACTGGCGCGGCGTATTCGGGAGCAGGAGCGCGGCGGCGCACGCCGTCTGCCGATTCTGGGAATTACGGCCAATACCGCGCCTGAAGACCTGAAGTTATGCCGTGACGCGGGCATGGATGACTGCCTCGTCAAGCCGACGCGGCTTGCCACGCTGCGCGACTACCTAAGCCGGTGGTTTGGCACGGATAGCGCGTGGCAAGCCGCACCGGCTGAAACCGTCGGCGTGGTGCAAATTTCCGGCGCGGCTACGCATAGCGCCCCCGAGCCATTCGTTCCAGTCGATCTGAGTCACATGACGCAGCTGTGGGGGAGCGAATCGACGGTCAAGGCATTGCTCGATTCGTTCGTTTCTTCAGTACGCGAAGACGTGCAGGCGCTGTTACCGTTACTTGAGCACGTCGAAGTCGAGCGTCTGCGCGAGTGGCATCATCGCGTGGCGGGGGCGGCGAGCGTGCTGCGGTATCCGCCGCTGCTTGGCGCATTGGAAGACTATCGTCGGGACATCACCATCAAGACACCGGAACGCTTGCGCAGCGAGGGACTGGAGTTGGTCCGCAAATGCCATGCCATGCTGGATGGGATCGAGGAGCAGGCTGCACTGCTCGCATGACGTTGGTCGCCTCACGCTGCGGCACTATGAGGCCTTGTTGCCCCGTTTGAGCGACCGGATTGGCGTGTTAAGCGCTAAACCAGACGACGATCCGTCCAGGCGAAAAAAAACGCGGCCGAAGCCGCGTTAAAGATTTGGAGACATCCCTCGATGAAGGAGTCACTTCTCGCAACCGGAAGCATAATCGGGACAGCGCAAAAGATTCACTACAAAATGCGCAATTAACTGTTCGTAAATATCGATGAAAGGTTCGCGCCGGCTCTACTCCGAAAATAGTCGACGGTGAAATCCACAAACGAGCGCGTCGTAGCGGATACATGCCGACGTCCGGGATACACCAGCGAAACTTCCTTGTCAGCATCTTTGATTCGGTAATCGGGCAGCACCTGCACGAGCGTACCGTTCGTCAGATCCGCCGAGACGTGGTTTTCCGGCAGGATCGTAATGCCCATATCGGCGAGCGCCGCCTGGCGCAACATCACCGCGTTGTTCACCGCATAGCTGGCTTTCATCTTGACGGTGACTTCTTTTCCGTCGGCGCCGACGAAACACCATTCTGCGCTATGAATCCTGGATGACGGCGCCAGAAAAGGGTGCGCAACAAGTTGCGCCGGGGTGGATGGCTTGCCCGACGCGGCGAGGTAGGCGGGCGATGCAACCGCCACCGAACGGACTTTGAACAAAGCGCGCTTGATCAACGTGCCACCGCTGACCTGTCCCGGCACCACGATGCCGACGTCAAAGCCCTCTTCAACCAGATCGACCGGCCGGTGCAGCAGCGTGACCGCCAGTTTGACCCGTGGGCACTGCTGGCGATAACGCTGCAGTAGCGGCGTCAACGCAAATAGCGAAAATGACGCGACGGCCACGAGTTTCAGCGTACCGGATTGATCGGTCGCACTTTGAGAAACGCGGGACTCTATGGCATCCAGCTGATCGAGAAGCTGCCGGCAGCCTTCGGCATAGGCTAGCCCGGCTTCGGTCAGCGACAGGCTGCGCGTGGTCCGGTTGACAAGCCGCGTATCGAGGTGCGTTTCGAGCAGCGCGACATAGCGCGTCACCACTGCATTGGAGATGTCCAGACTCGCAGCCGCGCGTCCGAAAGAGCCGCTTTCGGCGACTTTCAGAAAGACGCGCATGGCTTGCAGTTGGTTCATCGCGATGGTGGACTTGGTCGGGAGCGCCTGCGCTCATGGAACTGCTGGTGTTCGGTTGAGCGCGGAGAGAAACCGTGCCGTTTGCGGCGGTGCTCCGTGACGCGAAGTGCTAATGCTGGCTGTAACAGATGGGCATCGTAATCGCCAAACAAACTGCCTGGTAAAAGAACCGGCCGAATAGCCATGATGAGACTTCCGAACGCACGATGTCGCAGAGTCGCAACGCTTTAAATAGATAAGCATCGCTAAACATTAAACGAGATAAACCGGCAGCCTTGTGGCTCAAGGCTCGCCAATATTGCGATACCGATCTTTCGAATAAGTAAAAAAATATTTTGTGCGAACGCGCGTGGTGTCTCTGAAAGTTGGGCACCTAAACTGCGCCCTGCAAATCAAGCCCGTCTGCAGCGGTCGCTGTGAATGAAGCCGCCCCGAGCCTGCAATCGTGCTGTGCAAATAAATCGAGTCGAGGACTCAATAATCACACGTTATCTGGAACATCATGAAAAAGATTCTGATCCTTGCGGCGGTTTCCGCGACGTTCGCTAGCGCCGCCCATGCGCAGAGCAGCGTGACGCTGTACGGTGTCGTCGATGCTGGCTTCACATATGTGCAAAACGAAGTTTCCCCCGGCAATACGCCGAAGCACGCCGCGTCGTTCGGCGTGACGAGCGGCAATGCGTCGGGCAGCCGTTGGGGCATGCGTGGTCGTGAAGATCTCGGCGGGGGTTACGCGGCGATTTTCACGTTGGAAAACGGTTTTAACGTTGCCAATGGAACAACGGGGCAAGGTAACCGCAGCTTCGGCCGCCAGGCCTTTGTCGGCGTTTCGAGCAACTATGGCACGCTGACCTTGGGTCGCCAGTACGACTCGATGGTCGACTATGTCGGGCCGTTGACCGCAACCGGCAGTTGGGGCGGTGTGTATCTCGCCCATCTCGGCGACAACGACAACGCCAACGCATCGATGCGCATCAACAACTCGGTGAAGTACCAGAGCGCGAACTATGACGGTTTCTCTTTCAGCGGTCTGTATGGCTTTTCCAACCAGGCCGGCGCTTTCGCGAATGATCGCGCCTACAGTGCGGCTATGGGTTATTCGAACGGCGGCCTGAAGCTGGCTGCCGGTTATCGCCAGGTTCAAGGTCTCGGCGGCAACGCGAACGGTGCGGTCCAGGACGGCGCGCCGAACATCGGCGTGGCGGGCGAGCGTCAGCGGCAGCGTACGTGGGGCGCCGGCGGTAGCTACACATTCGGCCCGGCTTCGGTTGGCCTTGTGTACACGCAAAGCCGCTTTAACTTTGTCGCCAATGACGCGTCGGTGCGTTATAGCAATTACGAAGTCAACGCGCATTACAACCTGACGCCGGCGTTGTCGTTCGGTGCGGCGTACACCTACATGCAGGCGTTGCAGAATACGCCGGGCGTGTCCAACGGTTCTAGCCACTGGAACCAGATCGGCCTGCAGGCTGACTATGCGCTGTCGCGTCGTACCGACCTGTACCTTGAAGGCGTTGCGCAGGTTGGCGCGAAGGGCAACAAGATTGGATCGCAAGTGTTCGGTACCGATGCGCCGTCGTCGGGCAGGAGCCAAGGCCTGGTGACGACGGGTATTCGTCACCGCTTCTAAAACGCCTTGCCGCACGAAGAGAAAGCACCGTTCGCGGTGCTTTTTTCTATGGGCAGATGCGATTGCGCATCGTCGTCGCGTCGGGTGTCCCCAGATACAAACGTGTTCGACGGATTTGCACTAGTATTTGGTGGCTCCGCGCGCATCCGGGTTTTCGGTGCGGCGGTGCATCAAGTCCGGAGAAGACGATGATTGCACTTCGAAAGCTGAATCTGGCTGTGGTGTTGTGGGCGTTGGCGTCGGGTGTCGCCTTCGCGGATACGGTGGCGTTGAAAGCGGACCTCGAGCCGTCGAGCGAAGTGCCGCCGCGAGTGAGCCACGGGCACGGTCTGTTGAACGCCACGTTCGATACGTCGACCAAAACCCTGCAATGGACTGTGACCTACGAGGGGCTGAGCGGTCCGGCAACCGCCGCACATTTCCATGGCCCCGCGCCGGTCGGGCAGAACGCCAAGGTCCAGGTGCCGGTCGGGAAAGAAGCGCTGGCAAGTCCGATCAAAGGATCGGCGGCGCTCTCCGAGCAGCAGGTGACGGACTTGATGGCGGGCCAGTGGTACTTCAATGTTCATACCGCGCAGAACCCGATGGGTGAAATTCGCGGGCAGATCTTGCCGGCGAACTAGATAGGAGAAACATCCGGTCGGCGCGGTGGCGCGCGCTTGTTCAGGATTAGAAGCCACCGTCCACCGACGCATCGGCGAACGCACGTACCATGGCGGGACACTAGCGAAGGAGCGTGTCCCGATGAGTTGGCAAAGTGCACTCGCGTGCTGGTATCTGCGCAGACAGTTCCGGCCGCAAACCCTCAAACCGGACATCAATGTCGAGAAGGCACGCGCGTTGACCGCCAAGCGCGTCTGGTCGCCGAAAGTACCCGCTGGCTGGCGTCTGCGGGAGTTGCAGGAGGCGAAGGATTGGCCGCTGCAGGGCGAGTGGATCGAACGCGTCGACGGCGTTTCGAGCGCCCCTACCCATCCGACCGTGCTGTATTGCCACGGCGGTGGCTATTACTTCTGCTCGCCGCGTACGCATCGCTCGCTGGTGTTTGGTCTGGCGACGCGTGCCAACGCGCCGGTCTTTTCGCTCGATTACCGGCTTGCTCCGGAGCATCGTTTCCCGGCTGCGCTCGATGATGCGACCGCGGCTTACCGGCGGTTGGTGGCCGACGGCACGCCGCCCGAGTCGATCGTGATTTCAGGCGACTCGGCGGGCGGCGGCCTCGCGCTGGCCACGCTTGTTGCCTTGCGCGATGCCGGTGACCCGCTGCCTGCTGGAGGCTTGCTGTTCTCCCCATGGACCGATCTGGCCGCCGCCGGCGCCTCGATCCGCAACAATGACGGTCTCGATCCGATGTTCAGCGGCCCCGCGATCGCTCGCGCCGCGCAGGTCTATCTCGGTGACGCCCCGGCTACGCATCCGTACGCTTCGCCGGTTTATGCCGACCTGCGCGGCTTGCCGCCGCTCTTCATCATGGCGGGCAGCACGGAGGTCTTGCTGGATGACTCGCAACGCGTCGCCGATAACGCACGCGCCGCAGGCGTCGACTGCGAATTCGAAGTGTGGAAGAAAATGCCGCACGTCTGGCCGTTGTTCACGCCGTTCATCCCGGAAGGAGGCCGCGCGCTCGACCGCGCCGCGGCATTTGTGCGCCGCGTGACGAGTACAACGGGCGGGCGTGGCACAGCCGCTCAACCGTCCAGCGTGACGTCGATCGCCTGATAGGCGCTCTCCACTGCCTGCTGGCCGTATTGCCGCTCCAGCCGCCGCACGGTGAAGTGGCCGTGCGCGACTTGCTGGAAGTGGTCGATGAACACGGTATTGACCATCGCGCCGAGCACTGCGCCGATCGCCGGAATCGATTTGGCGGCGATCTGCTCGCTCACCTGCACCGAGAATCGCGCGGCAATCGTATTGAGCAGGCGCAGCAAGGCGGCGGAGCCATGCGCGGTGAAGCCTTTCGTCGCGATTTCTGATGACGCCTTCGACACCGCCTGCGCGAGCGCGCCGCGCATGATGAAGTAGCCGAAGTCGGCGTCGTCGTCGGCTTTCGAGGTGCCGCCCATACCGAGCACGGTGAGGCATTGCAACTGCGTGTCGATCGACGCCAGATCCTCGCCCTCGCTGCGCGCGATGTCGCAGATCGAGCGGAACATTAGCGTGGTCGTGACGGGCAACTCGACCGGCAGCGCGAACAGACCGAACGCGCCTCCGGCCGCGCCCGTGGTGGCCACGGCGAACTTGTGCAGCAGATTGCTCGGCTTGTCGGGCACGATCAACGGCGAGGCGCCCGCTTGCCGCCCCAAGGTGCGCAGTGCGATCGAGAGGCACTTGCGCAGTGCCAGTTCTGTCGCATCGGTGACCTTTTCGTTGGCAAAAGCCGGTATGCGCGAGAGCAGCTTTTCGAGCGGCGCGCCGACGATGCTGGCCAGTTTCATCGCCAGCGCGGGGCTCTCCAACTCGTGTTTCGCGCGTCGCAACGCGCTCAGATCGTCGTCCGATAATGAATGTGCTGCGAGCGAACTCTGCTCCATGTGCCTCCCTGGCGTCATGTGTTTCCATCCTTCAGTCGATTGCCGCTACGGTAAACCGCGCCGGCGGGTTCAGCTTAGAGCATCGCCCCGTGGTATGATTCCCGATTGTTTGACGAGTCAACTGTTGCACTATCAAAAATGGCTGTCCATACTGCGGCCCACCACTCGAGTGGGCAAGTCTTACCGTTTCGTGAGTCGCTGCTAGCGATGCTCGGCGTTTCCTTCGTTTCGATGCTGGTCGCGCTGGATCAGACCGTGGTCGGCACCGCGTTGCCCACCATCGTCGCGGAACTGAAGGGTTTCGAGCTCTATGCGTGGGTTGCCACGTTATATCTGCTGACCTCGGTGATTACCGTGCCGATTTTCGGCCGCCTCGGCGATTACTATGGGCGCAAGCCATTCGTGATCGCATCGATCGTCGTATTCACGGCGGCATCGGTGCTGTGCGGCGCCGCCAACAACATGCTGTTCCTCGTGCTCGCGCGCGGCTTGCAGGGCATCGGCGGCGGCATGCTGGTCGGCACCGCGTTCGCCTGCATTCCTGATCTGTTCCCCGACTCAGTCGTGCGTCTGCGCTGGCAGGTGCTGATGAGTTCGGCGTTCGGCATTGCGAACGCGGTGGGTCCGTCGCTCGGTGGTTTCCTCACGCAGTACTACGGCTGGCGCTCGGTGTTCTATGTGAATCTGCCGGTCGGTCTGTTGTCCCTATTTTTCGTCTGGCGTTTCCTGCCGCATCTGCGGCACATCGAGCACGAAGGCAAGATGCGGCTCGATTGGCCTGGCGCGCTGCTGATCGCGGTGGCGCTCGGCTCGCTGCAACTGTTCGTTGAGTTCTTGCCGAAGCATGGCGTCACGTTGAGCGTCTGCGCGTTGCTCGTATTGAGCGTCGCCTCGGCATACGGCCTGTGGCAGTGGGAAAAACGCTGCCCGACGGCGATTCTGCCGGTAGATATGTTTCGCAATCCCAGTCTGTCCGCGCTTTTTACGCTGGCCGTGCTTGGTGGCTTCACGATGTTTTCGTTGCTGTTCTACGCGCCGTTGTTGTTTCAGGGTGGCTTCGGGATGTCGCCGAAAGAAGCGGGGCTCGTTATTACGCCGCTCGTCGTGTTCATTACGATCGGCAGTATTGCCAACGGCCGTATCGTCTCGCGTGTGCGCAATCCGAATCTGATGCTGTACATCGGCTTCGCGCTGGTGGCGCTGGCATGCCTCGGCGTGGTCGTCGCGACGCGTTCCATGCCCCAATGGCTGCTGATGTCTTTCATGGTGCTCGGTGGTCTCGGTCTCGGCTTCGTGATGCCGAATCTGACAATCTTCGCGCAGCAGACCGCCGGCCGTGAACATCTTGGCATTGCGACGGCGCTGCTGCAGTCGCTGCGGATGATCGGCGGCATGATCGGCACGGCGCTGACCGGCACCCTGGTTAGCCATATGTACGCAAGCGGTGTGCGCAGCGCGCTGGAGAACGATCACGCGTCGCAATGGTTCACCGATCTCGGCGATCCGCAAATCCTGATCAATCGCGACGCGCAAACCACTTTGCTCGGCCAACTGCAGCATGCGGGTCACAACGGCGCGATGTTGCTGGAGAGCGCGCGTGAGTCGCTCGTCGCGGCGATTCATCTGGGTCTCGCGATGGCGGCGATCATTGCCGTAGTGTCCGTGTGGCAAAGCCGCCGCGTGCCGCCAATCAAGCTCCAGCGCAAGCTCGAGCCGGTGATTCACGCGGATTGATTTTTTAGCCTTATCGTTTTACTGACAGATCATGGAACAACAGGACCGCGTCGCCGTTATGCAGCAATTCGGGCGCACATATCGGGCATTCATGTCGGCGTTCGAGGCCCAGGTTGGCCAGCCTTTGCCGCGCTGGCGTATTCTGCTCGCACTGCACGAGCAAGCCGGCGAGTCGTCGCAGAAGCGGCTGGTTGAACGCTTGCGCGTCGATCCGGGCGCGCTCACGCGGCAGTTGAAAACGCTCGAGGGTTTAGGCTGGATTGCGCGCAGCATGGATACGCGCGATAACCGCGTGACCAATGTGCGTTTGACGGAAGCCGGGCAGGCAATAACCAAAGCCAGCCTGCCGCGCCGCAACGCTTTTTTGCATGACACGATGACGGCATTGCCGGATGAGGCGCTCAGCGCGCTCTCAGGGGCCTTGAAGATGCTGGAAGAGCGGATCGGTGAGGTGGCGGCGACGGCTAACGCTGCAAACGCAGAGTCGGCTGATGTCGCGCAAGCGTTGGACGTGGCTAACACCGGCTCGACGCGTTAGGGCATCGCAGATGAACGTGGCGCCGATCAAGCGCCGCGTTTGCCATGCATGACATGGCCTGCATCGAGCCATGAACCTCATCAGCATCGCAAACGGCGCGCTACCTCACCGTGAAGCGCGCCGTTTTCATCAGAAGCGAATCAGAAGAACGTTTCGATCACTTCCGTGACGCGGTACGACGGATCGAGCACCAGCACCTGACGCCACTTGTCGAACGTCAGGCACGGATGCGAGATGTCGAACGCGATCATGTCGCCCACCTTCAGATCGGCGCCGGCGGGAATCCGCAGATACGCGTGCTGATCCATCAAGCCGAAAATCTCCCAACCTTCGCTCGCCGCGATATCGCGCGGCGCCTCGGTGCCCGGACGGTAGTGGCGTGCCGGTTCCGGCATACCCGCGTCGAAAGCGGAATCGCGCTTGCCGAGACCGATGATCGCGCGGTCCGGTTCCGGAATCGACTGCACATAGGCCCACAGTTGCAACGCCGGCAACAGGCCTTCGCCCATTTTCTTCGCGACCGGATTACGCGCGAAGATGTCGGTTTGCGCCTTGCGGTAGACCCCGACGTCATGCGTCAGATAGCAGCCGGGCCGCAGCACGACTTCAACCTTGCCGGTCTCCGAGGCCTTCACGAATTCTTCCGCGACCACGTCGTACCAGGCCGAACCGGCGCCTGACAAAACAGCCGGCGTGCGGGCAAAACGTCCTTCCTCGACCAGCGCGCGCGTAACTGCAACAGCGCTTTGCAGGAACTCGCGCACTTCGTGTTCTTCCTTCAGCACGCCTTCATACAATTCGACGCCTGCCAGCTTCAACACATCCGGATAGCGTGCGATCGCCTCGAGCACCGCGTTGCGCTGCGCTTCGTCGCGTACGCCGGTGCGGCCGCCCGGTACGCCGAGCTCGAGCAATACCTGCAACGGCTTGCGCACCGACGTGAAAAACTCGCCCAGTTGTTCCACGCCTTCGACCGAATCGACAAGACAGAAAAACTCGAAATCGGGATCGCTCAGCAACTCGGCGACCATCATCATGTTGCGGCGGCCAACCAGCTGGTTGGCCATCAGGATCCGCGACACGCCGCCGTGATACGCCGCGCGCACCTGGTGCGCGGTGGCGAGCGTGATGCCCCATGCGTCGGTTTCGAGTTGGCGGCGAAACAGTTGCGGCGCCATGGTGGTTTTGCCGTGCGGCGCGAGCTTGACGCCATATTCGGCGACGAACGCCTGCATCCACTTCAGATTGTGTTCCACACGATCCGCGTATAGCACGGCGGCGGGCAGGCTCACGTCTTCGTTTAGCAGGTTCCACTCGAGGCGCGCCGCATCCATGAGCTGGATGCTGGTGCCCGGGACCATGCCCAAGCCCTTGCTATAAGGATCAATTGTTGCGCCCTGATAGTTTGTAACTTTCATGTGTCCCTGCTCCATCGTCCGGTTAAATTGAATCAAAGTTGACTTTACTATGTTACCGAAAGTACGATGCGTGAACGAATGTTATTTAGTACCACGGTTTCCCGGAGTCTGTTTGTAAGCCTTCACGGGACGCCCGCGATCTCCTCACACCGCCTCAATGAACTCAACCGCCGAGCCGCTGGCCTTCGATATCGTCGCGCGCATTGCCGAGTGCGCGCCGGAACTGCGTTCGGCCGAACGGAAGGTTGCCGCGCTGATTCTCGACGATCTGACCGGCGCGTCGCGTGCCAGTATCGGCGCGCTTGCCCAGCAGGCCGAGGTGAGTGTCGCGACGGTGACCCGTTTTGCGAAGGCGGTGGGTTGCCGCGACGTGCGGGAGTTGAAGTTGCGGCTCGCGCAGGCTGCGGCGGTCGGTCAGCGCTTCCTGCAAGCGGGCGGCCCTACCGATGCCCCGGAGCCCATCGCCACTCGCGTTTTCGACGAACTGCAAACCGCGCTGGCCCATAACCATCAACTTCTTCGTCAGGCGCCTTTAGCGGAAGCGGCAGCCGCCTTGCGCGCCGCGCGCATGATCTACGTATTCGGCATGGGCGGCGGCTCGACCGCATTGGCTGACGAAATGCGTTTCAGGCTCGTGCGCCTCGGCCGCCCGGTCGCGACCTATCAGGACGGCTTGCTGCAGCGGATGGTGGCGAGCACCGTGTCGCGCGAGTGCGTGGTGATCGCGCTGTCCACCACCGGGCGCGTGCCCGAGATGGTCGAGAACTGCAAAATCGCACGCAGCTATGGAGCCAGCGTGATTGCGCTGACCGCGCCGGCTTCGCCGTTGGCGAGGCTGGCCGATTGGGTGATTCCGATCGTCGCTTTTGAAACCGATTTCATTTACAAGCCGTCGTCGTCACGTTACGCGATGATGATGGCGCTCGACGTTCTCGTTACCGAACTCGCCGTCAGTCAGGGTGACGAGAGCCGCGAATTGCTGCGCCGCATGAAGCACGCGCTCGATACGCACCGTGGCGGTGGCGATCGACAACCATTAGGAGACTGATCCATGCATTCGCATCCCGAAGCCGCCGATACGCTGATCGTCGGCGCGCAACTGTACGACGGCACGGGCGCACCGCCGGTCGAACGCGACGTCGCGATCCGTGATGGCCGCATTGCCGCGATCGGCAATCTGTCGAACTGGCTTGCTGAAGAGGTGATCGAGGCCAATGGCCGTGCGCTGGCGCCGGGCTTCATCGACGTTCATACGCATGACGACACGCACGTGATCCGCTCGCCGCAAATGCTGCCGAAGATCACCCAGGGCGTGACGACGGTGATCGTCGGCAACTGCGGGATCAGCGCGTCGCCGGTTTCGTTGAAGGGCGATCCGCCCGATCCGATGAACCTGCTTGGCGAGCGCGACGCGTTCCAGTACCCGACGTTCGCTGCGTATGTCGAAGCGGTGAACGCGGCGCGTCCCGCGGTGAATGTCGGTGCGCTGATTGGGCACACGGCGTTGCGCAGCAACCAGATGGACCGCCTGGACCGGGCGGCGACCGGGCAGGAGATCGAAGGCATGCGCGCGCAGCTCGAAGAGGCGCTGGCAAACGGTGCGTTGGGCCTGAGTTCGGGACTCGCGTACGGCTCCGCCTTCTACGCGCCGACCGAAGAGGTGATGGCGCTGGCCGAGCCGCTCGCCGCCGCTGGCGCGCTTTACACGACGCATATGCGCACCGAGTTCGACGCGATTCTCGACGCAATGGACGAAGCTTATCGGGTGGGCCGTCACGCGCATGTGCCGGTGGTGATTTCGCATCTGAAGTGCGCGGGGCCGTCGAACTGGGGGCGTAGCGAGGAGGTGCTGAAGTCGCTGGAAGGCGCGCGCCGCTTGCAGCCGATCGGTTGCGACTGCTATCCGTACAACCGCAGTTCGTCGACGCTCGATCTGAAGCAGGTGACGGGCGACATCGACATCACGATTACGTGGTCGGAGCCGCATCCCGAGATGGCGGGCAAGCTGGTGAAGGAGATTGCCGCCGAGTGGGGCGTCACGCAACAGGAGGCGGGCAAGCGTTTGCAGCCTGCGGGCGCGGTTTATCACAACATGTCCGAGGACGATGTTCGGCGGATTCTGTCGCATCCCGCGACGATGGTCGGCTCAGATGGATTGCCGAACGATCCGTTGCCGCATCCGCGTTTGTGGGGCGCGTTTCCGCGCGTGCTCGGCCACTACGCGCGCGATGCGAAGCTGCTGCCGCTCGAAGAGGCGGTGCGCAAGATGACCAGCTTGTCGGCGCACCGGTTTGGCCTCGCGCAGCGCGGCGAGGTGCATATCGGTTATCACGCGGATCTGGTGTTGTTTGATCCCGCCAGGGTTCGCGACGTGGCGACGTTCGAGAACCCGCAGCAGGCCGCTGATGGTATCGACGCGGTGTGGGTGAATGGCGTGTTGACTTACCGCGACGGCGCGGTGACTGGCGAACGGGCAGGGCATTTTGTGGCGCGCGGTGCGGCGTCAAAGGGTGATGCGCACGGCGCGTTTTGATTTTTTCGATCGAGCGATTGGGGCGCGTGTGGTGGTTTTGCTGGATGCGCGCCGGACTTTTAAAGGAGTTGGATGATGAAGCGATATGGCGTTGAAGGTGGCAAGGGTACCGGTGGTCAACATATGCCGTTTGCTCGGGCTGTTGAGGCGGACGGCTGGTTGTTCGTTTCCGGGCAGACGCCGATGGAAAACGGTGAGGTGATCAACGGCGGGATCGTTGAGCAATCGCACAAGGCGATTCAGAATGTGTTCGCCATTCTGAAGGAAGCGGGGTATGGGGCGGAGCATGTCGTCCGTTGTGGTGTGTGGCTCGACGATCCGCGGGACTTTGCTTCTTTCAACAAGGTGTTTCGGGAGTACTTCGGCGAGAATCCGCCGGCTCGGGCTTGTGTGGTTTCTTCTATGGTGATTGATTGTCGGGTTGAGGTTGATTGCGTTGCTTATAAGAAGCCTTCGGCTTGATTTGGTTTTTTTGTTCGCCGTGGGCGGGGGGAGGTTTTTGCCTGGTCGGCGGTTTTCTTGTTGATCTGGATCTTTGGCCTTTCCTTGCTTTGTTAGTGGTTTATTGGCGTTGCCCCTGTGCGGGGCGGCACTTACTTTCTTTGCCGCCGCAAAGAAAGTAAGCAAAGAAAGCGGCTTCACACCGCAAGCTCATAAGCGGGTCCCCCGCGCAGCCACGGTAGTGGTGCATCTGGAATCTGTGTTCCCGCGCACTCCGCGTTAGCGACAAGGCGCTCATCAGCTCCCACTCCGCACTGCGTGCGTCGCGGACGGGTCTGCCAGGGAAACCAGCGGCCTCGCTTCGCGTAGCGGGAGCCTTCGGCTTCGCCTCGGCACGGCGCTCCCGCCATGATCGGCGACACCCAGTTCAAAGAAGATGTCGGTGCGTCGCATTCGCGGTGCAATCGCGATCGTTGCCGCGGTTGTGCTTGCAGCAGCGAGGCAACGGCGAGTCAGGAAACGGGGGCAAACGCGCGAGAGCGAAACGGCATCGAGCGAGCAGCGAGGCAACGGCGAATCGGGGAACGGGGACTAACGGGAGAATGAAATCGCAGCCCGGTGGCAGCGACGCAACGGCGAGCTGGGAACGGACCAAACCGCGAAAGCGAAAATCCGGCGGCCGGTTTTATAAACTGGGTATCGGCGCGCGCAGCGCCGCCGGAGGTATGACTGCCTTGTCACTAAAGCGGAATGTGCGAGGCGACAGATTCCAGATGCACCACTACCGCGACTGTGCGGGGGACCCGCTTAAAAATTAGCGGTGTGAGCCGCTTTCTTTTGCCTACTTTTCTTTGCGGCAGGCAAAGAAAAGTAGGTGCCGCCCCGCACAGGGGCAACGCCAATAGACCACTAAGAAAACAAGCAAAGGCCAAAGATCCAGATCAACAAGAAAACCGCCGACAAGGCAAAAAATCACACTTTTACTGCCGCGCCAACCGCATATTATCCGGCATCGGCAAATTGTAATTCGTCCGGAACGGATTAATATCGAGCCCCCCGCGCCGCGTATACCGCGCATAGACAGCGAGCTTCACCGGCCGGCAGGCCTTGAGAACATCGATAAAAATCCTCTCGACACACTGCTCATGAAACCCGGTGTGATTCCGATAGGAGATGATGTACCGCAGCAAACCCGCATGATCAATCTGCGGCCCGACATAATGAATCTGCACGCTACCCCAGTCAGGCTGCCCGGTCACCGGGCAATTCGACTTCAGCAAGTTGGAGAACAAGGTCTCCTCAACCGGCGCTTCATCAAGCGCAGCCTTCAGCAACGATGCATCCGGCTGATAAACATCCGTATCCAGATCCAGTCGATCCAGCGACAAGCCTTCAAACTCTTCCATCTGCAACTTGCCAAACTCATACGGCGCGGCCAAATGGACAGAAACCGTCGCGCCGCAAGAAGCGGATACGTCCCGCTTGATCGTCTCACGCACCACGTCCATCGACTCGAACGCCGTCTGCGCAAATGACCCAAGATAAAGCTTGAACGACTTCGACTCGACAATATTCGGCGAATCAGCCGGCACAAAGAAAGTCGCCACAGCAATCTGCGGCTTGCCGCGCGCATTCAGCCAGGACAACTCGTAAGCATTCCAGATGTCCGTGCCGAAAAACGGCAACTGCGCGCCTATCCCAATCGCCTCACGGGCGTTCTTCCTGGCAATCGGAAAAAGCAACGAGGCGTCATATTGTTCGGTGTAAGTGGAAGCCTTACCCAGCGGTGACTGTTCAGGTGTCATGATGCATTCACGATGCCACTCAGCACGTGCCCCGTCGCCGTCACGACGCGGGCCGATTCGCAATGGCCAATTTGGTCGTCGAAGAAAAAGTCCGGCTCGAATTCACGCAAAAATGCGCTCTTGTCGAGGCCGCCAAGGAACATCGCTTCGTCGATTTCGATGTTCCACGCCATCAATGTGCGGATCGCGCGCTCATGCGCCGGCGCCGAGCGCGCCGTCACCAATGCCGTACGAATATGCATCGGCGCGGCTTCGTCCGCGAGTTTTTGCAGCCGGTGCAGCGCTTCGAGCAACGGCTTCAAAGGGCCATCGGCCAGCGGCAAATCCTTGTTGTGAATCTCATGGCCGACGAACGCGCGCAGGCCATCCTTCTGGAACACGCGCTCGGCTTCGTCGGAAAACAGCACGGCGTCGCCGTCAAAGGCAATCCGGATCTCGTCCGGATACGTACTCGCCATTCTCGCCGATTCGGGCAAGACGCGCGCAGCCGGAAATCCGGCGGCCAATGCGTCGCGTACGTCGTCCTGATTCGCGGACAAAAACAGCGCGGCGTTCAGCGGCTTCAGATAGCCGAACGGCGCGCGCCCACGTGTAAACACGCCACGCTCGATCGCGAGTCCATATTCCCGGCACGAATGAAACGCGCGCAAGCCGCTGATCGGATCGCTGCGCGACAGGATCACGACCTCGACCCGATGGCCACCGGCATTCAAGGCCAGCAGCTTGCGGATCAGCGGAAACGCGACCCCCGGTTTGGCAGGCACGGCCAGCCGTTCGCGCTGCAACGCCTCATACGCTCGCAGGTCGCCCGCCTCGTACACGCAGTTCTCTTCCTCGAAGTCGAACAGCGCGCGCGACGAGATTGCCACTACCAGTTTGTCGACGAGCGAAAGAGCCATCTGCGCGTTTCAGTCCAAAAAGATCAAGCGAGGAACAAGCGGTACACGGGATTCTGCGTCTCTTCCCAGTACGGATAACCCAGCGTCGCGAGAAAGCGGTCGAACTCGCGGTTCTCGCTCTCCGGCACCTGGATGCCGACCAGGATCGAACTGTAGTCCGCGCCCTGATTACGATAGTGGAACAGGCTGATATTCCAGTTCGGCGCCATCGACGACAGGAACTTCATCAGCGCACCCGGGCGCTCCGGAAACTCGAAGCGGAACAGGCGTTCGTCATGCGCCAGCGGCGAGCGGCCGCCGACCATGTAGCGGATGTGCTGCTTCGACAGTTCGTCGAAAGTCAGATCGACGGTGGCGAAACCATGCGCTTCGAACGCGCCGGCGATCTGCGCCGACTCGCTACGGTTGCGGATCTGCACGCCGACAAAGATATGGGCGGAGTTGGCATCCGCAATCCGGTAATTGAACTCGGTGACGCTGCGCGTGCCCACCAGCTCGCAGAAGCGGCGGAAGCTGCCGCGCTCTTCGGGAATCGTCACCGCGAACACCGCCTCGCGCGCCTCGCCGACTTCGGCGCGCTCGGCCACGAAACGCATGCGGTCGAAGTTCATGTTCGCGCCCGACGTGATCGCGATCAGCGTCTGGTTTTCAAGGCCCTCGCGCTCGGCGTACTGTTTGGCGCCCGCCACGGCCAGCGCGCCGGCCGGTTCCAGCACGCTGCGGGTGTCCTGGAACACGTCCTTGATCGCCGCGCACAGCGCATCGGTATTCACAAGCAGCACGTCGTCGAGATAATCGCGGCACAGGCGGAAGGTTTCCTCGCCCACCAGCTTGACGGCCGTGCCGTCCGAAAACAGCCCGACTTCGTTCAATGTGACCCGTTCGCCCGCTTTCAGCGAGGCGGCCATCGCGCACGAGTCGTCGGTCTGCACGCCGATCACCCTGATCTCCGGGCGTACCGATTTCACGTATGCCGCGACGCCTGCCGCGAGTCCGCCGCCGCCGATCGGCACGAAGATCGCGTGGATCGGGCCCTGATGCTGGCTAAGAATCTCCATCGCGACCGTGCCCTGGCCGGCGATCACATACGGATCGTCGAACGGGTGAACGAAGGTCAGGCCGCGTTCCTCCTGCAGCTTCACCGCATGCCCGTACGCGTCGCTATAGGACTCGCCGAACTGCACGACTTCGACCGTTGCCCCGCCATGCGCACGCACGGCGTCAACCTTCACCTGCGGGGTGGTCACCGGCACCACGATGATCGCCTTCACGCCCATGCGAGCCGCCGACAGCGCCACGCCCTGCGCATGATTGCCCGCCGATGCGGTAATCACGCCGCGCTCGAGCGCGTCCGCCGGGATATGCGCCATCTTGTTGTACGCGCCGCGCACCTTGAAGGAGAACACCGGCTGGTTGTCCTCGCGCTTCAGATAAACCGGATTGGACAGGCGGGCCGACAGATTCGGCGCGCGTTCGAGTTCGGTCTCGCGGGCCACATCGTAGACGCGCGCGGTCAGGATTTTCTTCAGGTAGTCGTGGGAAGCCATGCGGGTGGCGCGGTGCGCTTTGTGAGACGGGAAAGGGTCAATGATAGCGCCAACGGTGGGCGCTCTGGCCGTCGCCGAACCCTCGGCGCGCGCCTGAGCGCCGTCGGCAAGCGGCCGCCCGACCGTTCGGTCGGAGAATTCGCTGTAGGCATCGATGGGCGCCGTTTCACCTAAAACCGCGCAAAACCCCGCCGCAGCTCCGATTTCGGGCGTCAACGCGCGGCGGAATCATAAGGTAGAATTCCATTTTGGAATAAGGATCGGAAGATGCACTGGCAGCCTCGGATCGCCCATTTGATGCCCGTCCCGCGTGAGTCTTGCCCCGCGGCGGAGCGTCACGTCCGTCAGGCACGATCGTGTAGCTGTCTCTGAGCGCCGTGAAGCGACCGATGTGGGTAAGCCGTCGGTTGCGCTTCGCTCCCCTAGAAGATTTCCAGCATTGCGCCCCACGCGCACCGTCCGCCGACGCCTCACCTGTGAGCGCGCCCGGTTGACCCACCGAGTCGTCCGAACATGAACGCACCTCAAGTTTTCGATCCGCACGGGGCCGCCGCAGCGGTGGCCGCCGATCCCGAAGCGCGTCTGCGCGAAATTCCCTATAACTACACGTCGTTCTCCGACCGCGAAATCGTTATCCGCCTGCTAGGCGACGATGCCTGGGCGGCTCTGGCCGAACTGCGCGCTGAACGCCGCACCGGCCGCTCGGCACGCATGCTGTACGAAGTGCTCGGCGACATCTGGGTCGTGCGCCGCAATCCTTACCTGCAAGACGACCTGCTCGACAATCCGAAGCGCCGGGCCATGCTGATCGAGGCGCTGCACCACCGTCTGAGCGAGATCGAAAAGCGCCGTCGCGCCGATCTGGTCGCCCATGGCGACGAAGCAGGGATTGATCGGGCGGCTCGCGTTGAGACGCTGGTGGCGGCGGCACGTCGTGCCGTCGACGATTTCGAGAGCGAATTCCAGAAAACCTTCGATCTGCGCCGTCGCGCGAACAAGGTGCTGGGTCGCGTCACGGAAAAAGACAACATCAAGTTCGACGGCCTGTCCCGTGTCTCGCACGTGACCGACGCAACCGACTGGCGTGTGGAATACCCGTTTGTCGTACTGACTCCGGATACCGAGGCCGAAATCGCCGGCATGATAAAGGCGTGTTTCGAATTGGGGTTGACCGTGATTCCGCGTGGCGGCGGCACGGGTTATACGGGCGGCGCGGTGCCGCTCACGCCGTTTTCCGCTGTCATCAATACGGAAAAGCTCGAACAGCTTGGCGCGGTCGAGCTGACCGAACTGCCGGGCGTCGACCGCAAGGTGCCGACGATTTTCTCCGGCGCCGGTGTCGTGACGCGCCGCGTGACCGAAGCCGCGGAACAGGCCGGCTATGTGTTCGCGGTGGATCCGACCTCGCTGGATGCGTCCTGCGTCGGCGGCAACGTCGCGATGAACGCAGGCGGCAAGAAAGCGGTGCTGTGGGGCACGGCGCTCGACAACCTCGCCTGGTGGCGCATGGTCGACCCGGAAGGGAACTGGCTGGAAGTCACGCGTCTGGATCACAACCTCGGCAAGATTCACGACATCGAAGTCGCGCGCTTCGAGCTGAAGTGGTTTGACGGCAGCCACGCGCCGGGAGAAAAGCTGCTGCGCACGCAAGCGCTCGACATCAAGGGCCGCGTGTTCCGCAAGGAAGGCCTCGGCAAGGACGTGACCGACAAGTTCCTGGCCGGTCTGCCTGGCGTGCAGAAGGAAGGCTGCGATGGCCTGATCACGTCGGCGCGCTGGGTGCTGCACAAGATGCCGGCGCATACGCGCACGGTCTGCCTCGAATTCTTCGGCCAAGCCCGCGAAGCGATTCCAAGCATCGTCGAGATCAAGGACTATCTGTTCGAAACGTCGAAGCAGGGCGGCGCGATTCTCGCCGGCCTCGAGCATCTGGACGAGCGCTATCTGCGCGCGGTCGGCTACGCGACCAAGAGCAAGCGCAACGCGTTTCCGAAGATGGTGCTGATCGGCGACATCGTCGGCGACGACGCGGACGCGGTCGCACAAGCCACCTCGGAAGTCGTGCGCATGGCCAACGGCAAGAGCGGCGAAGGTTTCGTCGCCGTCAACGCCGAAGCGCGCAAGCGCTTCTGGCTCGACCGCAGCCGAACCGCGGCGATTGCCAAGCACACCAACGCGTTCAAGATCAACGAAGACGTGGTGATCCCGCTCGACCGGATGGGCGAGTACACCGACGGCATCGAGCGCATCAATATCGAGCTGTCGATCAAGAACAAGCTGCAACTGGTTGACGCGTTGGAAACGTTCTTCAAGGGCGGCAAGCTGCCGCTCGGCAAGAGCGACGACGCCAACGAGATTCCGAGCGCGGAGCTGCTCGAAGATCGCGTGCAGCAGGCGCTCGATCTGCTGAAGAAGGTGCGCACGCGCTGGGAATTCCTGCGCGACAAGCTCGACCTGTCTTTGCGCGAGGCGCAGCACTATCTGGTCGGCCTCGGCTACGAAGGGCTGGCGGAGAAGTTTGCCGACCGCGCGGACGCGCAGCCTGACGCGACTGTCTTCCACATCACCCAGGACCGCACGATTCGCGTGTCGTGGAAGCAGGAAATCCGCGCCGAGTTGCGCCAGATCTTCAATGGCGGCGAATTCAAGCCGATTCTCGAAGAAGCCCAGGCGATCCACAAGACGGTGCTGCGTGGCCGCGTGTTCGTCGCGCTGCACATGCATGCGGGCGACGGCAACGTCCACACGAACCTGCCGGTCAACTCCGACAACTACGAGATGCTGCAGGACGCCCACACGGCGGTCGCGCGCATCATGAAGCTGGCGCGTTCGCTCGACGGCGTGATTTCCGGCGAGCACGGCATCGGCATTACCAAGCTCGAATTCCTGACCGAAGAAGAAATCGGCGAATTCCGTGCCTACAAGCAGCGCGTCGATCCGCACGGCCGCTTCAACGCGGGCAAGCTGCTCGAAGGCGCTGACCTGCGCAACGCCTACACGCCGAGCTTCGGCCTGATGGGCTATGAATCGCTGATCATGCAGCAGTCCGACATCGGCGCGATTTCCGAGTCGATCAAGGACTGTTTGCGTTGCGGCAAGTGCAAGCCGGTGTGCGCGACCCACGTGCCGCGTGCGAACCTGCTGTACAGCCCGCGCAATAAGATTCTCGCCACTTCCTTGCTGGTCGAGGCGTTCCTGTACGAAGAGCAGACCCGCCGCGGCGTGTCGATCAAACACTGGGACGAGTTCAACGACGTCGCCGATCACTGCACCGTCTGTCACAAGTGCGTGACGCCGTGCCCGGTGAAGATCGATTTCGGCGACGTGACGATGAACATGCGCAACCTGCTGCGCAAGATGGGCAAGAAGAAATTCAATCCGGGCAACGCGGCCGGCATGTTCTTCCTGAACGCCACCAACCCGCAGACCATCAACCTCGCGCGCACGGCGATGATGGGGATCGGCTACAAGGCGCAGCGTCTCGGCAACGATGTGCTCAAGAAGTTCGCGAAGAAGCAGGCAGCGCACCCGCCGGCTACCGTCGGCAAGCCGCCGGTCACGCAACAGGTGATCCACTTCATGAACAAGAAGATGCCGGGCAACCTGCCGAAGAAAACCGCCCGCGCGTTGTTGGATATCGAGGACAACAAGATCGTCCCGATCATCCGCAACCCGAAGACGACCACGGCCGATACGGAAGCGGTGTTCTACTTCCCGGGCTGCGGCTCGGAGCGGCTGTTCTCGCAAGTCGGTCTGGCCACGCAAGCCATGCTGTGGGAAGCGGGCGTGCAAACCGTGCTGCCGCCGGGCTACCTGTGCTGCGGTTATCCGCAGCGCGGCTCGGGCCAGTTCGACAAGGCCGAACAGATCGTCACGGATAACCGTGTGCTGTTCCACCGCGTCGCCAATACGCTGAACTACCTCGACATCAAGACGGTGGTGGTGTCGTGCGGCACGTGTTACGACCAGTTGGCCGGCTACGAATTCGAGAAGATCTTCCCGGGCTGCCGGATCATCGATATCCACGAGTTTCTGCTGGAGAAGGGCATCAAGCTCGAGGGCGTAAACGGCGTGCGCTACATGTATCACGACCCGTGCCACTCGCCGATCAAGACGATGGACCCGGTCAAGCTCGTCAATTCGTTGATGGGTTCGGAGAAGGACGGCTACAAGATCGAGAAGAACGATCGCTGCTGTGGCGAATCCGGCACACTCGCGGTGACGCGCCCGGACATTTCGACGCAAGTCCGCTTCCGCAAGGAAGAGGAAATGCGTAAGGGCGCGGCGAAATTGCGCGGTATTCCGTTGGTCGCCGAAGCCGGCGCGAACGGGATCAATGCGGCGAATGCGTCGGCCGGCGCGGCGGGGGCGCCGGAGGGCTCGGTGCTCAAGGCCGGTAGCGGCCCGCAACCGAGCGGCGCCACCGACGTCAAGATCCTGACGAGCTGCCCGTCCTGCCTGCAAGGGCTGTCGCGCTACAACGAAGACGCCGGCACCGAGGCGGACTACATCGTCGTCGAGATGGCACGTCACGTGCTCGGTGAAGACTGGATGTCGGACTATGTCCAGCGGGCGAACAATGGCGGAATCGAGCGCGTGCTGGTTTAATGGCACGACTGACGATTTTTGCCTGAGGACGACGATGGAATGCGTTTTTTGCCGTGAAGATGGCGGTGACGTGCTGTGGCAGGACGACACGCTGCGTGTCGTCCTCGCCGACGAACACGATTACCCGGGCTTTTGCCGGGTGATCTGGAATACACACGTCGCCGAATTTTCCGATCTCGCCGCAACCGACCGGGATCGCGTAATGCAGGCCGTGTATGCGGTCGAGCGGGCAATGCGGCGCATTCTTCAGCCTGTGAAGGTCAACCTGGCGAGCCTTGGCAACCAGGTGCCGCACGTGCATTGGCACGTGATTCCGCGTTTTTCGAACGACGCTCACTTCCCCCTGCCGATCTGGGCGCCGCGCCAACGTACGGTGTCCGAAGCCATGCTGTCGTCGCGCCGCGCGCAAGCTACCCTGCTGCGCGAAGCGGTGCGGCAGGAAATCGAACAGGTTTTTGGCTGAACGTCCCTGAGTCTGGCGTTGCGCGCCAGATGTGCCGAGGGGTTCGGAAACTCGGGACGGCCTGGCGTTTTCTATATGAGGTCAACATGAGTGGACTGACTCCCAATACTCCCGTGCCGACCGGCGTGGTCGTGCATTCCAGATCGCGCGTGCTCGAACTGCAATACGCAAATGGCGAAACCTATCGCCTGCCGTTCGAGTTACTGCGCGTGTATTCGCCATCGGCGGAAGTGATGGGCCACGGGCCCGGCCAGGAGACGCTCCAAACTGGCAAGCGCGAGGTCACGATCAAGATGATCGAAGGCGTCGGCAACTATGCGATACAGCCGACTTTCTCCGACGGGCACTCCACCGGCATCTATTCCTGGGACCTGCTGCACGACATGGCCGTCCGTCAGGATGAACTCTGGCGCGAATATCTCGCCAAACTGGCAGCGGCCGGCGTTGACCGTGATACGCCAATGACCCCAGCCGGTGCTGCGCACGGGCACTGTCACTGATACGATTCGCCCTGATCGCCGCACTGATGCGGCGCAACATATTTCAGAATACGCGAAAGGACGAGCGCGATGAGCAAAACCCACTTCGGCTTTCAATCGGTCGACGAACAGGAAAAAGCGCAGAAGGTGGCGGGCGTGTTCCACTCGGTCGCCTCCAACTACGACTTGATGAACGACCTGATGTCGGGCGGGTTGCACCGGGCGTGGAAGATGTTCACGATCGCCCAGGCCAACGTCCGGCCGGGCTTCAAGGTGCTCGACATCGCGGGCGGCACGGGCGATCTGTCGAAGGCGTTCGCAAAGCAGGCGGGCGAAACCGGCGAAGTCTGGCACACCGACATCAACGAATCGATGCTGCGCGTGGGCCGCGACCGGCTGCTGGACAAGGGTGTGATTACGCCGGCACTGCTTTGCGACGCCGAAAAAATCCCCTTTCCCGACAATTACTTCGATGTGGTGACGGTGGCCTTCGGCTTGCGTAACATGACTCATAAGGACGTGGCGTTAGCCGAGATGCGCCGCGTGTTGAAACCGGCAGGCCGTCTGCTGGTGCTGGAGTTCTCGAAAGTATGGGATCCGCTTAAAAAGGTCTACGACGTCTATTCGTTCAAGGTGTTGCCGTGGCTCGGCGAGCGCTTTGCGAAGGACGCCGAGAGCTACCGCTACCTGGCGGAATCGATCCGGATGCATCCGGACCAGGAAACTTTAAAAACAATGATGGAACAAGCGGGCCTGGACGGCGTCAAATATTACAATTTGTCAGCTGGCGTGGTAGCTTTACATGTGGGGACCAAATACTAGGGTCTCTAACCCATCGATTTTTAAAGGAAAGTACGAAAATGTCCGATTCAGGTGTGTTATCTCCCCGTAAGGTTAAGCGGTCGTTGGTGAGAAGAATCGGACTGATCGCGATGGTCGGTCTGATCATGGCCGGCTCTCTCGCCTCGCTCGATGCGGAAGCTCGCCGCATGGGCGGTGGCCGTAGTATTGGCCGTCAGTCGAACACGGTTCAGCAGCAGTCGACCCCATCGCAACCTTCCCAAAGCAATCAGGCGATGCAGCAGCGCGCGCAGCCAGCGCCGGCTCCTGCGCCGACACCTGCCGCGGCGCCTAACCGCTCGCGCTGGCTCGGGCCGATCGCCGGTCTTGCGGCTGGTCTCGGTATCGCGGCGCTGTTGTCGCACTTCGGTCTGGGCGGCGCATTCGCCGGCGCCATGGCCAACATCATTGTGATCGCGGTGCTCGCGATGATTGGCATCTGGCTGGTCCGCCGCTTCATGGGCCGCAAACGCGACACGGCTCAACCGGCCTACGCCGGCGGCTCGCCGTCGTTGAATGCGGGTGGTACCGGCTATACGCAGGAACCGCGTTATACCGCTCCGCCCACGGGCTCCTACCTCGAACCGCAAGGCAATCCGCTGAGCACGCCGTCCATCAACACCGCCCCGGCCGTACCGGCAGGCTTTGATTCGGAAGCGTTCCTGCGCAACGCCAAGGTGTACTTCGTACGTCTGCAAGCCGCGTGGGACGTCGGCAACACGGAAGACATCCGCGAATTCACCACCCCGGAAATGTTCGCCGAGGTAAAGGTCGATCTGTCGTCGCGCGGCGCCGAGTCCAATCAGACGGACGTGGTGCAACTGAATGCGGAATTGCTGGGCGTTGAAGAACGTGCGACCGAGTACTTCGCCAGCGTGCGCTTCTCCGGCCTGATCCGTGAATCGGCGGGTGCGGCGGCTGAGCCGTTCGTCGAAGTGTGGAACCTGACGAAGTCGAACCGCCCCGGTGAAGGCTGGCTGCTGGCCGGTATTCAGCAAGTGGTGCAGCACTGAAGTTGCCGCGAAACAGAGCCGGGGCAGCGCCGCGAGCCCTGACTTCGCTCACAGCATTGGCCGTTCGGCATAGCAGGCCGCGAAGCGAACGGACGTTACAATAGGAACCCGCGCGGGCACCTCGCCCGCGCGGGTTTTTTCTTGCCACTCTCAATGACCCTCGCCGCCAAGCCCTTCGCTGCTGCCGTCAATCACCTGCTCGCCCGCGAATCGTGGGCTCGAGAGCGCCTCGCCCCGTACGCGGGCAAGACCGCCAGACTGTCCTGTCCGCCGGTTACGCTGATGCTGCTGGTGCAACCGGACGGCTATCTGGGCGCGATCGGCGAAACCGATACGCAACAGTTCGACGTCACCATTTCGGTGCCGCCTGACGCGCTGCCGGCCTTCATGCAAGGCGGCCAGGCGGCGGTGATGAAGCACGTGAAGATCGAGGGCGACGCTGAATTCGCAACTGCGATTGCGAGGCTCGCCGAGCATCTGCGCTGGGAGCCGGAAGAGGATCTGGCGAAACTGATTGGCGACGGTCCCGCATGGCGGGTCGCGTCGGTCGTGCGTACGGTTGGCGAACACGCGCGGCGCACCGGGCGCAACCTGCTCGACACCGCCGCCGAATATCTTCTCGACGAAAATCCGCAACTGGTACGGCGCGTCGCACTGGAAGAATTCAACGCCGAACTGGCCCGCGCCCGCGATGCTTTGGCGCGAGTGGAAAAGCGCATCGAGCGTCTCGAACAGAAGGTCGAAGCCCACGGCGCCAATGCGCCGGGCGGCGCCGCCACGTCGCGCGGCACGCGCTAGTCACTGGGCATAACTATGCGTTTTCTGCGTTTCCTCAAGATTTTCTTCACGGTCATCCGATTCGGTCTCGATGAGATGATGCTCAGCCGCGTCAACGACCGGCGTGTACGTCTATTGCTGCGTATCACTACCATCGGCCGCAAGTTCGACGCGCCGCCGGGCGTGCGTTTGCGGCTCGCGCTCGAAAGCCTCGGGCCAATCTTCGTCAAGTTCGGCCAGGTGCTGTCCACGCGGCGCGATCTGCTTCCGGTCGATATCGCTAATGAACTGGCCAAGCTGCAGGATCAGGTCCCGCCGTTCGATTCGGCGGTGGCGATCGGGCTGGTCGAGAAGTCGCTCGGCGCGCCGGTCGACGTGCTATTCGACGATTTCGAGCGGGTGCCGGTGGCGAGTGCGTCGATCGCGCAGGTTCACTTCGCGAAGGTGAAAGCGGGGCAGCATGCCGGCAAGGCGGTCGCCGTGAAGGTGCTGCGGCCGAACATGCTGCCGGTGATCGACTCCGATCTGGCCTTGCTGCGCGACATCGCGGTATGGGCCGAGCGCCTGTGGGCCGACGGCAAGCGCCTCAAGCCGCGCGAGGTGGTGGCCGAATTCGACAAGTACCTGCATGACGAACTCGATCTGATGCGCGAAGCTGCGAACGGCAGCCAGTTGCGCCGCAACTTTGCCGGCCTCGATCTGCTGCTGGTCCCGGAGATGTACTGGGAATTCTGCACGCCCACGGTGCTGGTGATGGAACGCATGGTCGGCGTGCCGATCAGCCAGGTGGAGACGCTGCGCGCCGCGGGCGTCGATATTCCGAAACTGGCGCGCGAAGGCGTCGAAATTTTCTTCACCCAGGTGTTCCGCGACGGCTTCTTCCACGCCGACATGCATCCGGGCAACATTCAGGTGAGCCTCGATCCGGCGCACTTCGGCCGCTATATCGCGCTCGACTTCGGCATCATCGGCGCGCTGTCGGACTTCGATAAAAACTATCTCGCGCAGAATTTCCTCGCCTTCTTCAAGCGTGACTACCACCGCGTGGCCACGTTGCATCTGGAGTCCGGCTGGGTGCCGCCTACTACCCGGGTCGAAGAGCTGGAAAGTGCGATTCGCGCGGTTTGCGAGCCTTATTTCGATCGCGCGTTGAAGGATATTTCGCTCGGCCAGGTGTTGATGCGCCTGTTCTCGACCTCGCGCCGCTTCAATGTGGAAATCCAGCCGCAACTGGTGCTGCTGCAAAAAACCATGTTGAACGTGGAAGGGCTCGGCCGCTCGCTCGACCCTGAACTGGACTTGTGGAAGACGGCCAAGCCCTATCTCGAACGCTGGATGAACGAGCAGATCGGTCTGCGCGGCTGGTACGAACGGCTGAAGATCGAGGCGCCGCAGTGGAGCAAGACGCTGCCGCAGTTGCCGCGCCTGATCCATCACGCGCTGGCCGAGCGTCACGACAACACGCGGGGCGCCAACGACGAGATGATTCGCCAGATACTGCTGGAGCAGAAGCGTACCAACCGGTTGCTGCAAGGGCTGCTGCTGTTCGGCGTGGCGGTTGGCGTCGGCGCAGTGGCGGCGCGGGTGTTTCTGGCCTTCGCCTACGGCGCGTAATTCCGATCCAGAACCTGACGAGGCCTCCCATGAGCGATCCCACCCAGCCCTCCGCACCCGATTTCGCGAGCCGCGATCCCAACTCGCCCGAGTTCTGGGACGAGCGCTTCGAACGCCAGTTCATGCCGTGGGATCAGGCCGGTGTGCCGCCGGAGTTCCAGTCATTCGCTAGCCGGCACAGCGGCGCCGCCGTGCTGATTCCCGGCTGTGGCAGTGCGTACGAGGCGCTCTGGCTGGCCGAGCACGGCAATCCGGTCCGAGCGATCGATTTCTCGCCTGCCGCCGTGGCTGCGGCGCGCGAGCAAATGGGCGTGCAGCATGCGCAATTGGTCGAGCAGGCCGACTTTTTCACGTACAAGCCGCCGTTCGCGCCGGCATGGGTCTACGAGCGCGCCTTCCTTTGCGCGTTGCCGTTGGCGCGCCGAGCAGACTACGCGCAACGGATGGCGGAATTGTTGCCGGGGGGCGCGTTGCTGGCAGGTTTCTATTTCATGGGTGCGACGCCGAAAGGGCCGCCGTTCGGCATCGAACGTGCCGAGCTCGATGCGTTGCTCACGCCGCATTTCGATCTGATCGAAGATGAGGCCGTGAGCGACTCGATTGCCGTGTTTGCCGGCCGCGAGCGCTGGATGACCTGGCGCCGCCGTGGCTGAATGCGGCGGCGCTGTGTTCGAGGCGCACTTGATTCGATGGCGGCCACCCCCATTTAGGTTGGCGGCGGCTGCGTCCGGTGTTCGTCCCTGAAATTCATGGGGGACTAGCCATATGCGGCTATAATTCAAGGCTTTGCAAGCGTTTACAAGATTTCAGTAGGGAAAAGTTCATGCCGATCTACGCTTATCGTTGTGAGTCATGCGGCTTCGGGAAGGACGTGCTTCAGAAGATGAGCGACCCCCAGTTGACGCAGTGCCCCGAGTGCGGAAAGGACACGTTCCGCAAGCAGGTGACCGCAGCCGGTTTCCAGTTGAAGGGCTCCGGCTGGTATGTAACCGATTTCCGCGGTGGTAACGGCGGCGCGAGCGCGCCGGCCAAGCCCGACGCGAATGGTGGCTCGAATGCGAATTCGGGCGAAAACGCCGCAGCCGGCAATGACGGCGCCGCGAAATCCGACACGGCTTCGGCCAACGGCACGGCCGCCGCCGCTTCATCGGGCGCAGCCGCAACGCCTGCCGCACCTGCTGCCGCATCCGCCGCATCGACGAGTTCGAGCGGTTCCGGCAGCGCCTAGTAGGTCTGCCGCCCTCGCGGGCGGCGCACACGCCGCGCGCCGGATACCGGCTTGCGCGGCTTTCTGGCGGTACACATGACGACGAAAAAAACGACGCTCAAATCGGTGTTCCTGACTGGCCTGCTGGTGCTGGTGCCTCTGGCTATCACACTGTGGGTGCTCGGCCTGATCATCGGCACGATGGACCAGACGCTGCTGTTGCTGCCGAGCGCATGGCAACCGGAGCGCCTGTTCGGCTTCCGTTTGCCGGGTCTCGGCGCGGTGCTGACGCTGGCATTCATCTTTGTCGTCGGCCTGTTGACCCAAAACTTCATCGGCCAGAAGCTTGTGAAGTGGTGGGAAGTCGTGGTCGCACACATTCCGGTGGTCGGCCCGATCTACACCAGCGTGAAGCAGGTGTCGGACACTTTGTTGTCGAGCAGCGGCAATGCGTTTCGCAAGGCGCTCCTGATCGAGTATCCGCGCCGCGGCTCCTATACGATCGCGTTTCTGACCGGTATTCCGGGCGGCGACGTGCTCAACCACCTGAAAGAAGATCACGTCAGCGTGTATGTGCCGACTACGCCGAACCCAACGTCCGGCTTCTTCCTGATGGTGCCCAGAAGCGAAGTGATCGAACTCGACATGACAGTCGACGCCGCGCTCAAGTACATCGTCTCGATGGGCGTGGTGGCGCCGTCCGCGCCACCGGCGCCGGTGCGCCGCACGACAGTCGAGCCTCCGCTGTAATGCCGGTGCGCAGCGCTTCAAACCGTGTTTGATTGCTGCGCGCCCGTTCAACTAATGCAAAACGAAAGACAAACATCATGTCGATGAGATCTGAATACTGCGGTCTGGTGACCGAAGAACTGCTGGGCCAATCTGTCTCGCTGTGCGGCTGGGTAAGCCGCCGCCGCGACCATGGCGGCGTCATCTTCATCGACCTGCGCGACCGCGAAGGCCTGGTCCAGGTCGTCTGCGATCCGGATCGCGCGGAAATGTTCAAGACGGCCGAAGGCGTGCGCAACGAGTTCTGCCTGCAGATCAAGGGCGTGGTCCGTGCTCGTCCGGAAGGCACCACGAACGCTTCGCTCAAGAGCGGCAAGATCGAAGTGCTGTGCCACGAGCTGATCGTGCTGAACCCGTCGATCACGCCGCCGTTCCAGCTCGACGACGACAACCTGTCGGAAACCACGCGCCTCACGCACCGTGTGCTCGACCTGCGCCGTCCGCAGATGCAGCACAACCTGCGTCTGCGTTACCGCGTCGCGATCGAAGTGCGCAAGTACCTTGACTCGCTGGGTTTTATCGACATCGAAACGCCGATGCTCACCAAGAGCACGCCGGAAGGCGCGCGCGACTACCTCGTGCCGTCGCGCACCAACCCGGGCCAGTTCTTCGCGCTGCCGCAGTCGCCGCAACTGTTCAAGCAGTTGCTGATGGTGGCGAACTTCGATCGCTACTACCAGATCGTCAAGTGCTTCCGCGACGAAGACCTGCGTGCCGACCGCCAGCCGGAATTCACGCAGATCGACTGTGAAACCTCGTTCCTGTCGGAACAGGAAATTCGCGATCTGTTCGAAGCGATGATTCGTCACGTTTTCAAGGAAACGATCGGCGTCGAACTGGACGAGAAATTCCCGGTCATGGAGTACTCGGAAGCCATGCGCCGTTTCGGTTCGGACAAGCCGGACCTGCGCGTGAAGCTCGAATTCACCGACTTGACGGATGCGGTTAAAGACGTCGACTTCAAGGTGTTCAGCACGCCGGCCAACACGAAAGACGGCCGCGTCGCGGCGATTCGCGTGCCGAAGGGCGGCGAACTCTCGCGTGGCGACATCGACAGCTACACCGAATTCGTGCGCATCTACGGTGCGAAGGGTCTCGCGTGGATCAAGGTCAACGAAGTGGCAAAGGGCCGTGACGGTCTGCAAAGCCCGATCGTCAAGAACCTGCACGACGAAGCGGTCAAGGCGATCATCGAGCGCACCGGCGCGCAAGACGGCGACATCATCTTCTTCGCGGCGGATCGCGCGAAAGTGGTGAACGACAGCCTGGGCGCACTGCGTCTGAAGATCGGTCATTCGGAATTCGGCAAGGCCAACGGTCTGGTCGAATCCGGCTGGAAGCCGCTGTGGGTGATCGACTTCCCGATGTTTGAGTACGACGAGGAAGACAACCGTTACGTCGCCGCGCATCACCCGTTCACGAGCCCGAAAGACGAGCACCTCGAGTATCTGGAAACGGATCCGGCGCGCTGTCTCGCCAAGGCTTACGACATGGTGTTGAACGGCTGGGAAATCGGCGGCGGTTCGGTGCGTATCCACCGTGAAGAAGTGCAGAGCAAGGTGTTCCGCGCGCTGAAGATCGGTGCGGAAGAAGCGCAGGCCAAGTTCGGCTTCCTGCTCGACGCGCTGCAATACGGCGCGCCGCCGCACGGCGGTATCGCCTTCGGTCTGGACCGCATCATCACGATGATGGCCGGCGCCGATTCGATTCGCGACGTGATCGCGTTCCCGAAGACGCAACGCGCGCAGTGTCTGCTCACGCAGGCGCCGAGCGAAGTGGACGAGCGCCAGTTGCGCGAGTTGCACATCCGTCTGCGTCAGCCCGAACCGAAGGTCTAAGCCCAATACTGTTCACTTGATAACCACTTTGGGCGCTATTCGCTGATTCAGCGGCTCCCATCGTCGCCGGATCCGGAAATTCGACATCTTTCGCTTCACGCCGCGGGGATTGCGCTTGCCGCG
>Ga0074196_10979_pt1 | contig 58592 bp, 55 predicted proteins | sample EPASupsiteSAE300_FD_64214 | JGI IMG/M metagenome (GOLD analysis project Ga0074196, IMG submission 64214) | Bioremediated contaminated groundwater from EPA Superfund site, New Mexico - Sample SAE3-00 | ecosystem: Environmental > Aquatic > Deep subsurface > Groundwater > Contaminated ... | reverse complement strand
TGCAATCCCAGCGCTGGCACCTCTACGTTGTTCGATGCCCCCCCTGCCGCATCCCCGGAAGATAGGCCAGGCACCAGATCAAACGCCGGACGCGTGGGATCACTGAACTGTTCTGCCGCCTGAACGGCGCCCATCAAACCGAACAGGCAAGTGCAAATTAGAAATACGTTTCTCATACTTGCAGCCATGTCTTATCCAAACTCAAGGTATACAGCGTCACCGTCAATTCCGCATTCGGATATTGCACGACACTCATCTTCGCCATACCCCAAAACATCTGCGTTGGCATCTTTTCCAACGTTGCCAGATATTGCATCAGATCGGCATAGCTCCCACGCACTGTCATCTGCACGCCATGCTTGAATATCTGTTTTTCCTGTACAACTGCCTTAATTTCCACATCCGCAGACGGCTCGATGAACAAAGAGACGGGCAACGTGTTCAGTGCGACTAACTGCAAGCTAGAATTTTTTGCCAGCACCTGCTCCAACAGGGCCGCCATCTTTTCGGGAGGAACGAGCTTGTCTTGGGTCGCTTTCAGATAGGCATCACCTTCCGCGATCTGCTCGCGCAACTGCCGAATACGCTCACGCTGCGGCGCATGCTCATCCGCCTGCTTGGCCTGCAACAAGGAAGTCAATTGTGCTTGCGTCTCTTTCATCTTCTCTTGTTGCTGAACGACTTGAGAAGACAGCCCCTTTTGTTGCGCCAGCAAGGGGTCGAGGAAAAAGGTGTTGATCAGCGACACGACCGCGAATGCCGTAGCCGCAAAGATCAAAGCGCGTTCGCGCAAAGACATGCCATCTATTTTTGCAATGAATTGAGCTAATTTTTCCTGCATCATTTAGCCCCTCCCTCTGCGACCGTCGATTGCAAACTGAACTCGACATAGCTTCGCGCGGCCGATTTGTCGGTCTCTGCTTTAGGTTGATTCATGCGTAGCGTGGCGAATGATTTGCCGCGCATCACCGATTCCTGGCTCAAACGCTGAATATAAGCCGGCAACAGTTGCGGGCCTGTCGCCGCGCCCTGCAAGATCATTTGCGAACCATCACCGTTGATATCGAACCCAGTCAACCACAAACCCGATACAGCTTGGCGGGAAAACGCGCGCATGTATTCTGAATAACCTTGGGTGTTGCCGATGGCGCCACTCTTCAAAGTATCCAGCAGACTGGCTTGAGCTGTGGCCTGCGCTTCGATGGTTTGCAATTCATCATTCAGCATTTGCGCGGAACGTTGCGGAGAAAACTCGTTCGCATAATTGAGGAAACGTTTTTGCTCTGATTCGTAACGTTTGGTCATTTCTTGCGTTTGCTTGGCGAGTTGCTGCACTTGATACCAAGCGTAGCCGTAGAACAGCATCGATCCCAACACGATCAATCCCAACGCTTGCAACATCGTCGTCACAGAAAAGTACTTCTTCTGTTTGAGGAAGATCGGGTTGAATAGATTGATCTGCTGACTCATAGCGCCTTCTTCTCCAAGCGCAAGGCCGCACCCAGCGCATGCAAGGCATAGCTTGCATACTCGCTATCTAACAACTCGGGAATACCAACGATATCCATCCCTTGCGCCAAATCCAACGCTTCGACCGGTATACCAAGATTGCCGGACAGCATCTGCACCAAACCCAAATTTTCCGGAGCCGAGACCAACATACGCTCGACAGGGATGTGGTGAAATTGGCGATCGAAATAATCCAAAGAGCGCTGCACTTCCAACTCCACACGGTCTTGGTATTGCTGCCGCAAATTTTCATCCGCATCCATCAGCTGCCCCAACGATATATCGATGCGCCTTGCCAAAAATAACTCACCGTCGCAAGTCAACGTCAACAAGCCACCTTCATCATCAAAGGCCAGCATTGCCAATCCGCGCCCCTCTGTTTCATATAAGGCCGCGATGTTTCTTTGTGCAGTTTCAGGAATATCGATCACCGACAGATCGAACTTGGCCTTTTCGAACAAAGCGATGCGTTTCCGTATCGTTTCATTAGAAGCCGCTACGGCATACAAGGACTGAGGACGATCACCGCCGTATTTGTTAACCGGTATCTGTAAGACATCGATGGTCGCATCATCGACGTGGTAGTTGAGGGAATCTTTGATCTTCCAACGAATGGCAGTCTTCAATTCATCTACTGGCACGTTCGGCGCTTCGACCATCATTAGCTGATATTCATTAGCCCCCAACACGGTGGTGTATCGCCCACCTTCCAACTGCGCTTCCTTGCGGATCTTTTCCAACGCAGCCGAATTGATCTCAGCGACAGGATAGAAAGCACAGCGTGTCACTTGCGGACGCGCGCCGACATACTTTGCCTCGACAATATAAACACCCTTGTTTCCAAGAGACACCGACACCCAACCGGCATCGCGGCTGCTTCGGTTAAACATCGACAAAAAATGTGGTAATCCCATAATTATTGCGAACTTAGTTCAGTAACCCATTGCTGTCAATGATATTTTTTAGAACCTATCGTCCACCATCTGACACTTCCTGACGACAACTCGCCACTACAGCCTAAATACTAAGCGCAGCTGCGTTTCAATCTGTCGAATAGACGTCAATTCAATACGACTCGCGCAGGTAGATGAATGGCTGCTTGGCTGCAAAGATGCCGAAGGTCACCTCACCCGAAGTGCTGTTAGGCAATAAGAAATCCAAATCACCACCGACGCTAGCTGCGCTGAGTGTTGCTTTACCTTTAACACTTGGCGCTGCCATTTGGAAATTCCTCAAAACCCCGCTTTGCACCGTCTTGACTCCGCCAGAAACGGTGCTCAAGCCAGTCAAAGCTCCACTTCTGACGATATTGTTACCCAACGTGGTGTCAATCCGTGTCGTGCTATCCGTAGTGCTGTTGCGCCACAACGCACCATCGTAGTACTGGACATTCACCGGCACTGCAAGCGGAATCAATTCGGAGCCATACGCGTTGCCGATTTTGATGCGACCCGACACCACTCTCACCCCGCCCTCGGTCGAACCTGTACCACCGGAACTCGCCTCGCCATCGGTAGCACGCAAGAACACATCCAGCGGGGCAAGCGTAGCCAGTGCAAAACTCGGCGCATCCACACCAGTCACGGTGTGGCTTGCGGTCGTGAACTTGCTTGCGGCAATTGCCGTAGCGGTCAATGTACCAGAGCCTAGCGCAGCGCCGCCCGACGAAGCCACAGCAGCCAATGTTACCGGCTTGGCAAAGCTTACCGTCGCATCAACATACTTGTAGTTTGCTGTGGTCGTGCCCGCCGCATTCTTGGCTGTCACCGTCGCGCCCGCGAACCTCTGTCCGGAATATGCCATCGTGGTGACCGGACTGACACAACCGGCATTCGGCGCACAGGCCATCGGCCCGGTTGCCACCGTATCGAAGTGGTGCGGTACAAAACGTCCGACATTACCGCTCGCGCCCGTCGTTGCGACTGCGGCGCCCATGAAGTTGGAGGCATCTGCCCCAACGGTCATCACGCCTACCTCGTCCCACGTCAGATCGTTCAATGTCGTGCTGCCATCGGCAAATGCGCTGCGATATAGCACAGCCGGTATCGGATTCAAAATTGCCACTGCACTGCTACCTGTGCCGCGCAGCGTCCCCCCCGCGCCACCCGAGGGCGCAACCAATGCGGATGATAAGACAACGGTTTCGGTCTTGGCAGAACCTTGGCATGCACCGAACAAATCAGGCTGACAGTCCGCCTTACCGTAACTCGGCGTGCGCCCCCCCGGCAGGCAAGACCCGTCAGCCTGCTCATTACATGTGATTGCAGTGACAGTCGCATTGAACACATCGCCCGCCGCCACAAACATCGCACCCGTCCCATCTACTGGCGAAGCATTGGCCGTGCTGCACTTACCGAAGCCATCAAGCGCGGTACACGCCACCACGCTGAAAGCGTAAGGGTCGACGCGGAAGATGTTGCTACTTCCATTCAGTGTAGTGCCGCCTACGCCCGTTTTTTGGAAGTGCAACCTGATATTCCCCACGTCGGAATACTTGAACGTGAATGGCGCGGCATTATTGGTCGCTGCAAAGTTCATGCTGACCGCCGTGACTCCAACCGTATCATCCCGACCTATGACGGTACTCGTTCCGCCATTCACACTTAGCAGATCTGCCGATGTGCAGGTTGCAGGATCGGTACATTCATATCCTACCCCCACCGATGTGGCGGTGTTCAACAAGGTCTCGCAAACTCGCGTAGTAGTGCCAGTCTTGATTGCGCGCAAGTAATAGGTCGCACTAGTCTTGCCCGCCACGTAAGTTGGAATAGTGACTGCCGGCGCAGCCAGATCGTTCGTTGCCGACACAATAAATCCAGCCGTGTTGAATGTAGTGGTACAACCTGCGTTCGATACAGGCGAACCCTGACAGGTCGCAGCATTAGTCGCCGCGTCGGCAACCGCCGACAAGGACAAAACCACCGCCGTGTTATCCGCTGCTGCCGGATAACTCAACGAGGATGAACCCACACCGCTGGCCAGATTGAATGTTGCATTCGTCAAGGTACCAGCCGTGGCCGACAACGTCACCGAGCTATTTATTGAAGTGGCGAAGGTATCGCACGGATTGCTCGCATTCTGACAAGCTCTAACCCAAACGGTCGTTGGAACACATGCGATGCTGTTGCTCGCCACCGAAATCTCATAGTGATCTACTGGCGGCTGCACCGCAAAACCACCCGCACGGGTGTGCGTCACTGTACCTTCCGTGCCTTCGTTCGCCGTCACAGCTGCATCCCAAATCCCGCCTGCCGAACCTACTGGAATGGTGTAGGCATACTCGTAGGTTTTGGTCGCTGCAACTGCAGGTGGAACAGGAGGCGGCACTGCCGAGTCTGCCTTCTCAGTCATCGCCGCAGCCGCCACCTTGGTGACATTGTTGGAGTCTTTGATGGTGATGTTGGCCGAAGTGATGTCAAAGCTGCCGAACGGGTCGGACACCACTGCGCGCAGATAAACCGTCGAACCACCGGCATAGTTGGTTGCAGTAGTCACGGCCGGATAGGCTGCACTATAAGCGTTTACACTATCGACGTTGATGACGTTCAGCGAAGGCAAGGAAATGTTGGAGGCAGCCAAAGCGGCGGTGACCGGCGTGACCGTAATCCAACGATTCGCACGGATACCGCCCACATGGGTCAACTTCAACATCCATGCCCCCCCTGCAGGACAGTTCATTGTCCCGACTAGCGGAATGCTATATGTGGACGCAGTCGGAGCAGCAATTAAGGGGAGTACTACTGCAGCAGGCATGGTTGCCACTGTGGCAGGGGTTGCAGAACAATAAAGCGCAAGCTGCAAGCTCAAATTTGCACGGCTGGTTGAGAGATTCAGCGTGACCGGAATCGTTGGCGATACAGCCGCACTCAAAGTCATCGCCGATTGCAATGCGGGAGTAAGTTGCCAGATGGCCGCCCCGCCGCGCGTCACATTGAACGCTGTATTGGCAGGTACGGTATTTGGCGTGACGTTACGAGACATACCGCATTGTGTGACCGGTGCAATAGCCGCATCCGCAGTCGGCGCACAAACAGCCAATCCGGTTGCCGCATCAGAACCATACAGATACAACGCCTTGCTGCCAGTCGCCGTCGGTGTGCCGACCACGATGGTTGCGGCAGTTAATGTACCCGGAGTGCCCGTGGGATTAAGTGCCATTGCGGTATTGTTGATCGCCGTTCCTGTGGCTGTTCCTGCGGCGATGGTCGCCGTAAAGGTCAATGTCACCTGTCCATTCGCGGGCACCGTGATATTGCGTATATCCACGAAAGTAGCGGTCGAACTATCGGTGCCACCGCCCAAACCGGTCACCGTAAGATTGGTCAGTCCGACCGGTATGGTATCTGTCAAATTCACCGCCGTCGCCGCAATCCCGCCGCTTTCGATCAGGGTCACGGTAAAGGTGATGACATCCCCCGGGTCATGCGAACCGCCGTTGCTATCCACCCAAGTGATGGTCGATGTAGATAGATCAGAAATCAGCACTGTATCGGTATCGGCTGCCGTAGTCGGAGTCGCCCCAACCGGATCACCCACCCCGCTTGGTAAGATTGCATTTACTGTGTTGGTCACACTTCCGCTCAAGGCCGTCACAATGGTATCAACTGTTATCGTTGCGGTGGCTCCGCTACCAAACGGGGCAAGCACGATACCGGCACCCTCCAGATCGGCAACCGTAGAAACCAACGGGCAGCTGAACCACGGAGAAGAACAACTGACATTGCTCTTGCTCAACCCAGCCACTGCCGGGTCGATGATCTTGATGCCGCTCGCGGTATCCGGCCCGTTGTTCGTCACTGTAATGGTGTATTGGGTGGTACTTCCCGGCAGCACTCCATTCACGCCGTTACTCTTGGTGATGGCGATATCCGCAAAGCTGGTCGGGCTGGACACCGACACCTGATCCGTCGTGTCGCTTATCGTGGGATTCCCTGATCCTGCCGCACTGGTAAATTCCGCGCGCACATTGTTGACATAGGTCCCAGCGGGCATAGCCGTGCCAACCTGCGCGGTAAATGTGATGCTCACCGTTGCGCCGGGTGCCAATGCATACGCGCCGAAGTCCCATTTCACCTGCTGCTGATTCGTGTTGCCGCTATACCCGGGTTGGTTGGGTGGAATATTGGTCGGGATATTCACTGTTTCTGGCGCAATGACGGCGGGAACAGGCAAGCCGCCGGTATAACCCGTCGTGGCAAGATAGCTGAAACGCTTTGTTGCATCCGCCGTGATGCCGGAATAGGGCAAGAAGTCAAACACCTTCAACGAAGTCGTGGCCAGATTACCGGTATTTTTTATGGTGATGGTGTAGGTGGCCGTTTCCCCCGTAAAGCGAGTGCTAGGTGTTACCGCCTTGGTGATCTGCAGCACGGGAACATTCTGCGCATAGACGCTGACTGCGGAAGTTTCTGTTCCGCTCGCGTTAGTCATTTTCCCTGTATTGGTCACCGTGGCCGTAGCCGCCGCATTGGTCGTCAGATCGTAGTACACATCGCCGCTCGCGCCCGCAGCCAGCGAAGCAATCACGGGATAGGCAAACGTTCCCGCCCCGCTATAACCGCATGCGGTAGCCGTTGCACTGGCAGCGACGATTTGCGCGGGCGCGCCGATCACAGGCACATCGGCAAAAGCTGCCGCCGGTGTAGGTGGTAAGGTGGGCTGTGTGATCGTGGCGGTAAATACCGGAGCTACCTGTGTCGAAATGATCTGATTGCACAAATACACATTGGCTTGCGGCGATGTTGCGGTGTTTTGGTAGTGCATTTTGTAACGCACTTTCGCCCCGACAGGAATGATCCCGCTATTGGTATATTTGTCGCATACAGTACCCAGCGTGTTGTAGACACAATCTATCGTGGTGGTGGTGGAAAGATTGCTGGGGATGCTGACCGGAGCCGTATTCAAATCGGCAGCAATCAGCGCAGTGATCCCAGAGTTGTAATTGGCAATGGCGTTGCTCTTGTACACCGTGGGACCCGCCGCCAAGCTCGTTCCGGCATCGGCTTTGAAATCAATGGTGAAACTTGCGCCCGCAGCCAGCGTCTGCGCACCAAAATTCCATATTATTTGCTGCTGATTCAGGTTGGTGGTGTAACCGGGCATCGTGGGGGCGGTTGCCAACACTGTCGGCAAGACGGCAGTCATACCCGCGATCACGCTCGACCCTGTCGTGAAATTAAATCGTGTCGCCGCCGCATTCACTACCGTACCGGCGAATGGCAACAGTTCATTGACGATAATTCCAGTTGCCGGCGAAAACCCATTGTTGGTGACGGTAATGCTGTAACTGGCTTGCCCGCAACCTGCCGGCACATTCACAGCAGTACATTTCACCAGTGTCGGCGTCGTTGTCGTTTGGGTGATCGTCAGATTGGCACTGTCATTCACAGTGGTAGTCAAGCTGCTGCTCGCACCGCCAACATAGCCGTCACTTTTAATGTTTGCGCTATTGGTGATATAGCTGCCGCTCGGGATCACTGCCGCAAGGGGGAGCTGCACATCAAACGTGACCGAGCCGGTCGCACCAGTCCCCAGCGAGGCAATCGTTGGGAAAGTTAGCACTTGCCCAAGTTGACTTGGCTGCGGCGAGGTGGAGGCCGAAGCAGCCACAAATGAGGTGCTTGCTGGCAGTGTGTTGGTCAAAATGACATTGCTTTGAGCCGCGCCGGTATTTATGTAATCGAGTCGGTATCTGATCTTGCTATTGGACGGAATACTGCCGCTGGTATAGGGCTGACAAATCAAGCCAGAGTACACACAGTCGATGGCTACAGTAATACTCAAAGGAATATCCACGTTGACCGATGCCACACCGCTGGTAGAAATTGTAGTGAGTCCAGGTGCGGTGATAAAACCGCCGCCGTAAGTAACCACTCCATCACCCGTATAACCGACTGCAGATGAGGCGACATTCGTCCCGATGGTGGCATCGAAGGACACATCCAGCTTGCCTCCCATGGGAATTGTGGTTAGCACGGTGGGTCTCAAAGTAAGCTGTTCGCGATTAAGGCCGGTATAGGGCGCCAGCGCTGTTGCAACACCGCTACCAATCACTGCCAGCACCACAGAGCTCGTTGTGGCGGGAGCCCCTCCCACTCCAGGGGTGGTCAACACACCACACGCTTGATTGGCTACCAATGCTGTCACACCGCACATCGCACCAACCGCTGGTTGCTTAAAAGTGAATCGTTCTGTCGGCAATGTGCCGCCAGAACTAGGCAATGTAAATACGATACCGCCATTCGTTGCCAGCGGTCCCAACGTAGCACCTGCGGCACCGTTATTAGCAAGACTGGCTGTATAGCTGGCCGATCCGCCAGGCGTGCTGGTCGGCGTCGAGGTGGTGACATTCATGGTCACACTGGCAGTATTGGTGGGGCTGACCGTTGCAACCGATTGCATGCCGCCAGGCAAAGACAGACTGACCAGCTTTGCCGTATTACTGATTACGGTTTTGACAGCAGGCGCGACCACCGTGCTGACATCAAATCTGACCGTGCCTCCGCTACCGGAACCGAGCGTGCCGATAGTTTGAAAGTTGAAGCCGCCCGCAACCAGAGTAGCAGGCAAAATATTGGGGCCGGTCACCACCACTTCGGATCCAGCAACCAAAGTAAATCCCGCTGGTAAAATGTCAGACAGGGTAACGGCAGTTTGCGGACCGCCGCTGCTATTGAGGTAGGTGACTTCATAGCGCAATTTCAGATTTGCCAGCGTGGGAACCGCACCACCGGAGAATGGTTGCGGCACACAGCCAACCCCGGCACACATTCCCACCACACGCTTGATCACTGTCAGGGTCGTATCCGCATTCGCCACGTTGGGGATGTGATATTTCCACACCACGTCTTTACCCACCAATGTGCCAGGCGCTTTGATACTGGTGTCTCCACCGAACACTTCGGTATTGTTGATCAAACCACTAACCGGAATTGCCTGGGTAATTTTCAAAGTGATACGCACGGAGAACAACTCACCGACCGTCACACGCCCCGCCGCAAAACGTACTGCATTGGTGCTCGCTGGCAGCGGATTGGACGAGGACAGCGCCCAACCAGCCGTCGTCGGCACGCCGCCGACACACCCCCCATAAACGCCAACCGTGCCAGTCATGGTGCCGTAATAGGAACCGGGATAGCTAATACGTTGCCACGGCCCTGTGCCACCGCTGTAATCGGTTTTCAATACAGTATCTCGACCCGCCACCGGGCCGGCACCCATGGCCGCGACCCAAGGCGATACAAGAGGACAACCGACTGTAGCAATACGAGCGGCAGCGGAATAGGCCACCACCATTTGACTGTCCCACAAGTTGTGGGTGGTCATCCCACCCATCGCCGGATAGCCGTTAATTGATGAGATGGTTGGACTAGCTGGATTGGTGTATCGCGCCGTTCTTGGATCAGTGGAAAAGAAGATGCCGGTGTCGGAAACGCCGGGCACATAAGCCGGCATGACTTCGGCAGGTGGAGGAGGAGCAATCTGCGAGAAAGTACCATCCCCATTCAGTTGCACGAATTGTGCGTTCACCACTTGCGTGCCTGCAGGGATGTAGTCGGTAACGTAGCCACCCGCACCGATGACTCCGCCGTTGTCCGTCGGGGTGAATTGAATGAAATAGGAAATCTCGTCGCCCACCTGAATTCCAGCTTGTCCGGACTGCAAACGGCTGGAAATCATATTGATAGTTGCCGGATCGAGATATTTGGTGGTCTGCACTTCGCCCACATAGTCGGCCTGTGCGGGGAGGGCCACGAAGAATCCGACCAGCGCAAAACACGTGGTACCAAGAAACGATTTCAATCCGAATTTTCGATTCAACAATTTTATGACTCCAAAATTTTCAGCCGGAATGCCGACTTTATCGGCCACCCCGAACACCAGCGCACCCAGCAAGGCTGCGCATTCTACTGCACCTCTGAATCAAACCCAATCATGACGGTAGGGTATTCATTCAACAACTGACCAATGGGCGTTCATTCCGGCGCAGGCCGGAATCCAGCGATTGAACAATCCGCCCACGAAAGTGGGACAACTTCGCGGTCTTGTTCGCTTTGCGGAATATTTTTCCGTCTGGATTTCGGCCTGCGCCAGAATGACGTTCTAATAACTCTCACGCCGGTAGATGAACGCCTTGTTGCCTTTATACACACCAAACGTACCGCGTGCGGTTTCGCCCGGCAGATAACTCGGCGCTGTCACGGTGACATCCACGCTGCCGCTGTTGCCCGCACCCGGTGCGGACAAACCCACTCGTCCGACACCGCCGGCAAAGACGGGCACTGTCAGTATCGTTTCCCCGCTCGCCAGATTTCCCAGGTAATTACCCATGGTAAATGTCAGCAGTGAAAGATTGTCGTCCGCACTCGTCACATATCGCGTGCCGTTCCAATATTCCAGAGCAATGGGCATGGCGAGCGCCAGCAGCTCTGAACCGACCGCATTGTCCAGATGGCTGCGCCCGTGGCGGAATTGTGTCGTGCCGAGTTGGGCACGATCATTGCCCGCCGAGGCATCGACATTGAGGTCGTAGCAGTCGCTCACATTGGGGTTGTTGCACAAGCCTGCCGTGGCACCAGGCCCCTCGACCCGCGCGCCGTCGCTATCCGCCAAGGCGATGCCGATATCCGCCGCGCTATAAACGACGTGTGCGGAAGCACTGCGGCTCAACATGAAAGGCACGGTCACGGCGGCAGTGCCCGATTGGAAGCACGGCACGGTTGCGCAGGTCGCCACCGGCATGCCGCTATTGGAAACACGTGCCGTCAAATAATGAGGAAAGCCCGTACTCACTCGGTCCACCGCCCCCAGATTCAGGCCCGCAAAGGTGGTGGGGTCGAGTTTGGCGAAATCATTCGCTGCCGTGGCCGAATCGACATAGTTCAGCACATCGACACCATTCAAGCTGTTAGGCACCAACGTGAATCTTGCATTGATCTGTTCGCCGGTATAACTGAATGTCGATGCACATGCGGTCACGCCATCCGACACCAGCACCCCGCTTTGGCACAGATCGGCACGTTCATCGAACGAGACACCCTGCAAAACAAATTTGCCCAGACTGAAACGCCCCACATTGCCGCTGGTGGTGCCCGTCACATCGCCCGCACCCAGATAATCCGTATCACCCACACTGGGTGTGAGAGTGATGATGCCGACCTCGTCCCAAGTAAAGGCCGTTCCCGTTGCCACCCCGTTAGCGAAAGCGCCAAAACTTCCACTGAGCGCCGGATTGTTGCTCAGACCCAATCCCGCCACCAGCGACGGTGTCAGCTTCACACTTTCTGGCGTCGTTTCTTTGCCATAGCTGGGCGCAGTGGCGCCGCTGCTGGTGGTTGCTGCCACGGTGACAGTGAACGGTTCGCCCGCCCTAACAAATATATTCCCTGCCGCATTTAGTGCTGCGGGATTCGCAAGGTTAGGCGCAGCAGTTTGCTGAATACCTGACAAAACAAACCCGCCGGGCTTGGTTACAAAGGCGTTCGATGAACCTGACAGCGCGGTCAATAGCGAGACTGGTGTTCCTGCCGCCTTGCTGGCATTGATCGTGATTTGACCGACATCCCGATAGTTGAACGTGAATGGTGCATTGCCATTTGCATCGAAGAATAAGGTGGTTGCCGTAGAAGCTGGTGCCACAGTTTGCGTGGCTTGAGGTGTGGCTACGTTATAGGGCGTGATATCGAGCAGATTGCTAGCATTGCACGTGTTTGGGTTATTACATGTGTAGCCGAGATTGACATCGCCGGACGCTGTCAACGCAGCTTCGCAGGCCTGCGTCGCGGTATTGGTCTTCACTGCACGCAAGTAATACATGCCGGATGCCGTGCCGGCGGTTTGTGTGGGAATGGTGATTGATACACCACCAGCAGTACTCGAAAAAATGAAACCTGCCGTATTGAAAGTAGCGGCACAGCTGTTCGCCACCGCACACACTCCTCCCTGACAACACTGTCGTAGGTTGGTCGCCGCTGTCTGTTCAGCGGAAAGGGTGACTGTTGCCAACGCACCATCGGCTGCAGCCGGATAACTTAAAGTCGTTGTCGCGATACCGGCTGCGTTAAAAATTACACTACTAACACCAAGAGCCCCCGCGCTGGTCGCCAGCGTTGCTGTCTGGCCGTTGATTGTTGTCGCCGGACTAATGCAAGGGCTGCTCGCATTGCTGCAAGCCGTCACGGTTACCGTCGTCGCCATACACGCTACGTTGCTAGCCGCCAGTGAAAGCTCATAATGATCAATCAAAGTCGCTGTGCTATTCGTAGTTCCCGTTGTACCCGTTGCAGGAAGAAGGGGATTAAGTGTGTTGGATGTCCATGCACCTGTGCCGTCAGTGGGGAATCGGGCAATATCCTTCACACTGCTGCCCACATTAGGTAACTGATTACCGCAGGAGGTGGGAGATGTGCTCCAGTACCCAGTAGCGCAGGCACCAGTGCAAATCTGGATGTAGTCAAGCACCTTATTAGCGGTGTCAATCAAGATGACTTCATTGACCTCATTCGTACCATTCGGAAGTTGGAGAACCAGATAATCATTTACGGCGAATGGATTTGTGGCAGCTGCGGCTCCAGTACCAATATTCACTCCGCCCCGATAGACAGAGATCGCAGCCGAGCCAAGTGCGTTGCAAATGGAGTCATAGCTGCTCCCGTTTTTGGCGGTGTAGCACAATTTTGTTGTGCGCGGCAGTGAGGCATTCAACACTTTTACTTCCAGGAATTTTGCCTCTCCATTTGCCGAGTTCATGTTCAGCTCATTGATGTTGGCATTTTGTGTTCCGCCCAGGCAGGTGTAGGTACCACTCGTCAGATCGGTTCTTACTGGAGATGCGTTTGCAAGATTGGATACAGCCAAAAAGAACAAAACGAAAAAGAACAAGCCGAGGGCAGGCATCTGAGTAAATAACGCAATATTGGATAAGCTACGTCTTTCGCAGTTCAGGATACCATTCATTTGTATTCTCCTTCGATCACATCCATCTTAGGCCCCGCGATCCATCTGCATGTTTTCATTGCCATTACAAAAAACCACTTCCAAAAACGGTGCCCGCACAGCCCACGCCACAATCGGCAAAGATACCGCTTTGGTTATATGCAGCCTTTATCCCCAGCAAAGTTCGAGCCAGCCCGACCTCCACGATATAGCAGCATAGACACACGCTACAACACCGCAATGCACTTAGCTCAAGGAAAAATGTGACGAAACCCTAACAGGGACGACGATATGACGACGAAGCATCACCGCTGGGGTTCGCCCTCTCGGCAGTTGCAGGAATCAGCGCCCCATCTTCACGCCGATGATGCGCTCGACGTAGTTCGCGCCTGGCGTTGCACTTGGGCAAGCAGCTTCGGTGCAGGCCACAGCACTCACGTCGTATATCCAGATAGTCAAGGCACCTTCCACATGCGAAGCGGCGACACAATTCACGGTGACCGTGAAAGGCAACAAAGTTCCGCCCAAAGCGCCCAGATTGTTTGTTCCGCACTGCGGCACAGCCGCAGCCGCGTTCGAGGCGCTATTCACCACGTAGTGAGCTTGCCACTCGATACCTGCCCGCGCCGCCTGATAAGCGCGCGAACCCATCACATCCATCGCCGAGCTTTGGTGTTGCGAGGTGGAGAACGAGACCATGGCGATACCCAAGAACGACAACACCACCAATAAAAATATGGCGGTGATGATACTGAAACCGTGTTGAGTGTTTCTCATGGCGAATTGTTCACATGGATCTCGTTATACAGGCTGACACTTTCGTTGCCACTGGTCAGGGTAAGGCGAACACCCACCAAGCCGAAGCGCTGGTTAGGCAGGTCGTATTCGATGGTGCAGTCGCGCACCCTGTTGGCCAAGATGGCTGGGGTACCGCCGGGTGCGACGTTGAAACCATAATTGGCGAATCGCACCAACTGCCCTTGCCCGTTGCCATTGGCATCCAAAGCTCCCAACGTTCCTGTACACGCGTATGTCACCGCTCTTTGCGCACCATCCACCACGTCAAAACGTTGCGAAGGCAGCTCTGCAGTCGCAGGAATCCCCGGGGCTAGATTGGTGATGTTCACACTGGTTTGCGCTCCGGCAGCACCTGCATAAGCTCGCAACACACCAGCTGCCGCAGTCGAATAGGGCAGACTGCCGTCCGACTGCGTACTACCTACCACGATAAAATCATTCGTCGCAAACGTGATGCCCGAACCGACGATGTCGAAACTGGAATCTGCTGAGCCAAAATTCAAAACATTCCCAGTACCGTCTGGTCTCAATTCAGCACGATAGCGACCACCATCCTTGGTCGGAATGAATTCCACGCAAGGAGCAGTGCAGTTGGAAAAGCGCACGCTGTTAGGCACGGCGGAGCGAATGTCGCGCGCCATACGACGCACAGCCGTATCGGCTATATCGGTCAATTCAGCGCGGCGTGCGCTATCCACATAGCCCTGCACTGGCGCTCTGATGAACATCGCCACGATGCCGCCGATGATGCCCGTGATGACGATCACGATGATCATCTCTACTAGGGTAAAACCCGACTGTTTAGTGTTCAAGGTGCGCATCAATAGGCCGTCCTGTAACCGTCAATGGTGATCGCCGTGCCTTGCGGATCGGTCACGGTCACCGCGATACGCACCGCGCTAGCCGCAGCGATACCGTTCAACGCCTCATTCGTTACCGCGACGTTCACGTTGTAATTTTCCAAACCAACAATCGGGGTCACGCCACTCACCGGATGAATGCCAGTCGTTGCAAATCCGTTGTAATCATTGACGATGTGATATGCCGACGCGCGATTCGCCTGCGTCACTGCAACGGTCACGCCAGACTGCGAGATAAAATCCTGCAACTCGATTTCTTCCAACAACGATTCCGCCGCCGCCAGCGCTTGTTTATGAATCAAAGGATCGGCGCTATGCCTAGTCACCTGATTCATCACCAACAGGATGCCAGTAAGAGCCACACTGATGATGACGATAAAGATGATGAGCTCGATGAGGCTGATGCCGCGCTGCTTGCTGTCCACCGTCGACAACAGATTCTGCACGCGCGCGCCTCCTTGCTTGGCCAGTGTTGGGTTTTGTTTCCACATCTCGATGATGAACTCCCTCATCTCGTCTGACTTTTGCAGGCGAGACAACATGACTGACTCCGTCAGCACGCCACGATTCTCGTTTTCCGCTTCACTCATTAGGATCTTCTCCGCGCTTGATCTTTTCCAGCGCTGCAATATCCAGCTTGTCTTTGTCTCGGTTGGCACAGCGCTTCATCGTCAGCAGATCATCAATCGAGGCGATCATCACCTGTTGCGAGAACAACTCGCCCACGACAGCGTTCTGGAGCAATTGCTCGAACGACACCTCGGGGCGAACCAACACATCCACCACCCCACCCCCTATTTGCGGCTCTCTCAAAGCAAAAGCCAACATCCCCTTCTCGCGGTGCCACTGCTCAATTTGAGCCGCGTTGCGCAAAGAATCTATCGGCACGGGTATCGAAGGAACCAAGCCCATCTGCTTGGCCACCCCGATGAAGCGAGTTAGATTCTCGTCATCCATCGCCAATACCAAGTCCACATCGAACGTCATCCGAAAATAGCCATGCAATTGCACCGCCATACCGCCTACCAACACATAACGCACTTGCGCTGCGGACAAGGCACCTAGCAGGCTGGATGTTTTCATGTACATCCCCTAATGCACATAACCTGTCTCCGCTTCAATGGTTATGCTTGTGCCACCCACCGTAATGACACCTGTTGCCGAGGTGCGCTGCCCCAAAGCATTGAAGGTGTATGTTCCCGCACCTGCTGTAATCGCCGAATTCACCTGACAAGTCAAACTCGCGCCCGCCAGCGTGGTCGTGCAGTTCGGCGTGGCGGCACTGCCGGATATCACCACAGAAATGGGGCGGTGCTGCGCAATCGCCGTTTTCTGCGCAAAGCGCAGCAAAGACTTCACTTGATCTGCACTCCCTCTATCCTCGAAGTCGCTGACAGTGAAGAAACGGGGCAAAACAGCCACCGCCAATATGCCCACAATCACCATCACGGTGATCAGCTCCACTAGGGTGAAACCGATTTGATACTTAGGCTTGCCGACTCTCAGACACCTCGCCGCACGAGCGCCAAGCGTCGGCTTGCCCTCATGTTTATTTGCAGCGATTTTTAGGATGTTTGCTTGCATTACGTATCAATATTGACCACTCAGGATTCGTGCGGGGCACATTGTATCAAAGCCTCAAACACGCTGGAAAAACAAAGGAGGCCGAAGCCTCCCTTGTTCAATACTTCAATTCCTTCAACCTCGATGAGTTGTAGGCAAGGAGTCAGTCAGAAATATTCGAGCCTGACCCCTTTAATTTTTTTTCCTTTAAATCTTTAGTTCGCTTTAAATCGCTGGAACCACTGCCGAAGCAGTATACAAGCCACCATAATCAACTGTGCAGTTGGGCACTGTTCCTGCCACCGTGTAACCTGTTGGTACGCCACCTTCTAGAAGCGAACCAGCAGCAGTGTTGCAGGCTACACCAGAAGTTGGCGAACAACCTACACCGCTCGCGCCACGCAAAGAACAAGTTCCGTAATTGATTGCACCAGCCGATGCCAAACCACCTGCAACACCTTTAACTCCTGCCGCCTTTGCATCCGCCGACAAGTCCACGAACTTCGGCAATGCAGTCGCTGCCAAGATACCCAGAATCACGATGACTACGATCAATTCGATCAGTGTAAAACCTTGTTGTTTCTTCATTTCACTCTCCTAGAGATAGTGGAGCCGCAGCTCCGTTAATGGTACTTTTCGCTTGTTTTGAACACTGCCGCAGCGGTGTCACCCTTCAAGCGGAGGCTAATGTAATCGAATAAACACGGGGTTAGCAAGTTTCTATCACCCGAATTCCGCGAACGGTAGGTGGTTTTCGACGAACGGTAGGCCTACTTTCACCCGATGCGCGTCATCCAATAGGCCAGTAAAACCAAGGTGTAGAGGCTACCTAGGAGCAGGAAGATGCCGATTTGGCGTGTGTGGCGCTCGACATAACGCTCCATGTTGTCGTGCGTGATCTCCAAGGGCTTGAGTGCTTTGCGCAGAGATAGCCATTGGTTGGCAGTCTCCTCAAAACCTCGCAACATACTGGGACGAAACATCAAACTCAATGCCACAAAAACAGCACAGAGTGAGCCCAATAGTGAACTCAACACCAGCGCATCGAGAAATCCGCCGACTATCGAGGGGTAGTAGTGGAAATGCTTGGCCAGACCTTCTATGGTCGCGGCCCTATCCAATTGCACGGTGAAGTAAAACAGGACGAACAGTGACCCCAACAAGACCAGCATGCCGGTAAATCGCCGATAGCGATACAACCACGGATCAAGTGTGAAGTTGCGTTCCAACGCTTTATCGAATTTGCGCGTGGAAATCCAACGGTTGAGTAGCGCGCTGATCGTTTGAACATGTTGCGGGCGAAATATCAAGAGTGCGCCCACAAGCAACCCCGCCACGCTACCGATAACGAGGAATATCACGGCGGATTGGAACAACCAAGTCTGGATAAGGGGATGCATATTCAGTCTAACCAATGATAGGGTTCGGTCGATTCGAACAGGGTGGTGACCACTTCTTTACCGGATTCGGGACGCCCCAACGCAGGTTCGTAATCAAGACGTACACGGAAACGTATCCACTGCTTGCCATCTTTACCTGCTTTGAAATACTCGGCATGATCGACAACGTAGATCAATTCGCGCGACTTGAGATCGAACATCCAATTCCCCGGCGCGACGGAGCGCGGACTGGGATCGTAGAACTCTCCCTTGTAATTGGACGGCATCTTTTGCAACCACGTGATGGGATTATCCGTGGCGAGGATGCTCAACTCTTTTTCGCTTGCCGCCCCGCGCGCATGCAAGGTACCGAAACGTAAGACCAATGCGCTTTGCAGTGCGCCTTCCACTTGCTGCATGGCGGCTTTCTCCGCTTGTTCCTGATACAGCGGCACACGCGTCAAGAAGATCCCCGCCAACACCACCACGATGATGATGACCACGATGAGTTCGATGAGGGTGAAGCCGCGCTGATTTTTCATTTGTGCAACGCCGCTTTGCCCAGGTCCCACATCGGCAGGAAGATGCCCAGCGCCAGCACCAGCACCATCGCCCCTAACCCCACGATCATGATGGGCTCGATCTGCGCACTCAGGTTCTTGATCTCGTATTCGACTTCACGTTCGTACATGCCGGCCACCTCGAACATCAAACCGTCCATATCGCCCGTCTCTTCGCCCACGGCGATCATTTGCATCACGGTAGGGTTGAACACCCCCGTGGCACTGGCAGTACGCAGGATGCTCTCGCCACGTTCCACACCGTCGCGCATCTGATCGACTTTGCCGCGCATATATTCGTTATCCACCACCATACCCACGGTATTCAGAGCTTGCACGATAGGGATGCCGCTCTTGAAAGATAGCGCCAAACTACGTGCGAAACGGGCCAATGTGGCTTTTTTGATGATGGGGCCGGCGATGGGTAATTCAAATTTGTAGCGATCCCATTTGTAACGTCCATCGACTGTTTTTATCCAAGAACGGAAAGCGACCACCGCCCCGATCAAACCCGCCAGCAAGATTGGCCATGAGAAAACCATGAAGTTGGAGAAGCCCAGTAGCACCTTGGTCATCAGAGGAAGTTCGGTGTGGAATCCCTCGAACACTTTGGCAAAGGCGGGAATGACGAAGATGTTGACGATGACGAGTGCGATGCCCATGGCGATGACGACGAACATGGGATAGCGCACCGCAGATTTGATGCGCTCACGCATGTCTTTTTCAAATTGCAGGTGGTCGTACAGACGGATAAAGGTCTGGTCCAACATGCCGGTCATCTCGCCGACTTGCACCATGCTCACGTAGAAATGCGAAAAGATATTGGGATGGCGCCGCATGGCAGTGGATAGTTCACGACCGCTATCGAGGCTCTCACGCAGGTCTTGGATCATTAAGGCAAAAGTCGGATTCTGCGAGGACTCTTGCAAACCCGCCAAAGCACGCATGATGGGCACACCCGCCTTGAGCAGGGTGTACATCTGGCGCGAAAACAGCATGAGTTCTATGGGGTCTACCGATTTATCTTGCGACAGGCGCTGCCACAGACTGGGGCCTTCTGCTTTGGTGCGCACCGAGCGCGATATCTTTATCTCGGTCGGTGTGATGCCTGTGTTGAGCAGCTGGTCTGCGATGGCGCCACTATCCACCCCCTCCAACGAGCCCTGCACCATTTCACCGCGACCACTGCGGCCTTTATAGGAAAATACGGGCACGCTTAATCCTCGACCTGATTACTGATACGCATGACTTCGGCGATGCTGGTGTGTCCCAATTTCATCTCATTCAAAGCCGCATCAACGAGGGTCTTTCCCTTGAGATAATCACGTGCAGCCTGCATGAAGTGGGTGTTATCCTCATGCGCAGCCGCATCCACCAATTCCTGCGTCATTTCCAACATCTCATAGACGCCCATACGTCCGTGATAACCCGTTCCATTACAGTGCGAACAACCGCGCCCGTGCTTCAGCTCACCCCAATGACCTCGTTGTATCCCTTCTGACTCCAACCACTCCACTTCTTGCGGTGTCGGCTGATGAACTTCACTGCAGCTCTCGCACACACGGCGCAACAAGCGTTGCGCCAGCACAGCCTGCACCGATGAAGCCACCATGTATTTCGGCACATCCATATCCACCAAACGGAACAGGGTACCTGCCGAATCGCGAGTGTGCAGAGTGGAGAATACCAAGTGACCCGTCATCGCGGCGCGCATACCGATCTGCGCTGTTTCCGCGTCGCGCATCTCACCGATAAGGATGATGTCTGGGTCTTGGCGCAAAGCGGAACGCAACACTTTGGAGAAAGTAAGATCGATCTTTTCGTTCACCTGAACTTGATTGATACCGGGCAAACGATATTCCACTGGGTCTTCTACGGTGATGATCTTTTGGTCGATGGTGTTGATCTCGGCCAGGCCAGCATACAGCGTGGTGGTCTTACCGCTACCTGTAGGGCCGGTGACTAACACCATGCCATTACTACGCTGGATGATCTCGCGGAAACGCTTGAGCATATCCGGCGGCATGCCGAGCTTGTCGAGGGAGAGGAAACTGCCGCTCTGGTTGAGCAGACGCATGACCACGGATTCGCCATATTGCGTGGGCATGGTAGAAATACGCACATCCACCGCTTGTTCGCGCACGCGGATATTAAAACGTCCGTCTTGCGGCATGCGCTTTTCCGAGATATCCAGACCGGACATCAACTTCAAACGCAAGGCGATAGAACTTGCGATCTTGCTATCCGCTTCGGTTTGCAAATGCAACGCACCGTCGATACGAAAGCGGATCTGCAGACGCGTTTCCTGCGGCTCGATGTGGACGTCGGACGCGCCGATCTGCGCCGCATCTTCAAACATGGTTTGCAACAGCTTCACCACCGGCGCTTCTTCGGTGCCAACCGTATCGCTCAGCGCGCCAAAGTCGATGTAACCCTCGCCTAGATCTTCGGATATCTCTTTTGCTAGGCCGCTGATCTCGTCAGTACGGCGGTACACTCGGTCAATTGTTTCGAGAAGTTGACCCTCGGTGACCACAGCCACATCTATGTCCCGCTTGAGGATGCGTGATATCTCGTCGAAAGCAAACAGGTCGGTAGGATCCGTCATGCCGATGAGCAAAGCACCGTTGCGCTCCTCAAGTGCGATGGCGCGGAAACGGCGTGCCTGATTCTCGGGCAAACGTCGTACGATCTCTAGGTTGGGGTTGTAGTACTTAAGATTGATGTAGGGGATGTTGAGCTGCTTGGCCAAGGTCTCCGAGATCTGATCTTCGGTGATGAAACCGTTGTCCACCAACACTCGACCCAGCTTGCGACCCGTGCGTTTCTGCTGTTCCAGCACGAATTGCAACTGATCGAGCGAGATGATTTTCTGCTGTACCAGCAAGTCGCCCAAGCGAACTTTTTCCGGACGCGCCATAATTCCCCCTGAAGTATTAATGCACCACAACCAAACAATCGGAGCGGAAGTTAGCCGTTTTCCCGTTTCCTGACAAGGCTTTTCATACTATTCAACAAGGCTTTTCTCATGTTCGAAGTCATTCTGTACCAACCTGAGATTCCCCCCAATACGGGCAACGTAATTCGCTTGTGCGCCAACACAGGAGCCCATTTACATCTGGTTCGACCTCTTGGGTTCGATCTTGATGATAAGCAGTTGAAACGCGCCGGCTTGGATTATCACGAGTATGCATCGATGAAGGTGTATGACAGCTTGCAGGAATGCCTACAGACTTTGCCTCAGGCGCGCGTTGCGCGCCTCCCCCACCCAAACCCTCCCCCGGAGGGAGAGGGAACAAACGCATCACTACGCGAACTTTCTAATTCCCCACGGCTGTTCGCTTTCACCACTAAGGGTGCGCGTCCCTTCCATGAGGTTACGTATCAAGAGGGCGATGCCTTTTTATTCGGCCCTGAAAGTCGTGGCTTGCCGAGTGAAGTATTGGAGTCGTTACCCCCCGAACAACGACTACGCTTGCCGATGTTGCCCAATAACCGCAGTTTGAACCTGTCGAACACGGTGGCGGTCGTGGTGTACGAAGCTTGGAGGCAGTGCGGGTTCACCGCGCGTTGATCACTGCTGGGCGCGATATTGCCCCGTGCTAGAGAATTCTTCACCCGGCTGGCGACTGAGCAATGCTTCGACCGCTTTATCTGCTGCGAGATTCTCATACAAAACACGATATACCGCTTGGCAGATCGGCATCTCGACGCCTTGTTGTTGCGCGATGCGCTGCACTTCACGCGCGGTGTACACACCTTCCGCCACGTGCCCCAGTTCGCCGAGGATAGTAGAAAGTGAATGACGTTGCGCGAGCAACATGCCGACTTGGCGATTGCGCGAGAGGTCGCCAGTACACGTGAGGATAAGGTCACCTACGCCCGACAATCCACCCAATGTCTCCGCGCGCCCACCCATCTGCAAACCCAAGCGCGACATCTCGGCCAATCCACGCGTCAATAAAGCAGCGCGGGCGTTCAATCCCATCTGCATACCGTCACATATACCCGCCGCGATCGCCAATACGTTCTTGATCGCACCGCCGATCTCGACCCCGACTACATCAGTGCTGGAATAGATACGCAAGCGGGAATGGTGCAGTGCTTTGGCGGTACGTGTAGCAAAGTCGCCATCAGTGGAAGCCAATGTCAAAGCAGTTGGTAAGCCGCGAGCGACTTCCTGTGCAAAGCTCGGCCCGGTCAACGCGCCACGCGGGAAGTTAGCAGGCAGGGTCTCATTGACGATCTGGTGAGGTAACAAGGAAGTGATGGTCTCGATACCTTTGCACAACCAAATAACGCCGGGGAATTCAACAACACCCTTCTCGTTTTCCCTTTCTCCCGCAGAGATTGGAGATTGCCTTTCGCGTTCGCCTCCTCTCCCGCCTGCGGGAGAGGATTGAGGTGAGGGCATCGGGGGAAAGTTGGATAGGAGGTTTGCGGAAAAGTGATTCACTATCTGCTGCATCACAGGACGCAGACCGGATACAGGTACTGCTGCAATGATCAGCTCAGCTTGACTCAAGGTCTGCGCGATGTCGGATGACACAACAAGATTCTGAGGGAACTGGCTGTCTGGCAGGTAGCGCTGATTGCGACGGGTCTCGCGCATCGCTGAAGCTTGCGCTTCGTCACGCGCCCACAGCGTAACTTCATGCCGTGCAGCGAAACTGATCGCCAGTGCCGTACCCCATGCGCCCGAACCTAGAATGGCGATACGCATCAGTCGCCCCAGACATCGTTGCTTCTTAGGAAGCCAGCCGTTCCGTCACGGTGACGTACTTTGACCCAACCCGCACCCGCGTTGCCCAACCATTCCAATCCGAGTTGGCGCGGCGCGATGAATGCGACGGTGGCACTATCATCCCAGTTGGTGCGAACTGTCGTGGTCTCTGCCGTCACGACGACAAAGCGCTTGCTGCTGAGATTTCGCTTCTCGATCCAGAATATCTTGCCGCCAGAATCGCGCACTTTGACCCAGTTCTCCAACACCACGATCTGTTCCAGCGGCAGATAACGCGTGGCGACGAACAGCTTGTTTGCCTTAAGGGAATTGGCATCGTAAAGGATGGCTGGCTCCGCCACCGACACGTACTCAATCGCCACAGCCGTTTGGCTGACGACGAAGAGTAACAATGCGGCGACATATCTTTTCATCAATGTTTAACCGTTGCCGCCGCTTCAGCCTGGGCTTGCGCCTGTTGCTTCTGCTGTTGGTAGATGACATCGAAGTTGATCGGGTTGAGTAGCACTGGCGCAAAACCACCTCGCACAGCGACGTCAGACACCACTTCGCGCAGATACGGATATAGGAGGTTCGGGCACATCACAGCTAATACGCCCTCCATCTCTTCTGCCGGAATATTGCGAATCTGGAAGATACCCGCCTGCTTGGCTTCGATAAGGAACATGACTTTGTCTTGCTCTGGCAATTTTGCCGTCACGGTGATGGTCACCACGACTTCGAAGATTCCGTCATCCACGGTCGCCGCTTGTGTTTGCAGTTGTAGGTCGATCTGCGGATTCACGCGCTCCAAAAAGATCGCGGGTGCATTGGGTATCTCCAATGACAGGTCTTTCACATACAGTTTTTCGATGTTGAATATGGGTGCTGCGGATTGAGTTGCGGCTTCAGTCATGTCTATTCCTCGTTTATTTGTTCAAAAGTGGTACCAGGCCGCCGGCACGATCCAATGCATAAAGGTCGTCGCATCCACCCACGTGTGTTTCGTCGATGTATATCTGCGGAACAGTGCGGCGGCCTGTCTTAGCTTCCATCAATTCGCGCTGTTCTGGAATGAGATCGATACGTATCTTCTCGATCTCTTTCACCCCCTTGCTCAATAACAGGCGCTCCGCATTGACACAATAAGGGCAAACCGCCGTGCAATACATCAATACTTTAGCCATGACACTCATCTTTCCAAAGGCAGATTAGCCTTCTGCCAAGCCATCACACCACCGGTCAGCAGGTGCGGCTTGAATCCTTGTTTGTTCAAGAACACCGTCGCACCTGCGGCGCGCGCGCCACTGCGACATACGACGACGATGGGACGTTCGCGATATTTTTCCAACTCGCCGATGCGATCCTTTAATTGGCCCGTAGGTATCAAGCGGCTGTTGATGATGTGGCCAGCATCATATTCACCCTGTTCGCGCACATCCAACACCACCGCGTTCTGTCGGTTGATCAGGTTCATCGCATTCAAGGTATCCACTTCTATGATGCCGCGCAGTTTGTTGCCGTAGAACGACCAGAACAGCATGTAACCGCTGATGAAGGTGATGGAGACAGTGAGAACGTTATTTTCTAGGAACTGCAGCACGCTGGTACTCCTCGTATTTTTGGGTGGCGAATTCTAGCAGAGGGCCGAAGCGGGCAGCATCCAGCTTCACCAGCTGATCGAATTCTGTCTTGACTGCCGGGAACTCGAATGGGTACGACCAGATGGCATCAGCGATCATCGCTTTTGCCTCATCGGGACGATCCGACCACGCCAATAGCAAGGCCTGATGGTAGGCCACTGGCGAATTCGGGATGTAGCGCAAGGCCCGCTCGTTCAAGTCGAGCTTTTCCTTCAGATGATCCGGACTGGAATCCATCATGTTGGCGATGAAAAGTTCTGCGTAGGAACTCAACAGGGAATAACGATGAGCCTCCAGCAGCTCATCCCGAGCTAGGGAGATGAATTTGGGATCTTTGGTCGCGGCCATACGGAGCGCAGATGCTTTCTCTAGATGCTTATAACCTTGGTACGCCTGCACCAAAGAGACTGCACCCAGCAGGACGATGAGGCTAACGGATAAACGCCCTGCCATGCGTAATTCCAAACGATAACTCGTGTGATCGAACATACCGATCACCACCGCTGCGATACCAATGAAATACAGGTACCAGAGGGGATATTCCAATTGGCTGTGGATAGCGATGACGGCGAGCACGCCATAGGCCCACCAGTGCTCGATATCGAATGTCGTCTTACGCACGACGGATTGCCAGAACCACATACCGACGGCGCCCAATAGGGTCGCCAATCCTGCCACCCCCGCCTCTGCGGCGATCTGCATCACGATGTTGTGTGCGTTGTTATATAGCCCGGTAATTGCTGGGTTCTGCAATTCACTTCCAAGCAGGAGATGCTCATAGGCGAACTGACCTAGCCCCGCCCCCAACAATGGGAACTGCGCAAAAATGAGTATCGCCTCGTGCCACAAGTGGAAGCGGGCGCTGTTGGTACCGGCCTCGCCAAACAGTCGCTCAGCCGAGGTGATGCTGCCTGTGGTACCTGCCATCCAAGGGATCTGCACGACAAAATGCATCACGATGAAACCCAGACTGAGCGCAAGAGCGAAGTGAAACAAGGGACGCAATGTCGCGTCACGACGATGCCATAACCAAGCTAGTGCAAGGGCAATAGTCAGATAGAGCCAACTACTGCGCGACCCGGAAAGCACCAATACAAATAGTAGTGGCAAAGCAAGTAAGACCGTCTGCCACGAACTTAGCACCCTTTTTCCATATAAAGCGCCGAGCGACAGTAGGCCCAGTGCGATGAAATTGGCAAAGTGATTCGGCTGTGCCGTGTTGCCATAGACTTGGGATGCGGTCTTGACGGTAACAACCGAATTCAAGAAGGTGTCCCAACGATAGTGTTGCAGGAATCCCGCCAAGGCATTCAACTCTGCACCCACCAACAAAAACATCGCAAGCACTGTCACGACAAGTGACAGACCAAGCTCTTCACGTAAACGTTGCCCCAACATCATGAGCAGCGCCGAGAACAGAAAATATAGGGACAGCAACAACAAGTGATCGAAGTGTGAGACGCGGCCGATGAGGAACTGCACCATCAACACCATCATCAAGCCGATCGGTAACAGGACGATGCGCGGCACCTCCGGCGCCTGCCAATATCTGGCGGTCAATAACAACGGCAAGGCACACACACCCAACAACGCCGTACTCCACTCTTGGTAGAAGGTGGTGATGGGAAAGGCGTGGTGGTAGTTCAGGAAAGGCAAAACCCACATCAGGCCGACGAAGGCCAAACTGATGTGGGCGAGATTGAACGAAGCGGGGATGAATCTTTTCAGCAACTGCCTTTGACTCCGAAGCGCGCAAGGATATTGTTCAAGGGGCACACTTGCGTAAATCCGCTCTGGAACAGATTCAACCCGACGAATGCGGTGAAGAACAAGAAATAGCTACTGACGAAGACAGGGCTGGCTTCTGCGCCCAATGCCAAAGACAACAGGATGAAAAAACCGGCGACGATGCGGACGATGCGTTCTGCGTTCATATTTAAAACTCCTTAAGTGTGGTGGATTCTACTCGAAAATGAAACAAGCCCTTAACCCTTCGCAGGGGGACAAGGGCTTATCGTTTATGGGTACTTCTTATACAGCGATGCGTAATACAACACGGGGATGACCACCAATGTCAGCATGGTGGACACCAAGATACCAAAGATCAACGACAGCGCCAGACCGTTGAAGATCGGATCATCTAGGATGAACAGCGCGCCCAACATCGCAGCCAACCCCGTCAGGATGATGGGTTTGGCGCGCGCACTGGCGGCGGCGATCACCGCATGTTGCGGATCGATGCCATCACGCAACTGCAAGTTGATGAAGTCCACCAACAGGATGGAGTTGCGCACGATGATGCCAGCCAAGGCGATCATGCCGATCATCGAGGTCGCGGTGAATTGCGAACCAAACATGGCATGTCCCGGCATCACGCCGATGATGGTGAGCGGGATAGGCGCCATGATGATGAGTGGCACTGTATAACTCTTGAACTGCGCCACCACCAACAGATAGATCAGGATCAGCCCCACTCCATAAGCGATGCCCATGTCGCGGAAGGTCTCGAACGTGACCTGCCATTCGCCGTCCCACTTCAAGGCATAGCTCTTGTAAGGGTCGGACGGTTGGTGGAAAAACCACGACTGCAACACACCGCCCTGCTCCAGCGCCATGTCACCCGTCTTGCCGTTGATGTCGAACATGCCGTACAGCGGACTATCCAGATCACCCGCCATGTCGCCTGTCACGAACACAACCGGCAGAAGATCCTTGTGGTAGATCGGGTAGTCGCGCTGCGTCTGCACCACTTGCACCAACTCGGACAAGGACACCAACACGCCGTCCTTGGCACGCACTTTGAGTTTCAGCACGTCATCGATACGACTACGTTTTTCCGCAGGCAGTGCCATGCGCAATGGGGGCGCATATTTGGAATCCTCTTCATGCAAGGAAGTGACATCCTGACCAGCCAAAGCGACTTGGATAGTGTCCGCGATATCACGCGTGGACACACCTAGGATAGCCGCTTTGCTTTGCATCACGCGCAACATCAGCTTGGGCGCGGTCTCGGTCACCGTATCGTCTATGCCGACGATGTCTGTTGTGGCGACGAACTGCTCACGCACCTTACCCGCCACTTCGCGAGCGCCCTGATAGTCTGGGCCGTAAATCTCGGCCACGATAGGTGACATCACGGGGGGGCCGGGAGGCACTTCCACTACTTTCACTTTGGCATTCCACCTCTTGGCGATCGCCTCAATAGGCTCGCGCACCGCCGTGGCGATCTCATGGCTACTGCGGTCACGCTGATGTTTGTCTTGCAGATTGACTTGAATATCGCCCTGTTCTGGCGCATTGCGCAGATAGTACTGACGCACCAGCCCGTTGAAATTGATCGGCGAAGCTGTGCCTGCATACGCTTGATAGTCAGTCACTTCAGGCACGGTCGCCAGATATTCTCCCATCTCACGCATCACACCCGCCGTTTGTTCCAACGCCGTACCACTTGGCATATCCACCACCACTTGGAACTCCGACTTGTTGTCGAACGGCAACATCTTCAGCACGACCAGCTTCACCAGTGTGAGGGAAACAGCGATCAGCAGCGCCGCCAAAATGGCCAACCACAACTTGCGACGTGCAGGTATGCCATGCACACCGTTCAAGAAGGGCGTGAGCAGATTGCGGAAGAAGTGTGCGATCTTGGTGTCGCGCTCGTCCTTCACCACCGCATGGTGCGCATCGGAAAGTTTATGCGCTAACCAAGGCGTGACGATGAAAGCAATGGCCAGCGAAATTAGCATCCCCATGCTGGCATTGATCGGGATGGGGCTCATATACGGCCCCATCAATCCCGTCACGAAAGCCATTGGCAACAGCGCTGCGATCACAGCCAAGGTGGCTAGAATGGTCGGGCTGCCCACCTCATCCACCGCTTCAGGGATGATCTCCGACAGCGGCTGGTGCTGAGAAAGCTCACGGCGACGGTGGATGTTCTCCACCACCACGATGGCATCGTCCACCAAGATACCGATAGAGAAGATGAGTGCGAACAGGGACACGCGATTCAGCGTGAAACCATACGCCCACGATGCGAACAGCGTCAATGCCAAGGTCAGAATGATCGCGATACCCACAATGACCGCTTCGCGCTTACCTAGCGCGAACCATACCAATGCCACCACCGCGAAGGTCGCGAAGAACAGCTTGGTGATGAGCTTCATCGCCTTGTCATTCGCCGTTTCGCCGTAGTTGCGCGTGATGGTGACTTTCACATCATCAGGGATGACACTGCCTTTCAATTCCTCCACACGCTGCAAAAGTTTCTCTGCCACATCGACGGCATTCTCGCCCGGTTTCTTGGTGACACTCACCGTCACCGCAGTGAACTCGCCCTGCTCTTGAATAGCCTTGTCAGCGGCAGCCGCTCCTGTTCCCATCCACACGTAATTGCTTGGCACTTCTGCCTCATCGCGTACCTGCGCCACATCGTGCAAGAACACAGGCTTGCCTTCGAAGGTGCCGATGACTAGATGACGGACTTCGACCGCATTGCTCAGGAAATTATTGGTCTGCACCAAGACTTCCCGATTGTTCTGTACGAGTGTGCCCGCGCTTTGCGACACGTTAGCCGCCTGCAATGCAGCGCGTACTTCTTGCAATGACAGTTGATAAGCGTTCAGCGCCTCTGGATTGAGCAGGATGCGTACCGCACGTTGGCTCGCCCCCAAGGTGGCCACTTCGCGCGTCCCTTTCACCCGCTTCAATTCAGATTCCATGGCATGAGCCACTTGCGTCAGCGCCAAGCCGCCACCCGCAGATTGTTCACGCCACAAGGTCAACGCCAAGATAGGCACATCGTCGATACCGTGCGCCTTGATGATGGGCTGCATCACCCCCAAGGTGGGCGGCAACCAATCGGAATGGGAGTTGATGACATCGTAGAGTTTCACCAGCGACGACACGTGCTCTTCGCCCACTTTGAACTGCACGGTGATGACCGACATGCCGTGTTGCGACACGGAATAGACGTGGTCCACCCCCGCGATCTGCGACAACACCTGCTCTGCAGGCGTGGATACAGTCCGTGCGACATCCTGCGATGACGCGCCCGGATACGGGATCATCACGTTCGCCATGGTCACGTTGATCTGTGGCTCCTCCTCGCGCGGCGTCACCACCACCGCGAAGATGCCGAGCAGCATCGCCACGATGGCAAGCAACGGCGTCATTTGTGAGTGCAGGAACGTGCGGGCGATACGCCCAGAGATGCCCATCATTTCTTCACCGCCATGCCCGCTTTGACTGGATCGGTCGCCACGCGCTCACCTGCCGTCAGACCGGCCAGCACTTCAATCTCGCCTTTTTCGGTGGCTTCGCCCAAACGGATCTGGCGCAAGCGAGGCTGCTCCTTGTCGTCGATCACATATACAGCCACCACTTCGCTACGACGCACCACCGCAGAAGCAGGTATCAATAGTTTCTTTTCCTTACCCACGACAAAATGCGTGCGCACGAACATACCTGGGTAGATGCCTTTTTGATTCGCCGGCAGATTCACCCGCACTTGTGTGCTGTGCGTACGGGGGTCGGCAGAAGGTTGCACCGTGATGCTGGCGACTTTCAACCAACGATGTAATTCTGGCACTTCGACACTCGCCGACGGACGCGAACCGATCTCTGCCAACTTGTATTGCGGCACATTGGCGATGATGCGCAATGCGGAAGGGTCGAAACCCGTCATCAGCGGTTTGCCGACGGTGACCATCTCGCCCATCTCCACCATGCGCGCAGATACCACGCCTGCATAAGGTGCTACGACCGAGGTATAGCTCTTGGCCAGCGCGGACTGTTGTGCACCTGCCGCACTGGCTTTGGCTTGCGCTGCTGCCATGTCGTAATCCGCCTTGGCCTTGTCCAATGCGGCCTGGCTGATGAATTTCTGTTCGAACAGTTGCTGTGAACGTTCGTAGTTCAATTTGGCGTTACTCAACGCGGCTTCTGATTGCGCGACTTGAGCGTTGCTTCCAGCAAGCGCCTGATTGGCTTCGCTCTCGTCGATACGCAAGATGATCTGCCCCTTGCTCACGCGGTCACCCACATCGAACATCACCGCCTTCACGCGACCGGATATCTGCGCCGACACCGTTGCCTGATTTGTCGCCTCGACAACGCCATCCACGCTATAGGTCTGCGCGACTTCGCGCTCTTGTGCGGTCACTGCCTGTAGTGGCTCCGCAGCATGGACTGCCGTCATCAATGAGATGCCTACCAAGAATCCGATTTTCCGTTCCATAAGATCACCCGCCAATATTTAAGAGCGCGCATATTAGCAATTCCTAATATTCAACGCAAGTAACAAAAAAAACAAAAGGGCGCATAACGCGCCCTCATAGTGTAACCGATTGATTTACAGGCTGGCGATGTCACACCAAGCTGGGAAAATCGGAAAATCGGGGACAGACCACGATTTTGCGGTTTACTCAAAATTCAACTCGCCCGATTCCTTCTGCATCCTCTTCCGAGGTCGCCCAGACTGCCCGTGTACCGCCCGCCTGCCAACCATTACTTCCACTTCGGCAGCAAATCGCTCACTCCCCAGCGCAAAATTTCCATTGGTCGCCTTGCGAATCTCATCAACCATCCCCGCCTCCAATTCATAGCGAAACAGCTCGCGATAAGCCGCCTGCCGCGTTATTGCATTGCTGCCGAGCGATTCATACAACCGGTGCGGTCGAACTAGGGCATCCGCCTCACCCTGCGCATTCGCGCGGTAGCTGGACCAACGATATTCCGCTGGATGTGTCACCATATTCGCGCGCACTGGGTTCAACTCGATATACCGTTGACACCCCAAAAGATAATCCTCTTCCTGCACAGGACATGAACGAAAGCGCCCCTCCCACAAGGTACCGCTACGCCGATAGACGCGGTTCACATATTGCACATATCGCTGCCCCAACAGTTTCATCAACGCGCCCCCGGCATCGGCCTTCTCGGCTGATATCAGCAGATGCACATGGTTGGTCATCAACACATAAGCTTGAACACGGCAGCCCGTCTTGGCGGCGTATTCGGATAACCAGTCCAGATAGCGGTGATAGTCCTCGTCTGCGAAAAAACAGGGCTGGCGATTATTGCCACGCTGGATCAGATGGACGGGAACATTGGGTAACGTGATGCGGGCACGGCGAGGCATGGTGATCTCCTCTGCTTGATGGGGGCAAGGAGAGTATCAGAGATGGCGGAAACCGTGGTCTGTCCCCTATTATTGTCCTGGTGCAGCCAATTGCGCTTGTTGAAACAGGTTTTGAATCGTGTTCATTATTTAGCCCCCTCAAATTGTTCCATGATTTTGTAAAATGACCCTTGATCACTATGACTCTCAATACCGCATCGTTCGCTGTATAACCAAAATTTCCAACCAGTCCACCCTGCCTGCCGCCGCTCCTGAGATGTCGAAAAACCAATTTCACGAACTATTACTTCGCCATTCTTGCTATCCCGTATTTCTGTTTCTATCCGCCATCGATTGAACAAAAGTGGGCCGTCGTACCTAAGAAAATAATTGAATCTTTGATTCAAAATGGCTGCTGGCCCATACGGTGTTTGGATAGGTGACCTTGCTTTATTAGACACAAGCGTCTCCATCACCCCCGGATTCTCAGCCTTCCACTGATCCAGTGTCTTGTATATCCTGAACCCCGCTTCCTTCTCGCAGTAATACTTGTGCGCAACAACCGTCGGTATCCAGTCCCAACAGGGAATCAGAAACATCACCAGTGCAGCACTAGCTCCCCAGCGGATGGTGCTCTTGCCGCGCTTCTGCGCATAAGTGATCGCCCCAGCCACCACACCCGCCGAGATGAGGAGATATGCACCGAGGATCATTAGGATGACGAAGCCCATTTACGCTACCTGCCTTTCAATATTTAGCATCGGAAACGCGATGCGATTTTTCTGCGGACAATTTAGTGATCCGTCTCTCGATTTTTGATGCATAGCAATCCACATAGCCAAACTCATCATCTCTCCCTCCCCGCCTCCTGAAACGCCTTCATCACTGGCGACAGCAGGTATTCAAAGATGGTGCGTGTACCAAGGTGTATCTCCGCCGTAACTTGCATGCCGGGACTCAAGGTATGTTTGATTCCATCGACGATGAGTTCTTGTGCCTTGAGGTCAACCAATGCGCGATAGGAATATGGTTGTCCGTTAGGTGATTTGGCCGTGGGTGGCGCAGATGAACCTGTACCTTGTTGAGTGTTGTCCGTGGCATCAGCAGAGAGGTGTGCGACTTGTCCATCGACCATGCCGTATTTCTGGAATTGGTAGGAGGCGAATTTGATCTTGGTGGAATCACCTTGATGGATGAAGCCGACGTCTTCGTTGGACACCCACACTTCGGCTCTGAGTATCTCGTCTTTGGGTACGAGGGTCATGAGGATGGTGCCGGGGTTGATGACGGTGCCGATGGTGTGGGTGGCAACATCTTTGATGATTCCGTCTTGTGGGGCTTTAAGTTCGAGCAGGCCGTTGCGGTATTCCTGTTTGGTGACTTCGGCTTGGGTCTTGTCTAGTTTGTGGCTACGGCCGCCGCTAGCGCGGCTTAACCTGAAGGTTAGCCTGCGCCGAAACAAGCCGCGATGCGGCGTGTTGACGCTGATGTCGGCACGTTCGGCTTGCAGGCGTTGGCGGTAGTCGGCGCTGATCTGTTCTAGCTTGCGGCTGGATGAGGTGAGTGTGGCACGGGCACTGGCGATGATGTGTTCTTGGGTCTTGAGGTCTTGTTCTTTTTCGATTTGGTCGCGATAGTGCGGCAAGACTTCGATGAGTTTGGTGCGCGCTTGTTGAGCAGCGGCGAGGTCGCTTTGGGCTTTGTGGCTACGGATGCCGCTGGTCCTGTGGATGGCTAGGTTCATAGCCGAACCCTAACTATCAGGGCTTACTCCGTCAATATGCCATTTGGCCTATATATTTTTTGAATGGCTCTCCACGAAGATGTGGCTGAGTGGCTGAACAACAGGGAAAACACCACAGTTCCCACCACCCCTTCCTTCTCTAAACCGAACAAAACACATCGCGCATCATGCCCACCAGTTTGACTGTGCGCGGGTCGTTAATGCGGTAATAGACGCGGTTGGCATCCTTGGTGGTGACCAATACCCCCTTGTCGCGCAGGATGGCCAGATGTTGCGAAATGTTGCTCTGGGTGGTGCCGACTTGGTCAACGATGTCCTGCACGCTCAACTCACCTGCAGCCAACACACATAGGATCTTCAAACGCAAAGGATGTGCCATGGACTTCATGGATTCTGCCGCGAGAATGATGTGCTCTTCTTTGTCGATAAGTTTTTTACCCATACTATCCTCCCTAGGAAAGTCAGCTCGCAATTGTCCGATGGCGAAATCGGCTAAAATCACGGCCAAGTGAATTAGTGAATCCTTATTTTGATAGCTAACTAGAGAAAAAGCCAGCATGACCAACCGTTCTACTCCGACAATCAAGCACGTCCTCCTGCTCATCTTGGATGGCTTCGGCTATCGCGAAGATACCGATTTCAACGCAGTTGCCTCTGCGCGCAAACCCAACTGGGACAGGCTGTGGAACACTTACCCGCACACGCTGATTCACACCTCCGAACTGCATGTCGGTCTGCCCAACGGACAAATGGGCAATTCCGAGGTCGGGCATCTGAACATCGGCGCTGGTCGCGTCGTCTACCAAGACCTATCCAAGGTGGACTTCGGCATCGAGGACGGCACCTTCTACAGTAACCCAGCGCTGGTACAAGCAGTGGGGAGCGCGAAGCAAGGTGGCAAGGCCTTGCACATCATGGGCCTGCTCTCCGCTGGCGGTGTACATAGCCACGAATCTCACATTCATGCGATGGTGGAGCTGGCGGTACGCGCTGGATTGAACAAAGTGTTCATCCACGCATTCCTCGATGGGCGCGACACACCGCCACGCAGTGCGGCACAATCATTGCAGCTGCTACAAGAGAAATGCACTCAGCTGGGTGCAGGCCGTATCGCTACCATCGTGGGGCGCTTCTTCGCGATGGACCGCGACAACCGTTGGGATCGTGTACAGATCGCCTACGATATGCTGACCTCGGGCACAGCGCCCTTCAGCGCCGCTTCCGCACAAGCCGGTTTGGATGCCGCGTATGCGCGTGGCGAGAACGATGAGTTCGTACAAGCCACTGTCATTGGCGAACCTGCCGCGATGCAAGATGGCGATGCCGTGGTGTTCATGAACTTCCGTGCCGACCGCGCACGCGAGATCAGCCGCGCGTTGACCGACACGGATTTCAGCGGCTTCACCCGCACACGCTTCCCCAAGTTGTCCAACTACACGACCTTGAGCAGCTACGGCGAAGACTTCCATTACCCCTGCGCCTACACGTCCGACACCATCCATAACGGTTTTGGCGAATACCTATCGAATCTGGGCCTGAAACAATTGCGCATCGCCGAAACGGAAAAGTACGCACACGTCACCTATTTCCTCAATGGCGGCAAGGAACAACCGTATCCAGGAGAAGATCGCGTGCTCGTGCCCTCGCCCAAGGTCGCCACCTACGATCTCAAACCAGAGATGAGCGCGTTCGAGGTGACGGACAAACTGGAAGTCGCCATCCGCAGCAAGCAATACCAAGCCATCCTATGCAACTACGCCAACGGCGACATGGTGGGACACAGCGGCATCATGGACGCGGCGGTCAAAGCGGTGGAAGCATTGGATACGTGCATCGGTCGTGTCGTGGCTGCGATGCTGGAGAGTGGTGGCGAAGTGCTCATCACGGCCGACCACGGCAACGCAGAACAGATGATCGATCGCACCACCAACCAAGCGCATACCGCGCACACACTCAACTTGGTCCCCTTCCTCTACATCGGGCGCAAAGCCGAGATGGCCGAAGTGGGAACGGGCGCGCTGCAAGATGTCGCGCCCACCCTGCTGGCGATGATGGGTGTGCCGCAACCCGCCGAAATGACCGGCAAATCCCTCATCAAGCTGCTGTGATCCTAGCTATGCGTTTGGCACTGCTGACGTTGTTACTGACGTCGGCTGTCGCCTTCGCATCACAGCAGGACGACCTAGAGAAGCTGCGCCAGCGTATCTCTTCCCTGCAAAAGGATTTCGAGAAAGCCAACGAATCAAAAGCGGAAGTCGCTGACGATCTGCGTGAGTCGGAACGTGCCATCAGCGACAGCAATCGCGCACTCGAACAATTGTCGCAGCAACAACGTGTTGCAAAAAAAGACCTCGCTCAACTTCAGCAACGCGCGAGCACGCTGCGCGGCGACATGCGTGAGCAACAAGCCTTGCTGGGGCGCTTGCTGTATCGCCAATACATCGAAGGAGGCGACCGCGACCACCTCAAGCTACTGCTGAACGACGTGGATGCGAACCAACTCGCACGGGACTTGCAGTACTACCAATACATCGCACGCAGCCGTGCCGACACCATGAAGTCCATCCGCGGCAACTTGAACAAGCTGCGTGAAGTCACGGCCGAGGTTCGACGCAAAAGCGAGGAGATCGCCGCACTGCAAGCCGATGAGTTAAAAGGCCTGCAAAAGCTGGAGCACGACAAACGTACTCGCCAGCAAACGTTGAGCAAGATCGCCGCACGACTCAAACAACAACGCCGCGAGATCGGACGCTTGCAACGCAACGAGAGCCAGTTGTCGCAGCTGGTAGCTAAGCTTGCTCACGCCCTGCCCAATATCGACGGTAAACCGTTCAAGTCACTCAAAGGAAAGTTGGCCTTGCCGGTCAACGGCAAGAAGGCGAACAAGTTCGGCGTGCGCCGAGCTGAGAACAATCTGATGTGGACGGGCTGGTTCTTGCGCGCACCTGCCAATCAATCGGTGAAAGCCGTAGCAGGAGGCCGAGTCGTGTATGCCGACTGGCTACGCGGCTTCGGCAACCTGCTCATCCTCGATCACGGCCAAGGCTACATGAGCCTCTACGGCAACAACGAATCGCTCTACAAACAGGTTGGCGATAGCGTACGCGCGGGAGACACCATCTCCACTGTGGGCAACAGCGGCGGTAATGAGGATTCGGGTTTATACTTCGAGCTCAGGTTCGAAGGTAAACCGATCGACCCCGCCAAATGGGTGAGAAGTTAATAAAAGGAAATCAAATGAGTCGTCGTTTCAAAGAATATGGTCTTATCGGCATCGGTCTGGTCGCAGGTATCTTGATCAGCTTGAATTTTTCTGCGCAGGCACAAAAAGATACGCCGTTGCCACTGCCCGTCGAAGAGCTGCGCGCGTTCGCTGATGTCTTCGGCCGCATCAAGAGCGATTACGTCGAGCCCGTGAGCGACAAGAAACTCATCACCGAAGCCATCAACGGCATGCTGAGCGGACTCGACCCACACTCCGCCTATCTGGATGCGGAAGGTTTCAAAGAACTGCAGGTCGGCACGCAAGGCGAATTCGGCGGACTGGGTATCGAAGTCGGCATGGAAGACGGCCTGGTCAAGGTCATCTCCCCCATCGAGGACACGCCGGCGTTCATCGCAGGTATCAAGAGCGGCGACCTCATCATCAAGTTGGATGACACCTTGGTCAAAGGTTTGACCTTGAACGATGCAGTGAAGCGCATGCGCGGTAAACCCGGCAGCGACATCATGCTGACCATCGTACGCAAGAGCGAGGCCAAACCGTTGCAGATCAAGGTCACTCGTGCCGTTATCAAGGTACAGAGTGTGAAATCGAAATTGCTCGATCCGGGCTACGGTTTCGTACGTATCACCCAGTTCCAAGAACACACAGGCGAGAACTTGGCGACTGCCTTGCAGAACCTGCGCAAGCAGAACAACGGCCCGCTACAAGGGCTGGTGCTCGACCTGCGTAACGACCCCGGTGGTTTGTTGACGGGTGCAGTTGGTGTCTCTGCCGCCTTCTTGCCCAAGGATGCGCTGGTGGTGTACACCGAAGGTCGCACCGCGGATGCCAAGATGCGTCTGATGGCGAATCCTGATTTTTATTTGCGCGGTAGCGGCAAAGATGACTATCTGAAAGACTTGTCGGGTGAGTACAAGAACGTGCCGATGGTGGTGTTAGTGAACGGTGGTTCTGCCTCCGCTTCCGAGATTGTCGCGGGCGCTCTACAAGACCACAAACGCGCGGTCATCATGGGTACGCAGTCGTTCGGAAAGGGCTCGGTGCAGACCATCCTACCGCTGGGCAATAACACCGCCATCAAGCTGACCACGGCGCGCTACTACACGCCAAGCGGCCGCTCCATCCAAGCCAAGGGCATCGTTCCTGACATCGTAGTGGAAGACCCCTCGACAGCGGCAATGGATAGCACCTTCCGTTTGCGCGAAGCCGATTTGGATAAGCATCTAACTAACGGTCAGCCCGAAGAGAAGGTCGATACCGTAAAACCTGCCAACAAGGTCGCCCCAAAAGACAAAGAGACTGACGGCAAGAAAGCGGAGATCGCCGAGTTTGGCTCCAAGAACGATTACCAATTGAACCGCGCGCTCGACTTGCTGAAGGGCGCGAGCATCTTACGGGGGAAATAAGCGATGAATCCGTTCGAGCTACAGAAACAACGTGTTTTGACGTTCGCTGATCAACCTGCGAATCAGTTTGAACAAGCATTTTTGTTGCTTAGCGGATTGGACAACCTTCAGGTCGAGAACGGCCCCACACCAAATAGCTTGCTCATTCGCTACAGCGTGGCGCACTACTCTCTCGAAGGTTTGGAAAAAGCACTCATTAAAGAAGGATTCGCCTTCCAAAGCAGCCTGCTGGGTAAGATCAAGAACGGACTCATTCATTATTGCGAGGACGTGCAGTATCACAATCTGAAGACGCCTGAGCCTCGCACCAAGAACAACTCGCAAGAGGTGTTCGTCAAAGCCTACGAACATCATCCGCATGGCGATCATGACGACACGCCTTTAGATACCCGCGAAGCAAAATGAAGCAGCATGGATGATCAACAACTGCTGCGCTACAGTCGCCATATCCTCCTGTCAGAGATCGGTATTGAAGGTCAACAAAAGCTATCGGATGCTCACGCACTTGTAATCGGCGCAGGCGGTCTAGGCTCACCTGTAGCCCTGTTTCTCGCTGCCAGCGGTGTCGGCACCATCACCTTGTGCGATAACGACAGCGTCGACCTCACCAACCTGCAGCGCCAGATCGCTCATCGCACTGCCAGCATCGGCAAGGCAAAAGTCACTTCCGCAAAAGAGACGCTGGCAGAGATCAATCCTGATGTGAATGTGGTGACGCTGATAGAGCGCGCTGATGAGATTCGACTCGCCGAGTTGGTGGCTCAGGCTGATGTTGTGCTGGATTGCAGCGACAACTTTCCCACACGTTACGCACTCAACCGCGTCTGCCACACCCACAAAATACCGCTCGTGTCGGGCGCCGCCACGCGCTTCGATGGGCAAGTGAGCGTGTTTGACTTTCGCCGCGACGACACGCCCTGCTATGAATGCTTGTATCCCGAACGGATGGAAAGTGAAGAGACGCGCTGCGCCGCGATGGGCGTCTTCGCACCACTAGTAGGTATCGTGGGAAGCATGCAAGCAGCAGAAGCGCTCAAACTGTTAATGGATATCGACACGACGCTGTGCGGTAGATTGTTGACGCTGAACGCGCTCAACATGGAGATACGCACGATGGGACTTTCAAAAGATGCGGACTGCGCGGTCTGTCGCCACGACTGACCGCACAACAATCCATTAATCAGGTAGCGCGATCTTGTTGCCAGTGCTGAATTGGTAGTCCTTGAAGATGTGCTCTGCACTCAACGACAGATAGGTTCCATCTGCCGCTTTGCGTGTGGTGTCTTTCAAACGGTAGGTCAGATGTCCGCAAGTCCAACACTTGAAGTTGCGCATGTGGGTGCATAGACAGGTCTTGTCCATGACGACGACTTTCTTGTCGTTCGGGTGCGCTGCCACTTCGCGGTTATAAGCTTCGATGTAGTCGCAACGACCGTTCGCATCCAATAGATAACCATAAGATTCACAGCCTGGACGGATGCCGGAGCCGATGGAAGGGCTGTTCTTCAGCATACGCATCGGATAGCCCGTGGGCGAGGTGCCGTTGACTTCGATGTCGTCTTCGCTGGCCTTGAAATATTCTTGTTGCACGTCCGCTGGCAATCCACATTCTTTGGCTACCGTGAAACGTGTTGCCACTTGCACGGCACCAGCGCCTTCTTGCAGGAAGCTTGTCGCATCGCTGCCAGTGAAGATGCCGCCGGCTGGGATGACGGGGATGTCCAACTTTTCAGCTTTCAAGTGCGCATGGATTTCATTGACGATGGTGCGCAAGTCATACTGCGCCCAATCCATACCGAAACCCAAGTGGCCGCCTGCCAACGGGCCTTCGACCACGATGTAATCGGGGAGACGATTGGTCTTCACGTTCTTACGCAGGAACAACTGAAGTGCACGCAAGGATGACACGATGATGCCCAATTTCACATCACGGAAACGCGGATGGTCTTCCATCAGACCGAACGATCCTAGGTGCAATCCCGCCGCCAAGGTGATGCCATCGATACCTGCACTCATCGCCTCATGCATGCGCACACGCAAGGTGTCGCGCGGCGAGTTCATGGTAAGTTTTTCCATGACGTTGATGAACACCATGCCGGAGCCGCGTTTTCGCTCCATGGTGTTGCTCACATGCAGACGGGTGGATTCGGCGATATGTCCGAGGTCGAACTTGACCAAGGACTTGTCGGAATTGTCGATGTTGGCTTTGTACTGCTGGAGTTTCTCTTTGACAAAACCCGTGTCGTAACGACGGTCGGATACGGTGGGCAACATGGCATCAGAGATGTGGCCCACGCCGCCTAGGCGCGCCGCCTCCAATGCGAGGTCTGCGGTGGAAATATCCACGCCCATACCGCCGATCATGATGGGAACCAACTCGTGTTTGCCCAACTTCAGGCGGTAATCATCTACTTTCTTTGTCATCGTCTCCCCAGCGCTTTGGGGGTCTCCTCCGTCATTCTTGTGTGCCGATCATTACATCGGTCTTATGCCGCTATATTACCTTGGAATAGCGGGCATGTTCGGTGCGCGTACGCAGATATTTGTCGAACACCATACAGATGTTACGGATGAGCATACGCCCCTTAGGGGTGACGGTGATCCACTGCGGTGATAACTTCAGCAAGCCTTCTTTCTCATACTCGGCCAGCTCCTTCATCTCAGTGGCGAAATATTCGTCGAAATTCACGAGATAGGCGATACCCAAAGATTCTTTGGATATCTCGAAGTGGCACATCAACGCTTGGATAATGGCACGACGTACAAGGTCGTCCGCATTCAATTCCAGGCCTCGCATGATGGGTAATTCGTTGCGATCAAGTGCATCGTAATAATCTTCCAACTCACGATAGTTCTGGCTGTAGGTGGGGCCGATCTTGCCGATGGCGCTGACACCTAGGGCAACGAGGTCGCAATCGGAATGTGTTGAGTAACCTTGGAAGTTGCGGTGTAAGCGACCTTGACGCTGCGCCACGGCCAACTCGTCTTCCGGTTTTGCGAAATGATCCATGCCGATGTACACATAACCTGCGCCCGTGAGTTTGTTCACCGCCATGCTCAAGATATCCAGCTTGGTCTGTGCCGCAGGTAACTCATCTTCATTGATGCGGCGCTGCGGCTTGAAGATGGTCGGCATGTGCGCGTAGTTGTAAATGGACAAACGATCTGGATCGGCCGCGATGACTCGATCCAAGGTGCGCCCGAAACCTTCCAGCGTCTGTCTGGGCAGGCCATAGATCAGGTCGATACTCACCGATTTAAAGCCATTGGCACGCGACGCCTTGATGACGCGCAAGGTCTCTTCTTCGCTTTGGATACGGTTCACCGCTTTTTGCACGTCGTCGTCGAAATCTTGTACACCGACGCTGATGCGGTTGAAGCCTGCTTGTCCAAGCAGCGCGATGGTCTCATCGCTGACTTTGCGTGGGTCTATTTCGATGGAGTATTCGCCATCAGGAATTAATTTGAAATGCTTGCCAATCGCCGCCATCACTTCGCGGATCTCGTCGTCACTCATGAAGGTCGGCGTACCGCCGCCGAAGTGCAACTGCTCCACCACTTGATTCGGACCTAACAACTTCGCCTGCATCGCCATCTCTTTGATGAGGTAGCGCACGTATTCTGCCGATTTGCTGCGATCTTTGGTGATGACCTTGTTGCACGCGCAATAGAAGCACAGCGTGTTACAGAACGGGATATGGATATACAGCGAAAGTGGGCGACCAACCCCGCCAATCTCACGCTTCGCGACCCATTCGCTATAACTCTCGGCATTGAAAGCCTCAATGAACCGGTCTGCCGTGGGGTAGGACGTGTAGCGCGGCCCGTTCTTGTCGAGCCTGCGTATCAGTTCCAGATCCACCACCAATTGATTGACTGCGTCGTTCATCACTGCCTCCATAAATGAGGCGCGTACTATGCCATCACCCTGCCTGCAAGACTTGATATATGTCAAAATGGCTGGGTATAAACCCTCCGCATCCTGCGGCTATAAGTGAAAAGACCGTGCCACCCGATACCTCCACCGAACTGAAAGTCGCTTGTTCCAATTGCAATCTGCGTGAGATCTGCCTCCCCGTCGAACTGACTGCAGGCGAGATGCATCGACTGGAAGAATTGAGCAACAACAAACGCAGTTACCCCTCCGGGGGCTATCTCTATCGTACCGGAGATCGCTTCAAGTCCCTGCACGCTATTCGCAGTGGCTCCTTCAAGACCCGTGTCCTGCACGAGGATGGTCGCGAACAAGTGACCGGCTTTCTGATGGCGGGCGAGATCATCGGCCTAGATGCCATCAGCACCGACCTACACACCTGCGAGGCGGTTGCGATGGAAGACAGTGAGGTGTGCGAACTCCCCTTCAATAAGCTGGAAGAGCTCAGCCGCGACATCCCCAGCCTACAACGCCATCTACACAAGATCATGAGCCGCGAGATCGTGCGCGACCAAGGCATCATGCTGTTGCTGGGTTCGATGCGTGCAGAGGAGCGTCTCGCGGCCTTTCTGCTGAACCTCTCTCAACGCAATGCCACCCACGGCATGTCGGGTACTCAATTCAAGCTACGCATGTCGCGCTTAGAGATCGGTAGTTATCTGGGGCTGAAACTGGAAACCGTCAGCCGCGCTTTCTCGCATTTCCAAGAAGATGGCTTGATACAAGTCAAAGCGCGCGCCGTCGAACTACTCGATCTGCCTCGCCTGCGCGCACTTGTAGGAAAATCCTGATACAGATGATTGGCGCATTCCATTATTGCACTGAAATAGGTATCCTGCGCACCGCGACAAAACCACAATCAGGGAGATGACATGACACAACCATACCAAGCTACGCTGGAAGAGATGACTCGCGCCAAATGGCCGCATGAGATATTCCTCATCAATCTGGTGTTCAACCACATCTTGGTGTTCGCCTCCACCTTCGGCGTGTTCAGCACTTTCCCCTTGATGGTGATGATCGTCCCGCTGACCTCATTCATCATCACCGCCTACATCGCGATCAAGGCAAAGAAAGTCGCTACCGGAAACGATACCGCCTTCGTGAAGGCACATTGGGTCGTCGCCAACAAGCGCAACACCCACTTCATGTGGTTGCTGACCATCACATGCGTCATTATTGGTGGCGGGTTCTGGCTATCCAAGTTGATGGGATGGTCCAAGATTGCCACTATCGCGTTGCTCGGCGGTGTCGGCCTGCTGCCATTCATGGTGTCATTGCTGGTATTGATCGTGCTGGGCAATGACTCGATGTACCAAGCACGTCACCATAAATTCCCGCGCGGTACGACACCACCAGTCGATGCTGCTTAATCATTCACTGAAAAAATGAAAACTGAAAATAAGATCTACTGGGGCGTTGGCATCTTCTCTGTCGTCATTATCCTTGGCGCTTTCTTGATTCCCGGCGACCGCCCTGACAAAAATGATCTACCTTGGCACATAGAACACCCTACTCCCGATTCCGTTCGTGTCTTTGGCTTGACCCTCGGTGTCTCTACCCCTACAGATGCAGAATTGAGATTTCAGGAACAGGCAGAGCCCAGCCTTTTCAAATCCCCCGAGGGAGTGATGAGTGCGGAGGTGTTCTTCGAGCAGATCAATCTGGCTGGCTTACGCTCGCGTGTGGTGTTGACTGTGGACATCCCCGAGGCCGAAATGAAAGAGATGTATACGCGCGGTTTGCGTATGGCGGGGACGGGTAGCGGCAAGAAGATCACCTTGACACCAGAAGATGTGGAACGCCTGCGCAGCCTACCTATTAGCAGCATGACTTACATGCCGGGGGTTCGCGTGGAAGAACCGTTGTTCCTGAAACGTTTTGGTAAGCCTGCGCAGATCGTCAAAGAGACCAAGACGGGTGCCATTCACTGGCTCTATCCTCAGAACGGGCTGGATCTGACACTGGGGGGTGGCGAGAAACCGGTATTGCAATACGTGTCGCCGAACAAGTTCGATGCGCTAATAAAGCCGTTGTTGGCCAACGGCGAGTTGGTCACTCAGTAGTCTTTTTGTCCGCATCTGACCGCTTCGGGGTCGGATGCGGCATCATGTCTTCATCGTCATCCATCAGGATACGATTGCCGCTCCCTTCCATATCCTCGTACTGCCCTTTCTTGACCGAAAAGATCAGGACAACCACGAGAATGACGCCAAAGAACATCATGCCGGGAATCAAGCTGTAGATCACTTCCATCGTTTATCTCACTTTTGAATTGGTTTTAGCATCGTCTTTGAACAAAGTGCGGATACGTGCTGCATTGCCGATCACAATCAAGGAACTGATAGGCATGGTGATCGCCGCCGCCAAGGGTGTCACTTTGGCCATCATGGCTAGGGGAACCATGATGATGTTATAGATGAATGATAGCCCGATGTTCTGCTTGATGGTGCGCAAAGTGCGGCGCGACAACTGCGTGGCTTGTAACACCTTATTGAGTTCGTTGTGCATCAAGACGATGTCGGCACTCTCCACAGATACATCCGTGCCGGAGCCTAGGGCGATTCCCACATTCGCACGGATCAATGCAGGCGCATCGTTCACCCCGTCACCCACCATCGCTACGATCGCTCCATCCTGCTGTAGCTGTTGAATGACTCTATCCTTGTCTTGCGGCAACACTTCGGCGATGACTTCCATGCCTCCTAATTGACGCGCGATCGCTTCCGCCACGGGACGTCGGTCGCCGCTCAACAAGGTCATTTTGATGCCGCTGGCGCGCAACTCATCCACCAATTGACGGGCATCACCGCGCAGGCGATCCGCCAACGCGATGATCGCGACATGTTTGTTGCCGTGAGCCACGAAAACGCAACTCATCGCCTCGGCCTCTAGGCCATGTGCCTGCGCTTGCAATGTGGCATCTAATTCGATGCCGGATTGCGTCAGCCAATTCGCACTACCCAATAAGATGCGTATCCCGCCCACCTGCGCCTCGATACCCAGGCCTGCCGTGGCGTGGAAATCCTTCACTTCCACATCACGATAAGGATATTGCTGCTCTTCCGCATAGCGCGTGATGGCACGTGCCACACCATGTTCGCTGAGGCGTTCTGCGGCTGCAGCATGGCGCATGACCTCTTCGAGGTTCACATCAGTAACACCTCTCACTTGCGCGACACTCATCATGCCTTGGGTGAGCGTGCCAGTCTTATCAAACACGAAATGGGTTACTTTGGATAAGGTCTCCAACACAAGGCCGTTCTTGACCAAGATGCCATGCTTGGCACCCAGTCCAGATGCAACTGCGATAGACATGGGTGTCGCCATGCCAAGGGCGCAAGGGCAGGTGATGATGAGCACAGAGGTGGCGGCCATCAGTGCGATCTCAAAATCGTGTGCGTTCCAAATGAAGAAAGTCGTCACCGCACACAGCATCGTCACCAATACGAACCACGGCACGATGGTGTCGGCAAGGCGTTGGATGGGCGCTTTGGATGATTGCGCTTCTTCCACCAGTTTGATGATCTTCGACAGTGTAGTGTCTTGCACCTGCGTCCTCACCTCGACCAACAATGCCCCGCTGGTATTCACCGTGCCTGCCGAGACTGATGCGCCTACATGCTTGGTCACCGGCAACGATTCGCCGCTCAACATCGATTCATCCACCGCACTGCGGCCTTCCAGCACGACACCATCGACCGGCACGGTATAGCCTGGCTTGATGAGGACTTGATCCCCCAATTTCACACCACGTATCGGTGTCATCTGCTCTATGCCATCACGCATCACCAATGCGACCCGTGGTTGCAACTCCATCAGGCGCTTGGTCGCGGATACGGCCTGATGGCGGAACATCCCCTCCAGATAACGGCCAATGAGGATGATGAAGGTCAGGTTGGTCACCGTGTCGAAATACACCTCACCATGTTGGTTGTTGGTCAGGGTAACGTAGAGCGAATAGGCATAGGTCACGCTCAAGCCGACTGCAATGGGCATATCCATGGTCAGATGCCCAGCGCGCAGACCACCGATCGCGCCCCGGAAGAATGGGTAACCAGAGTAGAGCAATGTCGGCGTCGCCAACAGCAAGCCCATCCAGTGGAAGAAACTGCGGAACTCATCTTGGTTCGCACCACTATACAAAGCGATGGCAATCCACATCATGTTCATCGCGGCGAATCCAGCAAAGAACAGGCGGAACAACATGGCACGGTTGGTCTTCTTGATGGAACCCTCGGCGCTTTCGGGATCATAGGGAACTGCTGAATAGCCGATGCGCGCTAGCGCCCGAATCAAGTCAGACAACTTACTCTTACTATTATCCCAACGCAGATGCAGGCGCTTACCCGCCAGATTCACTTCAGCCAGTTGCACGCCTGGCGCACGATTCAAGCCGCGCTCGATGAGCCACACGCAGGCAGCACAATGAATGCCTTCAACCAATAGATGGATGTCACGCACATCACCTGAGCAGGTTGTGAATTCCTGCTGCACTTCGTCGAAATCATAGATCTCGATATCTTTGGGAGGCTCGGGAGGAGGCCCTAGCAGCACGCCTTCCGGGGTGCGCTGGTAGTAGCCTTGCAGACCGGATTCGTAGATGGCGTTGCAAACAGATTGGCAACCGAAGCAACAGAACTCGCGTTCACGTTGCTCCAGCTCTGATTTGAAATGGACATCTGCGGGGATGGGCAACCCACAGTGAAAACAGTTATGCAGGCTGGTTTGCGTCATTGATACACGCTACCAGTTAAGAGGCTTCTGCGACCTTGAAGCGATCCGTGTTCACAGTGAATTCGTCAGTGCCGCGCTTCAGATGGATATGCAATTCCCAATAGCCTTTCAATGGGAAAGTGACATAGCCTTGATACTTTCCAGTCGCCACCTCTTTGAAAGGCGTGGTGAAATCTTTACTTGCATCGGATGCGCGGTATGCCTCGACTTCCATCTCGCCGCTCACCGGTTTGCCGTCTTTATCCACCACGCTGATCTCGTACATCGTAGGCTGGTTCAACACTATGGATTTAGGCTTCTTGATGGTGGTCTGCCACGCCAGCGCTTGTTGTGCTCCCAATTCACCCAATACCTGTGCATTGGTTTTGCGATCTTTTGTCTTGTACTCGCGGTCGACCAGCATCGATTTGTTGTGCGTGGCGAACCAGATAAAAGTTGCATTCACCGCGAGCACCAACAAGATTAAGCCGATCAAACTCAACAACCAAGGGTTACGTAATCCTGACTTTTGTTCTTGTGAGATCATTTTAGTTAACCTTATTTTTTGGGCGCGTAGAACTTGCTCGTGTATTCCGCAAACACCATCGGATCTTCGACGCTCTCAACGCGGAACTGGATCGGGGTCGTATCTTTGTTAGCGTACTTTCCTGGTGCTTTGACGAAGATGGTGAACGAGGTACCCCTACTATGATGAATCAAAGGCTGATGCTCCGCACCGATGATGACTTGATCCTTGATGCCACCTTCTGCAGTCACTTTGACCCGGAAATCCTTATTCGTCTTGTTCAGCAACTTGAAGTCGTACTTATTCTGGATGGAGCCATCACTCATGCTCACGTATAGCGGCTGACGTTCATGTATCACCTTTAAGGCCATCGAGCCAAGATGAGTCAGCCCCCAAACGATACCGCCCAACGCCAATACGATGATGCCGATGTAGACCAGCGTACGAGGATGTTGATACAACTTCTTAGCAGGCTTGCCTGACAATTCATCCAAAGACGCATAACGAATCAGGCCGTGTGGTTTATTGATCTTATCCATGATCGAGTCGCAAGCATCGATGCACAAACCGCACGTGATACAGCCCATCTGCTGACCGTGACGGATATCCACACCGGTCGGACAAACTTGAACGCATTGGAAGCAGTCGATGCAATCACCCTGCTGCGCCACCGCCTCACCCCCACGGCGGATCTTGCCGCGCGGCTCACCACGGGTGTAATCATACGTTGGCAGAATAGTCTGAGAATCGGTCATCACCGCTTGGATACGCGCATAGGGACACAGCCAGATGCAGGTCTGTTCGCGCAAGAGTCCTGCAAGAATATAAGTGCCCACAAAGAAAGCAGACAATGTCACCCATCCCACCGTTGGGAGTTGGAAGTGTATGAGTTTGTTCCAGTAATCGAAGGCATCGACGAACCAGATTGAGAAGCTAATTCCGGTGAGCAGCGCAAGTAGCGCCCAAGAAAGATGCTTGAGACTTCTCTTCTTGATCTTATCCATATCCCACGATGCAACCTCTAACTTGCGCCGGGCAGTAGGATTTCCTTCGATTTTTTCCTCGATCCAAGTGAACCAATCTGTCCAAGCAGTTTGGAAGCAGAAGTAGCCACACCACACACGTGAGGCAACAGATGTCACCGCGAACAAAGTCATCGCGGCTACTAGCAATATCAGAGACAACATCCAAATATCTTGCGGCAATACCGTCAAACTAAAGAAATGGAACTGGTTGTGATCAATGTCGAACAGAATCGCCTGCTTGTCATTCCATCGCACATAAGGAAAGAAAAAGAATGGCAACCACAAGGCAAGCTGCGCCCGATCTTTGAAGGTGCGAAAAAACCCAGCCATGCGCTTGGCATGAATAGTCTTGTCGCCCCTATTGACCGTCCATGTCCACGTCTCAAATTCATTGTAGATGGTCGTAACTTCGCCGGCTTCTTTCTTTTCAGGTACAGGCTTATCAACTTCTTGGCTCACGCTGGCGCTCCTAAGTGGCAGGGAATTGTCCAGTCTCGCGCTGGACTAAAAATATCATCGAAGGAATTCTACTGCTTGAGCAGAACCGCTTCAGTGATATTTTGCATAGAATAAAAAAGGAGGAGAGCGCGCTCTCCTCCTTTCTCAATTACCAATTCTTACTTTTGTGCTTTTTCAGCTTCGGCTTTTTTGGCGTTACTCAACGCTTTGTAGATCAACCACACTGGAACCAAGAATGACAGAACGACGCAAATAATCACGCCCCACAACACTGGATCATTATTGATGGAATTCATCTTTACACTCCTTGTTCAGATTCTGAAGGGCTGCACGGGCGAACCCGTGCAGACTTGTACATCTTACTGGGCTGCTGGAGCTGCCGCTGGAGCGTCAGCCTGACCGCCACCGAACTTGTACACATAAACAGCCAGCTTCTTGATCTCAGCATCAGACAGCTTTGCGCCTTGGAACGCTGGCATCACTGATGCGCGCGCCTCAGGTGTGCCTGCATTGACACCGTTCTTGATAGTGTACTTGATGCCCTCTACAGAGCTGTCAAAACGCCATACGCTGTCAGTCAAGTTGGCCGAGCCCATCGCTTGCATGCCCTTACCATCAGCACCGTGACATGCGGTACAACCTTTTTCCGCAAACAACGGTGTTGATGTTGGCGTGCCAGCGGCAACAGCAGTTGCCAGCGTGTCAATTTCAGCTTCGGACAACATATCCTTGTGAGGCGTCATCATGCCTTGGCGACCACCAACGATTGTTGTATGGATGTCGTCGATCTTGCCGCCGTACAGCCAGTCGTCGTCGTTCAGGATCGGTGCGAACAGACCTTGCTTGTCGTATGTACCAACACCGTTCGTACCGTGGCAAGCTGCACAGTTGTCACCAAACAACACCTTGCCAGAGCGAGTGACGTATTCTGTCAATTCGCTGTCAGCCAAGATGGCGGCTGGTGTCATGTCCTTGAGCTTGGCTTCATACTTGCCGCGCACTTCATCCACAACACTCTTATCGGCTTCCATCTCGCCAATCGCTGTCCAGCCACCCACACCCTTGAACCATGTATTTCCGTTGGACACAGGAATAGATGGGTAGTACAAAAAATACACCACGACCCAAATAGCGCTGGCCGTCAGCCCCAGCATCCACCACTTAGGCGGCTGGTTGATGTAGTCACCCAAATCATCATCCCAAACGTGGCCAGTGGTTGGCACGTCACCTGCATTATGTTTATCACTCATCTTTTTTCTCCCGATTTGATAGGGTCCTCGTCATCCAGCGCCATCGCGGCCTGGGATTCGAATCGTTCCTTGTTGGACGGCCGGAACACCATGACATAGGTCGCCACCATGCCGACCGCCGCCACCAGCAGGAAGAAGACTCCCAACCAGTCGTTCGTGGTCATGGCTTGCGCGTCCATACCAAGGTATTCCAACAGTTTAGTCACGGTAGTTCACACCTTCTTCGAACTTGACGTGATTGCCCAAACTTTGCAGGTAGGCGATCAGCGCATCCATGTCAGTCTTACCTTCCAACTCTGCCGACGCACCAGCGATGTACTCGTCAGTGTAGATAGTCTTAGGCACTGGGTTGAATGGCATGATTGTCAGAACCTTCATCGTTTGAACGGTCTCTGCCACATCGACAGACTTACCTTCCAACCAGAAGTAGTTCGGCATGACAGACTCTGGAACGACATCACGTGGATACTGCAGATGGCGGCGATGCCATTCATCTGAATACTTTCCACCCAAGCGAGCCAAGTCTGGGCCTGTACGCTTTGAACCCCATTGGTACGTGTGGTCGTACATCGACTCTTCAGCGATGGAGTAGTGACCATAACGATCTTTCTCATCGCGGAACGGACGAATCATCTGCGAGTGACACAAGAAGCAACCTTCGCGGATATAGACGTTACGACCTGCCAACTCCAAAGGCTTGTAAGGACGCACGCCATCACCAGGAGCCCAGTCATTCAGCGTCTTGTGTGCTGAAGTAGCTGGATTCCAGATGATCTTGTCCATCGGGATCACATTGCCATTGGCATCTTTGTGTTGCGTGTTGTTACAAGTAGGATCGTTCTGGCACATCGCCGTGTTAGGCAGATAGAACAGCGGAACGATTTCCACGATACCGCCGATCGCCACAGCGATCGCGGTCATAACAAACATCAGGAGCGTGCTACGTTCGATCTTGTCCTGAAATTTTGTCGAATACAGTGTGTCGTGATCAGACATTTTTCACTCCTTATGCGTTAGCTGGAACAGCGCTTGCACTGCGCGCCGCACTTGCAGTGCGCACAGTCATCACGATGTTGTAGAGAGCGATCCATGTACCGATGTTGAAGATCAGGCCGCCGATTGCACGCATCGCGTAATACGGATGCATTGCGGAAACCGATTCAACGAAGGTATAGGTCAGTGTGCCGTACTCGTCATAGTCGCGCCACATCAAGCCCTGCATGATGCCAGAGACCCACATCGCAACAACATAGATGACGGTACCGATAGTCGCCAACCAGAAGTGGACGTTCACCAGACCTTCGGAGTACATCTTCTCTACGCCCCACAACTTTTTAACCATGTGGTACATCGCGCCGTAGGCAACCATCGCCATCCAGCCCAACGCGCCAGAGTGAACGTGACCAACCGTCCAGTCAGTGTAGTGAGACAGTGCGTTCACAGTCTTGATGGACATCACTGGGCCTTCGAATGTAGACATCGCGTAGAACGCCAAAGCCACGACCAAGAAGCGCAAGATGTAGTCGGTACGCAATTTGTCCCATGCGCCGGACAAAGTCATCATACCGTTCATCGCACCACCCCAAGATGGGATGATCATCGCCAGAGAAACTGCGGCGCCAAGGGAGCCAGTCCAGTCAGGCAATGCTGTGTATTGCAGGTGGTGCGCACCCAACCAAACGTAACCGAAAGACAGTGCCCAGAAGTGCAACACAGACAAACGATACGAGAACACTGGCTTGCCAGCTTGCTTAGGAACGAAGTAGTACATGATGGCCAAGAAGCCGCCAGTCAAGTAGAAACCCACCGCATTGTGACCCCACCACCATTGGATCATAGCGTCTTGAACGCCAGAGTAGATGGAGAAGGAGTTAGTCATGCTGACGGGGATCGCCATACTGTTCACAACGTGCAGATACGTGATCATCACGATCATGCCCATGGTGAACCAGTTTGACACATAGATATGCGAAGTCTTACGGATGCCAATGGTCATGATGTAGTTGAAACCGTACATCAACCAAACGACTGCGATCAAGATATCGATCGGCCACTCCAGCTCGGCATATTCCTTACCAGAAGTCCAACCCAAAGGCAGAGTGATCACGGCCAAAACAATGATCAGATTCCAACCCCAGAACGTCGCCCATGCCAGCTTGTTGCTCCACAGAGCAGTCGCGCCAGTACGTTGGACGATATAAAAACCTGTTGCCATCAGCGCACAACCACCAAACGCAAAAATCACCGCGTTGGTATGCAAGGGACGCAAACGACCGAATGTGATCCATTCGAGGTCAAAGTTCAAGAACGGCCACGCCAATTCGGATGCCACGTACACACCGACCAACGTGCCCACAACTGCATAAATGGCGGCGGCGATGGTAAACCAACGCACTACCTCCATGTCGTACTTTACTGGTGTCGCTTGAGTAGCTGCCACAGTAATCTCCTCCCCAGAGCAAGTTAAAAAACCAATGCGCCCAACACACCGATGAACTGGAATGCGTGGCGCACCCTTTTACTACCTATTTCTAAAGCGCGGCAAATTGTCGCAGTGCGGCGCCGACAAGTAAAGTCAAAACTAGTTCCAACCCCATCATACCCAACTAAAACCCTCGGGATGGTGCGACCAGAATGTGACAGATAGTAGGCAATATCCTTATGGGCCTATTTGATATAAATCAAAAAGCGTTAGGCCAGATATTTCTTATGGAAGCCGATGATGGAGCGGGTGAAGGGGATCGAACCCTCGTATGCAGCTTGGGAAGCTGCCGTTCTACCATTGAACTACACCCGCATATAGTAGAATGCGGCGCGGATTTTAACACGAGCGATTTGAGTAAAGTGATCACCCTCATCATCAATGGCGCACCGCGCCAACTCCCTTCGAACACCACGGTCGCAACACTCATCGAAGAGATGGGCTTTGCTGGGAAGCGTATCGCCATCGAACGCAATGGCGACATCGTGCCACGCAGCACCTTCGCCAACCAGACCTTGGTCGAAGGCGACAAACTAGAGATCGTCGTCGCGGTAGGCGGCGGCTAACACATCAAATCAGGAACACAATCATGAACGACAAACTCATCATCGCAGGCAAGAGCTATTCATCCCGACTATTGGTCGGTACGGGCAAATATAAAGACTTCACCGAAACGCGCGCAGCACTGGATGCCAGTGGTGCGGAGATCGTCACCGTCGCCATTCGTCGCACCAATCTCGGCCAGAACGCGAACGAACCGAACCTACTCGACGCCGTGCCACCATCGAAGTTCACCTACCTGCCCAACACCGCATGGTGCTACACCGCAGAAGACGCCGTGCGCACATTACGTCTGGCGCGCGAATTATTGGATGGACACAGCCTGGTAAAACTTGAGGTGCTGGGCGACCCGCAATCGTTGTATCCCAATGTGATCGAGACTATCGCTGCTGCAAAGACTTTGGTGGCGGAAGGCTTTCAGGTGATGGTGTACACCTCGGACGACCCTATCATCGCCAAACAACTGGAAGACATCGGCTGCGTCGCCATCATGCCACTAGCTTCGCTCATCGGCTCCGGCATGGGCATCCTCAATCCATGGAATCTGCAACTCATCATGAATAGAGTGAGCGTTCCCGTGATCGTTGATGCAGGCGTGGGCACTGCCTCGGATGCTGCCATCGCCATGGAGCTAGGTTGCGCAGGCGTGTTGATGAATACTGCCATCGCAGGTGCGCAGAATCCTGTGTTGATGGCCAGTGCGATGAAAAAGGGCGTAGAAGCGGGACGCGAAGCCTATCTGGCAGGACGCATGCCCAAGAAACTGTACAGTGCCAGCCCTAGTTCACCAACCACCGGCATTATCTCTTCGGCACGTAGTTAAAAATGGACGAGTCAGAAGACCTGAGTAAAAGACATATCCGTAGCTTTGTGTTGCGCCAAGGCCGCGTCTCCGCTGCGCAACAACGCGCCATCGACACCTTACTTCCTCGCTATGGCATTTCCTATACAGCACATCCGCTTGTGCTCGATGTGGCTTTCCGCCGCAGCGCGCCCAAGATCCTCGAAATCGGATTTGGCATGGGCGACAGTACTGCGGCCATCGCACAAGCCAATCCCGACGTCGATTATCTGGCACTGGAAGTTCATACACCCGGTGTCGGCAACCTACTTAAATTGATCGAATCTGGGAGTCTGGAGAACATCCGCATCATGCAACACGATGCGGTCGAGGTGTTGCGTGACATGATCGCCGATGCCAGCTTGGACGGTGTTCACATCTTCTTCCCCGACCCTTGGCATAAGGCGCGCCACAACAAACGCCGCTTGATCCAGTCGCCGTTCATAGCGCAACTCGTAAAGAAGATAAAGGTTGGCGGATACATCCACGTCGCCACCGACTGGCAGGACTACGCCGAGCAAGTATTGCGCGTGTTTGACGCAGAGGTCTTGCTGGAGAATACCGCGACCGATTACGCACCGCGCCCCAGCTACCGCCCACTCACCAAGTTCGAGAAACGCGGGCTCAATCTGGGGCATGGGGTCTGGGATATAGTGTTTAATCGAACTTCCCAATTGTCGTTTGAAAAGGAGAAATGATGCCTCGCACTCTCGCAATCGCCGCAACCCTTCTAACGCTCATCTCTGTCCACAGCTTTGCTGCTCAGACGGGGCAATCTTGTGAAACCAAGGCCCGACAAATCGCCGCAGATAAGCGCGAAGATTTTCTGACATCCTGCCTTGCTCAGATTAGTGCGCCCGCAAATGTGAGGGAGGTCACGCAACAGAACAAGCGCCGCTCCTGCGAGCAAAACGTCAAGAATCTAAAATTAAACCCGGGAAAGAAGCCGGAATATTTTGACCAGTGCATGCATGAAAATGAAGCCGCGACGCAAGCCAAGATTGTCGCGCGCCAATCGCCTCGCGCAACCACCACTTCCAAAACCACTGTATCAACGAAAAAGAAACCATCGTGTGTGCAGCAAGCCAAAGATCAGAACCTGTCCGGCCATGCGCGTAAACGCTTCATGAAAAATTGCATGAGTTGATGCCTCTCCATGGCTACCGTTATTCCATAAAGATTTCCAGCAAATCATTCAAGAATCGTCGCCCCAACAGAGTCGGCGCGATGCGTTGATGGTCGCGCGACAACAAGCCTCGTCGCTCCGCCGCCAGCAATTCGTTCTGAATAGACAGTAGCGACAAGCTTGTGCGTTCTGCGAACAAGCTGCTGTCAAACCCTTCATTCAACCGTAGTGTATTCATCATGAACTCGAACGGCAACGCGTCGACACCCACCTCTTGCTCAGTTTGAATCGGCGCACCTGCCGCGGCCTGCTGCATATAAGCCTGCGGCTGCTTGTAGCGGGCTTGGCGCAGCACCTTGTTGGGGAAACTCAGTTTGCTATGCGCGCCCGCACCGATGCCTAGATAGTCACCGAACTGCCAGTAGTTGAGATTATGCTTGGCACGTCGCTTGGCTTGTGCGAAGGCAGATGTCTCATAGTGCTCATAACCATGAGCGGCCAATAATGTTTCGATACTTTGCTGCATCTCCGCGCTCGCATCATCATCGGGCAACACGGGCGGATTGTGGTGGAACTGCGTGTTCGGCTCTAACGTCAGGTGATAGCAAGACAGATGCTGCGGCTTATATTGCAATGCTGTCCGCACATCCAAGATAGCTTCATCCAACGTCTGGGTAGGCAACGCGTACATCAGATCGAGATTGATGTTATCGAAATGCTGTTGTGCGATCTCGATCGCGCGCTTAGCTTCATCTGCGGAGTGGATACGCCCCAACGCTTGTAGATGTTTGTCGTTGAAACTCTGGATGCCCATCGACAGCCGATTCACGCCCGCCTCTCGAAAGGCGGCGAACTTATCCGCCTCCACCGTACCCGGATTCGCCTCCAGCGTGATCTCGGCATTCATATCTAATGGCAACAACATGCGCACGTTGCGCAAAATCTCTTCGACCGCTTCGCCGCTCAACAAACTGGGGGTACCGCCGCCAAAGAACACCGTATAGACCTTGCGTCCCCATATCTGAGGTAATGCCATCTCCAAGTCACGCACCAATGCCGCTACATATTCTTTTTCAGGGAATATGCTGCGCGCCTCATGCGAATTGAAATCGCAATAAGGGCATTTACGCACGCACCAAGGAATGTGGATATATAAGGACAGTGGAGGTAAGGCTTGAAAAGCTACGCCGCGAGAGCGTAGCCCGACTGCTTGCAACATTTGCGAGGTCATTCGATGCCGCGAGCCTTCAACTTCTCCAGCAAAACTTTCATCGCTTTGCCGCGATGACTGATGGCGTGTTTCTCATCGTGCGTCAGTTCCGCGCTCATCTTGCCGAGCTCGGGCAACCAGAAATAGGGGTCATAACCAAAACCGCCTGCGCCTCGCGCTTCACGGGCGATCTCGCCATGCCACTCACCTTCGGCGATGATAGGTTGCGGATCCCCAGCCCAACGCACCAACACCAACACGCAGTAATAATGCGCACGACGATCGTCGTGCGTCTTCATCGCTTCCAATAGCGCCTGATTGTTACGCTCATCCGACTTGGGGAAACCAGAGAATCGTGCCGAAATCACGCCGGGCATGCCTTTGAGCGCATCGACACAGATACCTGAATCATCCGCCAACGCCGGCAAGCCGCTTTCACGGCTCGCATGGCGCGCTTTCTCTAAAGCGTTCTCCACGAAAGTGACGTGCGGCTCTTCCGCTTCCGAAATACCCAATTGCGACTGTGTCACCACCTCGATATCCAATGGTGCGAGCATCCTTTGGAATTCAGCGAGCTTGCCTTGATTATTGGAAGCGATGACGAGTTTCTTCATTGCTTCAGCGCCTCGCGTTGCATGTTGATCAATTCGGTGATGCCTTTATGCGCAAGGCCCAGCAACACATCCATCTCAGCACGCGAGAAGGCATGGCCTTCTGCCGTACCTTGCACCTCGACGAAGTTACCGTTACCCAGCATCACCACGTTCATATCGGTGTCGCAGGCGGAGTCTTCGACGTAATCCAGATCGAGCACGGGCGTACCTTCATAGATACCCACCGAGATGGCAGCGATTGAATCCTTGAGTGGATTCTCTTTCACTAGACCCTTTTGCATCAGGCTGTTCACCGCATCGTGCAAAGCAACGAATGCACCCGTGATACTGGCTGTGCGCGTACCACCATCGGCCTGTATGACATCGCAATCCAAGGTGATGGTGCGTTCCCCCAACTTACCCAGATCGACCACGGCACGCAGGCTGCGACCGATCAAACGTTGAATCTCTTGTGTACGGCCAGACTGCTTGCCCTTGGCGGCTTCACGCCCCATGCGCTCTCCAGTAGAGCGCGGCAACATGCCGTATTCCGCCGTGACCCACCCCTCGCCACTACCCTTCTTGTGAGGTGGCACGCGCTCTTCCACGCTGGCAGTACAGATGACCTTGGTGTCGCCGCACTCGATAAGTACCGAGCCTTCGGCATGTTTGGTGTAGTGACGGGTGATACGAATCGCACGAAGTTGATCGGGCTGACGTTGACTTGGACGCATGGAAAAAACCTCTTTTATTTAGAAACGATCAGGTAGGTGCTGGACGCTCATCGAGGATGATGCAGACAGGTGACTCAGTGCCATGCTCTTGCTCAGCATCGCCCAAGCGAGCGACCACGGCGGTAGTGTTATCAGCACGCGCTCCTTCACGGAACACAGCGACTTCCACCAATTCAACCAGCAGATTGCCCATTGCTTGAGCAGAAACCAGCTTCACCAATTCTTCTCGCAGCAACGGACTCCAAAAGCCATCACTACACAACAGCAGGGTATCTCCACTCATCGCCTCGACACTGGGCGACACTTCGACATAGAACATGTCTTCCACGCCCCCCAAGCAGTTGGTGATCTTGTTGCGATCAGGATGGGTCTTCATCTCGTCTTCTGTGATGATTCCCCAATCCGCCCATTGCTGCACGACAGAGTGGTCTTTAGTCACGTTGGCAACGGCATCACCACGCAATAGATAGAAGCGCGAATCACCCGCATGCGCGAACCATACTTTGCCATCCTGCACCAAAGCCACCACGCAGGTCGTACCCGGATTGCCGCCCAATTGGTTCTCACGCGCATAGTCGATGATCGCATCGTGACCAGCACGCATGGTGGCACGCAAGAACACTTCGGGCTCTTTCGTGCGCCCCTGCTCTAACCGACTGAATGCGCGCAT